>ENA-ORTM01000258-ORTM01000258.1-human-gut-metagenome-genome-assembly--contig:-NODE-258-length-68095-cov-3.971429_pt1 | contig 68095 bp, 59 predicted proteins | sample MGYA00241909_ERZ509182 | MGnify/ENA primary metagenome ERZ509182 (study PRJEB26280, sample SAMEA2338855) | human gut metagenome | biome: human gut; feature: human-associated habitat; material: faeces...
TTCTTCCAGGATCCCTCATCGTCCCCTGCCATATCATTATTGGCGTGATCTCCGGCAACGATCATAAATGGAGCCAGATAAATTTTGGAGGGATGGTAGGCATCGATCATTTTCAGCAGTGTTTCCATGGAGGGGTAGGCTTCTACGGTTCCGATGAAAATATTGGGATATCCCTTATCCTTAAAAGTGTAGTCCAGGGCAGCGTAGACCGTGTTGGAAAAATGAGGCGTTCCGTGGCCCATGAGTACCAGGGCCTCTTCCTTTTTCAGAGAAGAAAATTCATCTGCCACTGCTTTGATCACAGCCAGGTTGTCCTGCTCACTGGTAAGAAGGGGATCCCCAAAGGAGATGGAGCAAAAGGAATTCTGAAAACAGAGGGCATCCTCCTTCATCCGGTCATTTTCAATTCCATTGATCACATGGGTGGGCTGTACCAATACATCTGTGATTCCATCCTGTTTCATCTGTTCAAGGGCTTCTTTTACTGTATGGATTATAAGGTGATCCCGCTGTTTCACTTTTTTGATGATCATTTGACTGGTCCAGGCGCGATACAGGGGGTAGTCAGGAAAGGCGTCCTGCATCTCTTTTTCAATGGCATCAATGGTCACTCTGCGGGTGTCAGCATGGCTGGTACCAAAGCTCACCGCCAGAATCCCTTTTTTTCTCTCTTTTGGCATAGTCTCCTCCGTAAGCAGCATCTCTATAGATGTTATTTTTCGTTGGTATCCGTGGAGCGGGACGCATTGTCCCTCCCACGCTGATGCTATTGTAAGCATATCCGCAAAGCGTGTCAAGCACACGGTGTTCGGAAAGAAAGAGAAATATTTTGGAAAAATCAGCGAAGCGCTGCAGAGGAGCCTGCCAGAATCCGGGAACGGCTCATGCTTTTATTCTTTTTTATCCGGGGGCAAAAGCCGGGTGAGTAAGTTGCGCCGGATACAATTCTATGCTAAGATGAAAAAAGATGTGAGGTGAAAAGATGCCTGACGAATTGTTTTGTACTTCGCATTTTCACAATTCCGGCATCAAAAATGTAGCGGCCAGGAGACGGAACAGAAATCTTTCCAGGATTTTGTCAGGCCTTGATCGGTTGCGACAGCCAGAAAACCAAAGATATGGGAGAACAGATCTATGAGTATATCCATGATAGGGATTGATTACAGCAGAGCGTCCGTAGATATTCGGTCTCAGTTTTCTTTTACTAAAAAGAGTGCTGCGGCAGCGCTGGAACATTTAAAGCGGGAAATGGGAGTTTTTGGAGGCGTTATTTTGTCCACCTGCAATCGGATGGAGCTTTGGGCCAGCACAAAAGAGGATTGGCAGGGTTCTCTTTATGAATTTTTATGCAGGGAAAAAGAGAAAGAACCGGAGGCATTTCGCCGGTATTTTATAGAAAGGAAGGGAACAGAGGCTGCAGAGCATTTATTTTATCTTACCAGCGGGCTGAAATCTCAGATTTTAGCGGAGGATCAGATCATTACCCAGGTGAAGGATGCCTTGTCCCTGGCAAGAGAGGCTTACTGTACAGACAATGTGCTGGAGGTGCTGTTCCGCAAGGCGGTGACAGGAGCAAAGCGGGTAAAAACAGAGGTGACCTTTTCCAGAGGAAACAGCTCGGTGATCCACCAGGCCATTGAAAAGCTGAGGCAGCAGGGATATGATCTGACGGGAAGAACCTGCATGGTGATTGGAAACGGGGAGATGGGCAAGGTGACTGCCATGGCGCTGAAAGAGGCGGGGGCAGAGGTGACGGTGACGGTAAGACAGTACCGAAGCGGCATGGTGACCATTCCTCCGGGATGCAGCAGGATCAATTACGGAGAACGTATGGATTTTTTGCCAGAGTGTGATCTGGTGGTAAGCGCCACAGCAAGTCCTAATTTTACCCTTACCAGAGAATTGTTGGAAAACGTTCCGCTTAGAAAAAAATTGATTTTGATTGATCTGGCAGTGCCCAGAGACATGGAGCCTGAGATCGGAACGCTTCCGGGGGTCACCCTGTATGATATTGACAGTTTCAAGATCGATGCTTCTTCCCCGGCGCTGCAGGCAAGCATGGAGCAGGCAGGCGTCATCCTGAAGGAGGAACTGGCGGAGTTTTATAGCTGGTATCAGGGGCGTGCGCTGATACCCAGGATCCAGGAGATTAAGGCGGAGGCTGTGGAGGATTTTAATTTCCGTATTATGAAGATGCTGCGGAAAACTCCTATGGAGGACACAGACAGGGAGCGGCTGTTAAAGGCTATGGATCAGGCGGCTGGAAATGTGGTGAACAAGATGATCTTCGGGCTGCGGGATGCCTTAGATCCCAGGGAATTTATCACCTGTGTGGAAGGCTTGGAGCGGTTGTATGAAGAGTGAGAAAAAAATGTTTCCCCTGTTTATGGATCTGACAAAAAGGCGGTGCGTGGTGATTGGCGCTGGCAAGATCGCTTCCAGACGGGTGGAGGCGCTGCTGCCCTTTATCGGAGAGATTCTGGTGATCGCCCCCAAAGCCTCTCCAAGAATCCTGTCGCTGGCAGGGGCGGGAGCCTTGGCCTACTGGGAAAAATCCTACGAAAAAGGGGATCTTTTGGGCGCGGATCTGGTGCTGATTGCAACGGATAACCGGGCGGTAAATGATGAGATTTATAAGGACTGCAAAGAGTTGGGCATTCTGGTGAACACAGCCAGTGACCAGCAGAAATGCGATTTCCATTTTCCGGCAGTCATACAGAAGGATTCCATTGTCATAGGGATTAACGGAGGAGGAAAAGATCACAAGAGGGTAAAACAGATCCGTCAGGAGCTTCAGGAATTTTTAGAAGATTTAGAGGGCAAGGAGATGCGGGAATGAAAAAAGTAGTGATTGGCAGCCGGGAGAGCAGGCTGGCCGTGGTACAGAGCGAGCAGGTGAGAGACTATATCCGAAGGCGGGATTCCAGCTTGGAAGTGGAGATCCTTACCATGAAAACCACAGGGGATAAGATCCTGGACAAAACCCTGGATCAGATCGGCGGAAAAGGCCTGTTTGTAAAGGAATTGGATCTGGCACTTTTAGCGCATAAAAGTGATATTTCCGTACACAGCCTGAAGGATATGCCTATGGAGGTGCCTGTGGAGCTGCCATTGGTGGCTTTTTCCAGGAGGGAAGATCCAAGGGATGTGCTGGTGCTTCCGGAAGGGGCAGATAAGCTGGATGAGTCCAAGCCAGTGGGATGCTCCAGCCGGAGAAGAATCCTGCAGTTAAGGGAGCTGTATCCCAATCTCACCTGTAAGAGCGTGAGGGGAAATGTTCAGACCAGGCTGGCCAAGCTGGATGGCGGGGCGTATGGCGCCTTGATCCTGGCTGCGGCAGGGTTGAAGCGCCTTGGGCTGGAGTACCGCATTTCCAGATACTTCGAGCCGGAGGAGATGATTCCGGCGGCGGGCCAGGGGATTTTGGCAGTGCAGGCAAGAGCGGGAGCGGACGTATCTTATCTGGATGGATATCAGGATGAGGATAGCTATTATGCTGCCCTGGGAGAGCGGGCCTTTGTCCGGTATCTCAATGGAGGCTGCTCCTCACCGGTAGCGGCCCATGGAAGAATCCGGGGAGAGGAGCTGACCCTCCTTGGGCTGTATTATGAGGAAGAGACAGGAAAATATAAAAAGGGCAGGATTACAGGGGAGAAGCAGAAGGCGGAGACCCTGGGAATCGCCCTGGCAAAGGAGCTTTTGCAGGCGTGCAGAATGACGCAGGAAGCGTGAAGAGATGCGCAGGAAGGATGGAAGAAAGGCATGAGCACAGGAAAAGTTTGGCTGGTAGGCGCAGGACCGGGAGACATCGGCCTGTTTACTCTAAAAGGACTTAAGGCGCTGCAAAGAGCAGAAGTAGTCGTTTATGACAGTCTGGTGGGCCAGGGGGTCTTAGCCAGGATCCCAGATACGGCCCGGTGTATCAATGTGGGAAAACGGGCTTCTCACCACACTATGCCGCAGGAGAGGATCAACCGGCTTTTGGTGGAGGAGGCAAAAAAAGGATATCAGGTGGTGCGGCTGAAGGGAGGAGATCCGTTCCTTTTCGGCCGGGGAGGGGAGGAACTGGAACTTCTGGTAAAGGAAGGGATCCCCTATGAGATCGTACCGGGAGTCACCTCCCCGGTAGCAGTACCGGCTTACAATGGAATCCCGGTGACACACCGGGATTTTACTTCCTCCGTACATATTATTACAGGTCATAAAAGGCAGGGAGCAGAGTATGACATTGATTTTGAAGCTCTGGTGCGGACGAAGGGAACTTTGGTCTTTTTGATGGGAGTCACAGCGCTGGGAGATATCTGTCAGGCACTTTTGCAGGCAGGCATGGAGTCCGAAATGCCGGCTGCGGTGCTGCAGCAGGGGACCACAGCGGGGCAGAAGCGGGTGGTTGCCACGGTGGCCACGCTGGAGGAGGAAGTGAAACGGCAGGGGATTTTGACGCCTGCGATTATTATAGTGGGAAAGGTGTGCGCCCTGGCAAAGGAGTTTGCCTGGTACGAAAAGCTGCCCCTGGCAGGTTATAGAGTGCTGGTGACCAGACCTAGGGAGCTGGTTTCTTCCATGGCGGAAAAACTAAGGCTTTTAGGAGCGGAGGTTCTGGAGCTTCCGGCTATCCGCACTGCGCCGCTGGAGAAGCAAGATCGGCTGTATGAGGCATTTTCCAGATTGGAGACTTACCAGTGGATTGCTTTTACCAGCCCGGCGGGAGTGCGGGTTTTCTTTGAGGAATTAAAAAAGACCGGAACGGATGTAAGAAGGCTGGGCAGTGTGAAATTTGCAGCCATCGGTACAGGAACCGGAAAAGCTCTGGAGGAGCGGGGATTTTTTCCGGATTTGCTTCCCCAGGTCTATGATGGGGAACATTTGGGTTTGGCTCTTTGTCAGGTATGTGACCGGGGAGAGCGGATTTTGCTTCCCAGGGCGGCCATAGGAAATCAGGAGATCATCCGGGCTCTTCAGGCCAGGGAGGATTTGGAGGTGGAGGATCTTGCCACCTATGATACCTTCTATGAAAGTCAGGAGGTCATTGATCAGAAGAAAGAATTTGAGGAAGGCAGGATTTCCTGTGCAGTATTTACCAGCGCCTCTACGGTTCGGGGCTTTGTGAAGGCCACACCGGGACTGGATTATACAAAAGTGCGGGCAGCCTGCATCGGAAAACAGACCAGGGCGGCGGCAGACGCGTGGGGAATGGAGACTTATATGGCCAGGGAAGCTACCATTGACAGCCTCTTGGAATTGGTCATAGAATTAAAAGAAAAAACAGACAGAAAGCAGGGGAAATAGTAAAATGGATATGGATATCAGGCCAAGACGGTTAAGAGGAAGCGAAGTTTTAAGGAAAATGGTACGGGAGACCAGAGTGGATAAAAGCTCTCTGATCTATCCCTTATTTGTGAAGGAGGGGCAGGGAATCAAAGAGGAGATTCCCACCATGCCGGGGCAGTACCGGTACAGTGTGGATGCGCTTCCGGGTGCGCTGGAAGAGCTTCTGGATGCGGGCGTGGATAAGGTGATGTTCTTTGGCATTCCGGATCACAAGGACGAGGTGGGGAGTCAGGCCTATGCAGAGGATGGTATTGTACAGCGGGCTTTGAGAAAAGCCAGGGAAGAGTTTCAGAATCAGATGTATCTGATCACAGACGTGTGTATGTGTGAATATACCTCCCATGGGCACTGCGGTCTGCTCCAGGGCAAAGAAGTGGAAAATGATTCTACCCTGGAGCTTCTGGCAAAGACAGCTCTCTCCCATGTGCAGGCCGGCGCGGATATGGTGGCCCCCTCGGATATGATGGACGGACGGGTACGGGCGATTAGAAGGATGCTGGATCAGAATCACTACAAGGAGGTTCCCATTATGTCCTATGCAGTGAAGTACGCCTCCGCTTTTTACGGGCCTTTCCGGGATGCGGCAGGATCTGCCCCGGCATTTGGAGACCGGAAAAGCTATCAGATGGATTTTCATAACCGGCGGGAGGGTATCAAGGAAGCACTTCTGGATGCGGAGGAGGGCGCTGACATTATCATGGTAAAACCGGCGCTTTCCTATCTGGATATGATTCGGGAGGTAAAGGACCGGATCCAGCTTCCGGTGGCAGCCTATTCGGTGAGCGGAGAGTATGCCATGGTAAAAGCAGGAGCCAGTTTGGGGTACATTGAGGAAGATCGGATTATCTGTGAGATGGCGGCCAGCGCATACCGGGCAGGCGCAGATATCTATCTGACTTATTTTGCAAAAGAGATCGCCCGTTTTATTGAGGAAGGGAGAATTGGATGATGAGCAGATCAGAAGAATTATTTGCCAGAGCGGTGAAGCGAATCCCAGGCGGGGTGAACAGTCCGGTGAGGGCCTACGGTTCCGTGACAGAGGCGCCCCGATTTATCCGGAGAGCCAGCGGAACAAAGATTTATGATGTGGATGGAAATGCTTATATCGATTATATCGATTCCTGGGGGCCTATGATTCTGGGACATAATGATGAGAGAATCCGGGAGGCAGTGATCAAAGCCTGCGAGGATGGCTTAAGCTTTGGCTGCGCCACAGAGCGGGAGGTGGAGATGGCAGAGTTTATCTGTGAACGTATCCCTCATGTGGAGATGATCCGTATGGTAAACTCCGGCACAGAGGCAGTGATGAGCGCCATCCGTGTAGCCAGAGGATTCACTGGAAAAGCGAAGATCATAAAATTTGCAGGCTGCTATCACGGACACACCGATGCCATGCTGGTGAGCGCGGGAAGCGGTGTGATGACCAGTGGAGTTCCTGACAGCGCCGGAGTGCCCCGGGGATGCACAGAGGATACTATGATCGCTGTGTACAATGACTTAAACAGCGTGGAGCAGCTTTTTACAGAGTGTGAGGATCAGGTGGCGGCAGTGATTGTGGAGCCAGTGGGAGCCAACATGGGTGTGGTTCCTCCGGAAGAAGGATTTTTGCAGGGCCTTCGCAGACTGTGCGATGAGCGCGGAGCGCTGTTGATCTTTGACGAAGTGATCACCGGTTTTCGCCTTAGTTTTGCAGGGGCTGCAGGATATTACCACATCACACCGGATCTGGTTACCTATGGAAAGATCATCGGAGCAGGGATGCCAGTGGGGGCTTACGGAGGGAGAAAAGAGATCATGGAAATGGTGGCTCCCGCAGGCCCGGTATATCAGGCGGGAACGTTAAGCGGGAATCCCATTGCCATGGCCGCAGGCCTGGCCCAGCTGAGGATCCTGTGGGAGGATCCGGACATTTATACCCGGCTTTCTCAGAAAGGAAACCTGCTGTATGACGGCCTTCGTGAGATTTTACAGGAGAAGGAGGCGGACTGCCAGGTAAATTCCGTTTCTTCTCTTGGCTGTGTGTTCTTTACCAAAGAGAAGGTCAGGGATTATGCTTCCGCAAAGACTTCTGATACAAAAGCCTTTGCCCGTTATTTCCAGTATATGCTCAACCATGGCATCCACCTGGCCCCTTCTCAGTTCGAGGCCATGTTCCTGTCAGATGCCCACACAGAGGAGGATATTCAGGAGACCTTAAGGTGTGTGAAGAGCTACTTTTAGGAAGGGAAGGTGGAGACGATGTTTATTGAGCACGCTGCAATGTATGTAACGGACCTGGAGGCAGCAAGAGATTTTTTTGTGAAGTACTTTCATGCAGTGCCAAATGAAGGCTATCACAATAAAACAACAAACTTCCGCTCTTATTTTTTGCGTTTTGACCATGGAGCCCGATTGGAGATCATGAATAAGCCCGTGATGGAAGATGGGGAAAAAACATGGAATCGCACAGGTTATAGCCATATTGCCTTCCGTCTGGGAAGCAAAGCGGCAGTCGATGAACTGACTGAAAGACTGAAAAATGACGGATACAGGATTGTCAGCGGCCCAAGGACAACCGGTGACGGATATTATGAAAGCTGTATCATTGGCATTGAAGGAAATCAGATTGAAATTACGGAATAAGAGTTTTCAAATGGCCTTTTGGCGGCCTTGCCGCGTCAGGAAATGAGAAGCAAAAGGATGACAGAATGCAAATGGCTTCCCCAGGATGGGCAGCAGCCGGATGAAGCGTAGTAAGTTTCGGTTTTTGGAAGTGAGATTTGAGGAGTTGCAAATATGAGTGAGTATACCTATGTTACGTTAAGACAGAAACCGCAGTTCCAGAAACAGGCGGCTGCCTGGTTTCATGATAAATGGGAGGTGCCGCAGGAGGCGTATCTTGCGTGTATGGAAGCCTATCTTAGCGGCAAGACAGAATACGGCTGGTATCTTTGTTTGGATGGGGAGAAAATTGTTGGCGGTCTTGGCGTAATCGAAAATGATTTTCATAGAAGAAAAGACCTTGCTCCTAATGTCTGCGCAGTATACACAGAGAAGGAATATCGTTGTCAGGGAATTGCGGGACAGCTGCTTGATCTGGTTGTGAAAGATATGAAAACAAAGGGCGTAACGCCGATCTATCTGATTACCGACCACACAGATTTTTACGAAAGATATGGCTGGGAATTTTTATGTATGGTGCAGGAAAGTGATGGACCGGATATGATAAGAATGTATATTCACAGATAAATTTAGAAGTCAGGATCCGCGTATAACGCCATAGAGATGTGCTGGATTTTGACCTATCTATATAGGTAGAAAAGGAGGAAGCTATGAAAAAATATGCTGTTTTGTTGTATCCGGATTTTTCTTTGCAGGAAATCACCTGTCTCACCTCGGCGCTGACGGTCTGGTTTGGGGAGAAGATTGATTTTATTGCAGCCAGGAAGAAGGAATATGTAAGCGAAGAGGGGCTGAGGGTTCTTCCCACTAAGACAACTGCGGAAGCCGTCATAACGGATTATGACTGCGTGATCCTTCCAGGAACCATAAACCCTATGCCTGCGCTGTTCGATGACCAGCTGATAGCTTTTTTGAAAAAAGGAGCAGACTCAGATACCATTTTTGCGGCCATCTCCTCCTCTCCGGTACTGTTATCCAAGGTCGGGATCCTTCGTGGAAAAAAGTTTACTTCCGGTTATTTTATGCAGATGGCAGATACCTTTGATTTTATTGAAAAAGAGAATTTTCTGCATAAAGGCATTGTGGAGGACGGCAATGTAATCACGGGGATCGGAATGTTTTTCCGGGAATTTGCCCAGGCAGTGCTGCAGAGACTGGGATATGAGGTTGACGGCAGCTTTATGCGGGATAAGCCGGAAGATTATTCAGAGGAAGATCTGACTTTTTACTGGTCAGAGGAGGACTATCAGGAATTTCTTGATGAGCTGAAAGAGTATGGGATGTGAAGTGTTTCTAAAGAATTTACTTTTGAATGAGCAAAATGAGCTTTATAATCGGGATCTGCATATAAGCGGACGACTGAGCGGAGGTTAGGGAGGAAATGAAGGGTGCAGGAGCAGGAAAAAATGATCCGCTTATGGTTTGAGATGTGGCTTACGAAACAGGATCTGGGTATTGATGATATTTTTGCAGAAGATGTAGTTTATACCGAAAGCTGGAGTCCTCAATATAGGGGGCGTCAAAGGGTAAAGCACTGGTTTCACGAATGGAATAGGCGAGGTCAAGTGATTGTTTGGGACATTAAACAGTTTTTCCATAAAGAGGATCAAACCGTTGTGGAGTGGTATTTTAAAAATAAAATGGATAATGGAACCATAGAGGAATTTGACGGGATTTCCCTGGTAGAATGGGACAAGGATCAAAAAATAAAGTCATTAAAGGAATTTGGCTGCAATCGGAATCATTATGATCCCTATGAGCATGGCAATGCGCCTGAATTTAGGGAGGAGCAGTCAAAGTGGTTTTAATATTGCCATAGAGAGCTTCCAGCTGTGCAAAATGAAAAAGAAAACAGAGATAAGGGCAAGCTCAGAAACTGGAGAGTAAGGAAAATTCACCATGGGAAGTTCAGGGAGGCAGTCGGATGGAAGATTTTGAGAAAGAAAAACCAGAAACATCTCAAAATATTTGCAGCTTAGACGTTCAATATGAAATAAAGAAGGCGGCCATTGAAGATATAGACGCATTGACGAAAATACGCATAAAAGTGTTAAGAGCGGCTAATCAGCTCCCGGATGATACGGATATGAGCGAAGTGGAACGGCAATCGCATGGTTATTATCAAAAAGCTCTTTGGGATGGTTCGCACATTGCGTATTTGGCTTTTGATGGAACCCATTTTGTGGGAACCGGGGCAGTTAGTTTTTTTCGAGTAATGCCGACCTACCATAATCCAAGTGGTGGCAAGGCTTATATTATGAATATGTATACAGATCCGGCGTATAGAAGAAGGGGTGTTGCTATGAAACTATTAGATCTTTTGGTGCAGGATTGTAAACGGAAGGGCATTAAAGCTATTTCTCTGGAGGCAACGGACATGGGGCGGCCGTTGTATGAAAAATATGGATTTGTAAAAATGAATCATGAGATGGAGCTGCCAAAATAGCAGATGAATATGAAAAGTGAAAGAAAAAAGAGTAATCCTAACAATTTTCTGGCGATAGGTATCGCTTTAGGTGCAGCTTTAGGAGTGACCTTAGATAATATTCCACCGGGAGTAGGAAGCGGTTTGATCATCGGTTCCATTCCCGGTTTGAAAAACTTAAACAGGAAATAAAAATTCAGTTGTGCAAAATTAAAAAATTACAAATACTCAAAGGTTCTGTAAATCGGGGAGTAATGAGAAGTCATTGCAAATATATTTATGTGCCATTATTTATGTGTTAATCCCAGGGCAGAAAGGCCCGGAAAGCTGATAGCTGAATGAAAGCTGCAAAAAATTACATTGAATTTTACCGTTTTTTGTGTATGATAGAACTGACAGAATAAATTGACAGAAACATATAAGTAAGGAAGGAACAGCAGATGAAGCTAAATGAGCTATCAATAGGAAGTACAGCCACCATAGAGGCTGTGGGAGGTTCCGGAGCGCTGCGTCAGCATTTTTTGGATATGGGTTTGATCCAGGGGACGGAAGTGACAGTGGTAAAATATGCACCCATGGGAGATCCCATTGAGCTTCGAATCCATGGTTATGAACTTACTATCCGGCTGGCGGATGCAGAGAATATAAAAATCAGTAAGCCCCACAGCCCAAAGGAGGCAAAAAGGCCGGAGAAACGCCAGGAAAAACATCATCCAGGCTACGGTGAAGGGGGAAAGTTCCATGACCGGAAGGGAGAGACTTCTCTTCCGGAGAGTGAGACGCTCACTTTCGCCCTGGTGGGCAACCAAAATTGCGGGAAGACCACATTGTTTAATCAGCTTACCGGCTCCAAGCAGCATGTGGGAAATTTTCCGGGAGTTACAGTAGACCGGAAGGATGGAGTAATCCGGGGATATAACAATACTCTGATCACAGATTTGCCGGGGATTTATTCGATGTCTCCCTACAGCAGCGAGGAGATTGTTACCAGAGAATTTGTGATCAAGGAAAGGCCAAAAGGGATCATCAACATTGTGGACGCCACCAATATTGAACGGAATCTGTATCTGACCATGCAGCTTCTGGAGTTGGGGTTCCCCATGGTGGTGGCTTTGAATATGATGGATGAGCTGCGGGAGAACGGCGGCTCTGTTCTGGTCAATGAGATGGAGGAAGCTCTGGGAGTTCCGGTGATCCCGATCTCAGCGGCCAAGGGAGAGGGCATCGAGGAACTGATCCGTCATGCCATCCATGTGGCAAAATACCAGGAGGGACCGCTGGAGACGGACTTCTGTAAGCGGGAGGAAGGAATCCACAGAGGAATCCACGCGGTGATGCATCTGATCGATGATCATGCCCAGCGGGCGCAGATCCCCATTCGCTTTGCTGCCAGCAAGGTGATGGAGGGCGATGAGAAGATCTTAGAGCAGCTGCAGCTGACGGATAAGGAACAGAATATTCTGGAGGAGATCGCCAGACAGACGGAGGAGGAGACCGGTATGGACCGGGCGGCCGCTGTGGCTCAGATGCGGTTTGATTACATAGAGGATGTATGTCAGGATACGGTGATTAAACCAAAAGAGAGCCGGGAACGGATTCGAAGCAGGAAGATCGATCAGTTCCTTACAGGAAAGTATACGGGGATCCCGGCTTTTATCGGCATCATGGGTCTGGTGTTCTGGCTCACCTTTAATGTGATCGGCGCATTTTTCCAGGGACTTTTAGCGCGCGGCATCGAAAGCCTTACAGGCCTGGTATCTTCTGCCATGGAAGCTGCTCACGTAAACAGTGTGATTCACTCCCTGGTGATCGACGGCATTTTCAATGGCGTGGGAGGCGTATTAAGCTTTCTGCCCATTATCGTGACTCTGTTTTTCTTCCTGTCCCTTTTGGAGGACAGCGGCTACATGGCCAGAGTTGCATTCATAATGGATAAGCTTCTGCGTAAGCTGGGGCTGTCTGGAAGAAGTATTGTGCCCATGCTCATTGGCTTTGGCTGTACAGTGCCGGGGGTGATGGCAAGCCGGACGCTGCCGTCTGCCAGAGACCGGAAAATGACCATCCTGCTGACACCTTTTATGAGCTGTACGGCAAAGCTTCCCATTTATGCCTTTTTCACAGCAGCCTTTTTCCCGGGCCGGGGCGCGCTGGTGATGATCGGGCTGTATGTATTTGGCATTGTAATGGGAATCCTAATGGCTCTTTTGTTTAAAAAGACAGCTTTTAAGGGGGAGGCAGTCCCCTTTGTGATGGAGCTGCCAAATTACCGGATGCCTGGGGCAAAAAATGTACTGCATCTTCTGTGGGATAAAGCAAAAGATTTCCTTCAGAGAGCATTTACGGTGATCTTCCTGGCAACGATCCTGATTTGGTTTTTGCAGAATTTTGATCTGGGGCTGAACATGGTGGCAGATTCGAGGGACAGCATCCTGGCTTTGGTAGCAGGAGCGCTGGCGCCTATTTTCCTTCCTGTTGGTTTTGGGGACTGGAGAATCGTTACAGCGCTGATCTCCGGATTTATGGCAAAGGAGAGCGTAGTTTCCTCACTTACAGTTCTGTTTGGAAGCACGGCAGCTTTGCAGAGCAGTCTTACTACAGTGGGAGCAGCAGCGCTTTTGGTATTCTGTCTGCTCTATACCCCCTGCGTGGCAGCGATTGCCGCAGTGAAGCGGGAATTGGGGGGAAGATGGGCGGCGGCTATGGTGATTGGCCAGTGTGGGATTGCCTGGATTGCAGCTTTTGGAGTATATCAGATCGGAATGCTGTTTTAGCTTTCCGCTGTCGGAATGTGTTTTGGCAATTTTAAGGAGACAGAAAGAAACGGGCGTGAAAACCTGAAGAGAAGACAGAAGGAAATTGTGTATGAAAAAAAAATGGACAGGTATACTGTTAATGAGTGTGTGCCTTGCAGCGGGGCTTACCGGCTGTGTGGGAAAAGCGACCGGCGGTGATTTTACCAGACAGGGAATGGAAGCCATTGAAAATCTGGATTATGCAGGTGCAGCGTCTCTTTTTGATCAGGCGCTCACAGGGGGAGAGGATGCGGTACCGGCCTACCGGGGCCAGGGGATGGCTTATATGGGGCTGGCCAGGTATGAGGAGGCTGTAGAGGCCTTTGATCTTGCTTTGGAATATACAGACAGCAAGATGCCGGAAACGGTCAAAGATATCCTGCTCTATAAGGCTTCTGCCCAGTTCCGGATGAAGGATTATGAGAACACCATCACCACCTGTGAGGAGCTTTTGAAGGAGGAGGAGGCGCTGGCAGAGGGCTATTATCTGATGGGGGCCAGCTGTCTGAATCTTGGCTATGAGGAGCGGGCCAGAGAGAACTTTGATCTGGCGGTAAAGGCGGCACCCCAGGATTATAATCTGTATCTGAATATCTATGAGAGCTATCGGGCCCAGAACCTGTCGGCAGTGGGAGATGAATATCTTCAGACTGCATTGAGCATTCCGCCGGAAAGTGCAGAGGATTACTATTGCATCGGCCAGATTTATTATAATCTGGAACAGTATGACCAGGTGCAGAGCGCGCTGATTGTTCCGGTTGAGGAGAAATATCCCCCAGCCCTGTATCTTGCGGCCAGGGTGTACCTGGCAAAAGAGGATTATGCCCACGCGCTGTCTGCCTATGAGACCATAAAGCAGGAGTACGGGGATAGCCCGCAGGTGTGTAACGGCCTGGCGCTTTGCAGTATGGCGGAAGAGGAATATGATCAGGCTCTGGCCTACATTCAGCAGGGGCTGGCTATGGAGGAAGAGCAGGGGAAGCAGGAGCTTTTGTTTAATGAGATCGTAGTCTATGAGCGGATGTTGGATTTTGACGCTGCAAAGGAAAAGGCGGAGAGTTACGCTGCTTTGTATCCCACCGATGAGGCGGGGCGAAAGGAGCTGGCGTTTTTATCCACAAGGTAGAGGAGAGCCAGTTGATTTATCCACAAGGTGCGGGAAATATCTGCGGTTTTGGCTGAGCGAAGATTGGATTCAGGAAGAAAAACAGCAGGAAACAGGGAGACCGAATAGGTTGCCTTGTCAGAAAAAGAATGGGAGAACAACAGAGTGGAAAAAACGAAACTGCATGAGATTGAGACAATACAGGAGCAGGTGATTCTGGTGGGAGTTGCCACAGCAGATGAGCGGGAGGCGGAAGAATCCCTGGACGAGCTGGAGGAGTTGGCCAAAACTGCGGGAGCTGCATCTGTGGGAAAGGTGATACAGAACCGGGAGAGTATTCACCCGGGAACCTATGTGGGCAGCGGAAAGATTCAGGAGCTGAAGGAACTGATGGCAGAACGGGATGCCACGGGGATTATCTGCGATGATGAGCTGTCTCCGGCTCAGCTGCGGAATCTGGAGCAGGAGCTGGAGTGCAAGGTGATGGACAGAACCCTTTTGATTTTGGATATTTTTGCTTCCAGAGCCATTACCAGTGAGGGAAAGATTCAGGTGGAACTGGCCCAGCTCCAGTATCGTCTGGCCAGGCTGGCAGGTCTTGGAAAATCTTTATCCCGTCTGGGCGGAGGCATCGGAACCAGAGGGCCGGGAGAAAAGAAGCTGGAGATGGACCGGCGTCTGGTAAAAGCCAGGATTGCTCAGCTTCGCCGGGAGTTAGAGGAGGTAAAGCGGCACCGGGAACTGATTCGGGAGCGGAGAAAAAAAAGCCGGATCCCGGTGGCAGCCATTGTAGGCTATACCAATGCGGGAAAGTCTACGCTGTTAAACACCCTGACTGAGGCGGGCGTGCTGGAGGAGGATCAGCTGTTTGCCACCCTGGATCCTACCACCCGGATGTTGGAGCTGGAGGGGGGCGGCCAGGTGCTTCTCACAGATACGGTAGGGTTTATCAGAAAGCTGCCTCATCATCTCATAGAAGCTTTTCGCAGTACCCTGGAGGAGGCCCGGTATGCGGATATCATACTCCATGTGGTGGATGCCTCCAATCCTCATCTGGAAAAGCAGATGCATGTAGTGTACGATACCCTGGAGCAGCTGGAGGTAAAGAATAAGACGGTAATCACCCTGTTTAACAAACAGGATCGGCTGCCGGAGAAAACAGTACTCAAGGATCGGAAGGCGGATCATACCAGGTACATTTCCGCCCGCACCGGAGAAGGGCTGGAAGAGCTGAAGCGTCTGCTGGAAAAGATCCTCACAGAGAATCAGATTTTAATAGAGCGGATTTATAATTATACAGAAGCCGGAAAGCTTCAGGTGATCCGCAAATACGGTCAGCTTCTGGAAGAGGAATACCGGGAGGAAGGGATCTATGTAAAGGCTCTTGTGCCGAAAGAGGTGTATGGCGGGCTGTAAAAGTCCGCCCTGCAGCAGAAATAAAAACGGATACTTATTCATGTTGAAATACTATATCTTGTATTCGAAGTTTTTTGGATATCATAGATATAGTATTTTTATATTGACTTCCCGGAAGCTCTTTGTTAGAATAGACTTTGCACATGGAAAAATGGGTGCAGTTATGCGAGGAGGATGGACATGTTTCAGGTTGTAAAGCGCGACGGTCAGATCGCAGAGTTTCATTTAAATAAGATTGGGGACGCCATTGCCAAGGCATTTGACGCTACCCATATGGAGTATACGGAAGATATTACCAATCTGCTGAGCCTGAGAGTAACGGCAGATGTTCAGCCGAAGATAAAAAACGGACTGGTGGATGTGGAGAGTATTCAGGACAGTGCAGAGCACGTTCTTGTGCAGGCAGGCTATGCAGAGGTGGCCAAGGCCTATATCTTGTACCGGAAGCAGAGAGAAAAGATTCGCAACATGAAATCTACGATTCTGGATTACAAGGAGATTGTGAACAGCTATGTGAAGGTGGAGGATTGGCGGGTAAAGGAAAATTCCACAGTGACCTACTCGGTGGGAGGACTGATCTTAAGCAATTCCGGCGCAGTCACTGCCAATTACTGGCTGTCTGAGATCTACGATCAGGAGGTGGCAGACGCTCACAGAAATGCAGATATTCATATCCATGATCTGTCCATGCTCACAGGATACTGCGCAGGATGGTCTTTAAAGCAGCTGATTCTGGAGGGCCTGGGAGGCATTAAGGGGAAGATTACCTCAGCGCCGGCCAAGCATCTGTCCGTGCTGTGCAACCAGATGGTGAATTTTCTTGGCATCATGCAGAATGAATGGGCAGGGGCTCAGGCATTCTCTTCCTTTGACACTTATCTGGCGCCTTTTGTGAAGGCAGACCATCTCACTTACCCTGAGGTGAAAAAATGCATCGAGTCCTTTATCTATGGAGTCAATACGCCCAGCCGTTGGGGAACTCAGGCTCCTTTCTCCAATATTACCCTGGACTGGACTGTTCCTGCCGATCTGGCAGAGCTTCCTGCTATCGTTGGGGGCAAGGAGATGGATTTCTGTTATAAGGACTGCAAAAAAGAGATGGATATGGTGAATCGGGCCTTTATTGAGACCATGATTGAGGGAGACGCCAACGGAAGAGGCTTCCAGTATCCCATTCCCACCTACTCTATCACCAGAGATTTTGACTGGTCAGATACCCTGAATAACCGTTTGCTCTTCGAGATGACGGCCAAATACGGTACACCGTATTTTTCCAATTATATTAACAGTGATATGGAACCTAGCGATGTGCGCAGCATGTGCTGCCGTCTCCGTCTGGATCTGCGGGAGTTAAGAAGAAAGACCGGTGGGTTCTTCGGTTCAGGAGAGAGCACCGGAAGCGTGGGGGTAGTGACCATCAATTTGCCCAGAATTGCCTATTTATCCGAGACACCGGAAGAATTTTACAAACGGCTGGATCATCTGATGGATATTTCCGCCAGATCTTTGAAAGTGAAGCGAAACGTGATCTCCAAGCTTTTGGAAGAGGGTCTGTATCCCTACACGAAACGGTATCTGGGCAGCTTTGACAATCATTTTTCCACCATCGGCCTTATCGGCATGAACGAGGTGGGATTAAATGCCAAATGGCTGGGCCAGGATCTTACCCATAAAGAGACCCAGGACTTTGCCAAGGATGTGCTGAATCACATGAGAAACCGTTTGGTGATTTACCAGGAGAAATACGGAGATCTGTACAATCTGGAGGCTACTCCGGCAGAGTCTACCACCTATCGTCTGGCAAAGCATGATGTGGCTCATTATCCGGATATCAAGACCGCCGGAAAGCCGGGGGATACCCCCTATTACACCAACAGCTCCCATCTTCCGGTGGATTACACAGCAGATATTTTTGACGCCCTGGATATTCAGGACGAGCTGCAGACACTCTACACCTCCGGAACGGTGTTCCACGCATTCCTGGGAGAGAAGCTTCCGGACTGGAAGGCAGCGGCAAACCTGGTACGCACCATAGCGGAGAATTACAAGCTGCCCTACTACACCATGTCTCCCACCTACTCTGTCTGTCAGGAGCACGGTTACATCCAGGGCGAGCATTTTACCTGCCCCAAGTGCGGCAAGCCTGCGGAGGTTTACAGCCGGATCACAGGATATTACCGGCCGGTACAGAACTGGAATGACGGCAAGCTCCAGGAATACGAAAACAGAAAGCTCTATGAACCGGAAAATTCCTGTCTCAAGAAGGTACAGACCTCTGTGGTGACAGTGAGCGAGGAGGATGTGAAGATCCAGCCTAAGGAAACAGTCAAATATCTGTTTACCACAAAGACCTGCCCCAACTGCAGAATTGCAAAGCAGATGCTGGCAGAGGAGGAGTACACCCTGATTGACGCAGAGGAGAACCAGGAGCTGGTAGCAAGGTACGGCGTAATGCAGGCGCCCACTCTGGTGGTGGTAAGCGGGGAGGAGGCCAAGAAGTACGTTAACGCCTCCAATATTAAGCGGTATGTGGATGCCAGGAGCAGGAAATAAGCTGTTTCGCAGCATCCCCTGCCGTATTTGGTGTGAGTTTTTCAGACGCAAAACAGTCAGAACGCAGTTATAATAGGGGAGCAGAGGGTTCCAACATATAAGAAAAGAACAAAAAAAGAGACCGTCGCATTTGCGGCAGTCTCTTTTTGGTAATTCATGGTCTATTAGCACTTAACTACATTAGCTGCCTGCATTCCGCGAGCACCTTCAGTTAAATCGTAAGTAACAGCCTGGCCTTCTTCCAGAGTCTTGAAACCTTCGCCCTGGATAGCGGAGAAATGTACGAATACATCTGCTCCATCCTCACCGGTGATGAAACCATAGCCTTTTTCTGCGTTGAACCACTTAACTGTACCTTTGTTCATGACGGGTACCTCCATTATAGATTATGAAAAATATTCGATCTTGGTGATAAAAACTCATCAGCTGTGAAGACTATAAGGCGCTGATTTCATAATCAATAAGCTGGATGATATCTTTATGACCGCCAATCTTTAATTGCCCCTTGATTGTAAACCCTGATTTGGGATATGTCAAGGCAAAATTCCCCATTCCAGGGAACAAATTGCAACTCTTTAGCCATTTCTTTTACGCTTCCCCATCCTCATTCACGGCTTCCTCAGGCATCTGATCCGTCACAGCGTCCTGATCATCCGCGGGGAGTTCTTCCGAGACCTCTTCCACGTCTTCCTCCGAGACTTCTTCTACAACCGCTTCGCCGTCTTCCAGTCCTTCCACCTCTTCGATGTCCTCGTCCTCGAAACCAAGATCCTCATAGGAGTTGATGGGAGTTTCAAAGAGGTTGGCCTTTTCTACCAGGAAATCTCCGGCCTTCTGCTCATAGAGCGCCCAGAGGATGTAATCTCGGCCAAGGGTTTCCTCAAAGTCGGCAGTGCTTTCATAACCGTAAAGGGAGTACTGTTCTTCAATAAAGCGATTGTATTCTTCCTCCGTGACGGTAAGGTTCTCCTTTGCACACAGAGCGCTGATAAAGAGACGGAGATTCACATCGTCTAAAATTTCCAGTTCCAGATCTTCATCCGTCATCCCATAGGCTTCATATAACTCATCTGTGGTCATGCCGTAGAGTTCCGCTTGGGATTCATATTGTTCCTTTACAAACTGGGCGCTGGACTGGTAGAGATCCTCCGGATATCCGTTAAAGGTACTGGCCTCCATGGCTGCGGCCAGCGCATTGTTTCTGGTTTCCAGGCTGCTTTGTTCCAGATAATTGGCTTCCAGGCTTTCCTTCAGAGATTGTTCAAAGTCTTCCTTGGAATCGTATCCAAGGGTGTCCTGAACAAATTCCTCTGTGTATTCCGGACGGATGGTTTCCTCTATTTTTTTTACCGTCACAGTAAAGTCCACGGTCTTTCCAATCCATTCTTCGTACCAGGCAGACTCGTCCAGAGTACAGGTAAAGGATTTTTCTTCTCCCTTTTTTACACCGGTCAGCTCCTGGTCAAACTTTTCGCCGAATTCTGAATCCCCCAGAGTGATGGAGTAATCGGTCTCATCCAGGGCAGCTTCGCTTTCGCCTTCCAGGGTGGCTGTAATGTCGGCAGTGATGGTATCGCCAAGGTCAGAATTTCGCTCTGCCTCCTGGGGAACGGCATGTTCTGATAAGCGGTATTCTATTTCATATCCGATTTCCTCATCGCTCACCTCATAGACAGGTTTTTCCACGTCCATGCCAATGTAAGTTCCCAGAGTTACATACTTGGAGGCATCTTCAATCAGATGGCCGGTGATGGGGGCGGAGACTTCTGTGGAGCTTTCTGTGGAGGCTTCCGTGGCATCTGGCGTCTGAGATTGCTGATTGCCGCATCCTGTTGCCAGAAAGGCCACAGTAAGACCTGTGAGCAAAAGTAATGATTTCGTCTTCATAGTTTTTCCTCTCTTTAATAATGGACAGCACCTTTCTGAGTTACTGATTCGTATCATAGCATTTCTGCCAAGGGCTGTAAATTGTAAGTTGCTGTTTTAGCGGCGCCATACGGAGAATGATGCAGCAAAGAAAGCAGGAGATGCTGCAAAATGTGAATTCCGGTGGATTTTCGGTGTGTTTTTCTCCGAAAAGATGCTATTTTTCGGAGAAAAATCACCCGAAAGGGTACCGCCGGAAGTATTTTGCGATATCCCCGTTTACCGGCTGGCCAACTGCAGCTTTGTGAAATATCCGGTTCTTAATTCTATAGAATAAATGTGACAAAACTGTGAAAACATGCTACAATGTTGGCGTGACAAGGAAATCATGGGAAGAAAGGATCATTTATGAAGATTGTACTCCCTGACAAAGTACAAAAGATTATAGAGCAGTTAAATGCCAGCGGCTTTGAAGCTTATGCTGTAGGAGGCTGCGTGCGGGACTGCTGCCTGGGGCGAATTCCCAATGACTGGGATATCACCACCGCCGCCTCTCCGATACAGGTAAAGCAGATTTTTCCTAAAACCTTTGATACGGGCATTGAGCACGGAACCATTACAGTGCTGTTGGATGGAGAGGGGTTTGAGGTGACTACCTACCGGATCGATGGGGAATATGAAGATGGCCGTCATCCAAAGCAGGTGAGTTTTACGCCCAGTCTCACAGAGGATCTAAAGCGGAGAGATTTTACCATCAATGCCATGGCCTACAATGAAAGGGAAGGGCTGGTGGATTTTTTCGGAGGATTGGAGGATCTGGAAGCAGGGGTGCTTCGGTGCGTTGGAAACCCAAGAGAGCGTTTTTTGGAAGATGCGCTGAGAATGATGCGGGCCGTGCGTTTCTGCGCCCAGCTGGGCTTTGAGATGGAAGCGGAGACCGCCGGGGCCATCAGAGAACTGGCGCCTACCTTAAGCCGCATCAGCGCTGAGCGGGTGCAGGCGGAACTTGTAAAGCTTCTGGTATCCCCTCATCCGGAATATCTTCGGAACGCCTGGGAGCTTGGCATCACAGGAGTGATCCTGCCGGAATTTGACGCTTTGATGTGTCAGCCTCAGAATAATGGCCACCATATTTTTTCAGTGGGAGAGCATACGCTGGAAACCCTTTGCAGGATACGGGAGGAGAAAGTGCTGCGGCTTACCATGCTGCTTCACGATATGGGGAAACCTGCCTGTGCCTGGGTGGATGAGAAGGGGGTCTATCATTACAGCGGCCATGCGGGAAAGAGCGCCGGGCTTGCAAAGGATATCCTGAAGCGTCTGAAATTTGACAATGACACCTCCAGAAAAGTCGTGAAGCTGGTGGGAGAGCATTCGCTGTACCCGGAGGCTACTGCGAAGGGAGTTCGTTTTGGCATTTACCAGGTGGGCGAGGAGCTGTTTCCCCTTTTCCTGGAGGTAAAGCAGGCAGATGTGCTGGGACAAAATCCGAAAGTCCATGAGAAAAAACTGGCATATTTGGGTCAGCTCTGGCAGCTGTATCAGGAGATTTTAGAGCGGGGGGACTGTCTGTCTTTACGGCAGCTGGCAGTCACAGGCAGGGATCTGATGGAGCTTGGCATACCGGGTGGAAAAGAACTGGGTGCGCTGCTGCATCAGCTTTTATTGGAAGTGTTAGAAGAACCGGAGAAAAATCAGAGAGAGATTCTGCTGCACCGGTCTATGGAGCTACAGGGAAAATCAAATGGAATATAATTTAATATAGAGGAGAGAAAACATTATGAAATTTATTGCAACACCTGTAAAAGGAATGAATGATTTTTTGCCGGCGGATATGCGCCTGCGGGAGCATGTGCTGGGACTGATTAAGGAGACTTATGCCACCTACGGCTTTGATCAGATCGAGACTCCGGTCATGGAGCATATTGAGAATTTGACGGGCAAACAGGGAGGAGAAAATGAGAAGCTGATCTTTAAGATCTTAAAGAGAGGACGAGAGCTGGAAAAGGGGCTGGAAAGCGGAGAATTGTCAGACGAGGGACTGCGCTATGATCTTACAGTGCCCCTGGCCAGGTATTATTCCAACAATAAAAACAATCTGCCCACGCCCCTGAAGGCCATGCAGATCGGCAGCGTGTGGAGAGCGGACAAACCTCAGAAGGGCCGTTTCCGTCAATTCACTCAGTGCGATATTGATATCATCGGAGATTCTTCCATTATGGCGGAGATCGAGCTGATTGCAGCTACCGCGCGGATGCTTACCCGGATCTTTTCTGAGGTGGGGATCAAAGAATTTACGGTACACATCAATGACAGGAGGATCTTAAAGGCCATGGCGGCCTATGCAGGTTTTACTCCGGAACAGTATGATGATGTGTTCATCACTCTGGACAAGATGGATAAGATTGGCCTGGAGGGTGTGAAAGAGACGCTTTTGAAGCGAGAGTATCCGGCAGAGGCCGTGGAAAAGTATGTGAGTCTTTTTGAGAAGATTCAGCCAGGCCTGCAGTGCAAAGAATTTTGCAGCAGTACCTGCGGGGAGTTTCTGGAGGAGAAGATCCCCGGGAATCTGGATGTGATCATGAACAGCGTTTCCTGTATGATCGATCCCTCGGTGCATCTGCAGTTTGACCCCACTCTGGTGAGAGGAATGTCCTATTACACAGGAACGATCTTTGAGATCACCATTGACGGCTACAATTTCTCCATTGCCGGGGGCGGACGGTACGATGATATGATCGGCCGCTTCAGCAATCAGCCGGCCTGCGCCTGCGGTTTTTCCATAGGATTTGAGCGCATTGTCACGATTTTGAAGGATCTTGGATGGAAGGAGCCGGAGGGAAGCAGAAAACGGATGGCATTTTTGGTGGAGGAAAAGGCGGAGCCAGCGAAATTGCAGGAGGTTTTTGCAAAGGCTACTGCCCTTAGACAGGAAGGAGCTGTGGTTACGGTGCAGCCTCTGAAAAAGAACGCAAAATTCCAGGTGGAGACTCTGGAGAAGAACGGATATACAGAGATTAAAAAAGTGTATAACGATACCCAGTTATAATCATGGGCCCGATGGTCTAAATCTTTGTCCCCCCTCATAAGCTAGAAGGAGTGTGAAAGGGGGACGGGGTATGAATGAGCGGAGTTTAAAGGTACTGGAGCAATATGATCTGGAAATCATAAGCACCAGAAGAGGGCGCGGTTCGTATATCTGTGAGACTGACCAGGGATGGAAGCAGCTTTGGAGCTTTACCGGTTCGGAGAAGAAGCTGGCTTTTCAGAACCGGATCTTAAAGGAGCTGAAAGAGTCAGGGTATGAACAGGTAGATCTGGCGCAGGAGAACAAAGAGGGCGGCCTGGTGGTAAAGGACTGGGAGGAGAACCGATATGTGCTGAAGGACTGTTTTCCCGGACGGGAGTGCAGTCCTTCGTCAGAGAGAGACATTTTAGAGGCTGTGGAAAATCTGGCCAGGCTCCATCTCCTTTTGAGATTTCCCGGGGAGGAACGGGAGTATTGCGGGCAGATGCTGTCAGAAGAGCTGGAGGCAAAGAACCGGGAGCTGAAAAAGGTAAGAGCCTTTGTGCGGAAAAGAGAGCCAAAGCATCCTTTTGAGCAGCTGTTTCTTCAGAGTTTTCAGGAGTTTTTTGATCAGGCCCGCTCTGCGCAGGAGCAGGCCAAAGAAAATTTGAGCAGGCAGGATTTGGAAGCGCAGATTCAGAGCGGGACACTGTGCCATGGAGATTATCACTATCATCATGTGTTGTTTTTGAATCCTGGAGTGGCTACTGTTCATTTTGAAAAGTGCAGATTTGATTTTCCGGTACAGGATCTGTACCAGTTTATGAGGAAGATTCTGGAAAAGCATGGCTGGGAGCTGTCCCTGGGAGAGCGGATGTTGAGCGCCTATGATGGTATTCGGAGACTGTCGGAGACGGAATTGAAAATTTTGAGGCTTCGCATGGCTTATCCGGAAAAATTTTGGAAACTGGCCAATCATTATTACGGCAGCAGTAAGGCCTGGATTCCTGTCAGATATCAACAGAAATTAGAACTGCTGAACCGGCAGCAGAAACAGAAAAATAATTTTTTGAAAATTTTGGAATAGCGGTTTATTTCCAGAAAAATTTGTACTATAATCGAGAGAGATACAGTCGTGCGGGAGGGCTGTAAAAATACACAGGAGGTAGCAAAATGGATTACAGAAAAGTATATGAGGAGTGGATGACCAATCCTTGTTTTGACGAGGATACCAAGGCGGAGCTTCGGGAAATTGCTGAGGATGAGAAAGAGATCAGGGAGCGGTTTTATGCAGACCTGGAGTTTGGAACCGCAGGTTTGCGGGGGATCATCGGCGCCGGTACGAACCGTATGAATCAGTATGTAGTGCGCAAGGCTACCCAGGGGCTGGCAAATTATATTATCCGCATGGGAGGCCAGAATCGGGGAGTGGCCATCGCCTATGATTCCAGAAGAATGTCTCCGGAGTTTGCAGATTTTGCAGCCCTTTGTCTGGCAGGAAACGGCATCAAGGCGTATGTATTTGAATCTCTGCGTCCCACGCCGGAGCTTTCCTTTGCTGTACGCCAGTTAAAGTGTATTGCAGGAATCAACATCACTGCCAGTCACAATCCGCCGGAGTACAATGGCTATAAGGTATACTGGGAGGATGGAGCTCAGATTACGCCGCCCCACGATGCCGGGATTATGGATGAGGTGAAAAAGGTGACGGATTACAGCGCCACCAAAACCATGGATAAAGAGGCTGCCAGGGCGGCAGGGCTGTACATTACCATTGGACAGGAGATTGACGATGCTTTTATCGCTGAGTTAAAGAGTCAGGTGCTGCATCTGGACGCCATCAAAGAGCAGCAGAAAAACCTGAAGATCGTTTACACTCCTCTTCACGGCACCGGAAATATTCCGGCAAGAAGAGTGTTAAAGGAACTGGGCTTTGAAAATGTGTATGTAGTAAAAGAGCAGGAGCTGCCGGACGGCAATTTCCCCACAGTCAGCTATCCCAATCCGGAGGCTGCGGAGGCATTTGAGCTGGGCCTGAAACTGGCCAGGGAGGTGGATGCAGATCTGGTGCTGGCTACGGATCCGGATGCGGATCGCCTGGGAGTCAGGGTAAAGGATAAGGATGGAGTATACCACGATCTCACAGGAAATATGTCCGGCTGTCTGCTGGCAGACTATGAGATTGGCCAGAGAAAAGCTCTGAAGGGACTACCGGAGGATGGCGTACTCATCAAGACGATCGTCACCACCAATATGGCGGATGCCATTGCCAGATACTATGGAGTGGATCTGATTGAGGTGCTCACAGGATTTAAGTATATCGGGCAGCAGATCCTGGGATTTGAACAGAGCGGAAAAGGAACGTATCTCTTTGGTTTTGAGGAATCTTACGGCTGTCTGATCGGTACGCATGCAAGGGACAAGGATGCCATTGTAGCTACCATGGCCCTCTGCGAGGCAGCAGCCTATTACAAGGCTCAGGGAAAGACTCTGTGGGATGCCATGATTGAGCTGTATGAGCGATACGGTTATTATAAGGATGATATTCAGGCGGTATCGCTGAAGGGCATCGAGGGACTTCAGAAGATTCAGCAGATCATGGAGACGATGAGAAACAATCCGCCCGCTAAGCTGGGAGGATATCAGGTGTGCTCCTTCCGGGATTATAAGGCAGGCATTATCCGGGATATAGCTACGGGCGAGGAGCGTCCTTCCGGTCTTCCTTCCTCCAATGTGCTGTACTATGATCTTACCGATGACGCATGGCTTTGCGTGAGACCTTCCGGTACAGAACCCAAGGTAAAATTCTACTATGGCGTGAAAGGAATTTCCCTGGAGGATGCAGAGGCCAAGTCTGCGGCCTTTGGTAAAGAAGTGATGGCTATGATTCAGGAGATGCTGTCATGAAATACCGGTTTGACGACTTCAAAGGAATCATAGATGAGCTGAGAGGAGAACATGGCTGCCCCTGGGATCGGGAGCAGACCTATGAGAGCCTGAAACCCTGCATGGTAAATGAGATGGTGGAGGCGCTGGCAGCCATTGATTTGCTGTCTAAAACCGGAAACGGAGACAATCTTTGCGAAGAGCTGGGAGACGTACTGCTTCAGATCGTGCTGCTGGCCAGGATTGCTCAGGAGGAAGGCCGCTTTACCATGGAGGATGTGATACAGGGAATCAGCGAAAAGATGATCCGCCGTCATCCTCATGTGTTCGGTCAGGAACAGGCTGGGGACAGCGGTCAGGTATTGGTAAACTGGGAGCGGATCAAACAACAGGAGCGGAAAAACCAGGATCCGGAGGAAAAACAGCGGGAGAAGGCGGCCTGCAGGGAAGCTGCGAAACAGGTCATGAATCATTTGCACAGACAGTGGGAATAGCCCTGAAAAAAAGCAAGGAATTTCCTTGACAAAAGAAGTATTCCAGTATATAAGTAATATCAGGGCTTCTAGTGAGTTCGAAAAGAGGTTCAATGACCAAGTAGATTATTCAGAGGAGGAATTATTTCCATGAACAAGACAGAATTGATTGCAGCAGTGGCTGAGAGAGCAGAACTGACAAAAAAAGATGCTGAGAAAGTGTTGAAGGCATTTACAGATGTAGTAGCAGAAGAACTGAAGAAAGGTGAGAAGATCCAGTTAGTAGGATTCGGAACTTTTGAAGTATCTGAAAGAGCTGCAAGAGAAGGAAGAAACCCTCGCAGCGGAGAAGTTATGCACATTGCAGCTTCTAAAGCACCTAAATTCAAAGCAGGAAAAGCTTTAAAAGATATTGTAAACGAATAGAATGTTCATTTGATATTACATTAACTGCCGGTTTCTATGGATCCGGCAGTTTTTCTATATCTATTTCAGCAATATAACATAGAAGAAAGAAGGAGACATAATCATGCGTTTAGACAAGTTTTTAAAAGTATCCAGACTGATCAAGAGAAGAACTGTTGCGAATGAAGCCTGTAGTGCAGGAAGAGTTCTAGTGAACGGCAAAGCAGCGAAAGCTGGAACGAATGTGAAACCAGGAGACAGAATAGATATCCAGTTTGGAAATAGAGAGACAGCAGTAGAAGTAGTTTCTATAGCAGAGACAGTGAAGAAAGATGAAGCAGCAGATCTGTACAAGTTTTTATAGGTATGTTTTATAAGCTTTGTTCATAAGATGTATAAAACATTTTGGGAGGAAGTTTAGTATGATAGAAGAGAGACAACCTTTAAGAGCACATAAGATCAGCTTATCAAACCGATCTCTTGGCGTGATCACAGGGGTAAAAGATGTTGTTTCCTTTGATCTTAATGAGATCATTCTTGACACAGATCAGGGACTGTTAATGATCAAGGGAAAGAATCTCCATGTAAAGAAATTACTGGTTGAGAAGGGTGAAGTAGAGATTACGGGAAAGATTGACAGTTTTTTATACTCTAATATAGAAGAGCCAGGAAAGAAAGAAGGATTATTAGGAAGGTTACTGAAATAATGAAAGAGACTGTAACCGATCCGTTGTTATTTTTTCTTGTGTCAATTTTATTTGGTGTATGTTTGCATGCAATATATGATATTATTCGTGGAATTCGAAGAGTATTCTATCATAAAAGCGTGTTTTTGTTTATAGAAGATATAGGATTTGGAATATTTACAGCAGTGATGGCATTTATATTTCTTTGTACATATAACGATGGCGAGTTAAGAGGATTCTTTTTCCTCGGAATTGTGATCGGAATGATTCTATATTATCAATTATGCAGCAAGTTCCTTTTGAGGGCTGTCATACATATTACAGAGAAGCTAAAGAAGATCATAAGGCAATTTGAAAAAGTATGTTTAAGACCAGGAATTCATATCAAGAGAAACCTGAAATGGCAATTAAAAAAAGAAAAAAAACAAGTTACAATGGCACTAAAGAAACAAATAAAAAGAGGTGGTAAAAGTGACAATACGAAAGAAACAAAATAAGCTGGATCAGAGGACAAAGATCATCATGATCATTGTTCTGATATTTGTAGTCATTTTAGCATTTTCCTATATCAATCTACGACAGAAATCAAAGAAGATCGCCAAAGAGCAGCAGCAGGTGGAATCCCAGATCAAGAAACAAGAAGAGAAGAAAAAAGAATTAAAGAAGAAAAAAGAATATATCAAGACAAAAGAATTTATTGAAAAGACAGCCACAGAGAAGTTTGGACTATTGTACCCGGGAGAGTACTTACTCAAAGGATCAGATGACTGATAAACAACAGAATTAAAAAATTTAGGGAGGGGGAACAAACGTTCCTCCCTTCGTTTTGCTTATAATGTGAAAGACGAAATTTTAGCTAAAGATAAAAGGCGGAAATTTCGTCTTTTTTTTCCGCCTTAAGTGGAAAAAGACGAACTATATTCTTATGTGCATATTGCATATAATTTAGTACAGAAGGAGAAAAGTAATGGAAATATCAAACAAACGATGTATCCAGATTCTGAAATTATTGTTGAAAAATAAAGAATGTATGACAGGAGATAATCTTGCAGTTTCAATCGGAGTGTCTTCAAGAACCATTCGAAATGATATGAAAGATTTAAATAGAGCATTGGAAGATCATGGTGCAAGCGTTGTATCAGAGATTGGACAAGGATATTATTTAAAGATTGAAGATCAGGAAAAATTTTTAACATTTCAGAATGAGATGGAAGAGCATAAAAGAGAAAAAGATTTTAAAAATATTATTCCATCAGAGCCAGAAGACAGAGTAAAGTATATTATTTCAAAGTTATTGCTGTCGACACTCAATGGAAGAAAAGAAAAAATAGAGTTTTTTGATCTGGAAGAAGAACTTTTCATTAGTACTTCTACTTTAAAGAAAGACTTTCGCAATATCGATAAAGTTTTAAAACCTTACGATCTTAAAACCAGTATCACAAAGAAAGATGGTGTGAAGATCGTAGGAGATGAGGCGAAGATACGATATTGTATTTCAGAATATATCTTTAACAGCAAAGGGTATTTTGGAATAGAAGAAAATCAATTTTATCAAAGTATTTTTAAAGAACAGGAAATTGAAAAATTAAGAGAAATTTTACTTGATGTAATTTCGGTTTATAATTTAAGACTTACAGATCTGGCATTTAAGAACGTTTTGATTCATAGTCTGATCATGTTAAAACGCTTTGCAAGGCAAAAGAGTGTGACATATGAAGAAAATGATATCAAAGCATTTGAAAAGAAAGTTGAATTTGAATGTGCGCAGGAGATCATCAAACGAATTCAGAAAGAATTTGAAGTAGATCTTGGAAATGAAGTTTATTATTTGACACAGCACTTGATCTCAAGTCAGAGATTTTTGATTGATGATCCAAAAGAAGATTATGAATACAAAAACGAAATTGAAAAAATTCTGATAAAGATCAAGGAAGAGACAAATATTGATCTTTCCGATGATAAACAACTGATTAATGGATTGGCAATGCACTTGAGTGCGGCACTTCAGAGAATGCGGTTTGACATGAATATTCGAAATGAATTTTTAGATTCGATCAAGAATATGTATCCACTAGCATTTGAACTTGCAGTGATCGCAGGAGAGATCATTGAGGAGAATTTCCAGTTTAGGACACAGGAAAATGAAATTGGTTTCTTGGCGATACATTTTGGAGCAGCTTTGGAAAGAAAAGGGCTTAATGAGAAAAAACCAAGAAAGAAAGCAATTATCGTGTGCTATGCAGGAGTTGCAACAGCGATGCTGATCAAAGAAAAGATTGAACAGAATTTTGGACATAAAATTGAAGTAATCAAAACATGTTCACAACAGGAAGTAAGTCAAGAGTTGATCGATCAGGTGGATATTGTATTGACAACGGCGGAACTTTCAGAACTTCGATCTGACAAAATAAAGAAAATAAACCTATTTCTGGATGAAACAGATATTCAGTTCATAGGAAATATTTTAAAAGAAGATCAAAAAGATGAAATTGATTATCGAAAGATTTTCCGAAAAGAATTATTTTTCTATGATGTGGAATTTAAGAATAAAGAAGAAATCCTTGAACATATGACAAGAGAGATGCAGATACGAGGATTGATCAGTAAAGAAGGAAGTAAATCCGTATTTAAAAGAGAAGAAATGTCTACGACAGAATTGGGCAACATGGTAGCAATACCGCATGCAATGTCAAATGACTCTGAAGAGGCAGTCGTATCCGTTATGATCTTAAAGAAACCAATCCTCTGGGAAAATGAAAAAGTGCAGGTTGTACTTTTACTCAATGTACCAAAGTCACAATACAATATGTGGGAAGTTGTATTTAAACGATTATATCAATATCTGATTGGTGATCAAGGGGTTACAAAATTGATCAAAGATAAAGATTATGATGATTTTATTCGTCATTTGGAAAGAAATGAATAGGAAGGAAATATCATGGAATCACTAGTATTAAATAAAGACAACGTTAAATTGAAGGTAAAAGCTTCTGATTGGGAAGAAGCGGTTAGAATTGGGGCAGGGATGCTTGTAGAACAAGGATGTGCAAAACAATCTTATGTTGATGGTATCATTGCTTCTGTCAAAGAATTAGGGCCTTACATTGTCATTGCAGATGGAATCGCAATGCCGCACACAAGACCAGAACAGGGAGCTATTGGGATCGGTTGTAGTCTGATCACACTGGATCAGCCAGTAAAATTTGATGGAGATGACAGTGAAGTAAAAGTTATGATCTGTTTTTCAGCAGTAGACAGTGAAAGCCACATGGATATTCTTAAGATGATCGTTGAGTTTGTAGAGCGCGGACTCATTGATGATATAGCTAAAGCAACGACTTATGAAGAGTTACTTGAAGTGATCAAAGAGAAATAGTTTTAAAAAAGAAAGGAGACGAAACTATGTTACAGATTTTAACAGTATGCGGAGCAGGACTGGGAAGCAGTTTTGCATGTCAGATGAGTGTAGACGCCGTATTAAAGGAACTGGGTGTGGAGGCAAAACTTGACCATACAGACATCTCTAGTGTAGGGGGAGCAAAGGCTGACATCATTCTTTCAGGAAAGAACTTTGAGAAACAGTTTGAGCGTTATACACTGGACTGTCCAACAATTTTTCTCGATCGATTGGTCGATAAAAATGAGATCAAAGAAAAACTGACACCGGTTTTAAAAGATCTTGGAGTTTTATAAAACTAGCAAAATAGAAAGTGAGGAGAAAAAATGCAGGTTTTAAATTTTATCATTAAGAACATCCTGACACAGGCATCTGTTGTCGTAGGACTGATCGCACTGCTTGGTTTAGTGTTACAGAAAAAACCAATTGGTACTGTTGTATCAGGAACAATGAAAACTATCTTAGGATTCTTAGTATTATCCGCAGGTTCAAGCGTTATCCAGGGATCATTAGCTATTTTTGGTGATCTGTTTAATAAGGCCTTTGGACTTAAGGGTCTTGTAGCATCTATCGAAGGTATTAACGGTCAGGCAATGACAGACCTTGGACTTGGATCAGAGATCGCTATCACATTAGCAGGTATCTTTATTGTTAATATTATTTTAGCTCGTATTACACCATTTAAGTACATCTTCTTAACAGGACAGGCTTTATTATGGGAATCTACACTTTGCGTAGTATTTGCTTACTTCTGTGGATTAAGAGGACTTCCATTGATCATCGTAGGATCAATCGTTGGTGGTGCATTCGCAACATTAATGCCAGCATTCGCACAGCCAGTTATGCGGCAGATCACCGGTAGTGATGATATCGCATTAGGACATTTCTGTACATTTGGATATATGTTCACAGCATTAATTGCTAAATTAACAGGTGATAAATCTAAATCAACAGAAGATGTTGCATTACCTAAGAGTCTTGAATTCTTACAGGATACATATTTATCAGTAATGGTAGTTATGGTGCCATTTTACTTGATCGTAGCAATCTTTGCAGGACCTAAAGCATGTGCTGAATATGCAGGAGCTACAAACTACATCGTATTCATGTTCTTACAGGCATTACAGTTTGTAACAGGTTTATACGTATTAATGGCCGGTGTTCATTTACTGTTAGCTGAATTAGTACCAGCTTTCCAGGGAATCTCTATGAAACTGGTTCCAAATTCAAAACCAGCCTTAGACTGCCCAGTATTATTCCCATATGCACCAAACGCAGTAATCTTAGGATTCATCTTTACAACAATCGGATCTATCATCGGTATGTTCTTAACACCAATGCTTGGATTACCAATGATCTTACCTGGAGTTATGAGTAACTTCTTCGCAGGTGGTACAGCTGGTATCTTTGCTAACCAGGTTGGTGGACGTCGCGGAACGATTATTGGATGTATTGCACATGGTATCTTCATCATGATCTTACCAGCTTTACTTTCCCCAATGCTTGGACAGATTGGATTCCAGAACATGACATGTACAGACGTAGATACTGTAGTAACAGGATTCTTCTTCATGATCATTAAATCTATCGCAGGAATCTTCTAAGATTAGAAAGCAAAAGATCATTATAGAAAGTTATACAGGAGGGATGATCAATGTTTTTCTTTGGTAAAAAGAAGAAAGAAAAGAAGCAAGAGCAGGCAGTTCCTGTTGTAAATAAAGAGGAATTGATCGCGAAAGCTTCAGAAAAAGTAACAGAATTAGAAAGTAAAACAGGGGATGAGAGAGTTTCATTATTAAACGAAATCGGATCCCTGTATACACAAGCAGAAGAAACAGATCTGGCAATCCAATATTATGAAGAAAGCTTGGAACTTTGCAAGCAGCACGGAAAAGCGAGCACAGATCTAATGAAACTTTACAATAAAAAACGTCAAGAAGCTGCAGAAGCGAAAGATGATGAAAAAGTAAAGGAATATATGGATAAGGTTCAGAACCTGATGCAGATGTCAAAGGATATGATCCGAGGAAATGCATAACATTTACGGGGAGGAAATTCCTCCCTGCAAACATATAATTCATTCGCAACGTATAAGGCAAAATTAAAGGAGTAAAGAAATGTATAAAAATTTGATTGAATTATTTAAAGAAAATGAAGGTAAAGGAGCAGTAGGAGCATTCAACTTACATTGTTTTGAAATGCTTCCAGCAATGATTCAAGCAGCAGAAGAACTGAACGTTCCAATCATTATCCAGACTTCTCTTGGAACAGCTGAATATATTGGTTTTGAACCATTGATCGCAGCTGTAAAAGCTTTAGCAGAAAAATCTTCTGTAAATGTAGCTCTTCATATGGATCATTGTAAAAGCATTGAAGCACTGAAAAAAGCAATCGATCTTGGATATTCTTCTGTAATGTATGATGGATCTGCATTACCAATTGAAGAAAATATCAAAAATACACAAGAAGTTGTAGCATATGCTCATGCACATGGAGTATCTGTAGAAGGTGAGATCGGATCTATCGGTGGAGCTGAAGAAGGTGTTGTAGTAGAAAAAGACGCTGCGATGTATACAAAACCAGAAGATGCACTTCATTATGTTAATGAAACACATGTAGATGCATTAGCAGTATCTATTGGTACAACACATGGTCAGTTCAAATCTAAAGCTAAGATCAATTATGAATTATTAACAGAATTAAAAGCTAAATTAGGACCTGTTGGATTAGTTCTTCATGGAGGAACAGGAGTATCTGATGAAGATATGAAACGTTGTGTACGTGAAGGAATGAAAAAGATCAATGTGGGAACAGAATTAAATAAAAACTATATTGAAGTTGTCAGCAAAACATTCACAGCTGATGATGTAACACCACTGACATCTTTAAGAAATCTGTTAGGACCAGCAAATGAAAGAATCAAAGAAATTGTTATAGATAAGGCTTCATTATTTAAATTATAGGATTAAAAAGTTTAAATAACCCTCTTATATTATATAATTCATCAGGTGCGGCAGGGAGGAATGAATCCCTGCCGCATTTAACTTTTTAGAAAAATATCTATCATTTGAGCGGAGGAAATAAGCATGAAAAAAACGATCGTATTGCTTGCAGGATACCCGGCAACAGGAAAAAGTTATCTTTGTAATAAAATATTAGAAAAACTTCCAGACTTTTTGATCGTATCTCAGGATGATATGAAAGAAAAATTATTTGACCAGTATGGATTTGATAATATGGAAGAAAAAGTAGCCATTGAAAATCAGAGCTGGGAACAGTACTATGAAGTTATGGAAGAAGATCTTAAGAATGGGGATTCCATTATTTCAGATTACCCATTCAGTGTAAAACAGAAAGACAAGATTAAAAATCTTGCAGAGAAATATGAATATCAAGTTGTAACATTCCGCTTGATCGGAGATCTAGAAGTTTTATTTAAGCGTTCACAAAAGAGAGATTTGGATCCAAAGAGACATTTAAGTCATCTGGTATCACGTTATCATAAAGGTGATGTACTAGAAGACAGAAGCAAGGCAGATTGTCTTGTAACCTATGATATTTTTATGGATCGTTGCAAGAACCGTGGATACGGAACATTTGAACTGGGACATCTGATCGAAGTTGATGTAACAGATTTTTCGAAGATTGATTACCCAGCATTGATCAAAGAATTATGTGATCTTGTAGAAGAATAAAGGAGAAACAGATGGGAAGTATTTTTTGTATCGGACAGTCAGCGTATGATATCACGATTCCGCTTGACGGCGCGATCTGTGAGAATCAAAAATACCGCGTGACACAAAAAGAAGAATGTGGAGGCGGACCTGCATTTAATGCTGCATATCTGTGTGCAATGTGGGGAGAAAAAGTAGAATTGATCAGCAGGATCGGAAACGATACTTACGGGAAACGATTGTTAGAAATTGCTGCACAGGCTGGGATCGGAACCAATTATCTGATCAAGGATGATGAGATTGAAACACCGCATAGTTATATTTTTTCAAATCAGGAAAATGGATCAAGAACGTTATTTAATTTCCCAGGTGAGAAAAAAGACATTGAATATAAATATCCGGATGAAGAAGTCTCTGTTATCTTAAGTGATGGACACGAACCAGAGATCAGTGTGGAGGCAATTCATCATTATAAGAGTGCCATTTCAATTGTAGATGCAGGGACATGCAGAGAAAGTACAATGCAGGTAGCAAAAGAAGTAGATTATCTGGTATGTTCTGAAGATTTTGCAAGACAATATACAGGAAAGACGATCAATCTTAATGATCCAAAGAAAGCATGTGAAATCTTTGAAGAAGTAGAACAGATCAATCATAAGCATGCAGTGGTCACACTGGGAGAAAAAGGATTATTATATCGTAGAGATGGAAAGATCACATTGATGCCAGCATTTAAAGTAAAAGCAGTCGATACAAATGGTGCAGGGGACATTTTTCATGGTGCATTTGCATATGCGATTAAGCAGCAATTGGATTTTTATGATGTATTAAAAATAAGCTCTATGGCGTCTGCGATTTCCGTGCAGACATTAGGAGCACAATCCTCCATACCACAATTAACAAAAGTAACAAGCGAACTTCAAAAGAAGGGAAATCATTATGACAAGAGAAGATATCTTTAAAACTGTTGATCACACACTATTAGCCCAGACAGCAACTTGGGAAGAAATTAAAGAAATATGCGATGATGCGATCAAATACCAGACAGCATCTGTATGTATTCCAGCATCTTATGTAAAAAGAGCAAAAGATTATGTTGATGGGAAAATGGTAATCTGTACAGTAATCGGATTCCCAAATGGATATAGTACAACAGCAGTCAAAGAATATGAAACAAAAGATGCTATATTAAATGGTGCAGATGAAATTGATATGGTCATCAACTTAGGAGATGTCAAAGATAAACATTTCGATAAGATCAAAGGCGAAATTGCGTTATTAAAGAGCGCATGTGGAGATAAAATATTAAAAGTTATCATCGAAACATGTCTGTTAACAGAAGAAGAAAAGATTAAGATGTGTGAGATTGTAACAGAAGCAGGAGCAGATTTCATCAAAACATCTACAGGATTCTCAACATCAGGAGCAACATTTGACGATATTGCTTTATTTAAGAAATATGTTGGAGAAAATGTAAAGATCAAAGCAGCAGGAGGAATCAGTTCCTTTGATGATGCTAAGAAATTTATCGAACTTGGGGCAGACCGCCTTGGAACAAGTCGATTAGTAAAAATCGCTAAAGTAGAAGCTTAAAATACAATTTGAGAATATTTATCGTTAACAAAAAGGAATGTTGCATTCGTGCAACATTCCTTTTATCATTTTTGTATAGAATGATGAGAAGAGGAACAATATATGTCAAAAGAGATATCAAAACAGGAAAAAGAAGATTATCTAAGTCTTATGTATGAAATGAAACGAAAAGAGAACCAGATTGTAAAATCCGACTTATCTAGGGAACTTGAAGTGCCGTTATCAAGAGTTACCAGAGTCACAGATGGATTGTTAGAAGAAGGATATCTGTTAAAGGACGAAGGAAGAAGACTGTTTTTAACACCAATGGGATTATCCAAAGGGCAGCAATGTCTGGAAAGAAAACGATGCCTTACAGAGTTCCTGCGTCTGGTTTCTGGTGTTGATGGAAGCATTGCAAAAGAAAATGCATGTGCGATCGAACATGTTTTGGATGAACGCATTTTAACTGGAATCCGTATGTTTATGGAAAACCGTCATACATATTCATATATGACTAGAGGAAATGATTTAAATCTGATGTTTCCAGAAGGAAAGAGGATTATGCCGATCGCATTTTTTGAAAAAGGAACATCACATCCAAGAATTCTTTCGAAAGAATACAAGCAGTTTGAGAAACGAGCGGAAGTAGCGATCAGCACAGAAAGTTACTTGTATTTAAAACCGATAGATTCAGATCTGCTGAAAAAAGAAATTCGCTACTGTTATGGAAATCATTGGATGTATGCAAAAAAAGAAAATGGAAAATTTGGAATTTTGACAGAGGCATTGGACTGTACGATTCGAAGAAACGACAAATTATCCGAAGGAATTGTAGAAATAGTAGTGTGTGATCATCATGAAGAAGAGATTAAAGAAGAATCGGTTCGTATTTTAACCGTATCATTAATTTAGGAGTTTGGTAATGTGTGATAAAATAATGGAAAATTATAAACCGAATATGTTTCAGTTACAATGCTTAAAAGCATTAGAGATACAGATTGAGGAAGGAAAAGGATACAACGAAGCAGAGATAGGAAGAAAGATGCAGGTAAACAGATCAACAATCTCTCGATGCTTCAAAAGATACCGAGAAGAAGGATTCCTGGAAGATAAAGGATTTACCAGAAAAGGAGCGGAATTCTTAGAATATTACAAAATGATCGAATCAGATCTTTACCATTACTTTGCATCTATCGGAATTAACGAACAACAGCAAAGACAGGCAGTTACAGGAATGTTTGATACAGCAGATATCGATACGATCCAGAAATTATGCCAGAAAGAGAAAATGCATCTAAGGTATGAAAGTATCGGAAAAAATGAAAGTAAAGAAATTACCAAGTTAACCTACGAACAATTATGCAATAGTTTAAAAAAAGGCATATATCAAGTCGCATTTTCCATTTATCGACAAGGAAAAGACTGGCAAAGTCTTTCTATGGCAGACCAAGGATTTGAAAAACCAGCATATCTGCATTTAAAGGGGGATAAAAACTATTTAGAACTAGCCGTCAGAGAAATGAAAGCAATGACAAAAGGTGGAGCGATGCTGTCTGGACATATTCAGACAGTCAAATGTAGAAGCAGCAAAGACGTTTTAACAGATCTTCCGATCCAAGATAAGAAAATACAGATTCCATTTGAAGATTTTGAGTTTGAGCAGTTGTCAGAAACAGAAATCACCGGGCAGATCCAACTGTTTATGACAAGCAGCGTTGGGGAGAAGAGAATGCCAGAGAGTATGGCGACACTGATTTTGAAAATTTAAATTGTATAAGTTGAAGGTCATCGAGTATTTAGAGAAAAAATGAAAGATAGCATGTGAGCAACACGAATTCCATTGTTGCTCACATGCTATCTTTCTTTTATTTCTCCCCCATACAGGCAAGTCTACTCTACAAATTCCACAATTCAATCGTTTTCAGCAGTTTTTCTTTCGTATCCACATCAAGTTGCATGATCGTATTATAAAGTTTACGATCAAGCGCAGTTTCTGAATATTCCGGATCCAGAGTACCAACGAGAGAATCCAGAGAGCAGCCACAAAGCTTCGCATAATATGTTAAAATACGCAGAGACATAGCAGTACGGTTATTTTCTACATTGCTGATATAACCAGGCGTTACACCAAGGGCTTCAGCAACTTGATTTTGTGTTAAACCCATTTTTTGACGGATATGTTTGATATGAGTACCATAATTTTCAGAGTTCATATGATAGAGTCCTTTCTATATTACTTATAACAAAATTATATAATAAATGATGATGAAAATGTAGCTACTAATAGAATAGAATCTGTGGAATGGATATAAATGGAATAATGAGGAATAATAAGGCTGAAAGCTGCTTTACATCAACACCTAGGAATGAAGCAAGAAAGCAATTGAGAATCATTATCAATTACTGACCATATGTTGCAGTGATGCAACAAGATGGACGAAATGAATATGATGTATCGGAAAGATATTGTCATTTTTAAAGAGAAATAGTAAAACATCTTTTGGTTGAACATAAGAATACAATATGGTAAAAATAAAACAGAACATGAACCTTCGGTGAGTGTAAAATAATAGCTAACAAAAAGAAAAAGAATCTAAGAGTGCGATCTTGGGTTCTTTTTCTTTTTTATCTACAATATTCCAAGGAGAACAGGTAATAAAGGCAGATAAGCTGATAGAGATTAGCACTGAGGATATTCATATTTCACCAATCAATATTGTCAAAAATAACAGATAAAAATTCAGATTTTTTTGTCTGTTTAAAAAAAATAAAATGAGAAAAACTCTTATTAACAATAATTTTGTTGCATCAATGCAACTTCAGAAAAATTAAAAAAAGAACGTAAATATCAAGAAAGTGAAAATTTTGTGAATTTTTCACTTTCTTTTTTTGTTCTCTTTGAAAAATTTGTTGTGATTGACATGAAAATAATAGTTATGGTAAATATTAGTCAAAACTAACTTTGAAAATATTATAAATTAGTTACAACAAGGGAGGAAAAGAGAAACTTATGAAAAATCGTTTTTTATCATTATTAATCTGCGCGATTTTGGTATTTTCAATTATTCCATTTGGAAAAAACATAAAAGCATCACAGACAAATAATAATGCAAAACAATTAAATACGCCAGAACAGATGGCTGCAGTTATGAGAGAAAAAGCAAATAATAATACAGCCAGAATGAAAGGAAAAATAACTCAATCTCAGGTCAATGCAACGATTAAACAAAAATTGATCGTAAAAACAAGAGATGAGATTGAAAATACTTATGGTGCTAACAGTGTGTACTACTACACAGTGGGAAATTACCAGATTTTGTTTTATGACACTGCAGAAGAGGCAAAGAATGCATGTGAGAAGTTGAAAAAGGATCTTCCAGGAACAACAATATTTCAAGATATACCAATCACACTAAAAGAAGCAGCAAAAGATAATGGATCAGATGAAGTGGCGGCATACGATGGAATTAAAAAAATGGGAATGGATCAACTTAAGGAAGAAAAAGACAGTTGGAAAAATAAAAGTGCCAAAGTTGCCGTGATCGACAGTGGAATTAATGTGGATCATCAATGGTTTAAGAACAGGCTAGATCGAGAAAACAGTATAAATCTTGCGTTGGATGAAGGAAATGAAGATGATAAAACGAAGCCAGCATATAATGATACAAAACAAGGACATGGAAGTCATGTCGCAGGGATCATTACGCAGGCAACACCAGAAGAAGTACAAGTCATGGCAATTCGAGTATTTAGTGTTCTTGGTACAGCATCCTATGCAACGATCACAAATGCGGTGGATTATGCAGTAGAACATAAAGCAGATGTTATTAATATGAGTCTTGGATTTGAAATAATGTCAGGATTTGAAAATGATCAGATAACTCTAATGGATGAAGCGTTTGCAAGGGCATTTAAAGCAAATACAACAGTATGTGCGGCGTCAGGAAATGAATATACGGATACATCTAAAAGTTATCCAGCAAGTAGTCCATGGACGATCGCAGTTGGATCGTTTGAGCCCGATGCAAAAGGCAATCTGATTCGTTCGGATTTTGCCAATAATGGGGAATTACTTGATTTTGTTGCACCAGGAAGAAATATATACAGTGCATGGATCAATGGAGAAGAATCAACGAACACGATAAGTGGAACTTCTATGGCAACACCCCATATGGCAGCGGCAGCAGCTTATGTCAAAATGAAACATCCAGATTATAGCCAAAGGGATGTATATGCGGCATTTAAAGATAATGCAGTAGACCTTGGGGAGCCTGGAAAAGATACAGAATTTGGATATGGATATGTACATTTGGAAAAATATAACACAAATGAAGCAGCAGAATCTAAAGACGGAAAAGAATACCAGGCAATCTCAGCCCCGGCACAAATAAATAAAACAATGAATGATTCAGGAAAATCATTTACAATTGACGCAAAAATAACAAGAGGAAACGGAAATCTCACGTATGAAACAACAAATGAGAAAATTGCTACGGTCAAAGATGGAAAAGTAACGATCGTTGGACGTGGAAAATGTAATATCGTGATCAAAGCATCCGAGACAAAAGAGTATAAAGAAACAGAAGAAAAAGTAACGATCAAGATTGATAAAGGTTATCAAAAGATCAAAGTTCCAGTTACCTCATATAAGAAACATGTTTCAGACAAAAACTTTAAGTTAGAAGCATATGTTGAAGCACCAGGAGATGGGAAAGTTGAATTTATTGCAAATGAAAATGATGTTGTAAAGGTAAGCAAGGATGGAGAAGTGACGATTCTTGGACCTGGAACAGCAAGAGTATATGCAGTGGCAACAGGAACAAACAATTTTAACAGGGATATCAGTGATGCGATCATGATCACAGTAGAAGAAGATAAGAAATCAGATCCTGATATAAAAAACAATGCTGAAAATACAACAACAGCAACGCAAAGCACAACAACAGTGATTCAAAATGCTTCAACAATGAATACAAAAATAGCTGTGCCAAGAGTCGTTGTAAAAAAACTAAAATCAGGGAAAAAACAGATCAGATTGACATGGAAAAAACAGTCCAAAGTATCAGGATATGAAATACGGTATTCAACAAAAGCCAATATGAAGAATGCAAAACGGATCAAAGTAAATGCTAAAACGGCAAATAAAACAATTAAAAAATTAAAATCAAAGAAACGATATTATGTTCAGATCAGAGCATATAAAACAAATGATCACAAAAAAATTTATGGAAATTGGAGTGCAAAGAAAACATTAAAAACCAAATAACAGGAAGGAAAAGAAATGAGAAGAAGGAAGTTATATAGAGGATTGGCAGTTGCATTTTCAGCAATCCTTCTGGCAACAAGTAATCCAGCAACATTACAAAATGTTGCTGCAAAAGGAATTCATTTACAAAAAAAAGCAAAGGCAAAGATGATCCTGGAAGATCCGACGGAGAATGGAGCTTATACATTATCAATGACGATCAACAAAGAAGGAACATCTGAGGAATCAATGTTAAGCGGCTTTATTGATCCAAAGATTAAGGTTACTGTTCAGGATGGAAAGACATGGGTGACGATCCTCAGTACAACATATGCAGATATGATGTACGATATCACACTTGGAGATTCAGAAGGAAATTATAAGATATCAGAAAAAACTCCAGTAGGAGAAAAAAATTCTGCGGGAACTTATAATATGTATGAGTATAAGATTCAGATCAATAAATTGTCAGACGTTGCAAAAATCGCAGTATTGGCAGAACCTATGGGAGGAAGCAGAGACAATATAGGAAATTATGAAAAATATACAAAAGCGGATATAGAAGATATGTCGATCGAGAGAGGATGGACAGGCTTTGAGGCCATTAAAGATCAAGATCAAAAACCAACAGGAAAAGAAGCACTGAATCAGGCGTTGATTGATTATGGACTGGATAAGAATAATGATGGAACTGTCACAAAAGAAGAAATTCAGCAATACAAAGGTGACAAGATGGAATTACAGAATTGCAATTTAAGTAATGAAGGATTGGAATTGCTCAAGTATCTTCCGGAGTCTGTGACAACCCTTGATCTTTCTTATAATAACATAACTGAGCTTCCATCAGATCTGTTGATGATGATGCCACAATTAGAAAATTTCTATATGGAAAATAATAAACTTACGGCTATCCCAAAAGGATTCTTCAAAAATAATACAAAGCTTAACTGGATCGCATTGGATGGAAACGAGATTACAACATTAGAAGATGGAACATTCAAAGGACTAGATCAGCTGACAATCTTAGGCCTCGAAAACAATAAGATTTCAAAAGTTGATAAGAATGCCTTTGAAGGTATGAAAAAAATAGAACAGCTGAGTTTATATGGAAATAATCTCACAACATTAGAAGATGGAAGTCTCAAACCATTGGCAGGATCATTAAAAATGTTGTTTTTACAGGAAAATAATATGGAAAGTCTTCCAAAAGCAGTAGAGGATTGTTCCTCATTGACGGAACTGCATGCATGGGATAATGGAATGAAAGATATCAGCAAAGTTGATTTTTCAAAACTTCCGGAATTGACAGAATTAAACCTTATGCATAATGAGATAACACAGATTCCAGAAAATGCATTTGCAAAAAACACAAAACTTGATGGTTTGGATCTGTTTGATAATGATTTGACCTCTGTATCACCAGATATTATTCCAAATGGAGTTAGTCTAAGAAAACTGGACCTTAAATTCAATAACATGCAGATCATAGATAAAAAGCTGATCAATAAAAGCCAGTCATATAATAAATTTTATCCACAGAAGTCCGCAATGGAATTAAGACTAGAGAAAAGCGGTGATCAAGAGATGAAATGGTCACAGCAGTTGAGTGCGTTGGATTTGATGTTCTGGTATGAAGAAACAAATGATGCAAAGAAAAAAGAACTTCAGTCAGTTGATGAATATAAAGAATATCTGAAAGAACAAGGATATGCAGAAGGCGATTTTACAAAGACATTAAAAGATTTGTCATATCAGTGGGATATCGTAACTAAGATTCAAAAGAAAGACACAAATGGAAGATTTGTAACGATCGATCAAAGGATCAATGAGGGAAAAGCAGACGAAATGGATGGTTCTTTCAAGTTTACAGAAGATGGAACGTATCGAGTTGTAAAGGATGTTTATGGTTACATGAGTTCTATGAGAAATTTCTTATTTGAAGCAAAATCAAATGAAGTAACAATTGAAAATAAGAAAGAAGACAAGAAGGAAGATAAAACAACAGCAACAACGCCAACTTCGCAAATAACAACAATAAAGAAGAAAGAAATACAAATAGCAAAACCATCAAGGGTTGTAAAGCTTAAAATAAAAAAATCTTCAAAGAGATCTGTGAAAATAAGCTGGAAAAAGCAGAAAAATGCATCAGGATATGAAGTTTACAGATCAACGAAGAAGAATAAATCGTTTAAGAAGATCACAACATTGAAAAAAGCTGGAAAAGTAATTTATGTTAATAAAAAACTGAAAAAAGGAAAAACATATTATTACAAAGTACGTGCTTATAAAGTAGTATCTGGCAAAAAAGTATACGGAAAATTTTCAACGATCAAAAAAATTAAGATCAAAAAATAATCTACAAAGGAGAAAATGATGAGAAAAAGAGTATTAACATATTCACTAGCAGTAGCAATGGCAGTAGCAATGGCAGTTCCACAGACAGTAATCTTATCAACAGGTATTGTACAGGTAAAAGCGGCAAATACAGAAACTGGATTAAAAACAGGAATTGCGATCACAAAAGCAGAATGGGGAAAAAACTGGTCAGGAACAGAAAATTATATTAAATTTACTGAAATGGATAAATCTGCATCTACTTCTTCAGATTATTGCAGTAAGATCAATAAAGTTGTAGTGAACGACAAGGAATATCCAGTTTATGATGAAGAAGGAAAAGATAATTATTATTCAATGACATATTCTGATGGACTTTGTATATATATGGGATCGATCAAAGATGGCGAAAACACAATCATTGTTTCAGCAAATGGTTACAAGGATAAAAAGATCATTGTGAATGTCGACAAAACAGCAAAAACAGTAACTTTCGTTTCACAGGAAGATTTGGGATCAGGAGATGCAGTGATCGATAAAAATGCGTTAAATAATATGATCACAGCAGCAAAAGCATATACGAAAGAATCGGCATCTGATGAAAAATGGAATGCATTCCAGGAAGCGATCAAAACAGCAGAAGATGTATATAATAAAGAATCTGCAACTCAGGATCAGATCGATCAGGCAGTTGCTGCATTAAGGGAAGCAATTGATACGTTTAAAAAAGAAGATCCAACATTAAATCCAACAGAAGATGGTGTATATACAGTTACACTTAAAGCAACAAAACAAGGAAGCAAGGAACCCTCTTCCTTAGGTGGATATTTTGAAGGAAAAGCAAAACTGACAGTAAAAGATGGAAAAATGAAATTATCCATGTTAAATATCTCCATGGCGAAATACTTACTTGACTTCACATTAGAGACAGATGGAACGTTTGCCAAAGCAACAAAAGAAGCATATGGGGATGCAAATAGTGATGGTTCTTATGATGCATATGAATATACAATGAGCATTAAAGATCTGAGCAAAATACATACAGCGGCAGCTTTAGTATCCGTTATGGGATCTGAATCTGATAAAGGTAACTATGACAAATATATGAAAGCGGATATCACATTCACATCTTTGGAAAAAGGATGGAAAGGATATGATAAAAAAGATGCGAACCAGACCCTGGTTGATGCATTGATCGAAGCAGGAGCTGATACGAACAATGATGGAGAAATTACCCAGGAAGAATTAGCAGCATTTAATGGAGACGAAGGAAGTCTGGATTTATCAAACAAGAATTTGAGTAATATCGATCTGTTAAAAGGTTTATCAGATAAGATTAAAGAATTGGATCTTTCAGGAAATAAGATCACAGAAATTCCAGAGGGATTTTTTGATAATATGACAAATCTTGAGTATGTAGATTTGAATTCAAATCATATAAAAGCTCTTCCAGAAAATGCGTTTAAAAATACAAAAAAATTGAATTGGATCAATATAAGAGCAAATAATCTGACGGAGATTAAGAAAGATACACTGTCAGGATTGGATAAATTAGTATATCTTGAACTGGATAATAATAGTATCACGTCTGTAGAGGCGGGGGCACTGGATGGAGATACAAGTCTAAAGCAGCTATCCATTTCAGGAAATGAATTAAATGCATTACCAGATCATCTCTTAGATGATGCTGGAGATACGATTAATTTTATTGAATTATCCAATAACGAGTTTGTAAAACTTCCAAACTGTATCAATGCAGCAACAAAGAAATTACGAAAGATCAGTGCATTCAATAATGCATTAGAAGACATTTCGAATATTGATTTTACAAAGATGTCAAATCTTGAGGAGGTTAATTTCTACAAGAACTATATTGCTCAAGTGCCAGATGGAACATTTGCAAAGAATAAAAAACTATATTCTGTAGATTTCCATGATAATCAGATCTCTAATATTACAGAGAAGGCATTTCCTGAAACATTTGAAAACGATTATGATGGAGTACTTCACAAGCTTGATCTTACGTTAAATAATATCAAAGTTGTGGATCCGGCAGTGATGAAAAAATCAGACACAGCGATCAATAAATTTTATCCACAGAAGAACGCGATGAATCTGGAACTAAAGGAAGATAACGGTCAGAAGATTAGTTGGAGCCAGGATTTAAGTGTATTAGATCTTGCATTCTGGTTTGATAAGACAGCAAGTGACGAAGCCAGAGAAATAGAAACGGTTGAAGATTATAAAGATATGCTGGAGCAGAACGGATGGAAAGATAAAAATATCGCAGAAGTTATGGATGAAAAATATGACTGGGATATTATTACAGAAGTTCAGAAAAAGAATGCAGATGGTACATGGGAGACAGTTAAAGAAGATACAGAAACTGATCAGGCAGAAGAATTAAAAGGGAACTTTAGTGTATCAAATCTGGGAACATACAGAATAAAGAAAGTCTTAAATGCGACATTAAATGGAACAAAACAATACCGTTTTACTGTATATTCAAACGAATTAGCAGTATCTAAAAACGATGATAAAAAACCATCAAATACAACAGCAGAACAGAAACCATCAAGTGCAACAACTGAACAAAAGCCATCGGATACAACAACGACACAAAAATTATCAACGACAACAGTGAAAGATATTCTTAAGAAAGTGTCAAAGATCAATCTGCAAAATCTGAAAAAACGTAAGGTGCGTATTACATGGAAGAAAGTAAAGAATGCAGATGGATATCAAGTTTATCGAGCAACAAAGAAAAACGGAAAATATAAGCTTGTTAAGGTAGTAAAAGGTAATAAAAAAGTAAGTTACAAAAATACAAAGTTAAAGAAAAATAAAAAATATTACTACAAAGTTCGTGCTTATCGTACAGTTAAAGGTAAGAAAGTATATGGTGCATTCTCCTCAAAAAAAAGCATATTGATCAAAAAATAAATGAGAAGAATTATCAATAAAACACAAGGGGTTGCACGCCTGCAACACCTTGTGTTTTATTGATAAATGGCAGAAACACGTGTTTTTTTAAAGAAATTTTAAATTTAAAATATCAGATATGAACGATTTTGAAAAACTTGTTTTCGTTGACGGAGAATATTGATGCATGATAAAAAAGAAGTGAGTTAATTAAAACTAACCGATAATGCCTATAAATTAAGAGAAGGAGAGATTATGAGAAAAACTAAATATCATATAAAGAAAAAAATCATGCCATTATTGTTAGCTGTTGCAATGGCTGGAACAGCGACACCCATATATGTAGCACATCCAGCAATTGTAAAGGCAGCAGTGTCTAATGCATTTGGAACAAACAAAATAAGTTTGTCAGCTGGTTCTTATACAGTTCCAGTGTCGTTAAAAAAAGCAGATAATGTTGAACAGAATTCAATGGCGGCCGGGGCTGTAGGTGAAAATGCAACATTAGAAGTAGCAGAAGATGGAACAGCAAGTTTAGAAGTTGAATTAAAAGCATTAAATCTTTATGGAATGACAGGTGCAGCAAAGGATTTAAAAGTTTATCAGGGAAATGATATAAAATCAGAAACAAAAGATGTGACTGTTGAGGAAACAGATGAAGCTGGTAATCCAACAAAGATTAAATTTACGATTCCAGAGAGTGCAAAGACAACCGATGGTATCTATCTTCATATGACGATCAGCCCAATGGGAATGGGAACAGATGCATTTTTAAAGGTTGATTATGCAAGTCTTAAGGGAAATGAAAACGTATCAGATGGAACAAAAGAAAATACGATTCATATTGCACAGTTCGGTGGATACGATATTAAAACAACTGTTACATACAAAGATGGAAAAGTGACAGATCTTCAGATTAAAGGAGAAAATTTCGAAGGAAAATATGCTAAAGAAAATGAAAATATCTACCTTCCAAAAGCGATCAATAAAATCAAAGACCAGATACAAGGTCTAGATATCACAGATCAGAATTCCTTTGACAAAGTCGATACAGTGTCTGGAGCAACGACAAGTGCTTCCGCGATTAAAAATGCAGTTATGGAATCTCTAGGATTAACATCAAAAGAGGAAGTTCTTGCACCAGCACCAGAAACAGTGGAAGAAGGTACTTATGGGATTCAGATGAAAAACATGACAAGTACAGTAGAACATAGCTTGTCTGCAGCAAATTCTGAGAATAAAGTAACAGCAACATTAAAGGTTGATAAAAATGGAAAGATGACATTATCATATCCAGTGGTTACAAAAGAAGCAATGGATGTATTAGCTTTTAATGGGTATTATAATGGATCAGATCTGACAAAAGAAGGATCCGAAGAAACAAAAGATGGAGAGAGTGTAACAACTGTAAATATGCCATTAACAGGTGATAAACCAGAATTAACTTATAAAGCAAACTTTAAAATGTATGTACCAGCAATGAGCAATTTAAGTGGTGAACATGGCGGAATTACATTTGATCATGGAAAATTTGATACAGATGCTGTGATCACATTATATTGGGATACATTAAAAGAAAAGAAAGACAAAGAAGTGCTTTCTGATGGAATCTACAAAGTAGATGCAAAGATGTTAAAAACAAATGGAAAAGATCTATCAATGGCAAATGATGCGATCGCACATAAAGTAAAGTTAACAGTAAAAGATGGAAAATATTATGTCACATTAAACTTAAAGGCAATGAATATTCCATTCGGTGGACAGACATTCCATGGATACTTAAATAAGATTCAGTACATTGAAAATGGAACAGAAAAAGACGTTACAGTTAATCAGGTTCAGAAAAACACGAATGGTGACATTGTATCCGATGAATTTGGAAGCAATTATCCTGATCTTGTAACATTCCCATTGACAGATGAAGCTGTAGAAACAGGAATCGCACCAATGCAGGTATTTATACCAATTATGGACAGCATTGCATCAGGAATGGGAACTCAGAAAATGAATCTTTCCTTAGATTTTACATCAGTCGTTAAAACAACAGCAGATGATAAAGATTTTAGCAGTGAAGATGTAACAGAAGAAGCACCAAAGAAAGAGGAACAAAAACCATCAACAACAGTTCAGAAGCCAACTGCAACAGTCCAGAAGCCAACTGCAACACAGACGACAACGACTGTGAAGTTAGCAGCAGTCACAGGTCTGAAAGTTAAGAATTCTTCCAAGAAAACGGTAACAGTAACATGGAAGAAAGTCAAAGGTGCAACAGGATATGTTGTATATCGTGCGACAAAGAAGAATGGTAAATACAAAGCAGTTAAGACGATCACAAAAGCTTCGACAACAAAATTTAAAAATAAGAAACTGAAGAAGAAAAAGACATATTATTATAAAGTCCGTGCAATTAAAAAAGCAGGAAAGAAAGTAACATACAGTAAATATTCAAAAGCAGTTTCTGTAAAAATTAAAAAGTAACAGGAAACATATGATAAAGCCGCTGTAAATCTACAGGGGCTTTATAGTCCCCATAAAAGAGTAGAAAAAAATCATGAAAAAAGCACAATATTTTCGTTTTATCAGCTGTGTCATTTCCGTTATATTATGCTGTCTGGCTGGTGCTGCATTTGTAGATCATAAGGCAGCAGCGGATGAAAAAAATACATTAGAAGATGGAACTTATACTATGCAAAGTTTCTTAAGAAGTGCCTCATCAGATCAGGCTTCTATGGGAAATGCAGGGATTGTTCAGCCAATACAAGTGATCGTAAAAAATGGAACGTATACAGTAAGAGCAGAATGCAAGGCACTGAGTACAAAATTAAGAAAGCTTGATTTTACAGGATATCTTGCTCAGATGTCTTATTTTCCAAACTGGAAGACAACATCTGGAAAGATCGAGGCACCAGAAAATGAAACACCGATCCCAATAAATATAGAATCATATTTTGAAAATACATATGACAGCTATAATGATCCTAAGACAGGGACAGATTCTAAGGTAAAAGGGAAACTGTATCCACATTACATGAATTTTCCAGTAAATTATCAGCAGGAAGAAATGTGGGTTCAGGTTTATGTACCTGTTATGGAAGCAATCAGCAAAGGGAGCGGTCTTCAATATGCAAGATTTCAATTTGACTGGAGCACATTAAAGAAGGTGAGTGACGAGACGAAAATTGAGTCATCTGTTACAACGCAGCAAGACAAACAAACAACAACTACAGCAAAGGAAAGCCAAGTTAAGAAAACTACAACAAGGAAATCAAAGCTAAATATAAAGAAATTAGAAGATGGGGTTTACAGTATTTCTGGCAAGATGTTAAAGACAGATAAGAAGACAGAGTCCATGGCAAATGAAGCAATCAATCACAAGATAAAACTCACAGTCAAAAATGGAAAATATGATATAACACTTGATTTTAAAGGATTGAATATTAGTTCAAGTTACGGCTATTTAAGCAAGATCAAATACTTTACGAATACTTATAAGATCGATCAATATAAGGTACCAACAGGTTCGTTAAAAAATGTAACCGTGGATTCTTATCAAAAAGACACAAAAGGAAAGAAAGTCAGAGATTCTTATGGAAGTGATTACCCAGACCAGGTAACATTTCCATTGATATCAAAAGCAAAAAATGACGGATATGTTCCATTACAAGTGTTTGTTCCGATTATGGATGCGATCAGTCCGGGAAGTGGTACACAGGCTGTATATCTGAAATTAGATCTTAATTCTATAAAGGCAGTAAAAAATTCAAAGGAATTTGTATCAAATGATAAAAATACAGAAAAAAGCAGTACTACAATGACAACAAATTCTTCAAATACTTCTTCAGCAGGAAGTCATGAGAAAGTTACGATTCAAAGTTCAAAATTACCAGAGACAACACAATCCAATGTACAGGGACAATCAGCTGTGGAAGAAAAAAGTTTTAATACTGATCAGGTTTCAACATCAACAAACAGTGGAAGTCAGACATTGCAGGAAGATGAGGAAGAAACACCGATCATAGTACCATCGATCATGAGTGTATTACTTTCTATTCTAGGTATAGTTTATAAAGTGAAGAGCAGGGGATTATAAAAATGAAAAAACATATTGTTCAATTAAAAAACTGGATATTGATTCTAGTGGCGCTCTTGTCTTTTGGGGGTCTTTCAAAAGATGTAAAAGCAGCATCAGGAAATGTCTACAGTTGTCAGATTGCAAGAACATATCAGCATCCCGTGACTGGAAAAGTAGAAGATTCTGGAGGAAGTTCATCGAAAGCAACTGGGCAGGGAATGGTCGAAGGAGCAATATCATCCAAAGGATTATTAGAGGTAACAGACGCTGGAGATTATTATCTGACATTTCGTATAAGCCTTGTAGATTATACATCTGATCTGAGTTTTTCCGTGCAGAAACGAGGAGAATCAAGATTTCAAACACAATCTGTAACACAGACAGCGACAGGAAAAGATAATAATGGAACAACAAAAGATTTAAGGATCAAACTTTCATCCCAAGACAGCATCATCCGCTGTTCCATGTACGTAAAACCAATGGGAAGAAACGTCATTTTTTATTTCTATCCAGGTAATTACACTACAGGAAATTCCGTAGGCATGAAAGCGTTGATGGTTACAACATCATCTTCTGATACGCAGACATCAGACAATAACCAGACACAGACAACAGCTGACACAAATAATACAGCCAGTCAGCAGACAACAACCGCATCCCAAGGAGCTGACACACAAAGCAGTGACGATTCCTTAAGCAACGCCCAGGGACTGAGTTTATCTACGGCACCGAAGACGACCACAAAGAAGAAAACATCTTCTGAAAAGTCTGTGGGAACATGGATTTTGATCTTAATGGTTTCTATGACATTTTCAGGATTGGTCTTACTTGGAGTGGCAGCGATGATCGTTTACTATTACCGCAAAAACTGGGATAAATGGGGTGGTGATCAGGATGAATATGATGAGATTTACAACGATGAAAACTAAATTAAGAAAATATCCGAGCATTTTTTTGATCCTGTTGCTTGCAATTTCCTCTTGTTTCCTGACAGGTTGTGTAAACCAGCATCCAAAAGATAGCAAAAAGAGCAGTCAGGGAGAGAGCGTGGAAACTATGCTTGAGATCACAGATCCAAAGGAAAAACAGGCAGTGTTAAATGCAAAGGCGAAAGTCAAAGCATTGTCAGGCAATCCAAGGATCGTCGCAACATCTCCGGCTGTTGCAGATATTTGTGACAAGCTGGATCTTGATCTTGTCGGTGTACCAAAGAGCAGTGTTTCCAAAATTCCATCAAGATACAAAAAGGTAAAGAAAGTCGGACTTGCCATGAGTCCCGATATGGAAATCGTATCTTCTTTAAATCCTGATTGGATCTTAGCTCCTTCTTCTCTGGAAACTGACTTAAAACCAAAGTTTGAAGAACTGAAGAATACGGAGTATGCATTCTTAAATCTAAGAAGTGTGCAGGGAATGTACCGTTCGGTTCAGGAATTAGGGGAAATCTTTGGGAAGCAGCAGGAAGCCGAGAAGATGACCAAAGAGTTTACAACATTTTATAAAAGTTATACAAAACGAAATAAAAATAAAAAACATCCCAAAGCTCTCGTACTGATGGGACTTCCAGGAAGTTATGTCATTGCGACAGAGAATTCCTATGTTGGAAGTCTGGTCAAACTTGCCGGTGGTGAAAATGTTTACCAGAATACGGATCAGGAGTTTTTAACCGTCAATACCGAGGATATGAAGAAGAAAGAACCAGATATCATTGTCCGTGCGGCACATGCACTTCCAGATCAGGTGACAAAAATGTTTAACGAAGACTTTGAAACTAACGATATCTGGAAACATTTTGATGCTGTGAAGAACAAACGGGTTTATGATCTGACATATGAATACTTTGGAATGAGTGCAAACTTCAAATATAAGAAAGCATTAAGTGAATTAGAAAAAGATTTTTATCAGAATACAAAAGGAACACAGGAGGTGAAAGAATAAATGTTTTTCAAGAAGGTAAAAAAAGCAGACCTTGAAGCAGTTAGTTCGAGGAATGCCGATCAGGAGAGGCAGGAAAATAAAATGATGCGAGCATGGATTTCCTTTGGGGTTGTCATTATATTGTTAATTCTTTTATTCTTTGCCTCTATTAATATCGGAAGTCTGAAAGTTGGATTTGGGGAGCTCTTTTCTGGTCTGTTTGTCAAATATAACAAAGACGTGGCAACGATCTATGATCTGCGTTTTCCACGAATCATCATTTCAATGTTAGCAGGAGCGGCCATTGCGGTTTCTGGTGTGTTATTCCAGGCGGTATTGAAAAATCCACTGGCAGATCCGGGAATTATCGGTATCTCAAGCGGGGCAAGTTTTACCGCTGTCATTATTACGGCATTTGCACCAACACTATATTTCTTCACACCGATCGCAGCATTTGCAGGTGGTGTGGTCGCATTTTTCATGGTGTATTGTCTGTCATGGAAGGGTGGTTTAAGTCCGATGAGAATTATCTTAACTGGTGTGGCAGTAAATAGCTTATTTACTGGGTTATCCAGTGCCTTAAATTCTATGTCCGGCGGGGACAGAACTGGTGTGGCAGCAATCGTTGAGGCGAATATCACACAGAAGACATGGGATGATGTCACAACATTGCTTCCATATGTGGTTGCAGGATTATTCCTTGCAATGTTATTTACACAGGAATGTAATCTGTTATCTCTGGAAGATAAAACCGCAAGAAGCTTGGGAGTGAATGTCAATGTCACAAGAATCGTGATCTCACTTGTTGCAGTCTTACTTGCAAGTATTTCCACAGCCGTTGCAGGTGCGATCAGCTTCCTTGGATTGATCGTTCCACATATCGGAAGAATTTTAGTCGGAAGCAACCATAAGATGCTGATCCCGTTTTCCGCATTTTTTGGGGCATTTACATTTTTGCTGGCAGACACGATCGGACGTACGATCGCAGCACCAAATGAAGTCAGTGCTGCCGTGATCATGAGTGTTGTCGGTGGTCCGTTCTTTATCTTACTATTAAGGAGGTCTGGAAGATATGGCAAATAAAGAAGAACTCCTTGCAAGATTACAAGAAGAGAAGCCAGCGATGGAAGTCAGGGACTTATCCTTTGCATATGGAAGCAATCAAATTCTAAAAGATATTTCCTTAATGATCAAAGAAGGTAAGATCACAACGATCATGGGAGCCAATGGATGTGGAAAATCAACACTGTTTTCTCTAATGACAAAGAATCTGAATCCAAACCGTGGAAAAGTTTTTCTGCATGGAAAGAATATCAAGAATTTAAAGTTAAATGAATTTGCAAGAAAAGTATCGATCGTTCATCAGTATAATCAGGCGGCCGATGATATCACCGTGGAACGACTGATCTCTTATGGTCGTACCCCTTATATGAAATTAATGGGCGGCAAAAGTGAGGAAGATGAGAAACTGATCGATCATGCGATCGAAGTGACAGGACTCGAGGAATTTAGGAACCGCGAGTTAAGTCAGCTTTCTGGTGGCCAGAGACAGCGAGTCTTTATCGCAATGGCACTGGCACAGAACACGAAGATCTTATTCCTTGATGAGCCAACGACGTATCTGGATATCCGTTATCAGTTGGATATTCTGCGACTAGTCAAGAAATTAAACAGGGAATACGGAATTACGATCGTGATGGTACTTCATGAGATCAATCAGGCCATTCATTTTTCTGATGAAGTCATTGGATTAAAAGACGGAAAAGTGTTGGTACAGGGAGATCCAAAGGATGTGATCACAACTGAAAGTATCAGTGAACTTTACGATGTTCATTTAAATGTAGCAGATATCGATGGACAGAAATTTGTTCTGACAGTATAGAATATTAATGAAAAGGAGATGAAAAATATGAGAAAAAATCCGATCCGATATGTGTGGATGGCACTTGGAATTTTATGTCTGGTGCTTGGGACGATAGGGGTTGTACTTCCAATTCTGCCGACGGTTCCATTTTACATGGCAACAGTGTTTTGCTTTGCAAAGGGTTCAAAAACACTTCACGATTGGTTTTTAGGGACAAGTCTTTATAAGAAGCATTTAGAAAGCTTTGCAAAAGAGAAAGCAATGACAAAGAAAACAAAGAGGTCCATCATTACGATGGTAACGATCTTAATGGCAATCGGTTTTATCATGATGAACAACGTACCGATCGGCCGTGTAGTTCTTGTGATCGTGTGGATTTTTCATTTCTTATATTTTGGATTGAAAGTAGAAACTGTCAAAGAAGAGAAAGCAAAGGAAATAATATATGATTAAAACAAGATTGGTAAAATTACTTTCCCATACAAAAAAATATATTGTACAGATGGTCCTGTGGCAGTGGATCGCATTATTAGGGCAGATCGCAGCGATCTTTTCCATTGGAAGAATGGTGGACTGTATTTTGATGCACCAGATGAGTGATCAGGTGATCCTTACAACATTTATGGTTTTGGTGGTTGCAGTAGCGATCCGTTTCTTATGTGATCAGATGGCAACAAGGGCGTCATTTGCAGCAAGTGTTGATGTGAAAAGAATTTTACGAGAAAAGATCTATGAGAAATTGTTATGTTTAGGGGCTTCTTATCGGGAACATGTTTCAACATCAGAAGTCGTACAGATGAGTACTGAAGGTGTGGAGCAGCTTGAAATTTATTTTGGGAAATATCTTCCGCAGTTGTTTTACAGCATCTTAGCACCAGTAACATTATTTATCATTTTATCCTTTATCAGTTTAAAGGCAAGTGCGGTACTGCTGATCTGCGTTCCATTGATTCCGATTTCAATCGTTGCGGTGCAGAAACTCGCAAAGAAATTATTGAATAAATACTGGGGACTATACACAACACTAGGAGACAGTTTTCTTGAGAATCTTCAGGGAATGACAACATTAAAGATCTATCAGGCGGATGAAATGAAAGCGGTTGAGATGGATGAGGAAGCGCAGAATTTTCGTAAGATCACGATGAAAGTTTTGACAATGCAGTTAAATTCAACCAGCGTCATGGATATCATAGCCTACGGTGGCGCTGCTGTCGGAATGATCACAGCGATTCATCAGTATATTGCTGGAAATATCACGATTGGCGGAGCATTGATCATTTTATTGTTGGCTTCAGAATTTTTTATTCCGTTAAGATTATTAGGATCATTTTTCCACATTGCGATGAATGGTATGGCAGCGAGTGATAAGATTTTTGGACTGCTTGATCTGGAAGAAGGAGAGAGCGGAGAATCCAAGTTTCCACAGGGAGAGTTAGAGATTTCACTTGATGATGTTCATTTTGCTTATGAAAAAGATCGTGAAATCTTAAAAGGAATCACAATGAACTTCCCTGCAAACAGCTTTATTTCTTTTGTTGGGGAATCTGGCTGCGGAAAAAGTACACTGGCAGGGATCTTAACAGCGAGAAATCGTGGATATACTGGAAGTGTCAAGATCGGTGGTGTGGATATCTCCAATATTATGGAAAATGAATTGATGTCCCATATGACGAAGATCACACATAACAGTTATTTATTTGCAGGAACAGTCAAAGAAAATCTTCGTATGGCAAAACCAGATGCAAGCAAAGAAGAGATGGAAGAAGTGTTAGAGAAAGTAAATCTTCTGGCATTTTTAAAAAAACAGGATGGATTACAGACTGTCTTGTCAGAACGCGGGGAAAACTTCTCAGGTGGTCAGAGACAGCGTCTGGCACTTGCAAGAGCGCTGCTGTTTGATACACCGATCTACATATTTGACGAAGCGACATCCAATATTGATATGGAAAGTGAAGAAATGATCATGAATGTCATTCGGGAATTATCAAAGACAAAGATGATCTTGTTTATTTCCCACAGATTATCCAATGTTGTAGATTCTGACTGCATTTATATGATGAAAGACGGAATTGTTGCAGAAGAGGGAACACACGAACATTTAATGCGTAAAAAAGGTGCATACCAGCATTTATTTGATAAGCAGAAGGAACTGGAATCTTATGCTGCAAATATGTCATGGAATGACTCCTTAAAGAAGAAGGTGGTGTAAGATGGAAAATACAACAAAACAAAGAAGAAGTTCCATAAAGATTATGGGGAAAATGATAGGTCTTGTAAAACCACTGGCACATATCATGACAGCGGCAGTGTTTCTTGGAACCTTAGGGTATCTGTGTGCCATTTTCCTGACGATCACAGCCGGACACGGTGTACTTCTTGCTATGAAAGGGCAGCGTGTGACAAAATATCTGATCATTTTGGTTTTCCTTGCAGTAATGCGTGGAATCCTCCATTATGCAGAACAGTATTGTAACCATTTTATCGCATTTAAACTGTTAGCGATCATCAGACATCAGGTATTTGCGGTACTTCGGAAGCTTTGCCCAGCTAAATTAGATGGCAGGGAAAAGGGAAATCTGATCTCGATCATCACAACCGATATTGAATTATTAGAAGTATTCTATGCACACACGATCTCTCCGATCATGATCGCGATTTTAACTTCATTGATCATGGTCGTATTTATCGGAAAATTTCATGTTTATGCAGGAATCTTTGCAGTCTGTTCTTATCTTCTGGTAGGATGTGTGATCCCTCTATGGAATGGAAGCAAAGGCGGACAAAAAGGAATGGAATTTCGAAGTGGATTCGGAAATCTAAACAGTTTTGTCTTAGAATCGCTTCGTGGAATAGACGAAACGATCCAGTATGGACAAGGTAAAAAAAGAAAAGCACAAATAAGTGAAAAATCCATTGAATTAGGAAAAATGCAAAAAGATCTGAATTGCATGGAAGCGATGCAAAGAGCTGTCACAGATCTTGTGATTCTTTGTTGTTCGTTTGGAATGTTTTTTTTAATGTATCATTTATATCAGGCAGGAAATGTTACATTTGATGCTATGTTACTTGCAACGATTGCTATGATGGGATCTTTTGGTCCAGTAACTGCATTGTCAAGCCTGTCAAATAATCTAAACCAGACATTAGCAAGTGGAGAAAGAGTGTTATCCTTACTCGAAGAAGAACCAATGGTAGAAGAATTAGAAGGAGAAGCTGATCTAGCTTTTGAAGGAGCTTCTGTAGAAAATGTAACCTTTGCGTATGATGAAGAAATCATCCTGAAAGACTGCAATATCAACATGAGCCAAGGAAAAGTCATCGGAATCTGTGGAAAAAGTGGTTGCGGAAAGTCCACACTGTTGAAACTTCTGATGCGCTTCTGGGATGTAAACAAAGGAAACATAAAGATCTCAGACCAAAATGTGAAAGAAATCCCAACCAAGACACTTAGAAACACACAATCCTACGTAACTCAGGACACCGAACTCTTCCACGACTCCATCGCCAACAACATAGCGATCGGAAAACCAGGCGCAGCAAGAGAAGAAATCATAAAAGCCGCCCAAAAAGCTTCTATCCATGACATGATCATGTCCCTGCCAAATGGCTATGACACCGAAGTCGGAGAACTCGGAGACACCCTGTCTGGTGGAGAAAAACAAAGAATCGGAATCGCCAGAGCCTTTCTGCACGACAGCCCAATGTTATTACTAGACGAACCAACAAGTAACTTAGATTCTTTAAATGAAGGAATTATCTTGAAATCACTCAAAGAAGAAAGTAAAGGAAGAACCGTAGTACTAGTATCCCATAGAGAATCTACTATGGGAATCGCAGACGACGTGTATCATATGGATGCAGGAAGAGTTTCGTGAAGAAGTGAAAAGTGAAGAATGAAGTATCTTGTCTGTAAGTAGTGTATACATCAACAACCTTCAGTATACAATTTAATCAATTCCACAATAACATCAACACACATATCCATTCCTTCAACGCTAATATGTTCATAAGGTCCATGATAAGCATGTCCACCAGTTCCAAGATTCGGACAAGGAAGTCCTCGAAAACTTAACTGACATCCATCTGTACCTCCGCGAATCGGCAGAACCAATGGAGCCACACCAGCATTTTCACAAGCCTTCTTTGCATTTTTGATCAAATGAGGACAATCCTTAATAATCTCGGCCATATTTTGATACTGATCCGTAATGGTTAAAGTAACGCAACCATTACCCCATTTTTCGTTCATATTTTTCGCGATCAAACGTAATGTCTGTTTCTTCGCCTCAAACACCCCCCGATCATGATCTCTCACAATGTAATGTAATGTTGCATGACTTACATCACCATTCATATCGATCAAATGATAGAATCCCTCATAATCTTCCGTGTTTCTAGGAGTCTCCATAGAAGGTAGACAAGAGTTGATCTCCATAGCTACAAGTGAGGCATTGATCATCGTATCTTTCGAAGAACCAGGATGTACATTAAAACCAGTGATTTCAAACTCAACTTTACAGGCATTAAAATTTTCAAACTGGATCTCACCCTCGGTATCGCCATCCAAAGTATAAGCAAAATCAGCATCAAACCGCTTGATATCAAAATACTCAGCACCACTTCCAATTTCTTCATCTGGAGTAAATGCAATGCTGATCGGACCATGAGGAATCTCTTTACTGATCAGACGTTCTACCATCGTAAGAATCTCAGCAATCCCAGCCTTATCATCTGCACCAAGGATCGTTGTACCATCCGATGTGATCAAAGTACGACCCTTGAGAGAAGAAAGATGAGGGAAAACTTTCGGATCAAGAACCAGACCACTATCTCCAAGAGGAAGAGCTTCTCCATTATAATTCTTCGTAAGGATCGGGCGGATCGGGTGATCACAGAAATCAGAAACAGTATCCATATGAGCAATAAATCCGATCGCAGGACAGTTTTCATAGCCCTTTGTGGCAGGTAATTTGCCATATAGGTAACATTTGTCATCTAAGTAGACATCACTGAGACCAAGTTCCTTCATTTCATTTTCTAAGACTCGGGCAAGATCAAACTGACAATCAGAAGAAGGGACAGTTTGGCTGTTTTCATTGCTTGGAGTTAAAATTTTGACGTAATTTAATAAACGTTCGTAAGCTTTCATGATTATTTATTCACCTCGTGATAATTTCTTTTGCGTTTTATAAAGTATATAGATAATATAACACATATCTAGTGTATCAACCATCGTATTAAACTAGATTCTCGTAGTCTATGGGAATGGTCAAAGGAGTTCAGCTGATCCCGTTATTGTATCTTTTAAATGCGGTTGACGGAGTCATATATGGGCAGGCATTGACGACTATATTGCAGTGATATTGTCCACGATCATATGGAAGCAATATCAAAATAGTATAACGAAAGAAAAAGACTCCGTAAAATAGTTCGAAATACGAAATTTGTGGAAATTGATGAAAAATTAACAAATAAATAAAAAACAGTATTTATACAAATGGCTTAAAATGGTTGGATTGAAAATAGTATGTTTGTAAAAATGCTGCTTTTTTTGTGCAATTTCTACAAAAAAGAAAAGAAAATAGAAAAAGAATAAATCGTTTTGCAAAAAAAATCCCTTGACTTTTTGTCGGATTGGTCCTACCATATAAGTACAGTAACTGGTAGGACCAATCTTACTATGTCGCGTATACGCTGAAAAATAGGATATCGGAACCCGCTCATATTTGAAAAGAAAGGAGAGAACTTAAGATGTTCATTCACTTTTTATTAGCGATGCTTCCTATCATCTGGCTGATCATTGCATTAAGCGGATTAAAGATGGCAGGACATGTAGCCTGTCCGATCGCTTTGATCATTACAGTCATTGAAGCACTTTTTTTATGGAAGCAGAAAATTATTGATGTCCTCACAGGAGGGTTAGAAGGATTTGCAATGGCAATCTGGCCAATCTGTCTGGTTATCGTGGCAGCAGTGTTTACTTACAACTTGGTCGTACATACAAAAAACATGGAACTTATTAAAAAAATGCTTACTTCTGTATCAAGAGATAAACGAGTTCTTGTGCTGATCATCGCATGGGGATTTGGAGGATTTATGGAAGGTATGGCAGGATTCGGAACAGCTGTAGCGATTCCAGCAGGAATCCTTTGCGGATTAGGATTTGAACCAATCTTTGCAGCAACTGTTTGCCTGGTAGCCAATACGACACCAGTAGCATTTGGATCCATCGGAATTCCAACGGTTACAGCAGCAAATGTAACAGGATTTAGTCCACATATGACAGCATCTTATGTTGTATTACAACTTGCGATCATGGTAATTCTCGTTCCTTTCCTTGTCGTTTTCATCACAGGAAAACATGAAGGAGCTAAAGGAATCGGTGATTATAAAGAAATTTTATTTATTACATTGATGTCAGGTCTTTCATTCTTAGTACCACAATATCTGACAGCGAAATTTGTAGGAGCTGAACTTCCAGCAGTTATCGGATCTGTATGCAGTATGGCAGTAACGATCATCCTTGCAAAAGTAATGCTGAAAGGTAAGGCAAGTAAATTTGATGTAGAAATCGAAGATAATGATGATACTACGATGACAGTAAAAGATGCATTTGTTGCATGGAGCCCATTCATTCTTGTATTACTGTTCTTACTTCTGACTTCAACATTAGTACCAGCGATTCATGATCCATTATCAGCGATCAAATCAAATGTACCAATTTATAGTGGAGAGGGAGCAAGCCCATATACATTTACATGGGTATCAACACCAGGAGTGCTGATCTTGATCGCAGCATTTATTGGAGGACTGATTCAGGGATGTCCAGTTGGTGAGATCTTTGTTGTTTTAGGCAAGACAGTGATTCAGATGTTTAAGACGATCATTACGATCATGGCAGTGCTTGCGACAGCTAAGATCATGGGATACAGCGGAATGACACAGTCTATCGCAGATTTTATCGTACGTGTAACAGGAAGCTTTTATCCATTAGTTGCACCACTGATCGGATCTATCGGAACATTCGTAACAGGAAGTTCTACATCAAGCAGCGTACTATTCTCCAAGTTACAGGCAAGTACAGGAGCAGAATTAAATATCAACCAGATCTGGCTGGTAGCTGCAAATACAGTTGGTAGTACCGCAGGAAAGATTATTTCTCCACAGAGTATCGCAGTAGCGACAGCGGCAACAGCAACGGTAGGAAAAGAAAGTGAAATCTTAACAAAGGTTATCAAATATTTCGTATTATTCTTTATCATCTATGGATTAGTTTGCTACTTTGGAGTCAAATTGATCTGAAAATGATAAAGATAAAAGATATTAAAAAGCTATAAACTTTTAAGGAGGAAGATAAATGAGTGAGTATCAGTATAACAAAGTGACACCAGAGATGATCGAGAAATTCAAAGAGATCGCTCCAAAACGTGTCTTAGTGGGTGATGAAATCAATGAGGATTTCACCCATGATGAGATGGCAATCTACGGAAAAGCTAGACCAGAAGTTTTAGTAGAAGCAACATCAACAGAAGAAGTTGCAGCTGTCGTTAAACTTTGTAATGAAAACAAGGTTCCTGTAACACCAAGTGGTGCAAGAACAGGATTAGTAGGAGGAGCCGTAAGTATTGGTGGCGGTGTTATGATCTCTCTTACAAAGATGAACAAGATCCTTGGATATGACAAAGAAAACTTTGTAGTGAAGATTCAATCAGGAGTCCTTTTAAATGATCTTGCACAGGATGCAGAAAAACAAGGATTATTATATCCACCAGATCCAGGTGAGAAATTCGCAACAGTCGGTGGAAACGTAGCAACCAACGCTGGTGGTATGAGAGCTGTTAAGTACGGATGTACAAGAGATTATGTACGTGCCATGACAGTTGTATTACCAACAGGTGAGATTGTAAAACTTGGAGCTACTGTATCAAAGACAAGTTCAGGATACAGCTTATTAAACTTAATGATCGGTTCTGAAGGTACTTTGGGTATTATCACAGAACTTACATTAAAAGTAATTCCGGCACCAAAATCAGTGATCAGTCTGATCATTCCTTATGAAAACTTAGAGGATTGTATTGCAACAGTACCACAGTTCTTTATGCATCATCTGGCACCACAGGCTCTGGAATTTATGGAAAAAGAAGTTGTTATGGATACTGAGAAGTTCTTAGGAAAACAGGTATATCCAAAAGAATTAGAAGGAACAGAGATTGGAGCATATTTATTAGCAACATTTGATGGAAATTCTGAAGAACAACTGGAAGATATCATTGAACAGGCATCTGAAGTAGTATTAGAAGCAGGAGCAATTGATGTATTAGTTGCTGATACACCAGCCTTAAAGAAAGATGCATGGGCTGTCCGCGGAGCATTACTTGAGGCAATTGAAGCAGATACTGTACTGTTAGATGAATGTGATGTTGTAGTTCCAACAAATAAGATTGCAGAATTCCTGACATATACAAAATCATTAGAAGCAGAAGCTGATTTCAGAGTGAAGAGCTTTGGACATGCTGGAGACGGTAACTTACATATCTATACATGCAGTAATGACATGGAAGAAGGAGAGTTTAAGAAACAGGTTGCAGTCTTTATGGATAAAGTATATGCAAAAGCAACAGAATTCGGTGGAATGATCTCTGGAGAACATGGAATCGGACATGGAAAGATGGACTACCTAGCAGAGTCTCTTGGACCAGTTCAGATGAGGATCATGGAAGGTGTCAAAGAAGTCTTTGATCCAAATATGATCTTAAATCCAGGTAAGATCTGCTACAAATTATAATTTTAATAGGAAACGATCAATCAAACATAAACAAGTAACATAAAACATATACAAAGCTTTTTTAAGGTTATTTTAGGAGGATATCAAGATGGCATATTTAATTTCAGAGGAAGCAAAAGACTTATTACAGGATGTACACGAGTTCTGTGAAAACGAAGTAAAAGAACAGTGTAAAGCATACGACGTCAGTGGAGAATGGCCAAAAGAAATTTATGACAAAGCCATTGAAATGCAGTTACATTCATTAGAAGTACCAGAAGAATACGGTGGACCAGGATTATCAAGAGTAGACGTTGCGGCACTGATCGAAGAAATGGCTATCGCAGATGCAGGATTCGCAACAACAATTTCTGCCAGTGGATTAGGAACAAAACCAGTACTGATCGCAGGAAATGAAGAACAGAAAAAACATGTATGCCAGAAGATCATTGATGGTGGATTTGGAGCTTTCTGTTTAACAGAACCAGGAGCAGGATCTGATGCCAGTGCAGGAACAACAACAGCTGTCAAAGACGGAGATGAGTGGGTATTAAATGGAAGAAAATGCTTCATTACAAATGGAGGAATCGCTTCTTTCTACTGTATCACAGCTATGACAGATAAAACAAAAGGTGTTAAAGGAATCTCTATGTTCTTAGTTGATGCTGGAACACCAGGATTAAGCACAGGTAATGAAGAAAATAAAATGGGTATCCGTACATCAAACACATGTGATGTTGTATTAGAAGACTGTCGTATTCCAGCTGCAAACTTAGTTGGAGAAGAAGGAAGAGGATTCTCAATCGCAATGAAGACATTAGACCAGGCAAGAGCTTGGATGGGATGTGTTGCAACAGGTATCGCACAGCGTGGTATCAATGAAGGTATTGCATATGCCAAAGAAAGAGTTCAGTTTGGTAAACCAGTCATCAAAAATCAGGCAATGCAGTTTAAAGTAGCTGATATGGAAATCAAAACAGAAACAGCTCGTCAGATGGTTGCACATGCTTTAACAAAGATGGATATGGGATTACCACATTCCAAAGAAGCAGCGATCGCAAAATGCTATGCATCTGATATCGCAATGGAAGTAGCTTCTGAAGCAATTCAGATGTTCGGTGGATATGGATACAGCAGAGAATATCCAGTTGAGAAATTATTAAGAGATGCTAAGATCTTCCAGATTTTCGAAGGAAGTAACGAAATTCAGAGAATCGTTGTAGCAAATAACACAATCGGAAGATAGAACATAAGAAGGAGTAAGACTATGAACATTTTAGTATGTATCAAACAGGTTCCGGATGATTCTGTAGAAATCCATTTAAATGCAGAAGGAACACCGGATTTAGCAAACGTAACACCTGTTGTAAATGCATTTGACACCTATGCTCTCGAAATGGCAGCACGATTAAAAGAATCCTCTGAAGGAGAAGTAACAGTTGTATGTGTCGGAGAAGATAGTGCAAAGAACTCTCTGAAAAACTGTCTTGCAGTTGGTGCAGATCATGCATTTTTAGTAAGTGATGATGCATTCAAAGGATCTGACACAACAGGAATCGCAAATATCCTAAAAAATGTGATCGCAAAATTAGAAGCGGACAATGGTCAGAAATTTGATCTTGTATTCTGTGGAAAAGAAGCAACAGATGCCGCACTTGGACAGGGTGGCTTAATGTTAGCTGAAGAACTTGGAACAAGTGTGATCACAAATATTACAGAAATCGCTTTAGATGGCGATAAAGTGACAGCAAAACAGGAAACAGAAGAAGGATACCGTACAGTAGAAGCTTCTGCACCATGTGTTGTAACAGTCACAAAACCAGAATATGACCCACGTTACCCAACGATCAAGAATAAAATGGCAGCAAGAAAGAAACCAATCGGCGATATTAAAGAAGCTGATCTTGCTGATCTTGAAAAAGAAAAAGTCGGAGAATCTAATGCAAAGGTTCAGATCGTTAAATTATATGAACCAGCGAAGAAAGAAGCCGGAATCAAGATTCAGGAAGAAACACCAGAAGATTCAGCAATAAAAGCAGTCGCTATGATGGCAGATGCCAAAGTATTCTAGGAAGGGAGAACAAAGGACATGGCAGAATGTAAGAATATCATGGTATATGTAGAAACTGCAGAAGGAAATCCAGTCAAAGTTGGATTGGAAATGTTATCTCCAGCCAAGAAACTTGCCGATAAAGTTACGGCAGTTGTTATTGGAGGTGGAGTAGCAGATGCAGCAAAAGAAGTAGCAAAGGCCGGAGCCGATCAGGTCATCTGTGTCGACAGCGAAGATTACAAAGAGTTTAATCTCGATGCATATGCTCAGGTTTTAGTAGAATTAGTAAAAGAAGAAAATCCAGAAGCTGTATTTGTAGGTGGAACACAGGATGGAAAAGATATCGCACCAGTTGTTGCAGCAAAATGTAACACAGGATGTGCATCCGATGTATTAGATATCAAAGCAGAAGATGGAGAAGTTATCTATACATGCCCACTTTATGGTGGAACTGTATTGGAAGATGTAAAGATCAAGACAACACCACAGATAGCAACATTACGTTCCGGAGCATTCCAGAAAGTGGAAGACCCAACTGAGGGTGAAGTTGTAGCCAAAGAAGTAAAAGTAGCTGATGATGTGATCAAAGCAAAGGTCACAGAAAGTGTAAAAGAAATCGCAGAGATGATCAACCTGGAAGAAGCAGAAGTTATCGTATCTGGTGGACGTGGAATGGGAAGCAAAGAAAACTTCGCATTAGTTGACGATCTTGCAAAACTCTTAGGAGGAGTTGTAGGAGCAACAAGACCAGCCATTGAAGACGGATGGGTATCAAAGATTCATCAGGTTGGACAGTCTGGAAAGATTGTTGCACCAAAATTATATATTGCATGCGGAATCTCTGGAGCTACACAGCACGTATCAGGAATCATGAATTCTGGATACATTGTAGCAATCAACAAAGATGAAGATGCACCAATCTTTGACGTAGCCAATGTAGGAATCGTTGGAGACGTTATGAAAGTGCTTCCTGTTATGATCGAAGAAATCAAGAAGATCAAGGATGCACAGTAATAAATATCTATTTTTAAAATAGCTTGTTTCTATACTTAATGTATATTCACCATTTATAAAAGGTCAGATTATGGCGTATGCCATAGCCTGGCCTTTCTTTCCGTGTATAATTAATAAGAAGAAACTTTTATATATCACGTCCACAATGCCGGTAAAATGCCAGCATATACAATCCACATAATCCAACAAGTGCATACACAACTCGTGACAGCCAGCTCATATCTCCAAACAAAAATGCAACAAGATCAAATCGGAAGAATCCGATCAATCCCCAATTTATAGCACCAATGATCGTAAGCGTTAAAGCTGTACAATCCAAACATTTATTTCCCATAATAAAATCAAACCTCCTTGATGTGAAATGTAAAGAATTCCAGTATAGTATTTACAAAAAAAAGGATTTTATGTACAAGGTATTAAAAACCTTAAAATACATTTACGTTTAAAAAAAAAGAGAGTATAATACTCATCAAAGACCATGTCTGACTACCGTGAAGGTAAAGGAGGAACAAAGGCATGAAAGTTATTTTTTTAGACGTAGACGGAGTATTGAATTCACAGCAATTATTCGAGAAATGCGAAGATGATCAGCTGATTTCTGTAGATGAGGATAACATTAAGAATTTAAAAACAATCGTAGATGCAACAGGAGCAAAGATCGTATTATCATCATCCTGGAGATACGGATGGGCAGAACACAGTGATGCTGTGCAGGACTGGTGTCAGATTCTAGTTGACATCTTAGCGAAATACGACCTAAAGATCATAGATAAGACAGAATACCTAAGCAGTGGAAGAAGAGAAGATGAGATCAAAGATTGGCTGGATAAGTGTGAAGAGAAGATTGAAGGTTTTGTCATATTAGATGATGGTGCATATGAATGGCATAGACACGGATTTGACAAACATCTTGTTAAGACAGATTTTTGTACAGGCGGATTAAGAGAAGAAGATGCAGACAAAGCAATTAAGATCTTAAATAAGAAAAGATTATTCAGCTTTTTCAAAAAATACTAAAGGAGAGTTAACAGATGGATATAAATAAAGTGACAACAGCAATGATCGATTACTATCAAGGTCAGCCAAAGAGAATCCAGCATTTCTTGAAAGTACACGCGTATGCAAAGCTGATCGGAGAACAGGAAGGATTAGATAAGGAAATTTTAGACATCCTGGAAGTGGCTGCATTAACACATGATATCGGTATCAAAATAAGCGAAGAAAAATACAACAGTAGTGCAGGAAAATACCAAGAGGTTGAAGGACCGGCAGTTGCACAGCAGATGCTGGAAGACTTACAATATGACAAAGCAAAAACAGACAGAGTCTGCTATTTGATCGGACATCACCATACATATGATCAGATTGACGGTATTGATTATCAGATTCTTGTAGAAGCAGATTTTTTAGTAAATCTTGCAGAAGAACAAAGTTCTAGAGAGACAATTGAGTCCGTAAAAGGCAAGATTTTTAAGACAAAAACAGGAATCTGGCTGATAAATAAAATTTTTTGAAAAAAAAGCTTGCCAAGAGTCGAGGAATATGATAAAGTATAGAAGTCGCAGAAATGAGACAACAATTTAACTGCCCAGATAGCTCAGTCGGTAGAGCAGAGGACTGAAAATCCTCGTGTCGCTGGTTCGATTCCGGCTCTGGGC
>ENA-ORTM01000266-ORTM01000266.1-human-gut-metagenome-genome-assembly--contig:-NODE-266-length-67444-cov-6.959756_pt1 | contig 67444 bp, 61 predicted proteins | sample MGYA00241909_ERZ509182 | MGnify/ENA primary metagenome ERZ509182 (study PRJEB26280, sample SAMEA2338855) | human gut metagenome | biome: human gut; feature: human-associated habitat; material: faeces...
ACAGCTTATTAAAGTACGCCATTTGTTGGCTGTCCTCTACTTTCTTTCACAGTAATCTCCTTTCCTCAAGGTCGCTGCCCGCATTTTGCATAAGTGAGGTCGGGCTTCCGGACCTTTTTGGTACTATCCATAAAGTATTATTTATAAAAATAGTTATAAGTTGAGTATATGGAATTGCGCTGGATAATTCAATAGCACGATTGGTTACTTTTTTTGCACGATTGTAAATCTTACATAATTGTAAACCTTGTCTTTTTTTTTGATTTTTGGTATATTTGTAAGAAAGAGGGGGTGCATAGTATGAGAATAGAAGTACCAGTAATCGAAAGTGCTGATGAATTAGAGAAAGTGCAGCCGTTTTTTGTGGAGCATCTTCTGTGGGGGACAAAGCAAATACCGGAGACGTATGGATATCTTGGATTTGTGCCGTCTGATGGTTTCTACTTGAAGATGGTATGCAAGGAGAAAAATCCGCTTCGTGTTTATGAGAAGAATCAAGATCCTGTATATCGAGACAGTGCGATGGAGGCTTTTTTTCAGTTTGATTCTGAGAGAGAGCGAAATACGAATGCATTGTATTTGAATTTAGAAGTGAATGCGAATGGTGCGCTTCGTGCGGAATATGGAGAAGAGCGTATCTATCGGACGTATTTTACGCCGGAGGAGATGGAAAAATTCGACTGCAAAACTACGATCGACGAAGAGTTGTGGAGTATGAAACTACATTTGCCGATTGCGATTCTGGAGAAGATCTACGGACCGCTTCATTTGGATGTAGGCAGCAGCTTCTGGTGTAATTTCTACAAAATATCCGAAGCGGCAGAGATTGAACATTATGCGTCCTATGCGCCGATTCGGACCGAGATTCCGAGCTTTCATCTGCCGGAGTTCTTTGCAACTGCCGACATTGTAGAAGCATAAAATTTTTATATCTTAAGGAGGATATCAAATGCAAATTTACAGAGCAAAAGATTATGAAGACATGAGCAGAAAGGCGGCAAATATCATTGCGTCACAGGTAGTTTTAAAACCGGACTGTGTGCTTGGACTGGCAACTGGTTCTACGCCGATCGGAGCATATAAGAATCTGGTTGAAAAATACGAGCAGGGAGACCTTGATTTCTCTCAGGTGACAACAGTGAATCTTGATGAATATAAAGGACTTCCAAGAGAGAATGATCAGAGCTATTACTATTTTATGCACGACAATCTTTTTGACCATGTCAATGTAAAACCGGAAAATACACATCTTCCGGATGGAACAAAAGAAGATTCAGATGAGGAATGTGCAAGATACGAAGAATTGATCCGCACTCTTGGCGGTCAGGATCTTCAGCTTCTGGGACTTGGACATAATGGACATATCGGATTTAATGAGCCGGATGCAATCTTTGAGAAAGCAACACACTGTGTAGATCTTCAAGAAAGCACAATCGAGGCAAACAAGAGATTTTTCGCTTCTGCGGATGATGTGCCGAAACAGGCTTACACAATGGGAATCGGAACGATCATGCAGGCAAAGAAAATCTTAGTAGTAGTAAGTGGAGAAGATAAAGCGGACACAGTTGCGAAAGCATTCTTCGGACCGGTGACACCGGAAGTTCCGGCTTCTATCTTACAGTTCCACAAAGATGTGATTCTTGTGGCAGACGAAGCAGCGTTATCAAAAGTTCCAAGATAATATAGAGCGATATTAATTCGAGCCGCATATTAATATGCGGCTCGCAGACTGTAGATAAAGTTGGTGTTGAGTTTTTAGGCTTTAAGAAGGAGTATATAACTTGAAAAAAGGCTACGAATGAAAATACTGATTTGTACAGCCCAATACTACTTTCTGCGTACAAGTTTATAAAAATGTCCGCTAATAGTTGTTGCGCCGTTATAAAATTTATACTATAATAACTGCGTATATTATTCGTTTGTTGTGTGCGGAAAGTTGGTGGTGTCTTGAATAAAATAGAAATTTTAAAAAAAGTAATTGAAAATAATGGTGGCATTGCAAAAACTTCAGATTTTGTCGCTAACGGGATAAATAAATACGAAGTTGCAGCTTTCTGTAAAGAAGGGTTCATTGAAAGGATTCGTAGGGGTTTTTATCAGCTTCGACAGAGTAATACTCTATCAGAGGAGCGTTTAATACGAGAACTTCTTCCCCAAGGAATTGTTTGTGTGGAATCTGCTTTGTTCCATTATGGATATAGTGATTTTTCTCCTCGTGAATGGTCAATTGCAGTACCGAGAACAGCGACTCGTGCGGTAAAGAACATAGAAGAATTCCCGGTGAAGGCGTACTATATTCAAAAAGATTTTTTGGATATAGGTAAGTCTACAAGTGATTTTAATGGTGTAATATTACCTGTGTATGACCGTGAACGAACAATTTGCGATTGCTTTAAATACCGCACAAAGTTAGACAACGAAATTTTTAATAAGGCTGTCAATGCGTATGCTGCTGATGAAAAAAAGAATCTTGCAAACTTGTCAGGGTATGCCAAGCAAATGAAGCTTTACACAAAGGTTATGAATGTAATGGAGGTGTTGCTTAATGGCTGATATAGCGGTATCTGTGCTTACACGACTTAAAAACAAGGCAAAAGAGAGTGGAAGAAGCTATCAACTCTGTCTACAGCTTTTCTGCCAAGAGGAGTTTTTGCGTCGTTTGGAAAAGTCAAAATATGCTGAAAATCTTGTGCTGAAAGGAGGCTTGTTCCTTTATTCTCTTACTAACTTTGATAGCCGGGTAACAGTTGATGTAGATTTTATGCTTCGGCAAATGCCTAATACACCGGAACGGTTGAAGGGGATTCTTGAGGAAATTATTGCGATTCAGACGGGCAATGATTTTGTGACCTTTGAGATAACAGATGTTGCGCCTATTGCTGTAGCGAAGAAATATGCAGGGATAGGTGCATCAATAGTTGCTCGTATTAAAAATACTCGTACACCGTTTAGCATTGACTTTGGCATTGGAGATGTTATTGTGCCGAAGCAGGAAAAAAGAACAATTCCTACTCAACTTGACGATTTTATCGCACCCACAGTTAATACTTATTCCATCGAAACGACTGTTGCTGAGAAAATTGATGCAATACTTAGTTTGATGGAATTTTCCAGCCGTATGAAGGACTATTATGATATTTATTACGTTGCCAATCATTTTGATTTTAACGGTAAAGTGCTGACCGAAGCGCTCGGAAAAACTTTTGTGAACCGTGAACACAATTTCACGGTAGAACAGTTTGAACGAGTTAAGAGTTTTGGTAATGATGAAGCAATGCAGAAGAAATGGGAAGCGTTTGTTCGTAAAATTGACACAAAAACGGATGATTATAGTACCGTGATGAAAACAATAGAAGTCTTTTTGACAAAACCGTTTACTGCCGCGGTTGGAGGCAAAGAATTTACTGAAAAATGGTTTGCTGCTAAGGGTGAGTGGATGTAAGAAAGACAGTGTAAAAAGCATGTCTGCTTTTCGCGCTGTCTTTTCTTCGAAATCTTCTATTTCTCTTCAAAACTTCCATCTGCCACAGCCTTTACAGAAGAGGCGTATTCTGACGGTGTCATTCCCGTGATTCTCTTAAACTGCCTTGAAAAATAATGAATGGATGTATAGCCCAGCTGTTCCGCGATCTGGGTGAAATTCATATGTCTTGTGCGGATCAGCTCTTTGGAGGCGTTGATCTTAAGTGTGGAAAAATATTCAATAATGCCAAGATCACACTGTTCCTTAAAAATCTTCTGAAGTTGAGAACGCCCCACCAGATTGTCCCGACAGATCTGTTCGATGCTGATGTGTTCGTTAATGTGATTCTCCAAATATGCGTTTACGCGGTTGAAAATTTCGATATCACCTTTGTTTTTTGTGGCTTTAAAAGGTTCTGTTTTCAGCGCGGATTTGCCGAGGACAAGCGGACTCTGGTATTTTCGTATCAAATGAATCAGCATATTTTCCAAAAAGAGGCGGATTAATTGCTCTGAGCCTGCCGGAGCGTCAGATTTTAACGGCATGTTCTGGAGATAAGGATCGTCCAACCGGCAGTCAAATAATTTCCTTGCTTCTATTATAATGTCTGCAAGAAGATAATGAATATTTTCGTCGATATTCAAAGCCTTTCTCTTGAAAAATTCCATAGCGGGACTTTTGCAGCTGAAAGAAGCAACAATGAGGTTGGGGGCAATGCCGCCTACTGCCTTCACGTTGTGAAATTCATTTGGCTGGTGAAACAGGATTTCCCCCTTCTTTAATACGGTGGAAGTTTTACCGGCAGTTACGCCGACTTCGCCCTTATCCACATAGATGAATTCCCAGAAATCGTGAGCTTCTCCCTCGAAAGAAAAATCACTCATATATTCAAAGTAATGAATACTGTAAATCCGCTCAATTGAAATAATATTATTTGGTTCAATACCTCTGTATCCCATAAGACTCCTTTGTGATAGTTGTAGAAAAATGATGTCGTTTTTTGTTTAACTTTACCAATAGTATAACTCATTTCCGAGAGAAAAGCAAAACAAAAATGTAGATAGTGCAAATTAATGAATTTATAGGACAAAGCTTTTTGTGCAACATTGTACTATAATGCAAGTATGTAGAAAACATAATGTCATGAAAGAAATAGGAGGTAAAGCATTATGAAAAAGAAACTTGTAAGTATTCTTCTTTGTGCAGCAATGGTAGCTGGTCTCGCAGTAGGCTGCGGTGGCAAGAAAGAAGAAGGCGGCGATAAGGGCGGAGACAAACTTGTATACTGGTCTATGTGGTCAGAAGAAGAGCCACAGGCTAAAGTTATCAAAGAAGCAATTGCTAAGTACACAGAAGACACAGGCGTTGAAGTTGACGTTCAGTTCAAAGGACGTAACGGACAGCGTGAAGGTCTTGAGCCGGCATTACAGGCAAAACAGCAGATCGACTTATTCGATGAAGATGTGAACCGTGTAAACGGATCTTGGGGATCATATCTTATGGACTTAGAAGAGCTTGCAGCAGACTATGAGAAAGAACATGCGAATGAGAAGCTGTTCAAGATTGCTCGTACAGCAGGCGGCGGAACATTGAAATCTATTCCTTATCAGCCATCTATTTTCGGATTCTTCTATAACAAGACATTGTTTGCAAAAGCTGGTATCGAAGCAGCTCCAACAACATGGGCAGAATTTGATGCAGCATGTAAGAAATTAGTTGACGCAGGTATTACACCAATCACAGGAGATACAACATATCAGACATCTACACTTGGATATCACTTAGGACGTTACCTTGGACAGGACGGAGTGAAAGCTCTTGTAAATGATCCTGCATGTGAAGATCCAGATGCAGTTAACTGGGATGATGAAAGAGTTCTCAAAGCATTAAAAGATTACGAAGACTTCGCAGCTAAGGGATATTTCTCTGACAAGATGGCTTCTAACGTATATCCAGACGGACAGAACAAAGAGTTCGCACCTGGCAATGCAGCAATCATCATCTGTGGTTCTTGGCTTCCAAACGAGATCAAAGGCATGATCGCTGACGATCTTGAGTGGGGATACTTCAACTACCCGGCAGTAGAAGGCGGAACAGATGGAGCAGAAGCTAACAACATTGCAAATCAGGTATTTGCAATCAACAAAGATTCTAAGAAAGCTAAAGAAGCTATGGAACTTATCACATACATCACAACAGGTGAGTTTGATAAGAAGATGACAGAGGAAGCTCTCTGTATCCCAACTGACAAAGCAAATGCAGACGCATGGCCGGCAGAGCTTGCAGAAGTAAAACCAGGATTCGATTCTACTACTACATATTATGACTGGGCAGTAGGCGCTGAGAACAACGGTGACTTAACATCTGCTATGCAGGAAGGTTTCGTAAAACTTATGGTTGGCGATATGACAGCTGAAGAGCTTGTAAAAGAGTGTGCAGGAATCTGTGGAGAATAAGCAAGAAGAAAATAAGAAACACTTGGCTTAATTGAAAAGTGAAATTCTAAAATATGGTGGCATAAGCGTAAAGCGCTGCCACCATATTTTTTAAGTAAATGTAAGATTTAAAGGGGGAAAACCAATGAAGAAAAACAAAGGAATGATAGTTGGATTTCTGGCTCCGGCAGTGATCGTCTTCCTGATCGTGTTCCTGTATCCGATTATCAGAACTGTGTTGATGAGCTTTTTCGATATTGAAAGTGTTACAGACTCCTTTGATACGTGGACGTTTGTAGGCATTGAAAATTATATGAAATTGTTCAAAACTCCAATTTTTGTATTGGCAATGAAAAATATTTTTAAGATCTGGCTGATCGGTGGAATCATTGTTATGCTGTTATCTCTTTTGTTCGGAGTCATCTTAACAAGCGGTATCCGTGGCAAGAAATTTTTCCGTGCAGTCATCTATCTTCCAAATATTGTCAGCGCAGTAGCGCTTGCAACCATGTGGAGACAGTATGTATTTGCACCGGATTATGGACTTTTCGCAAAGTTCTTCCAGATGATCGGCGCGGATAAGTTAGCCCAGATGCAGTGGCTTGCACCGGAAAACTCATTCAAAGCGTTATTGATCGCATACTGTTTCGGTATGGTCGGTTACCACATGTTGATCTGGATGAGTGGTATTGAAAGAATCAGTCCGGACTTCTATGAGGCGGCTACCATTGACGGAGCAAACAAGATCCAGCAGTTCCGCTATATGACACTTCCTCTTCTGAAAGGTGTATTTAAGACAAATATTACCATGTGGACAGTAACAACATCTGCATTCTTCGTATGGTCACAGTTGTTCTCATCCGTAACAGCGAACAAAGCAACCATCGTACCGGTGCAGTATATGTATACACAGATCTTTGGAGCGGGCAATGCGGTGACAGATCGTAATGCAGGATATGCTGCAACAATCGGTATTATCCTCTGCCTGTGCGTAGTTCTCATATTTACCGTATGTAATGCGTTGCTCAAAGATGATGATTTGGAATTCTAGGAAGGAGGAGTAGTTGTGGCTAAAGAAAGAGAAAAGAAAGTAAGAGAAAAAATTAACTGGAAAAAAGAAGCAAAACTCGCTCCTGGATATATCATCATTCTGCTGTGGGTAATTTTTACACTTGTGCTTCTTGGATGGATCGTTGCAGCCAGCTTGTCTACAACGAAAGAAATATTTGCCGGAGAAGTATTGAAATTCGGTTCCGGCTTACATCCTGAAAACTATGTTGCGGCATGGGGCTCCGGTGGTGTAGCAACATTCTTCATGAACTCTTTGGTATACTCCGTGATTTCCTGTGTGGCGCTGATCTTGATCTGTGCGCCTGCAGCATATGTGCTTGCAAGATATACATTCCTTGGAAATAAAATCATCCAGACAAGTTTTGTATCAGCTATGGGTGTTCCGATCACAATGATCGTGCTTCCACTGTTCTGCCTGGTAGCAAACATGGGTATTTTGAATGATGTATTTGCAAGTAAGGCAACATTGATCTTCTTGTATATCGGTATCAATATTCCATATACAACGATTTTCCTTCTGACCTTCTTCGCAAACCTGTCTCGTACATACGAAGAAGCGGCAGCGATCGACGGATGTCCTCCGACGAAGACATTCTGGAAGATTATGTTCCCGATGGCTCAGTCAGGACTTGTTACAGTAACGATCTTTAACTTTATCAATATTTGGAATGAATATTTCCTGTCATTGATCTTTGCAAACAGCGATCAGCTTCGTCCTGTAGCAGTAGGTCTGTACGGAATGATCCAGTCCATGCAGTACACAGGAAACTGGTCTGGTCTTTTCGCAGCAGTAGTAATTGTATTCCTGCCGACATTTATCCTGTACCTCTTCCTGTCAGAGAAGATTATCGGTGGTGTAACAGGCGGTATCAAGGGATAGTAAGACTTACATTTCAGACATTTACTTTGAGGTATATATTTAGGAGGTAGAGCAATGAATAAACCAGTATTGGTGATCATGGCGGCTGGTATGGGAAGCCGTTATGGCGGTTTAAAACAGATTGATCCCATCGATGAAGAAGGACATATTATTATGGACTTTTCTATGTTCGACGCAAAGAGAGCCGGATTTGAGAAAGTAATCTTCATTATCAAGAAAGAAAATGAGGAAGATTTTAAGGCGGCAGTAGGCGATCGTATGGCAGAGTACATGGATGTATCTTATGCATTTCAGGAGCTGTCTAACATTCCAGAAGGGTATGAGGTGCCGGAAGGACGTGTGAAACCGTGGGGAACCGCACATGCAGTTTTAAGCTGTATCGATCAGATCGATGGACCTTTTGCAGTAATCAATGCAGATGATTATTATGGTGTTGAAGCATTCAAATTAATCTATGACTATCTGGAGTCTCATCCGGATGATGACAAATACCGCTACACGATGGTGGGCTACTACCTTGGAAATACAGTAACGGATAATGGTCACGTTGCACGTGGAATCTGCACAATGGACGAAAACGGGAAGCTTGTGAAGATTGAAGAGAGAACGCAGATTGAGAAGCGTGACGGTGGAATTGCATTTACAGAGGATGGCGGCGAGACATGGACAAATGTTTCTGAAAAAGCAGTTGTGTCCATGAATATGTGGGGATTTACAAAGAGCATCCTTACGGAGATCAGAGATGGCTTCCCTGCATTCCTTGACAAAGGATTAAAGGAAAATCCAATGAAATGTGAATACTTCCTTCCGTCTGTTGTCAGTGACCTTCTGGGTGAAGATAAGGCAACGGTTGCAGTGCTGGAGTCTGCGGATAAATGGCATGGCGTGACGTACAAAGAGGATAAGCCGGTAGTAATGGCAGCAGTGAAGAAAATGAAAGAGGATGGAATTTATCCAAAACATCTGTGGGAGGGAAAATAATGATTCAGGTGACACCGGAACAAAAAATGGAAGTAATCAATCATTATCAATTTACAGGTGAATTGCTTTCGCAGGAGCCATACGGAAGCGGTCATATCAATGACACATTTCTTCTGGTATATGACATTGAGAGAATGGGACGTATGAAGGTGATCCTTCAGAGAATGAATAAAGATATTTTCACAAAGCCGGAAGAGCTTATGGAAAATGTGGTTGGGGTTACGTCTTATTTGAGAGAACGGATTATTGAAAATGGCGGAGATCCGGAGAGGGAGACACTGAACGTGATTCCGACACCGGATGGGGCTATGTTTTATAAAGATTCCAAGGGTGATTACTGGAGAGCGTATAAGTTCATTACAGATGCTCTTGGATACGACAAGGTAGAAAATCCGGATGATTTCTACCAGAGTGCAGTCTCTTTTGGTAATTTCCAGCGCTTGCTGGCTGATTATCCGGCGGAGACACTCCACGAGACGATTAAAGGGTTCCATGACACAAAGGCACGTTTTCAAGTGTTTAAAGAAGTTGTGGCAGCCGATGTGATGGGAAGAGCGAAAGACGTGGAGAAGGAAATCCGGTTTGTACTGGACCGCGAAGAGATTGCGGATTATTTCTGTGATCTTTTGGCAAAAGGGGAATTGCCGCTTCGCGTAACGCATAACGATACCAAATTAAATAATATTATGATTGACAATCGGACGAGAAAAGGAATCTGTGTCATTGATCTTGATACGGTTATGCCGGGACTTGCCATGAATGATTTCGGTGATTCCATCCGTTTTGGGGCAAGTACAGCTGCTGAGGATGAGAAGGATCTGTCAAAGGTATCCTGCAGCATGGAGCTCTTTGATCTCTACGCAAAAGGATATATTGAGGGATGCGCCGGAAGACTTACCAGAAAAGAGATAGAGCTTATGCCGATGGGGGCAAAGACAATGACCTTTGAGTGTGGTATGCGTTTCCTCACAGATTACCTTCAAGGAGATACTTATTTTAAAGTTCACAGAGAAGGACACAATCTGGACAGATGCCGGACACAGTTTAAACTGGTTGAGGATATGGAACAGAAGTGGTATACTATGCAGGAAATAGTTAAAAAATACAGTGATAATTAATGGAGGTAGAAGAATGGCAAAAATATTGATCACAGGCGGTGCCGGATACATTGGAAGCCATACAGCGCTTGAACTTTTGAACAAAGGATATGAGGTTGTTGTTTTTGATAATCTCAGTAATTCTTCTGAAGAATCTTTAAGACGTGTGGAAGAACTTACCGGTAAGAAAGTTGCATTTTATGAAGGAGATATTCTGGATAAAGAAGCGCTTACTGTAATGTTCAAGGCGGAAAATGTAGATGCAGTGATTCACTGTGCAGCTTTGAAGGCAGTTGGAGAGTCTGTGCAGAAACCATTGGAATACTATCATAATAATATTACAGGAACACTTTCTCTTATGGGAGTCATGGATGAAGTTGGCGTGAAGAATATTGTATTCAGTTCTTCCGCTACGGTATACGGAAGTCCGGAAGAAATGCCGATCACAGAGGCTTGCCCAAAGGGAGCATGTACCAATCCTTACGGATGGACAAAGTCTATGATGGAACAGATCATGACAGACGTTCAGAAAGCAAAACCGGACTGGAATGTAATCCTGTTACGTTACTTCAACCCGGTTGGAGCGCATAAGAGCGGACGTATCGGAGAAGACCCGAAGGGGATTCCGAACAACTTAATGCCTTATATTTCACAGGTGGCAGTAGGAAAGCTTGAGAAGCTTGGTGTATTCGGTGATGATTATGATACACCGGACGGAACAGGCGTACGTGATTACATCCATGTAGTAGACTTGGCAGTTGGTCATGTAAAAGCAATCGACTACATCTTCACAAACCCAGGATTAGATGTGATCAACCTTGGAACAGGTGTAGGATATTCCGTGCTTGATATGGTGAAAGCTTTCAGTAAAGCATGTGGCAAAGAGATTCCATATGAGATCAAACCAAGACGTGAAGGTGATATCGCAATGTGCTATGCAGATCCGGCTAAAGCATTAAAGGTACTCGGCTGGAAGGCAGAGCGCGGCTTAGACGAAATGTGCGAAGACACATGGAGATGGCAGTCACAGAATCCTAAGGGATATAACGAATAAGAAATCTTAATAAGAAAAAGTATTAAAGGGGACATTTCCTCTCTGAGCATAGTACACAGAGTAACCGTGTGCTCGCGGAAGAGAGGGGGTGTCCCCAAATTATGTCCCCCCCCAATTTATGCTCTTTTATTTTCGCCGGAAAAGTGTTATAATAGCCTCGTATATCTTAAAACTGTAACTGTTTTGAAGAGGTAGAGAAGTTATGAAAGAGAAACAGAAAATTCGAGTAAAAGGACAACTTCGTACATATATGCAGTGGCCGGCTATTCTTGGGATATTGCTGATGGGCATGAATGTCTGGATCTACAGGATGGACCGCAAGGCCGGGCTTGTAATGTCTGCATTCGTACTTCTGTATATTATCATGGTGGTGATTTTGTATGTGTATACAAGGACCATGTTGATGAAAGAGCTGGTGGAATTTGCCACGCAGTATGGAATCGTACAGAATACACTTTTGAAGGAGTTGGCAGTTCCTTATGCGATACTTCTGGATGACGGAAAAGTAATATGGATGAATAACCAGTTTCTCAAGATTCTGGGTGGAAAAGTCAAAGGCGATGCGTATTTGAGCAAATATCTGCCGGAGTTGAACCGATCCATTTTTCCGCAAGAAGAAAATGATATTGTCCATATGGACGTATACTATAATGAGAGACAGTATCAGGCAGAACTCAGAAAGGTGTCTGTAGAAGGCTTTTCAGAGACAGAGCGCTTGATGGAAATGCCCGAAGAAAAAGAATATTTTATTACTGTTTATCTTCAGGATGTTACAGAATTAAATCAGTATATCAAAGCAAATGAAGAACAGCGGCTTGTGGCAGGACTTATTTATATTGATAACTATGATGAGATTATTGACAGTGTAGAGGAAGTTCGCCAATCACTTCTTGTGGCGCTTGTAGATCGGAAAATCAATCAATACATTGCAAAAGCAAATGGTATTGTCAAAAAGATGGAAACGGACAAATATTTTATTGCCGTTCAGAAACAGCATTTCAAACAGTTGGAGGAAGATAAGTTTTCTCTTCTTGAAGGAGTGAAAACGGTAAATATCGGAAATAAGATACCGGCAACGATCAGTATGGGCTTCGGTCTCAGTGAAGAATCTTACGCACAGAGCTATAACTATGCGCGTGTAGCAATTGATTTATCGCTGGCACGAGGCGGTGACCAGGCGGTTATTAAGGACAGTCAGGGAATCACTTATTATGGTGGTAAGAGGGAACAGACCTCCAAGAATACACGTGTGAAAGCCCGTGTAAAGGCAGAGGCACTCAGAGAATTTATCACGATCAAAGACAAGATTTTTGTAATGGGACATAAATTTGCGGATGCGGATTCTTTCGGGGCGGCGGTAGGCATTTGCCGTGCGGCAGAGGCACTTGAGAAGAAAGCGTATATTGTGATCGATGAAATCTCAGCATCTTTAAAACCGCTGTATCTTTCCTACGCGGAGAATCCGGAATATGGTGAGAAAATGTTCCTGAAGCCGCAGGAAGTACTGAAAATTGCGGATGAGAACTCGATGGTTGTGGTGGTGGATACAAACCGCCCGAAGATGACAGAATGTGAAGAATTGTTATCAATTGCAAGAACCATTGTAGTGCTGGATCATCACAGACAGAGCAGTGATAATATCGAAAATGCACTGTTGTCTTATATTGAGCCATATGCTTCTTCTTCCTGTGAAATGGTTGCGGAAATCCTGCAATATATTGTAGATGATATCGAGATTCCGGATCTGGAGGCAAGCAGTCTCTACGCAGGTATTATGATCGATACGAATAATTTTGTGAATAAGACCGGTGTGCGTACCTTTGAAGCGGCTGCATTTTTAAGAAGATGTGGTGCAAATATTACGCAGGTTCGCAAAATGTTCAGAGATGATATGGCTTCCTATCAGGCAAAGGCAGAGATTATCAGCAGTGTGGAAGTATATCAGGAGAAGTTTGCCATTGCCAGAGGAGAAAATCTGGATATTGAGAGCCCGACGATCGTAGGGGCACAGGCTGCAAACGATCTGTTGGACATCAATGCGGTAAAGGCGTCCTTTGTTCTTACGAATTATAATGGCAGAATCTATATCAGTGCCAGATCCATCGATGAAGTGAACGTGCAGATTATCATGGAACGTCTTGGAGGAGGCGGACATATGAACGCTTCCGGCGCACAGTTTGAACATACGGACATGGAACGAGCGGTAGAAGACCTTAAGAAAGTAATAGACGAGATGGTAGAAGGAGGAGATATCTAATGAAGGTAATATTGACAGAAGACGTAAAATCTCTCGGAAAAAAAGGTGACATTGTAAATGTAAATGACGGATATGCAAGAAATTTCATTTTGAAAACAAATAAAGGTATTGAAGCAAATGCGAAAAACCTCAATGATCTGAAGCTTAAGAAAGCAAACGATGATAAAATTGCACAGGAGCATTACGAGGCAGCAGTAGAGCTCGGCAAAAAGATTGAGGCTGGAAAGGTAGAAGTTTTTATTAAGACAGGGGAAGGCGGCAAAGCATTCGGAAGTGTGTCCTCTAAAGAAATTGCGCAGGAAGTAAAAGCGCAGATGAATCTTGAAATCGACAAGAAGAAAGTACAGTTGAAGGATGCGATCAAAGCACTCGGAACCTATGAAGTTCCGGTGAAGCTTCATCCGAAGGTGACAGCCAAACTGAAGGTTGTTGTAACAGAAGAGGCTTAGGAGGAAAAATCAATGGAAGAGGCACTCATTAAACGAGTTATGCCCCATAGTATAGAAGCAGAACAGTCCGTAGTCGGCGCTATGCTGATGGATAAGGACGCAATCCTCACGGCGGCAGAGATTGTCAGTGGGCAGGACTTTTATCAGACGGCTTATGGTGTGATCTTTGACTCTATGGTAGAACTTTTCAATGAAGGAAAACCGGTCGATCTGGTCACTTTGCAGGAGCGTCTCAAAGAGAAAGATGTTCCGCCGGAGATTGCCAGCCTTGAATTCGTAAGAGATCTGGTGTCTGCGGTACCTACTTCGGCAAATGTGAAATACTACGCGCAGATTGTGGCGGACAAGTCGATGCTTCGGAAACTGATTAAATTAAATGACGAGATATCGAATACCTGCTATGCGGGAAAAGAATCTCTGGAAACTATTTTGGAAACTACAGAGAAGTCAATGTTCCAGCTGTTGCAGCAGAGAAATACCGGTGAATATGTACCGATTCGTCAGGTCGTGTTAAATGCACTGGATAAAATCGAGAAAGCATCCAAGAGCAAGGGAACCGTTACCGGTATTCCGACCGGATTCATTGATCTGGATTACAAGTTGTCAGGGCTTCAGCCCTCAGATCTTATTCTTGTGGCGGCAAGACCATCTATGGGTAAAACTGCTTTTGTGTTAAACATTGCGCAGTATGTGGCTTTTAAAAAGGACAGGGCGACGGCCATTTTCAGTCTGGAGATGTCGAAGGAGCAGCTGGTGAATCGATTGTTCTCGCTGGAGTCACAAGTCGATGCGCAGGCGCTTCGTACAGGTAACATGAAAGACTCTGACTGGGAGAAGTTGATTGAGGGCGCAGGAATTATAGGAAAGTCCAAGTTGATCATAGATGATACACCCGGAATCTCTGTGTCAGAGCTTCGTTCGAAGTGCAGAAAATATAAATTGGAGCACGGGCTCGATCTTATTATCATTGACTATTTGCAGTTGATGACCGGAAGTGTGGGAAAACGTTCGGAGTCCAGACAACAGGAGATTTCCGAAATCTCCCGTTCGCTGAAAGGACTTGCCAGAGAGTTGAACGTTCCGGTAATTGCACTGTCACAGTTAAGCCGAGCGGTGGAATCAAGACCGGACAAACGTCCGATGCTTTCGGATCTTCGTGAATCGGGAGCCATCGAGCAGGATGCCGACGTGGTAATGTTTATTTACCGTGACGAATATTATAATAAAGATTCAGAATACAAGAAACAGGCAGAGATCATTATTGCAAAACAAAGAAACGGTCCTGTGGGGACCGTTCATCTGGCTTGGCTTGGTGAGTACACAAAATTTGCGAACTTAAGCCGGCAGGAATAACTTTTTAAATTTTTGAACTGGACCACATTCAGAAGCAGACTTTCGAAAAGACTGCTGTTGTCTGATTAGCTGGTCCAGTTTTTTGAATTCTTCCTCTTCTTGACGCTCTTTCGCATCCAGTAAGAAAGACATTTCTTTGCTGAACATAGATAACAAGACTTCGTTATTGTTTTCCAGCATTCGTTTCATATGCAGCTGTTCCCGCGTCCTTTTAATATCGGGGATCAGCGCCTTTAATTCGGCAAAAGGTACTCCCTGTTCGTATAATTCTTTAATGCAGCCGTATAGCTTCATGTCATCTCTTGTCTCCCTTTTTAATTGTTCCAGTGCACTGCCCATAATAAAACCCCCTTATTATTTCGTAACTATTCGGATGTGCTTAAGTTGTCACAGCTGAATAGTTGTTCTTGGCATGTCCAGAATAACATAAGGAACAGGCGAAATAAGTCAAAAGACGTCGCACATACGAAAAAAAGCATTGCATTCCGGGAAGGAAAGCAATGCTCTTCTTTTTCGTTTGATATATTAGCCCTGAGAGATAGCTCCTGTTGGACACTGAGCTGCACATGCACCACAGTCAACACAAGCATCAGCATCGATTTCATAATGATCTGCTCCCTGAGAAATAGCTCCTACTGGACATTCAGCTTCGCAAGCGCCACAGCTAACACATTCATCACTAATTACGTGTGCCATTGGTATGTACCTCCTTTTTGTGATTATAAGACTTCTGCCTTTATCTATCATAATACAAAAAATTAAGAAAAATTTCAACATTTTTTCACGAATATGGTGTATGATGTTTGATGTTAACAGTGAAAAGCAGAAATTGGAGTGATGAAAATGTTGAAGAAGAAACAATGGATTGCTGCCGCACTCTGTTTGTCCCTTGCATTTGGCGGGTGTGCAGCAGGAGGAAATGAAGATAAAGAGGAAAAAACTTCCGAACAGACGGAAGAACAAGAGGCTCCCAAGAAGCCGGCGTATCAGGCGAAGCTTGATGTCATCGAACCGGCAGCTTATGGGAATGCGGAAGGCTTAAAGCTTGAAAAGGGTTCGTATATTTCCATTATCGGAAAAGGAGAAGAAGGACAATATTGGAAACAGGTGAAAAAAGGCGTTGATCAGGCTGCCAAAGATCTGAATGTACAGCTGGGCTATGAAGGTAAGGATAAGATTAAGGTTGTATACAGTGCTCCGGCAGAGACAGACAATGTAGACGAACAGGTGAATCTTTTGGATGAAGAATTATCCCGCTATCCGGTGGCGCTTGGGATTGCCATTGTAGATGAGAATGCCTGCGATGTCCAGTTTGATCTGGCGGCGGACAGTGAGATTCCGATCGTGGCATTTGATTCCGGCAGTGATTATCAGGGGTTAATGGCTACCGTGTCTACAAATAATTCGGAGAGTGCGCAGGTAGTGGCCGACAATCTCGGGAAGGAGCTTGAGGGTGCCGGAGAGATTGTAGTTGTTGCCAATGATTCAAAATCAAAGAATAATAAAGAAAGAGTGAATGCATTTGCAGCGAAACTTCAGGAAAGCTATCCGGAGATTTCCATCGTAGATACAGTATATTTGGATGCGTTGGATGGCTGGCAGGAGCAGATTGCGGCTGAAATTAATGCCGGAACCTACGCTTTAAGCGGAGAACCGACAGGCACAGCACTCTCGGAAGAAACACAGGTTGAACCGAAAAGTATTACCGAAGAACAGGTGCTTGATTACGTGTTGAAAAAACATCCGAATCTGAAGGGTGTATATGGAACAAATCAAGTTGCAGTCAAAGCATTGGTTGACGGAATCGAACGTGGAAAACGGGAAGGTTTGACTGTTGTTGGCTATGATGCGGATGAAGAACAGCTTCAGATGTTGAAAGACGGAACGGTAGACGGACTTCTTGTGCAGAATCCGTTTGGCATGGGCTATGCATCCGTGATCGCAGCCGCAAGGGCTGCCATCGGAGCGGGGAATGAAGCTTATGTGAACACGGGCTATGTGTGGGTTACAAAAGACAATATGAAAAATGAAGAAGTCAAGCAGATGTTAGCTGAATAATTTAATTGCCAGAAGCACGAGTACAAATAAAATACTTGGTTTTACAATTTTAGCACCATTTGTCATGATAAGACCGGCGCCGATATATCCGCCTGCCATATTGCATATAGCGGCAATCATTCCTAACAGAAAAAGCACTTGTCCGTTGAAGAGAAAGATACAAAGAGACGTGATATTTGTGGTCAGATTAATGACTTTAGCCTGTGCGTTGGCAGTCTTAATGCTGAGCTTTGCAAACACTGTGAAAGCAATAATAAGGAAGGTTCCGGTTCCGGGACCGTAGAAACCGTCGTACATGCCAATGACGAATGCAGAAATAACAGCGGTCAGATAAGTCCTTTTGTCAAGGGTGATCTCATCCGTACCGGAATCGTTAAATAGCTTCTTGTTTAACACAAGAAGAACAGCGAACGGAAGAATTCCGGTAAGCACATAGAGCATGATTTTTTCCGGCACCATAAGAGAGAGGTTCGCACCAATAGAAGAACCGATTACGGCGGCAATTACTGCCGGAACTGCAAGTTTGAAATTAATTAGCCCTGCCCGGATGAAACGCCAAGTTGCCAGAGAAGTGCCGCAGCAGGAGGATAATTTGTTGGTGGCAATGGCTGCATGCGCGGGAACACCGGCAATAAGGTAGGCAGGAAGAGAAATAAGACCTCCGCCACCGCCGATGGCGTCCACCATTCCGGCGAGAAACAGAAGGGGACAGATAATGAGAAAAGTCATTGGTGTTAGTTCCATATATATAAAGTCCTTTCGATAATGAAATTAGTCCGGTTCTTAACGGTAAACAAGACAAGTTAGATTATAGCGGTAAGGAAATAGGAAAGCAAGTTGTTTTAGAAGTTGCTTCTATGTTACAATAAAATTTGGAAAGAGAGCTTAAGGAGGAAATAGAAAATGAACAGAGAGCAGGCACATGAGATTTTGATGAAATACATGAAGGGTGAAAATTATATTGTCCACTCTTATGCGGTAGAGGCGATTATGAAAGGTCTTGCAAAGAGACTTGCGCCGGGAGAAGAAGAATATTGGGGAATCGCAGGACTTCTTCATGATTTGGATGAAGAACAGTGCGACTGGCAGAATGATATGAGTGTACACGGACCTACATCTGTGGAAATTCTGAAAAAAGAAGGCATTGATGATCCGGTGCTTTTCGAAGCAATCAAGGCACACAATCCTAAATGTGGAAAGAAGGCGAAGACGAAGATTGAATATGCGCTTCTGGCAGCAGATCCGATGAGTGGTTTTGTGAAAGCAGTTGCTCAGATTTACCCGGATAAGAAAATTGCAAGTGTGAAACATAAATCTGTGATGAAGCGTTTTAATGAGATGCGTTTTGCTGCGGGAGCTAACAGAGATTATATGGAGGCAATTGAATTTACAGGATTAAGCCTGGATGATCTTATTGATGTTGCACTGGAAGAGATGGGAGCGATCGCAGATATACTGGGATTGTAAGAGATAGGAGGAAGAACAAATGGAAGCCACATTGGTAATTCTGGCGGCCGGGATCGGCTCCAGATACGGAGCGGGGCACAAACAGCTTGCAAAGATGGGACCCAACGGAGAGATTATTATGGATTATTCTATCTATGATGCGAAAGAAGCCGGTTTTGACAAAGTTGTCTTCATTATCCGCAAGGATATAGAAGAAGAATTCAAGGCGGTGATCGGTGACCGCATTGCCAAAGAGATGGAAGTTGCCTATGTATATCAGGAGATTTCCGATGTTCCATGTAAGTATCAGATGCTTGCAGAACAGAGGCAGAAGCCGTGGGGAACCGGTCAGGCGGTACTGTGCTGTAAAGATGTGGTGAAAGAACCGTTCGTTGTGATCAATGCGGATGATTATTATGGAAAAGAAGCGTTTGTGAAGCTGCATGATTTCCTTGTATCTGAAGAAAAGACGGAGGAAGAATTGTCGATGGCAATGGCAGGGTTCCTTCTTGATCATACGCTGAGCGCCAATGGAACAGTGACAAGAGGCGTCTGCATAACCGAAGGAGAACAGCTTACCCATGTTGTGGAAACTTACGGTATTAAAGAAGAGGACGGAGTGATCGTCTGCGACGACCCGGAGGTTGCAAAATGGATTCATCATGGTGAAAGAGTGTCAATGAATATGTGGGCGGCTCCAGCAGCGTTCATTGATAAACTGGAAGCAGGGTTTGCAGAATTTCTGGAAAGCCTTAACGGAGAAGCGGGAAAAAGAGAGTATCTGCTCCCGACCATTGTGGATCAGATGATTCAAAATAAGACTGCAAGCGTAAAAGTGTTGGAGACACACGACCACTGGTTTGGAATTACATATCAGGAAGATAAAGAAGCGGTACAGAAGGAATTCACAAGATTGATAGAAGAAGGCGTGTATCCCGAGAAACTGTGGGCGAAATAGAGAAAGAAAAGCAGTCAGAATATGGCTGCTTTTTTGCTATATAGAAACTATATTGATGGAGAAAATGTAAAATCAACAGACTTTTTTGGGCGGAATATAATGGAAAGTTAGGTAATAAATGCTAAACCTTGACAAAAGTGCAAGGGGGGGTATTCTAAAGTGTAAGGATATGTTAAAAATGCAAGAAAGAAGGGTATATGGAAGGTTATATTGACATACATTGCCATATTTTGCCCAGTGTAGATGACGGGGCAAAAGATGTGGAAGAAATGAAAAAAATGTTGAAAATTGCGTACAAGGAAGGAATACGATGTATTATTGCAACACCACATCACCATCCAAGGCGTGGAAAAGAAAGTGCGGAAGTACTTCGTAAAAAAGCTGTTATTTTAAGAGAAGCAGCACATGAGATTGATGCGCATTTTCGAATATATTTGGGCACAGAGATTTACTTCGGTCAAGACATTCTGGATAAGCTGCAGAAAAAAGAAGTTTTGACTATGAATCGCAGAAGGTTTATTTTAGTGGAGTTTTCACCATCAGACAGGTTTGATTACATCAGACAAAGTCTGCAGCAGCTTCAGATGAAAGGATATGAAGTGATTCTTGCGCATGTGGAGCGCTACCAATGTCTAACGGAAGATCTTGAACGGGTAGAACAATTACAGGATATGGGTGTTTTACTGCAAGTGAATGCAGGAAGCATATGTGGAGATAATGGACGGAAAATCAAGAAAACAGTGAAGACTTTGATGGATCATGACATGATCTTTTGTGTAGGGACAGATGCACACAGTTCCGGAAGTCGGGCACCGCATATGAAGAAGGCGGCAGAATATGTACAGAAAAAGTATGGACAAGAATATATGAGGAGGATATTTTTCAGCAACGCAAAGATTATGCTGAAAAAGAGGGAAAAAGATGAACTCAGATAGAATTATGAATCGAGAAAATGATAATGATGAGATTACGATCGACTTGGCCGAGTTGTTTTTTGTTCTTTGGTCAAAAATTCATGTGATATTGCTTACAGGAATTTTATTAGCCCTTGTATCGTTTGTCGGAACGAAAATTTTGGTGACGCCTAAGTATACTTCAGATACGAAAATATACGTGTTGACGAAGCAGGATAGCAGCGCAGGAGTTACGGTTAATGATCTTCAGACAGGCGCTTACCTAACGAAGGACTATATGGAGCTGGTGAAGAGCCGCCCGGTGTTGGAACAAGTCATTGCGGTTCTGAATTTGGATATACAAACGGAACAATTAAGTCAGATGATTACAGTGGAAAATGCGCCAGATACGCGAATCCTTACAATTCGGGTGGAAAGCGAAGATCCGAAAGAAGCGAAAGCAATTGCGGATGCAGTGCGTGAATCTGTCAGCATCCAGATTCCGAAGATAATGGACGCCGATTCTGTAAATACAATCGAAGAAGGGAATCTGCCCACAAGTCCGTCATCGCCAAATCTTATGAAGAATATGGCGCTGGGGGGGATTCTGGGAATCGTTCTGGCGATTGGAATTATTGTCCTTATTTATGTGTTAGACGACACGCTGAAGACGCCGGAAGATGTAGAAAACTTCCTCGGCTTAAATGTATTGACGTCCATTCCGGTATCGGAAGGATTTAAGAAATCTAAGAAAGTGAAAGGGATGTCGGCAAAAAAATTAATGAGGAATATGAAGAGATAGAAGGAGATCATTATGCAGGAAATAGTATTAAAAAATCTGATTAAAGACTATCGGAGCAATGAGGCATATAAGAGTCTCCGTACGAATATCGAATTCTCGGGCGCGGACAAGAAGGTAATTGTATTTACAAGCTGTACGCCGAATGAAGGGAAAAGTACCGTGTCGCTTTCTCTGGCTGCCTCGTTAGCAGAGGGGGAGAAGAAAGTCTTATTCATCGATGCGGATCTTAGAAAATCTGTTTTGCTGGGAAGACATAAAGTAGTCGGAGACCTAAAAGGACTTAGCCACTTCCTGTCCGGACAGGCAGAACTTAAGGATGTGATTACTAAGACGCAAGACCCGAATCTGTCTGTTATCTTTGCAGGAGTTGTCCCACCGAATCCGGCAGAACTCTTAGGAAATAAAAAATTTGCGGGACTCATAAATGGAGCCAGAAAGTCTTACGATTACGTTATTATCGATGCGCCCCCACTGGGGAGTGTCATTGACGCTGCGATTATTGCCAAAAATTGTGACGCATCTGTACTAGTCATTTCAGCGAACACAATCAGCTATAAATTCGCACGCTTTGTGAAAGAACAATTAGAAAAATCAGAGTGTCCAATCCTCGGAGTAGTACTCAATAAAGTAGATATGAAACAGAATAAGTATTACGGAAAATATTATGGGAAATACTACGGAGAATATTACGGAGACCAAAAGAAGAAAAAGTAAAGGATCGAAGACATGAAACAGAGATTATTAACGATGGCATTATTAGCGGGATGTATCGTTATGGGGGCAGCAGCATTTTTACTGAATGCTGGACAAGATCGTAAAGCGCCTCGAATTACGATTGAAGATGAAGAAATCAGCTATGCGGAAGGGGATAAGTATGACGTTCTGCTTGAGGGTGTTTCCGCGAAGGATAATCGAGACGGAGATGTGACCGATGAGATATTTGTAGAGAAAATCGTACCCGTCAAAGAAGGCTATGCAGAGGTGTATTACGGAGTTACTGACAGCAATAATAATGTGGCGACAGCACATAGAACAGTCTCCTATACAGAGGAAGCGTCGGAAAAAGAGGAGAAGAACGAGCCGGAGCCGGATAGCGAAGAGAGCGCGATGAAGGAGAAGACAGAAGAAGAGACAAAAGAGCCTGAAAACGATGAAGACTCTGATGCCGAAGATGAAGAATTGAAACCGGACGGCAGCCGCCCAGCAATTGCGCTTGCGCAGTCGGAAGTGACAATTAAAAGAGGGGAATCCTTTGATCCGTTAAGCGTCGTCAAGGGAGTTGTGGATGATAAGGACGACCGCAACCGGCTATATCAGAGAATCTCGGCGGACGGCGAGAGAAACACGAATAAGGCGGGAACATACTCCATTCGGTATTATGTCAAGGACAGTGACGGAAATACCTCCGACGTAAAAGAACTGACATTAAAAGTAGAATAGAGGAGCAAGATACATAATGGGAAATCATCACCATCACAAGAATAAAAATACAATAGGGAAAATAGTTACCATCGTACAGTTAGTGGCCTCCGGCGCATTGATGATTCTGCTGTGGAATAGCGGAATGGTGCCGGAGAAATATCTGATTCCGGCAGCGATTATATTGGCGGCTCTGTTTGCGGCAACCTTAAGTATGCAGTATATGCGTAAGGCGGCAAGGATTGCGGGAATGATCTTGAGTATAATCATCAGCGCGTCAATGGCAGTAGGGCTGTTTTCTTTCAACAGAGTGAATTCATTATTATCCGATGTAGGAGGAGCAACCTATAAAACAGACAATATGATTGTCGTTGTGCGCAAAGACGATCCGGCACAAAATATCATGGATACCTATAACTACCGCTTCGGAACCCAGACATCGGTAGATCAGGAAAATAATAAGAAGATGATCGCTGATGTGAAAGAAGTGAATGGAAAGGAACCCAAAATTGTAGAGTATAAGACGTTCCCGGAAATGGCGGAAGCTCTCTTGTGGGGACGAGTGGATGCGGTAATCTATAACGAGGCATTTGATGGCATCATAGAAGAAACGGTAGAAGATTATGCCGACAATGTAAGAATATTGTATCAATACGGCATTGACACAGAGATTAAGCAGGAAGAAACAGATATTGCGAAACCTTTCAATGTCTACATCAGCGGAATCGATGTAAGCGGACCGATTACGACAAACAGCAGAAGCGATGTGAATATTATAATGACCGTGAATCCAACCACGAAGAAGATTTTGCTTACCACCACGCCGAGAGATTTCTATGTTCCCATACCGGGGATATCCGGAGATCAGAGAGATAAGCTGACCCATGCAGGAATCTATGGAGTTGATACTTCTATGGCAACTTTGGAAGCGCTGTACAATATTGATATCAGCTATTATGCAAGAGTGAACTTCACATCTCTGATTACAATTGTAGACGCACTGGGAGGGGTAGATGTAAATTCAGAATATGAATTCAGCTCAGGAAGATATAGTTTTGAGAAGGGCGTGAATCATCTGAACGGAGAAGAGGCACTTGCCTTCTCCAGAGAGCGTTATAGCTTCGAAGCGGGGGATAACCAGAGAGGTAAGAATCAGGAGGCTGTGCTAACTGCGATTCTTCAGAAAGCTATGTCACCGGCAATTCTCAAAAATGCAAATGAAATATTAGCAAGTGTGAGTGATTGCGTAGAGACAAATATGACGAGAGAAGAGATGGCAAAATTTATCAATATGCAGTTGACAGATGGAGCTAGTTGGAACATTTCTTCAGAGGCGGCAACCGGATCTGGAGATTCTCAGGCATGCTATTCCTCTGGTTCGCAGAAGCTGTATGTGATGCGTCCAAATGAAGTGGTTGTTGCAGATATTTCTGGCAAAATGCAGAGAGTTCTTGCCGGAGAGTAGAAGGAAAAGTAATGTGGGGTATAGATACAAAGGAAAGAGGAGATTAATATGAAATACTTGCAGGGGATTGTCGGAAGTATGGTAAGTACTATGGCAGTGGATCCGGAAAAAGCGATTTTGGCAACAATATTAACAGTTGTCGGTGGAGGGCTAATCTTTATTGTCAGAAACAGAGAAAGTGTAAAGGGATTATTCAGTTATGGAAGAGAATAAAGGGAAATCAAGGTTTTTGTGGATGCATAAAGCAATGCTCATTGCTTTCATGGATGGGTTGATTGTGCTAAGTTCGTATTTTATGGCACTGCTTATGCGTTTTGACTTTATCTTTTCGCAGATACCACAGGAGTATATAGCTGGTTATCTATGGTCAATGCCATTTTGGATCACATCGACGATTGTGGTATTTTATGTGTTCCGATTATATCACAGTGTCTGGCGATTGGCAAGCATTTCAGAGCTTCAGATGTGCATAAGTGCATATGCGGCATTGATTATAGTATATGGATTAGGTATTCTGTTCATGCAGCTTCGCATGCCGAGATCTTATTATTTCATGGGATATATTCTCTGTTTTCTCTTGACCACAGGACTGCGTTTTTCTTATCGGATGCTTCGGTATTATGCAGGACAACGTGAACAAGGCGACTACCTTGACCGTATTATGGTTATTGGGGCGGGAAATGCAGGGCAGGCATTGATTCGAGAATTGATTAATAATCGGAGAATGAATGTAAAGATTTGCTGTGTGATCGATGATAATCCGAATAAGTTAGGAAGAGTATTGGAAGGAATTCCAATTGTAGGGAATCGTTATAAGATTCTCGAAATGGTGAAGAGGTACGAGATTAACAGAATTATATACGCAATCCCAGCAACAACAGGCAAGAACCGTAAGGATATATTAAATATCTGTAAAGAAGCAAAAGGGTGTAAGTTGCAGACAATTCCAGGAATCTATCAACTGGTGAATGGTGAAGTAAGCGTTAGCAGACTGCGCAATGTAGAAATCAGCGATCTCCTTGGAAGAGCGCAGGTGAAAGTTAATAACAGTGAAATTCTGTCATCCATAGAGGGAAAAGTAGTTATGGTGACAGGAGGCGGAGGCTCTATAGGAAGCGAACTGTGTCGTCAGATTGCTACAGCCAATCCAAAACAGCTTATTATATTTGATATCTATGAGAATAATGCGTATGAGATTCAACAGGAACTTCTCAGAACGCATAAGAACTTGAATATGATCACGCTTATTGGTTCCGTTCGAAATACAAATCGGATCAATGAGGTTATGGAGAAGTATCATCCGGACATCGTATATCACGCCGCTGCTCATAAGCATGTGCCGCTGATGGAGGACAGTCCGAACGAGGCAATTAAGAACAATGTAATCGGTACATATAAGACAGCACAAGCGGCAGTAGCATATGGGGTAAAGAAGTTTGTGCTGATTTCCACTGACAAAGCAGTTAATCCAACGAATATTATGGGTGCATCGAAAAGGCTGTGTGAGATGGTAGTGCAGATGATGAATCGAAGAACTTCAACAGATTTTGTGGCAGTGCGTTTTGGAAATGTGCTTGGAAGTAATGGAAGTGTGATCCCGCTTTTTAAAAAGCAAATAGCAGAAGGTGGACCAGTTACAGTAACAGATAAAAATATTATCCGCTACTTCATGACAATACCGGAAGCAGTGTCACTGGTATTGCAGGCATCTTACTATGCAAAGGGCGGAGAGATTTTTGTGTTGGATATGGGAGATCCGGTAAGGATCGACGATATGGCAAGAAATTTAATCCGGTTGTCCGGTTTTGAGCCGGATGTAGATATTCCTATTGTGTATACAGGAGAACAGGATATAATAGGGACAATCAGAGAAAAACCTTGTGTTTATGCGGTTTGTGCCTGTTAGTTGCTTTTGCAGATTTCTATTTTTCGTGTCTTGGAATGTTGGGCATATAAGATGAGCATAGGCAAAGGGATGGTTCTTTGGATGCTCATTTTGACCCAATCACTGAGCGTGAAAAATTGAAAAAGGAGAAGCGACCAATAGCCTGTGTTTTGAATAAGAATGACAGGCTATTGGTCGTGAATTGCGGCTATAAATAATGAAAGAAATTAAAATAATAAGGAAGGAAAGGATGAAACCAACCTCACATGTGTATATGTGTGTGTGTGGGGGGGGGTAAACGATGAGTGGAAGACATGATAAGAAGAACCCCAGAAAACGTAGATAAAAAGAATACAGAGCATAATAAGTCCGTAAGGTGGACTCTTGTTGTATATGACATAGTTGTATATGGCGTTGTTGCAGTTATACTGTTAGGTCTTTATGGCGGAATGGATAAATTATCCCCAATGGGGATCATACAGCAGGTAGCTTTGTCAGCAGTTTGTATTTTTGCAGCAAGGCTTATTGGAAATGTATATGGGCAGATTTGGAGATATGGTGGTATTCAGTGTTACATTCGATTGCTTTTTACAGATGTAATTGCATTTTTAATCTATTTGACATTGGAAATGATTTTACCAATGGAAAGGGTTACATTTGCCAGAATGCTGTCTTTAGCCAGTGTGAACACATTGGGAGCATTAGCTATTCGGATGATGTACCGATATGCGTATAAATGTGGGAATCAGGATACTTCATATGGGAAGTTCCTTGCAAAAATGCTGAAGATCGTTTCCGGTATTGAAACAAGTAGCGATAAGGAAGTACAAAAAATCAAAGTTGCAATTATCGGGGCAGGAAAAGTAGGTGTGGCTTTAGCAGAAGAACTTCTAAATAATGCAGGGGCTGCGTATTTACCGAGATGTTTTGTAGACGCCAATCTGGAAAAGGCGGGAAGAGAAATCTATGGAATTCCGGTGTGGTCTAATGAAGATGCCACTTTTAAGAAATTTGCAGAATACGAGATACAGGAAGTTATTTTTGCAATTCCTGATATGGATGTTGATAGAAAGAAAGCGTTATTTGAGCGTTATAAAAAAGCAGGCTACAAAGTAAAAGTATATGATTACCCTACCGTTTATTCACCGGAAGGAAAGAGACAGCTCAGGGAGTTTGATATAGAAGAACTGCTTTTCCGTAAGCAGGTGGTAGTGGCTGATGAACGTACAAACGCATACTATAAAAATAAAATTGTCCTGATTACCGGTGGCGGGGGTTCTATTGGCTCGGAACTTTGCAGACAGTTGGCAAAGATGCAGCCGAAGAAGATTATCATTTTGGACATTTATGAAAACGGTGCTTATGATGTTCAGCAGGAATTAAAGATAGCATATGGAAACAGTCTGGATTTACAGATTGAGATTTGTTCCATTACCAACAAAAAAGCACTTGAAAAAGTATTTGAGAAGTACCATCCGCAAATCATCATCAATGCTGCGGCTCATAAGCATGTACCATTGATGGAACACAACTGTGTGGAAGCTATCTATAACAATGTATTTGGCACACAGAATTTGGTCGAACTCTGTGAACAGTATGAGGCAGAACGCTTTATGATGGTCTCTACCGATAAAGCGGTAAACCTGACAAATGTCATGGGTGCTACAAAGCGTATGTGTGAAATGATCGTCCAGAGTGCAAGCACACATGGAAAAGTAAAATATAGTGCAACACGTTTTGGAAACGTACTTGGCAGTGCAGGATCGGTAATTCCGCTGTTTAAACGTCAGATCGCAAATGGAGGACCGGTGACAGTAACGGATAAAAGAATCATCCGATATTTTATGACAATTCCAGAAGCATCTCAGCTTGTCCTCCAAAGTGGGGCGATTGCAAATAACGGAGAATTATTTGTATTGGATATGGGACAGCCTGTAAGGATTATGGATCTGGCAGAAAATATGATCCGCTTATCCGGAGTGCAGGGAATTCAAATCCTTGAAACGGGGCTGAGGCCTGGCGAGAAATTATTTGAGGAATTACTTGTCAAAACAGAGGAATTGGATAAGACAGACAATAGTATGATTTTTATTGAAAAAGACACTGCACTGAGTGAAGGAGAACTCAAAGAGAAATTGCAGATACTCAGGGAAGCATGTGATACAGGAGATGATCTGATCGCAAAAGAAGCGTTGAGAAGCGTTGTACCGACCTTCAAAAGACCGGAAGAAGTAAATAAGGAAATCGCCTGATGATGATTGGCAAAAATAGAAAAAGAGGTTAAAAGTCATGTTTAAGGAATGTAATAGATTTGAAAAATTCCAGTCTAAGGTATGGCTGAGCAGTCCGACCATGCATGGAACGGAAATGGGATATGTAAAAGAGGCATACGAAACAAACTGGATGTCTACTGTTGGGGAGAATATCAATGAAGTTGAGAGAATGGCATGTGAATATATTGGGTGCAAATATGCAGTTGCATTATCAGCGGGAACAGCTTCTCTGCATTTGTCAATGAAGCTGGCAGGAATTGAAGCATATGGTATGCCAAAGGTGGGGCATGGGACACTAGAAGGAAAGAAAGTATTCTGCTCTGATATGACTTTCGATGCAACGGTAAATCCAGTTGTATATGAAGGTGGAGAACCTGTATTTATTGATGCAGAGTATGACACATGGAATATGGACCCGGTGGCATTGGAAAAGGCATTTGAAATTTATCCAGATACGAGAGTTGTAGTGATCGCACACTTATATGGAACACCAGGAAAAATTGACGAATTAAATGCAATTATCAAAAAGCATGGAGCTATCCTTGTAGAAGATGCCGCAGAATCTATGGGAGCTACATATAAAGGGGTACAGACGGGTACTTTTGGAAAATATAATACAATTTCTTTCAACGGTAATAAGATTATTACCGGAAGTGCCGGAGGGTGTTTCCTGACAAATGATGAAGAAGCGGCAAATAAAGTACGCAAATGGTCTACACAGGCGAGAGAAAATGCAGCCTGGTATCAGCATGAAGAACTGGGATACAATTATCGCATGAGTAATGTAATAGCAGGAGTAGTCCGTGGACAGTTCCCGTATCTGGATGAACACATTGCACAGAAGAAAGCGATTTATGAGAGATATAAAGAGGGCTTAAAAGGTCTTCCAGTTTCTATGAATCCAATTGACTTTGAAAATTCTGAGCCGAATTACTGGTTGTCATGTCTGATTATTGATAAAGAGGCAATGTGCAAACAGGTTCGTGGTGAGCAGGATGTGTGCTATGTAAAAGAAATAGGAAAGTCTTGTCCAACAGAAATTCTGGAAGCGATTGCATCTATTAATGCTGAGGGGCGTCCAATTTGGAAACCAATGCATATGCAGCCGATTTATCGTTTGAATCCATTTGTTGTCAGAGATGGAAACGGACGTGCCAGATCAAATGCGTATATTGCAGGTGGGGTGGCTGACGTAGGAATGGATATTTTTGAGAGAGGATTGTGTCTGCCTAGCGATAATAAAATGATGCCTGAGCAGCAAGACAGAATTATTGAAGTGATAAGAGCTTGCTTTGAATAGGGGGGACGGTATTGTATAAAAAATATGTTAAAAGACTATTGGATTTTTTACTGTCTTTATTAGCATTAATTGTACTATCGCCAGTCATGTTGATACTAACAGTAGTAGGATTTATTGCGATGAAAGGAAATCCATTTTTTTTTCAGCCCCGTCCAGGGTTAATTGATAAGAAAACAGGAAAAGAAAAAATTTTTAAATTAATAAAATTCAGAACAATGTCTAATGCGAAAGATAAGGACGGAAATTTATTGCCAGATAATGTACGGTTAAATTCGTATGGAAGATTTTTGAGAAGTACGTCTTTGGATGAACTACCATCATTACTTAATATAGCTTCGGGAAATCTTTCGATTGTAGGTCCACGGCCACAGCTTGTGCGGGATATGGTTTTTATGAGTAAAGAGCAACGAAGACGTCATAGCGTCAGACCAGGACTGACAGGACTTGCTCAGGTAAATGGAAGAAATAATATTACCTGGGAACAAAAATTTGAATATGATCTTCAGTACATAGGTGATATTACATTTTGGAATGATGTGAAAATAATTATAAAGACTGTGGAAAAGGTATTAAAACGTTCTGACGTAGTCAGGGAAGGAACAGATTCGGATATGGATTTTGGTGATTGGCTACTTCAAAATGGAAGTATAAGTCGAAGTGAATATGATCAAAAGCAAGGCTATGCAATTGAGTTATTAGGAGGAAAGTAGTGAAATTATTAAAATGGATGTATGAAAAGAAGAATAAAAAACCCGCACCATATTATTACGACTATTCTATCTTCACTATTTTGATGAAACCAATTAGAAAATGGCTTACGAATACTTTGGCAGCAAACTGCCCATTTAATTGTGTAAGAATTTGGTTGTATAAAATATGTGGTTTTAAAATTGGGGAAAACGTGTTTATAGGTATGAAGTGCTACTTAGATGATATGTGTTATGATTTAATTTCCATAGGGAATAATGTTACGATTTCTTATGGCGTATATTTGGCATGTCATGGAAAAAATCAAGATCATTATCCGATTGTAATAAATGATAACGCTTATGTTGGAATGAGAGCAAGCATTATATCAAAAAACAAAAATTCTGAAGTGGGGGGGGGTATGTATTGGAAATGGTGCAATAGTAGGTGCATGTGCATTAGTTAATCAAAACGTACCAGAAAATGTAACAGCGGTTGGAATCCCCTGTAGAATAATGGAAAGGGAAGGTAATGAATAAAGGATTAGTTTCAATTATAATGCCGTCTTATAATACGGCTAAATATATTGGTGAATCAATCAGGTCGGTTCAAAATCAGACATATGAGAACTGGGAATTGATAATTATTGACGATTGTTCGACAGATAATTCTGATGAAATATTAAAAAAGTTTAGCTTAGAAGATAGCAGGATTTGTTATTTGAAAAATGAAAAAAACAGTGGTGCAGCTATATCTAGAAATAGAGGACTAAGAGAAGCAAAAGGAAAATGGATTGCTTTTCTTGATAGTGATGATTTATGGGATGAGGAGAAATTGGAAAAGCAAATTAACTTTATGCTTAAAAATAATTATGCTTTTACATTTACAGATTACCGAATCCAGTTAAATGGTGAGTGGCTTCCGTATGTTTATACGGCACCAAATGTTGTCACAAAAAGGAAGATGTATAATTATTGTTATTTTTCTACGATTACTGTTATGTATGACAGGGAAAAAATAGGTCTTATACAAATTGCTGATTTAAAGAAAAACAATGATTATGCAATGTGGCTTCAGGCAATAGAAAAAAGTCCGGCATATAGATTACCGGATTGTTTATCTTCTTATATAAAACATGAAAATTCTGTTTCTAGCGGAAGCAAGCTAAAACTCATAAAGTGGCATTACTTCTTATTTAGAAAAGGATTAAATAAATCTGTACTCTCGTCAACATTTTATACGATTAATAATCTGTTTTGGGGAGTAATTAAAAAAATCAAATATAAAAAACATTTATAATTTAGAAAAGTGAGGAAAAGAACATGGATTTATTTGAGAAAATTGTAAACAAAGAGGAAAAACTTTCTTTAGTAGGTTTAGGATATGTAGGAATGCCAATAGCGGTTGCATTTGCATCTAAAGGTGTGAATGTTGTTGGATTTGATTTGAATAAAGAAAAAATTGAATTATATAAGAAGGGCATTGATCCAACAAATGAAGTCGGGGATGAGGCTATTAAAAATTCAACGGTAGAATTTACAGCAGATGAAACTATGTTAAAAGAAGCAAAATTTCATATTGTAGCGGTTCCTACACCGGTTAATCTTGACCATACTCCAGACCTTACACCAGTTATAGGTGCGTCAGAAATTTTAGGTCGAAATCTTACAAAAGGATCAATCGTAGTTTATGAATCCACAGTATATCCAGGTGTTACTGAAGATGTATGCCTTCCAATTTTAGAGAGAGAATCCGGTTTGAAATGCGGAGTAGATTTTAAAATAGGATATTCCCCGGAGAGAATCAATCCAGGTGATAAGGTACATAGACTTGAAAATATTCATAAAATTGTATCAGGAATGGATGAAGAGTCTTTAAAGGAAATCAAAAAGGTATATGACCTTGTTATTGAGGTTGGTACTTATCCGGTATCGACAATAAAAACAGCAGAGGCGGTTAAAGTTGTTGAAAACAGTCAGAGAGATATCAATATTGCATTCATGAATGAATTGGCCATGGTGTTTGACAGAATGGGAATAGATACCAATGAAGTAGTAGATGGTATGAATACAAAATGGAATGCATTAGGTTTCCGCCCAGGATTAGTTGGAGGACATTGTATTGGCGTAGATCCATATTACTTTACATATGAAGCTGAAAAATTAGGCTATCACAGCCAGATTATTCTTTCGGGTCGTAAAGTGAATGATGGGATGGGAGCGTTTGTAGCGGATGCAACAATCAAGGAATTGATTAAAGCTGGTAAAGCTCCGAAAAACTGCAAGGTTGCAATTTTAGGTCTGACCTTTAAAGAAAATTGTCCGGATACAAGAAACAGTAAAGTAGAGGATATTATTAAGCGTTTAGAAGAATATGATATTTGTCCGTTAGTTGTTGATCCATGGGCAAGCGACAGAGATGCAATGAAGGAATACGGCGTAACGCTTACAAAATTAGATGATGTTAAAGACGTAGATTGTATTATTCTGGCTGTCGCACACGATGAGTTCAAGAACCTTAAATTGAATGAGTTAAAGAAATTATACGCAACAGGTTTCGATGATGAAAAGGTACTTATTGATGTTAAAGGAATTCATTCTGTTGAGGAACTGAAAGAATCAGGTATGAGATATTGGAGATTGTAATATAATGTAAATTGACTGCATTGAAGCCTTCAATGCAGTCGATTTGTTAAAAAGTTGGGAGATATAATGAAAATAGAAGTTTTATTATCGACCATGTATCAGAGTGGATTCGATATTGTAAAAAAATGTAATATAAAATCAGATGCAGTTATTGTTAATCAGTGTGGTTATGATAAATATGAAGAAAAAGAATTTAGTTTTGGTAAGGTAAGAATGTATAGCAATACAAATAGAGGCTTGTCAAAAAGTAGAAATTTAGCTTTAAACTCTTCAGTAGGAGATATATGTTTGATTTGCGATGAAGATGTAGAATATGTGGAAAATTATGTTCAAATTGTAACAGAAGCTTTTAATACAATAAAAGATGCAGACGTTATTGTATTCAATATAAATAGAGTTAATGCTGGAAAACGACAAAAAGAAAAGTTGTTAAAAAAAATCAAAAGAATACCTAAATTCAAAACTTATGGAAGTGTTCATATTGCATTTAGGAGAAAAAGTATAGTTGATAAAAATATTTGTTTTAATGAATTATTTGGCAGTGGATCTGGAATGTATTCGATGGCAGAAGATTCGATTTTTTTCAGGAAGATTCATTCGTCGGGGTTAAAAGCATATACTTATCCCGAAGTCATATCTACAGTTTCTTTTGAAGAATCTTCGTGGTTTAATGGATATAATGAAAAATATTGTTTTGATGTGGGAGCTTTTTTAGTTGAAGCATACCCCAATTTATACAATATAGTAAAATGGTATTATCCACTTCGATTAAAAAAAGAGAGTGAATTAAAAGCGAAAACGATTATCTCATTTATTAATAAGGGTATAGAAGGATATAAGAATAAAAAAACATTTAATGATATTTTCCCGGATTTTGATGAAAATGGAGAATAAAAGATGAAAATAAAAATACATAAAGTTTCAAGGGAATCATGTTTGAATTGTTTCTTTATTATTTTATTGATACATCCATTACAAACATGTATGAATTCTATTTTAGAATATTTTGGTATTCCATTTAGATATTTGATGGATTTACTATATTTAGCAACATTTATTTATGGATTTTTTATTGTTTTAAAATTAGGAATAAAACAAAAAGATTTTTTGGCAATAATATGCTTTTCAATATTTTATGGAATATGCTATTTGTATGCTGGAGAAAATGCAAGGCAGTATTTTTGGAATCCAGAAATGATTGTGTTGTACTTTTTTTATATGCCATTATCGTTTTTGGTGGTTTCTAAAATTAGTGATTGGAGCCAGCTTTTTAAAGAAAATAAATATATATATATATCGGATATAATTATAGTTTTATCATTTGTAAGCCAATTATTGAATCCAAGAGGTATGGATTATATGTCATATTCGTATAATTTATTACCATTTTGGTGTGTGATTTTAATTTCAATACTACTAAATAGAAAAAAAATACAGATGTTTTTTTTGACATTAGGTGTTTTAGAGGGAATATTTTTTGGCTCAAGAGGAGCTGTTGCATGGCTGGTGGTATGTGGAATTCTCATTATTGCAATACAAATATTTAATAAGAATGGAGTAAAGAGTTTAATAAAGTATAGCATGGCATTTGTGGGTGTATTGATTTTGTTTAAGATAATATATCCAATGATTATGGAATCTTCTTTTGTGGAAGGTTCGTATATTTTAAGACGAATAAAAGATGGTAGTTTGTTGATTAGCGATGGAAGATCAGAATTAGCAACTTCATGTCTAAATGTGATTGATAATATGGGATTTAGCGTTTATGGGTTATTTTATGATAGAACAGTATTACCGAATGGTTGGTATTCGCATAATATAATTTATGAAGTGTTAATTTCATTCGGATGGATTATAGGTGGAGTTTGTTTGGTGTTCTTCTTTTTTAAACTGATTGTAGTGTTTTTTTTACAAAATCATATAAATAAAATTGCATTTGTATTTCTTTTATCATCGTTGTTTTTTAGATATTTTTTGTCAGGAAGTATATTTGATGAAGGAAATTTTTGGGTGTTTGTTGGTGGAGTAACGTCATTTTCAAGAATTTCGATGAACTCTCATTTTAAGTACAAGATTAAATTTAGGAATTAGTCGTATAAAAAGTAGATAATATTGAGAAGAAACGAAAGGGGATTGCTGTGAGTAAAATACAAAGTACATGTGCAGATGAAAAAATGCCTAGAGTGTCTGTTGTTATTCCTACGTATAAAAGATCTGAAAAATTGGGGAGAGCAATAGATTCTGCACTAAATCAAACGTTTCATGAGTTAGAAGTAATTGTTATTGATGATAATAATCCGGACACAGAATATAGAAGAATAACAGAAGAATTTATGCGTAAATATTATGAAGAAAATAGAGTGAGATATATTCAACATGAGAAAAATAAAAATGGCGCAGCTGCAAGAAATACAGGAATCCGTAACTCAAGAGGTGAATTTATAGCACTTTTGGATGATGATGATTTCTTTTACCCTTCTAAAATTGAAAAACAGGTTTGCTTCATGGATAAGCATGAGGAATTTGCTGGTGTTTATTGTGGACGTGTTCAGAATGGAAAAGCGATATTAGTACATAAGCAAGGGGATTTATCTAAAGAGATTTTAGCACAAGAATTTACACCAACTACACCATCATTATTGTTTAGAAAAGAAGCTCTTATAGATATTGGAGGATTTGATGAGAATTTTAAGAGACATCAAGATTATGAGTTGTTATTAAAATTTTTTAGAAAATATAAAATTGGTGCTATAGAAGAGCCGTTAGTAGAAATTGGCACTAATGAGGGAGAAAATCAAATTCATGGTAAACAGCTTGAAGAAATGAAAGAGCGATTTTTAAAAACTTTTCAAAAGGATATTGAAAGAATAGATCAAGAAAATAAAGGATACAAAGATAAGGTTTATATTTCAAATTATAGAAGCGTTTTTATTGATCATTTAAGTAGATTTAATATAAAAGGTATGGTTAGATATTACATAAAGGGATGTAAAATTTCTTTTAGTAAGTTTAATCATGAAGTAGTACGATATATACTGTATTATGTAAAATATAAGTTTAAAAAGTAGTTGGTTATCATTAAGAGGTAGTAAAGTTTTATGCAAAGTTCAATAAAAAAAAATATTTCATATAATATTATATATCAAATATTGGTAATGATTTTACCATTTATTACAGCACCTTATTTATCAAGGGTAGTTGGAAAAGAAGGGATTGGGATATACACGTATGTCAATTCAATTACATATTATTTTGTTATATTTGCAGCTTTAGGGTTGGCAAATTATGGAAATCGAACGATTGCCCAAAATAGAGATGATAAGAATAGGCTTAATAAAACTTTTTCAGAAATATATACTATGCAACTGATGATTTCTATAATTGTCTTTGTAGTATATTTAGGATACTGCTTTTTTTATGTCAAAGAATATAAATTGTTTTTTTTGATTCAGATTTTCCATGTAGCCTCAGTTTTTTTTGATGTATCATGGTTTTTTTATGGAATGGAAGAATTTAAAAAGTTGGTAACTATTAACATTATAATTAAATTTTTAGTGGCGATTAGTATATTTGTAATTGTAAAATCGCCTACGGATATATGGAAATATACATTTGTGATGTCATTTTCAATTTTTTTAAGTCAGTTTATTCTATGGACAAAATTAAGAAAATATGTTCATTATAAACGCCCAACATTCCATGAAGCATTGAAACATTTAAAACCTATTTTGATTTTATTTATTCCAGTAATTGCAGTTAGTTTATATCGGGTGATGGATAAAATAATGATAGGCGAATTGAGTACAATGGAACAAACTGGATTATACGAAAATTCTGATAAGTTAGTTACAATTCCATTGACAATTATTAGTGCCATTGGGACAGTAATGATGCCTAAGATGGCAAATTTATATATTAAAGGGAAAATTGAACAAACCGTAACATATATAAGGGATTCTATGCAATTAGTCTTAGGGTTGTCTGTTGCAATGATGTTTGGAATGGCTGCAATAGCAGAAGAATTTGCTCCCATTTTTTATGGTGTAGAATTTATAGATACAGGTAAATTAATAGTTGCTTTAACCCCTATTTTAATTTTTGATTCGATAGCTAATGTTATAAGAACACAATTTCTTATTCCAAAGCTAAAAGATAAAATATATATAATTTCTGTAGTATTAGGAGCTATATTGAATTTATTAATAAATTATGTTTGTATTCCGAAATGGGGAGCTATGGGGGCGGTATATGGAACCTTAGTTGCCGAATTTACAGTAATGGTTGTTCAGTGCATAGGTGTAAAATCTGAACTTGAATTCGGACGATATTTTAAAGATTCAGTTCCTTTTTTTGTGGCAGGAATTATTATGTATATTAGTCTTTCATACTTAGAGGGAATTTTAAAAGCAGATTTGTTCTCTGTGTTTCTACAAATTGTAGTGGGAGGAATAGAATATGTTGCCATAGCGATTTCTTTATTGTATTTTTTCCAGAAAGAGCGTTATAAACATATTATTTCATTAATGAAAAATAAATAAACATATTTTATAATTTATGAAAAAAGAGGTACGTTCAATGAATTTTGCAATTTTACAATTATTAGTTAAAGAAAAAATATATGCATGGTTGAAAAAAGATAATATGGAAGTAAAATTAGAAAGATATAGAAAACAAGGTGCCAAAATTGGGGGGGGGGTACGGGCATTTTCCCCTATTTCAAGTGCAGAGCCATATTTGATTTCTATAGGAAATAATACAACTATTTCTACAAACGTAAAATTTATCACACATGATAATGCGGCTATAAAGATTTTTGATATTGGAACTGATTTAGTAGGTGGAATTAACATAGGAAATAATTGCTTTATTGGTGCGAATAGCATATTGCTACCAGGTGTAAATATAGGAAATAATGTTATTGTAGGTGCTGGAAGTTGTGTTACAAAAAGTTTTGAAAATGAGGGAGTGATTATAGCTGGCAATCCAGCAAAAATAATTGGAACGGTCGAAAAGTATCATGAGAAATATAAAAATAATGTTTTTGATTTTAGTGGAGAGAATCGAAAATATAAAAAGCAAATGATTCAGGAAAACCCTGAAAAGTTGATAAATAAGCATTGACGAACGTATGTTCTTGATATATAATCATAAATGTAAAGGACAGGAGATCAGCACAGATGGTCTGATACAAATTTTATGGTAAGTAGTAGCCAGATGGCTACTTCGGAATGGCTTACCAGAAACTCATCAACGGTTTTCATTCTTTCCCTTATCCGTTTGAGTGATATATGAGTATTACTTGGAGGACTGAAGATGAGAGCAGGTGTGAAATGTGATATGCAGAAGTGTTTGGGATTGACAGAGCAGGCGGAAAGGGCATTATTTTTACTGAGCGTAATCATTGAGATAACGGATCGGGGGAATAATGCAGAAATCAGACGGAAGAAAGATGGCACTTTAACTGTGTATGAAGTAAAAAAGAATATTGTAACCGTTTAATAAGTTGGTATTAAGCGAAGGACTAATCGGAGTCAGAAACATTCAGAAGATTGAGTGTTCCTGGCTCCTTTTTTGTTATTTCCGGTTAGGGGCAGAGGAATGGTTATTTCTTAGAACACAGGATAATTCCCGATCATCGCTATGTCTTACATGGTAAGTTTTTGCGAGGGCAGATTCTTCACATAGTTTAGCAATCGCTTCAGAGGAATCCGTAAGACTGACATCATTTTTGATTACACTTTTAGGGAGTGCGTAATATTCTTTCGCAATGTTTAAATAATTTTCAAGGTTCATGCGAAATGTCGGGTTGATATTGTCATGCTTGAGAAAATCAAGCGCTTTATCCTTTTCGATAAAGATACGGTTGTTCTGTAACCTGAGTAATCCCTGTATCAGCATTTGCGTATCGTCATCTATGGTAGGGTAGTGCTGTACATTACACAGGCAGAAACGATGAATTGCCGGGTGGCGGATGCGGCCGGAGGAAGATGTGGCTGCACAGCCTATTACACAGGCAAGCTCCTTATTGTTTAAGTTTCCATGGTCAAAAACGAGAAACCAGATGTCCCCATATTGATTACAAACAAGCTGGCAAAACATTAATCCATTGGTGGAGTAAACAAGGGTTCCTTCATAATGTTTGGAAAAAGGAGAACCGTCAGAGGTAAAATCCCCGGAATCTACATCCAGGATAGCAGTACATTCATGGATTGAATGAAAATCTCCTAACTGTAAAGTACCATGGACTAAGGTCTGCTCCTCATGATCTTCTGGGTATGCGGAAGTAGGCAGAAAATATACATGATAAGTCCCTGTGTAACCTTTATATGCGGGATGGTCAATATTGTAAATCAAACGGTGCTGAGAACGGTCATTACTTGTTTTTGCAATCTCGATTGAGTGAAAAATTGCATTTAAGTTCAGATCTAGTACATCACATACCTTTAGTAAGGTGGAGATTGTTGTAGAGGAAGGTGTTTTAAACATATTGTCGATGGTACGTGCGGAAAGGGAGATTCCTTGTTCCTGACAGAGAGAAGCGATTTTACGGGAAGTTAAATCTCTTTGATGCATGGTATCGTTGATATAAGATACAATATTTTGTATGATTTCCTGATTTTTCATAATAACATGGCTCCCTTTCAATAAATTTACGTACATAAAAAATCCTAAAAATATTTTACCATATTTTCATTGAAAAAGGAAGAAAAATAAGCTATTATATTACATACGAATTTAATCTATGCGCAATATAATTCTTTTAAAAGAAAATAAATACGCAATGATGAAATAGGCTTAAAAGATGTTACACAGAAAATAAAATCATAGAGTAATAAAATTCGTGCATTATGCACAAACAAAATTGGAAATGAAAGGGGTAAATTTGGTAGATATTGACAAAGTTTTACGAAAATGCTAGAATATAAAAGAACTACTCCCTTGGCACGAGAGTAGCTCTAAAAAACGCTTATACAGATAAAATCGACATCATCCTACTGGTCAACATTCCAATTGGCACTTGGAATCAAAACAGGATTGGTGTCGGATTTATCAGTACTATATCATGTTGTACATAACACAAGTGGTGGTTCAAATTTTTTTGCTTACGCTCAACAGCTTTTTTATTTGACCTTTCTTTTGCAATCTGTTTTCTACCTTTTTTAAGGATACAGAAACAACTGTTAAATACAACATTTGATATTCTATCATGTACGAAATGGATAGTCAAGAAGTTTTTGTATATGATATGTTAAATTTGAATGAAAAATATGTAAAATTGATACATTTTCCAGTTGGCATAGAAACTGGAATTACGAAAGAATGCGAGAATAATGATGAAAAATATTACGATGAGAGAAACGGTGCGTGAGATAGCACTAGACCAGATTGTTATCAGCGTTGAAGAGGTAACTGTTTCAGGAGAAGGATTACTTGAAAATTTTATAGATGAAAACAACGGAATGATAACAGTAGTAGGGGAGATTTCTCTGTTAAAGACAGGATGAAGTTTGACAGCAGAGGGTACATATTAAGAGAAGCAGAGCAGGGACACCATGTATGGATAATGCAGAATAAAGCTGCAAAAGACAGAGGAACTACTTTTTTCTGAAACGGATTTTATGTATAGGATAGCCGGAAGAGAAATGTATATCATTTCGTCCGGCTATAAGTTTCTTTATTTTTAAAGGATATTTCTATACAAAATCTGTCAGGAAGGAGGTGGTTGAAGTGGAACCTGGCTGTGAAGTTCGGACATTGATAATAATTGGAAATGAAATCAAAGAGTGGTGTAGGAATAATAAAGTAACTCAGGCAGAATTAGCTGCGGCATTGGATGTTAGCGACATGACAGTCAGGCGTATCTGGAAAGGGAAAAAAGCACTAACATCAGTTGAAATTGGAATCATGATGGAAGTGATGCCGAATGTATCAATAGAATTTTTTATCCCGACAGACATGGGGGAAAGATGCGTAGAGTATGTTAAGAATTTAGGGAAAAATGGGGATAAAGATTATTATACAGAAAGTCAACAGAAGGCGATTAATAGAATAAAAAAGAAACTTTTCGTAGAAGATGAGGAAAATAGGAGGCTTGAGGCAGCGATGGAGGCAGTGAAATCAATTAAAGATGAGCAGAAAAGAAAACTTGCAATTCAGCAGATAGAGTTGATCGTGAAAGCTGCAGGTATTTAAAATGGAGAAATTATTAAAAAGGTGATAAGCAATCATTCAGAAAGAAAAGAATGGTTGCTTTTTTGTTTGTAATTAAAACCGAACAAAATTGTTCGGTAAAAAATAGGATTCGGACATTAGTGTTCTGATTTTTAAGCGAAAAATTGTTAGGATAACATCATCAAGAGAAAGGAGTAGATTTGAAATGAGCAAAGAAGAATATCTGGAATTTATCAGACAGCAGCCCTATGACGCAATGGGGGATTTTGGATTTTTATTAAGACACGAAACTGAAAAATCTGAGAGTCCCACAGCAGAGGGACAGAACAAGAAGAATATTGATTGATCTGCGTGTATGGATTACCTACATAGCTGATTGATACAGAAAAGCAGCAGGGAGAGGCTTCAAAAGCCGCTCGGTAATAAAAAAAACCGGGCGGGACGGAGTCTCTTTTTGCTGCTTTTTTTCTGACCGTCCGGAGCCAAATGGCAGAAAGGCGGTTATTATGCTGACACTTAGACAACTGAAAGAACTGGTAGATGCTCCGAAGAGAGGGGAAAAGAAACCTACTTCCAAGAACCTGTTGGAAGGGAAATGCCCGGTCATTGCCCGGAAAGTGATCCAAAGCGATTCCGGTAAGGTTGCTGTTACTGTTTATAAGAACGGATATGTAGTTTATCAGGCGTTCAACTGGGCAACGGTCTTTACTATCGAAGAAATTTCCGGTTATCACTATGTTTCAGTAGCCGGGAACGATTATGGGTGTGATCTGGAGGAGGCTTATTTTGAAGATGCGGAGTGGTATCTGCGTTTTGTCCTTTATGGGGAGGATCGTTTGAGTACCAACATGGACAGCCGGAATAAGAAACATTGTATTTCCTATACATCTGTTATGGAAGAAATGCAGCTTGGGGAAGCGGCAACACAGGATATGGAAGAAAAGATTGTACAGCAGATTTTGGCGGAGACATTGATGGATACTTTGACGGAAAGCCAGAAGGAACTGGTCTACGCACTTTATTATGAATGCCAGACCTATCAGGAGTATGCCTCTTCCCATGGGATCACTTCATCGGCTGTCAACAATATGCGTAGAAAGGCAATGAACAGACTGAGTGCCAGCCTGTCGGAAAGTTCCAAAAGCACTAAGGAAAAGAATTTGAGAAAAAAATAAAAAAGTTTGTTACAGGGGGTTGGTAAAGACCTCCTGTAACGCTTTACAGGTGAAGGGTAATTCTTCAGAAAGAAAAATCCCTGACCTGTACCTTGACAACTTCATAACGAGCAAGAGGATACCCGGGGACTCAGCTACGCATTCTAACCAGCGGCCAGGAACCGGAGAAAACGTACAAAGGGAAACGGCTGAAAGGCACTTTGACAGGAACGGCCTCTTGCGACAAATAATGCTTGATCCTTATTTTGATTTGTTATTTCCATTACTGGAGATAACAGCAGATACCATGTGGCGGTACTTGGTTTTGTGTAAGTGCCGCCATATGCATGTGCTGTTATCAGAGATGGTATCAGTAGCAAAGATTTTAAACAGGAGGTGATGCCTATGATTGTATCGTGCAGGTGTGAGCCTGCTTACAAGGATAACAAAGAAATGAAAGAGAGGATTAAGTCAAAATGAAAATGAAATTCAAAAGATTTTTATCAGGGGTTATGGCAGTTGCAACCCTGGCATCTGTAGCGGTTCAGCCGGTAGCAGTTTCCGCAGCGGAGGCAGAGCCGGAGCCTGTTCCGTTTGAACAGCAGTATCCGGAACTGAAGGAGGTTCGGGATTCCCTTGAGGCGGATGAGATCGTCACAGCAAATGATATTGAGGTCTTTTGCGGAGAAGAATTTGAAGTAGAAGTTGATCTGACAGGTATTGACGGGGTGGATGAAAGCAAGATAAAGGTTTTGTTCCATGAAGCGAAAAATGAAACCGGACAGGAGTTTGATACCCATAAGCCGGATACATACAAAGCGGTATATGCAGTAAAACCTTCCAGTGGCCATCCATCTTACAGGATCAGCAGAAATATCACTGTAAAAGAGCCGGAAGGTACTTCTGAGCCGGAGAGTGGAGGCAGTACAAAAGAACCGGAAGCAGATGATGACGACCCTGATTCGGAGAAAGAGCCGGAAACGGAAAAGAAATCATTTTATGAGATGTCTTATGAGGAAGTGCTGGAAGCAGGAGCAGCTTTGGTAGATAAAGCGGTGAAGTCAGAAGATTATGAAACAACATTTCAGGGCGAAAAGTTGGAACTATACAATATGTATCAGTCCATGCTGTTAGCCGGAAACGATGACAGGGCAATGCCACTGGCAGATGCAGATACGCTGGTAGTAAGAAATGCAAAAAATGGAAGCGGTCAGTGGAACCTTCCTTTATTGGATTATCTCTATTCTTCTGAAACAGGAGACAGGGTTCATAATTATGTGAAGTACATTGCAAATGACGCTAAAAATGGCTGGAGGCTGGCATACTGTTTGCAGATCAGTAAGCATTTCATGGATTCCACCCAGTATATCGGGAAGGAGTGGAAGAAAAATGGAATGTATGCGGAAATTTCCTACGCTATTGTCAATGGATGTAAAAAATACGGACAGACCAATAAAGCAGCTTATTCGACGGGCAACTGGTTAAGAGATTATTATGTTACCCAGGCGGTTATTTATTGTATCCTGGAAGATTATGGTTATGACGGGCATTCTATCAAATCTTTAAGCGCTGTCAGTGGCTATCAGGATGTTTACGACTGTGTAAAGAAAATGTACAAGGACGTAAAGAAGAATGGTAACAATGCAGGGGACGGGTACGGAGATAATCCGGAATACACGATTGTAGCACCGGATTCCACATCCATGAAGCTCAATAGTGAGGGAACCTATTATCAGACAGGTTGGTATTCTGTAAAATCTTCAGGAGAATTAAAGTCCAGAAGTTTATCTTTATCGGGAGAACCGGAAGGTGCTGAGATTGTTTATAAAGACAGCAACAGTAATACCAGTCCGTTTTATATCCGCATTCCAGTTGATAAAGCCCATGCAATTGGGGACCGGGCAGTGAATTTTAAGGTAAAGGCAACTGCAAAATTTGCAAGACCAGTGGTTTATACTTATCAATCTAAGATTGCGGATGCACAGAATGTCACTTTCCTGGAAAAGAAAACCACAAATGCTCCGAAAACCAGTGAGGCACTTGTTTCAATTAAACTGGATAAGGCGAAAATTGAAGTAGTAAAGGTGGATTCTAAAAAATCGGATGTAAGATTGGCAGGAGCAGTCTTTGGAATCTATAAAGACAGAGATTGTACGCAGTTGGTCACTAAAATGCCGGAAACTGACAGCAAGGGGTATTCTGTTGCAGAGATCATAAAAACACAGGATACTGTGTTTTTAAAAGAGATTACCGCCCCGAAAGGGTATCGGGTAAATACTGCTTCTTATCATGTGAAACTGGTAGAAGATCAGACCGCTTCGATCCGTATAGCAGATGAAGAACAGTTGGGGCAACTGACTGTATATAAGGAAGGACAGGTTTTGACAGGAGCAGTTGTCAGTGAGGACGGTACTGCTTTTCAATATGAGAACAGGCGGCAGAAAGGTGCTGTTTACAATGTTTATGCAGGAGAGGATATTGTTTCAGCTTCCGGTGCAACGGTCTACAGCAAAGGCGACCTGGTAAAAGAAAGGCTGTCTACGGATGAAAACGGGGCATGTACCATGAAAAACCTGTATCTCGGAACTTATATAGTGAAAGAAATGCAGGCACCGGAAAACTTCTATAAGGGGGGAGAAGAAAAAAAGGTGACGCTTTCTTATTCAGGACAGAATGAGGAAGTCGTATTTTCGGATGTGACATTCATAAATGACAGACAGAAGGCAGATGTGAGTGTAGTGAAAAAAGATAAGGATACGGATCATCCGTTAGCAGGAGGTATTTTTGCCCTGTATGCAGGAAATGATATTACAAATGCGGACGGAATGGTAGTGGTAAAGAAGGGTACTTTGATTGAAAAGGCAACAACAGATGCGGATGGTAAGGTGACATTTACCGCAGACCTTCCGGTTGGTTTTTCCTATCTTGTAAAAGAAGTCCAGGCTCCGGAAGGCTATCTGAGAAATTCTGAAGATTCCTATGCTTTTACATTCAGCTATACGAATGACAGTGAGCCGAAGGTGTCGTTTTCCCATACCTTTGTAAATGAGAGAGTGAAAGCTTCTATTTCATTGGAAAAGAAAGATGCGGAGAAAAAACAGGCAGAGCCACAGGGAGATGCCACGCTGGAAAAAGCGGTCTATGGACTTTATGCCCGTAAGGACATCATTCATCCAGATGGTACAACTGGTGTGCTTTTTAAAGCAGGGGAGCAGGTTGCAACCCTGACTACCGATCAGAATGGGCGGGCTTCCGTAGAAAATCTTTACCTTGGAGATTATTATGTGAAAGAAATCAGTCCATCTGTGGGTTATCTGGCTGATAAAACGGAGTATGACCTGGTATGCAGCTACGAGGGAGATATGGTTGCCGAAGTGAAGCGTTCCTGTATTTCTTTGGAACAGGTGATGAAACAGCCATTCCAGATTATTAAGGCAGCAAATAATGGGGAGACAGACGCAGAATTATTGGTTGGAGCCGGATTTCGTGCTTATCTGGAATCTTCCCTGAAGAAGAAAGCGGATGGAAGCTATGACTTTGATTCTACTACGCCAGTGGTAATTGGTGAGAATGGTGCAACAGAGATGTTTACAGACGAAAAAGGGTATGCTTGCAGTATTGCACTTCCATACGGAACGTATATCGTGAGGGAGACGACAACTCCCCATAATTATAAGCCTGTGGATGATTTTATTGTCCGTATCACAGAAAACCACCCAAATACGCCGCAGGAATGGCGTGTGCTTCTGGATAAAGAATTTGAAGCAAAGCTGAAGATTGTGAAACAGGATGATGAAACGAAGAAACCGGTTTTACAGAAGGATACGGAGTTTAAGATTTATGACCTGAAACGTAAGGAGTATGTAGAGCAGGTTACGACCTACCCAACTACTGTAACGCATAAATCTTTTTTTACAGACGATCAGGGATATCTGATCCTTCCGCAGAATCTAAAGATTGGGAAATACCGTATTGAGGAAGTCCACGCACCGCTGGGGTATACTTTGAACGAGAATTATTATGAGGTAACGGTAGATTCCAATACCGCATATCAGATGGACGGAACTTCCGGGGATGTAGTCATTGAAGTGGTTTATGAGAACCATCCGGTAAAAGGGAAACTGACTATCGTGAAGAAAGGGGAAGTCCTGGATGGATTCAAGGATGATTTTACCTATCAGGCTGAGAACCTGAAAGGGGCAGAGTTCCAGATCTATGCAGCCGAGGATATTTATACGGCTGATTTCCAGAAAGACGAGAATGGGAACCGTATTCTGGAATATGCTGCAGGGACACTGATAAAAACAGTTACAACAGACCGGGATGGGAAGGCAGTTCTTGAAAATCTTCCGCTTGGAAGCTATAAGATTGTTGAAACGGCTGCACCAGAAGGCTTTGTCTTAAATAGTGAAGCACAGAAGGTTACATTTTCTTATAAAGATCAGGAAACACCGGTGATCGAGCAGACGGCTGTGATTGAAAATGACCGCCAGAAGGTAGAGGTTTCTGTGGTAAAACAGGATGCCGGGAATGAAACTCCAATTGCAGGGGCAGAATTCGGGCTGTATGCAAAAAAGGATATCGAAGCACAGGGGACGGTTATTGTGAAAGCGGATACGTTACTTGGGAAAGCTGTTTCCGATAAAAAAGGAAAGGCGGTTTTTACAGCGGATGTGCCATTTGGAGAATACTATATCAGGGAGCTTAAAGCACCAAAGGGATATGTTCTTTCTGACGAAGTTCTGGAAGTGAAAGCAGAATATGAAGGACAGGATGTTAAGGTTGTACGGGTATCTTCTGTGTTTAAAAATCAGCCGACAAAAGTTGTGATTTCTAAGTCCGACCTGACTACCGGAGTAGAATTATCCGGTGCAACACTTACCGTACTGGATAGAGATGGAAAGGTAGTGGATACATGGAAATCCGTAAAAGGTGAGCAGCATTTGATTGAGCGACTGGCTGTAGGAGAAACCTATACGCTTTGTGAAGAGATGGCTCCTTATGGGTATCTTAGAGCAGAAGAAATTACATTTACAATTAAGGATACCGGGGAAATCCAAAAAGTGGAAATGAAGGATGATGTACCGAAAGGAACCATTATCATCAATAAAAACGGGGAGTTCCTGGAAAAAGTAACTTTACTGGATTCCGTAGGCGGCTGGATCAGCCATCTGTTCCAGTATGTGGCAGGGAATCTTTCGGATGTCACTTTTGAGGTTTATGCCATGGAAGATGTAAAAGCTGCTGATGGGGAAAGTGAGGATTACTATAAAAAAGATGAACTGGTAGCAACAATTACAACGGATGCTGCTGGAATTGCAACAGTATCTGACCTTCCGCTTGGGAAATATTATGTGAAAGAAAAATCTACTGTAGATGGATTTATACTGGATGAAAAGTCGAGGGAAATTGACCTGACATACAGGGACCAGGATACAGCAGAAGTCACATATTCATCTGACTGGCAGAACAACCGTCAGAAAGTGGAAGTGGAAGTCCTGAAAAAAGCGAAAGGTTCTGACTGGATGTTGGAGGGTGCGGTATTTGCCCTCTGTGCAAAGGAAGATATTACAGGAACAGATGGAAAGGTAATCCTAAAAGCAGATACCATAATTGAGGAACTTGCGACAGATAACGATGGAAAACTGATTTTTACAGCAGATTTACCGATTGGATTTACCTATTATATCAAAGAAACATCTCCGGCACCCGGATTTGTAACAACAGAGAAAGTACAGGAGTTTACGTTTGACTATGAAGGACCGGAAAAGAAAAAAGTATCTTATTCCTTTACATTTGAGAATGAGCCTACCAAAATCCAGATTTCCAAAACGGATATTTCCGGTAAAGAACTTCCGGGGGCAAAACTTACCATTTTGGATAAAGATGGAAAAGTGATGGAAAGCTGGACTTCAGGGAAAGAGCCTCACTACATAGAGATGCTTCCAATTGGGGAGTATACACTCCATGAGGAATCTGCACCGGAAGGATATCTGGTAGCTGAAGATGTAAAATTTACAGTAAAAGATACCGGAGAAATCCAGAAGGTAGTGATGAAAGACGAGGCAGAACCGGAAGGAACACCTGAGAAAACACCAACGCCTGGAAATCCGTCTTCACAGGTAACAGATACACCGAAAACCGGAGACGAAACGCATATGCTGCTTTGGATTCTTCTTGCAATAGCAGGTTTGGCAGGTACAGTATCAGCGGTATGGACTGTAAGAAAAAAAGAATAAGGATCCTTTGAAATGAGAGGGCATTTATGGAAGAGAAGATTCATAAATGCTCTCTTTTTGTAAATACTAAGGAAAAAAGAAAGAGGAATGAACTGTGAAACAGATATTGATAGTTGCCGGAGTATTTATTATCGCAGTAGTCAATTTTGTGATGTACTGCTGTCTGAGAGTTGCGGCACAGGAAGATCAGATGTTGGAAAGATTGAGAAAGAGAAGGGAGCAGGAAGAAGCTGATGGTTAGATATGCGGAAGATAAACCGAAATCTTGTGAGTATTGTTATTTTTGGAATGAGAAGAAAAAAGAATGCCGGCAGATGAGATGTTTTTACCAACTGCCGGAGAAGCCGCCTGACCCAGACCCGGTACACCGATTCTGGGTTCCATGCAAGGGCTGCCCGTATGGAAAGAACCCCTGCATTGGCTATTGCATGGCAAAAATCCTGAACGAACAGGAAGAAAAGCAGTCTGGATAAAAATACATATGCCTTCCCTTACCATTATGGGGAAGAAGCAGAACAGTACACATTTTATCGGATACCTAAAATACTTTTTGTCAGTCCGGTATTTGCGGAATTATCCTGTGAGGCGAAGCTGCTGTATGGATTATTGCTTGACCGGATGCAGTTATCGGTAAAAAATCGTTGGCTGGATGCAGAAGGGAAAGTATATATTTATTTTTCACAAGAACAGATTGCAGGACTGATGAGATGTGGCGTCAAGAAAGTCCGGTGTCTGTTAAAGGAACTGGATGACCGGAAAGGAATCGGGCTGATTACAAGAGTCAGGCAGGGGTTAGGAAATCCCGATAGAATCTATGTGAAAAAATGTGTATCGCCAGATCGGAAAAACAGAAACTTCCAGACCGGTCAGAATGACCTGTCAGAAAAGGTGGAAAAGAACGATACAGACAGGAGAAAATTGCCTGGTAATGATATAGAGGATAATAATACTGAGGATAGTGATACTGAGTATCTTTCTTTCTATTCAGGTGACAGTGAAGTGAAAAGGAAAGAGGAAGAGCGTAATGCTTATCAGGATATTATTCTTGAACATATCGGATATGACTATATTGTAGACGATTTTAACAAAAATATGCTGGATGAAATTGTTGGGCTGATGGTGGACGTGGTGTGTTCAGAACAGGAATTCATACGGATCGGAGGGGATCGGAAACCGCTGTCTGTAGTGAAAAGCCAGTTTTTGAAGCTGGATTCGGAACATATCCGGTTTGTATTCCATTGTATGAAAGAGAATACCAGTAAAGTGTTGAACATGCGTCAGTACCTACTGGCAGTATTATATAATGCCCCGCTGACGATCAGCAATTATTATTCTTCCCTGGTACAGCATGACATGTATGAAGGGAAGGTATGAAGTTACAGGAGGGAAGTGATTTTTTGCAGGAGGAAGTAAACGAAAAAACAGTCTCATTGTGTATTACCGGTGGCAAGATAACGGTTCATCTATTAAAACAGGCAATGCTGCGGTTCCTGGCGTCAATGGAAAAAAAGAAAACTTCAAAAGAAAGGCGGCAGGAGGCAAAAAAGTATGTAGATAAAAGCTATCATGGAAAGCAGAGCATGAAAAAACTGGCACAGCAGAATGTACAGCTTTCCAATATTGAGATTACGGATAATAATATCAAGGCTTTTGAGAAGGTGGCAAAAAAGTATGGTATTGATTTTAGCCTGAAACGTGACAAATCGGTAGCCCCACCCAGATATTTTGTCTTTTTCAAGGCAAGGGATGTAGATGTAATGACAGCAGCTTTCAGGGAATTTACCGGAAAAACATTGAGCAAAGATAAAAAACCGTCTGTCAGGAAGAAATTACAGCAGGCAATCGCAGCCAGAAACCAGGATAAGCAGAGAGAACGGGAAAAGATGAAAGAAAAACAGAAGGAGCCGACGCTATGAGTAGGATAAAAAAGATACAAAACAAGCTCAACGGATTCCGGGTACGTCCTCCAAACGTGGAAATGGTAAAAAGGATTCTGTTACATATCCCGTATGTGGTTGTATTCTATGTGGTAAATAAGTGTGCATGGCTGTTTCAGTATTGCCGGGGCAGTACCATAGTGGACAGGCTGATCGTTTTGCTTGCCAATTATCCGCTGGCATTTCGGAATATTTGTCCGAGTTTCCGACCAGATGATCTGATAGCGGGTGTGGTTGCGGCGGTTGGCGTATGGGCAGTTGTGTATTTCAAAGGGAAAAATGCAAAGAAGTTTCGTCAGGGTGAAGAGTATGGCTCTGCACGATGGGGAAATGAAAAAGATATTGCCCCTTTTATTGATCCGGTTTTTGAGAACAATATTTTATTGACACAGACGGAACGACTGACCATGAATAGCAGACCAAAGAAGCCGAAGTATGCAAGAAATAAAAATGTGATTGTCATAGGCGGTTCAGGAAGTGGAAAAACGAGGTTCTACGTGAAGCCGCAGCTTATGCAGATGCCGGACAATGTAAGTTTTGTCGTGACCGATCCAAAAGGAACGATCATCGTGGAATGCGGTAGGATGCTGGCAAGAGGGACACCGAAGAAGGATAAAAATGGAAAGGTCATGTATGATAAAAATGGCAGGGTGGTAATGTCCCCTTATAAGATTAAGGTATTAAATACCATTAATTTTTCTAAAAGTATGCACTACAATCCGTTTCACTATATTCACTCCGAAAAGGATATCCTGAAATTGGTTAATACGATCATGGTAAATACCAAAGGAGAAGGGGAAAAGTCCAGTGAGGATTTCTGGACAAAAGCGGAACGTCTGCTATATTGTGCTTTGATCGGTTATATCTATTATGAAGCACCGGAGGAAGAACAGAATTTTTCTACCCTGCTGGAATTTATCAATGCTTCTGAAACAAGAGAGGAAGATGAAGAATTTAAAAATGCAGTAGACGAACTGTTTGAGGAACTGGAAAGAGACAACCCAAATCATTTTGCGGTAAGGCAGTATAAAAAATACAAACTTGCCGCCGGAAAAACAGCAAAGTCGATTTTGATTAGCTGTGGAGCCAGATTAGCCCCATTTGACATTGCGGAATTGAGAGAGCTTATGTCCTATGACGAAATGGAATTGGATATGATCGGAGATCAAAGAACAGCACTCTTTATTGTAATTTCCGATACGGACGATACATTCAACTTTGTGGTTGCAATGATGTATAGCCAGCTTTTTAATCTGCTGTGTGACAGAGCCGATGATATCCACCATGGAAGGCTGCCGTATCATGTGAGAATACTCTGTGACGAGTTCGCAAATATCGGTCAGATTCCGAAATTTGATAAGCTGATTGCAACAATCCGAAGCAGAGAAATCTCGGCATCCATTATTTTACAGTCACAGTCCCAGCTTAAAACGATTTACAGAGATGCGGCAGAAACAATTTTGGGGAATTGTGACACCATGTTGTTTCTTGGAGGAAAAGAAAGTACCACTTTGAAAGAAATATCAGAGACACTGGGAAAAGAAACCATTGATCTTTATAACGTTTCTGACACAAGAGGACAGAGCAGGTCATATGGACTAAATTATCAAAAGACCGGAAAAGAACTGATGAGCCGGGATGAACTGGCAGTTATGGACGGGAACAAGTGCATTTTGCAGCTTCGTGGTGTCCGTCCGTTTTATAGTGATAAATTTGACATCACAAAACATAAGCGGTATAAGCAATTATCCGATTATGATAAAAAGAATGAATTTCATGTAGAAGAATACATGAAGCATCAGATGGAAGTCCGGCTTGATCCGGAGGAACCGTTTGAACTTTATATGTATGAAGGAAGTGAACTGGAAGAACAATCAAATACAGAAAATCAAGGTACGGGGCATGTAGAAAAAAATAATGCATAGCCCTTTTTTAATGCCCTTTTGGGAGGTGACGATATGTGTAAGTATGAAAGACCGCCCATAAGGGCGGAACCTTCCGATTCGTAATCACAGAGAAACTGAAAACAGGAATTACGAAAGGAGAACATGGATTATGGAATTTTTTACATCAGCAATTAATATTTTAAAGACACTTGTTATTGCAATCGGAGCCGGATTAGCTGTTTGGGGAGTTATCAACCTTTTGGAAGGATATGGAAATGACAATCCCGGCGCTAAGAGTCAGGGGATCAAACAGTTAATGGCAGGCGGGGGAGTCGTTCTGATCGGCACACAGCTTGTGCCTTTACTGGCGAATCTTTTTTAGCCACAGAGAAGTAAGAAGGGAGAACACGCATGGATAAGATTTTTGAAGCGATAGAGGAATGGATGCGTAACCTTCTTACCGGCATGGTCAGCTCCAACCTGACGAACATGTTTACGGATGTGAATGAGAAAACAGCGGACATTGCGAGTCAGGTGGGGCAAACGCCACAGGGCTGGAGTGGCAGTATTTTCAGTCTGATCCAGAATCTCTCTGATTCTGTAATCGTTCCGATTGCCGGAATGATCATAACATTTGTGTTATGTTACGAACTGATTTCCATGCTCACAGAGAAAAATAACATGCATGATATAGATACGTGGATGTTCTTTAAGTATTTCTTTAAGATGTGGGTGGCGGTCTGGTTTGTGAGTAATGCCTTTACGATTACAATGGCAGTTTTTGATGTAGGGCAAAACGTAGTAAACCGGGCAACAGGAGTGATCAATCAGGAGACGGCGATCAATATTGATGCAGTAGTCTCTTCCATGGAGACAGCGATGGAATCCATGGAAGTCGGAGAACTGGTCATTTTGGCTCTGGAAACGATGCTGGCTAATCTGTGCTTAAAGGTTATATCTGTTTTTATAACGGTGATTTTATATGGACGTATGATAGAAATTTATCTGTATTCGTCAATCGGTGCGATTCCATTTGCAACAATGAGCAACCGGGAATGGGGACAGATTGGCAGCAATTACTTACGGGGACTGTTCGCATTGGCATTCCAAGGATTCTTTATCGTGGTGTGTGTGGGAATTTATTCTGTGCTGGTTGCGAATATACAGGTATCGGATAACGTTCATACAGCACTGCTCAGTGTAATGGCTTATACGGTTGTATTGTGCTTCAGCCTTATGAAAACAGCCAATTTCTCAAAGAGTATTTTTAACGCACACTAAAAATGAAGGGAGCTGATAGAAAAATGGCTTTTGTATCTGTACCAAAAGATTTAACAAAAGTAAAAAATAAAATTATTTTGAACCTTACCAAACGCCAGCTAATCTGCCTTGGCATTGCAGCAGCAGTAGGGCTTCCGTTCTATTTTCTGACAAAAGGATGGATAGGTTCGAGCAATGCGGCAACAGGGATGTGTCTGTTGATGCTTCCGGCTTTTCTGTTTGCTATGTACGAAAAGGATGGGCTTCCCTTGGAGAAAGTCCTGAAAAATATGATTACAGTGAAATTTCTCCGTCCCCCGGTAAGGAAGTATGAGGTGGAGAACCTGTATGAGAAAAAGAAGATTGTAACAAATGCGAGAGGAGGTAGCAATCGTGGGAAACAAAAGAAACGATAAACCGCAGCCAGAACGTGAGAAGAACGCTTCTGCTATCCGAGACTGGTGGTTAGACGAGGAAGATTATGAGGAGGACTTATCGGTATTTGATCTGGACGAAGCGGAGGACTACGCAAGAGACAGACCACATTTGACAGGAGAGCCTATGGTTACAGGCTATGAGGCATTGGAACGACACAGGGGCGTCCGCCGGCCAAGACGTAAGCTGACCAGACGTGAAAAACGTGCATGGAAAAAGGCACAGAAATATGAAGCAAAGCTTCATAAAGCGCAGGAAAAAGAAGATAAAAAACGGGAAAGGCAGGAAGAGAAACAGAAAGCCCGAAAGGAAAAAGCAGCGGAAAAACTGAAAAAAAAGGCGAGCAAGAAGAAAAGTACAACATCCTCGGTAACATCATCAAAGGCACGAGCTGATACAAAAAAGAAATCAGTAAAGAAAGCGGATGGTAAAAGGAAAGGAACAACAAAAGAAGAAAAAAAGATTACTGCACAACAGTCCATTCCTTATAGGGAGATGGGAAAAGATGGGATCTGCCGTGTGGAAGATGGTTATTATTCTAAGACGATCCGTTTTTATGATATTAACTACCAGTTAGCACAGAACGAAGATAAAAATGAGATTTTTGAGAACTGGTGTGATTTCCTGAATTATTTTGACAGTACGATACATTTCCAGTTGTCCTTTATTAACCATCACAGCAACATGATGGAATATGAAGATGTCATCCGTATTAAAAAACAGAATGATACCTTTGACGATCTGCGTATGGAATTTTCCCAGATGCTCCGTAACCAGTTGGCAAAAGGAAATAACGGACTTGTCAGGACGAAGTATCTTACCTTCGGAATCGAGGCAGATAACATCAGGGAAGCAAAACCGAAACTGGAACGTATTGAAACAGATATCTTAAATAACTTTAAGGTGCTGGGAGTAGCTGCTTATCCGTTGAATGGAGTGGAACGTTTACAGATCATGTATGAAACTTTTAATCAGGACAGCCAGGTACCATTCCACTTTAATTATGATGATGTACTGCGTACAGGAATGAGTACCAAGGATTATATCGCACCGTCCAGCTTCGTGTTTAAGAATGGAAAAGACTTTCAGATGGGGGATACCATTGGGGTAGCGTCGTATTTGCAGATTTTGGCACCGGAGCTGACGGATAAAATGCTGGCAGAATTTCTGGAAATGGATTGTAACCTGATTGTCAATCTGCATATTCAGTCCATTGACCAGATGAAGGCGGTCAAACTGGTAAAGGCGAAAGTTACGGACATTAACCGTATGAAAATTGAGGAACAGAAAAAGGCAGTACGTTCAGGGTATGACATCGAAATTATCCCGTCTGACCTGAATACATACGGAGGGGAGGCAAAAAGGCTTTTGGAAGATCTCCAGTCCCGAAATGAAAGAATGTTCCTTGTGACAGTGGTGTTTTTAAATACTGCAAAGGATAAGCAAGAATTGGAAAATGTGGTCTTCCAGACAGCGGGTATCGCACAAAAATATAACTGTTCCTTAAAAAGACTGGATTATCAGCAGGAACCCGGACTTATGAGCAGCTTACCGCTGGGGAAAAACTGGATTCCGATTAAAAGGGCGCTGACGACTACATCAACAGCGATTTTTGTTCCATTTACGACACAGGAATTGTTTATGGGAGGAGAATCCATTTATTACGGTTTAAACGCCCTGTCCAATAACCTGATCATGGCTGACCGTAAGAAACTGAAGAATCCAAATGGCCTGATCTTAGGTACTCCCGGATCAGGTAAATCATTTGCTGCAAAGCGTGAGATAACAAATGCTTTTATCGTCACAACAGATGATATTATCGTATGTGATCCAGAGGGTGAGTATTTTCCCATCGTCAGGGCATTTCATGGACAGGTTATCCGTATTTCGCCAACCAGCCATGATTATATCAATCCAATGGACATTAACCTGAACTATGCAGATGACGACGATCCCCTTTCACTGAAATCAGATTTTATCCTTTCTTTATGTGAGCTTATTGTTGGTGGAAAGAATGGTCTGGAACCGGTAGAAAAGACGATTATTGACCGCTGTGTACGCATGGTATATCAGGATTATCTGAATGATCCGGTTCCGGAGAAGATGCCGGTTCTGGAAGATTTGTATAATCTGCTCCGTAAACAGGAGGAATCAGAGGCACAAAGGCTGGCAACAGCTCTGGAAATCTACGTCAATGGTTCTTTGAAGGTGTTTAATCATCGGACAAACGTAGAACTAAACAACCGTCTGGTATGTTTTGACATCAAGGATTTGGGAAAACAGTTAAAAAAACTGGGAATGTTGATTGTTCAGGATCAGGTGTGGAACAGAGTTACTATTAACCGTTCTGTCCATAAATCCACCAGATACTATATTGATGAGTTCCATTTGCTGCTGAAAGAAGAACAGACAGCGGCGTATAGCGTAGAGATCTGGAAGAGATTCCGTAAATGGGGAGGTATCCCGACAGGAATAACCCAGAACATAAAGGATCTGCTGGCAAGCCGGGAAATTGAGAACATCCTGGAAAACAGTGATTTTATCCTTATGCTGAACCAGGCATCCGGTGACAGACAGATTCTTGCAAAACAGCTTAATATTTCCCCACACCAGCTTTCTTATGTAACGAACAGCGGAGAGGGAGAAGGGCTTATCTTTTATGGGAATACTATCATTCCGTTTAAAGACAAATTTGATAATACCCTGATGCTCTATGCGTTAATGTCATCGAAACCGGAAGATGTGGAGAAACGTGAAAAACTTGGCATTCAAGGCAGGGATGCTCTTTAAAAGGGGGCTGTGAAACGTGAGGAAATGGCTTGCAGGGATTTTATTTCTGGTGTCAGTCGTGTTACTGACAATCAGCATTTACTTTCTGATGGGAATGTTTTTACAAGAAAGACAGAATAACCAATTACAGCAGACGTTACAGGAATTTGTGCAGGAAAATGAGAACAAGTCGGGAGAAGAATCTTCCGGCAGTTCTTTTGCAAAGGTTGATGCGGGAATTTTGGCATTGTATGAAGAAAATCGGGATTGCATCGGCTGGATTACTATTGAGGGAACGAGAATAGATTATCCGGTCATGTACCGTCCGGGAGATAAAAATTATTATCTGTACCGGGATTTTAACGGAGAGTCTTCTGCAAATGGCTGTTTGTTTCTGGCAGAAGAATGCGTTCCGGGAGAATCAGACAATCTGATCATTTATGGACATCACATGAACAGTGGAAAGATGTTTGCAGATTTGGAAAAATATAAGGATGCAGATTTTTATGAAGCTCATCCGACGATTCTGTTCCGTACAATTTTGGGAAATGAGCAGTATCAGATACTATCGGCATTTACAACATCCGTTTATACAGAAAATGATTTTAGCTATTACAGTTTTATCAAAGCACAGAAAGGGGAAGATTATGAGGATTTTATTAAAGAAGTTATGCAGAGGGCGATCTATGAAACCGGATTTACAGCAGGATATGGAGACAAGCTGCTCACATTGTCCACATGCGAGTATTCACAGAAAAACGGGCGTATGGTCGTGGTTGCAAAAAAAGTGGAAGGAACTGGAGGAAACAGATATGACAGATGAGGAACTTTTAAAAGTATTTGAAGAAGAAAAAACAGATGAACTGAAAGAGGATTTGTTTAACATTTACATCTTGCTCGAAATGGAAAATATTTTAATGGGACGATTTCTTCATGAGAGCCGGGAGATGGAGGAAAAATTCAAAGAAGTCTCCGATCTCTTCAGTAAAATGGCGGAAGAAATTTATAACAAATGGGAATAAATGTTCGGAACAGACCTTAATGGCAGGAGATGAGAACCATGCAGGAACATAAATATAGGGCAAGAGATAAAACAGTTCAGAAGATGAGCCGTGACGGACTTCGGGAAGAAAACCTCCACAGTAAATCAGTAAAAAGAATTACCAGACGTGAGGCAGAAGAAGAGAAAGTAGCCGGACAGAGAAGCAGGGAACCGGATTTTAGAAAAGCAGGGGAAAGGCATCTTCCAGAAGAATTGTCTGAAACAAAATCAGGAGGGAAACAACGGTCACAGTTCAGGTATAGGTTGCCGGAAGATGAAATGGAAGAGGCAACAGAAAATCCGGATATGGGATCTATTGGAACAGGCGGAGAAAAGAAATCTCCGCCTGTTTTACGTCTCAGACTTCGCACAGAAAGCCTTCGTGGGCATCCGGAATGTGAAACCGAAGGGAATCCTGGAATGCCAGAGCAGGGGAAATATAGCCAGAAAAAAAGGCTGGTTACAGAGTATGCGTCAAAAGAGAAAAAACGTTATCAGGAAGAAGCGGAAATTGATGGGAAATCATTGGAAGATTTCAGGGATGGGATTAAGGAAACATCCAAGAAAAAACAGGTATCCGAAGAACAGAAAAAATTAAAATCCCGCCTTTCTTTTTTTGATGAAGGGAAGATTCAGGGAAGCGGCATGGCGAAAAAAGGGACTGTAGCAGTTATCGGTGCTCTTTCTGATTACGGAAAGAAAAAAGCCAGTGAGGAAACGGATGATAATGCCGGACTGGATGCGGCTGGACAGGCGGAACGTACAGGGGAGAGCCTGGCAAAGAAATCCATTTATATCCGGGAACGGTTGAAATCGAACAGAGAAAGACACAGCAGATTTAGGGAAACTGTTTTGGAGGATGGGGAAAAATCCCGCCTGCAATTTGGAAGCAATGCTTCTGGTGAAGCCAAAAAGACAATGCAGAAAGAAGCAGAACAGAAGAAACAGTCCGCATTGAAGAAGTTTTGGCAGAAAAAGCAATATCAGAAACAGTACCAGGCGGAAAAACAGGGAAAAGCAGCAAAAGATGCAGTTGTTGTAAATGCTAGGCGGTTTACGGAAAAAGCGAAGGCGGTTGTGAAGCAGGTTTTGGCACAGAATCGGAATATTCTTCTGTCAATCGGAATGTTTATCATACTGTTTGCGTTAATGGCAACGAGCCTGTCAAGCTGTGCTGCATTGTTCCAGGGTGGTACAAATGCTATTGTTTCCACCAGTTATTCCAGCGAGGACGAGGATATCTATGCTGCTGAGAATGCGTATGTAGCATTAGAAGATGCCTTGAATGAGCAGATTAACCAAATGAGGGAAACCCATGATGACTATGATGATTTCCGGTTCCAGATTGATGAGATAGGTCATAATCCATACCATCTGATCTCTTACCTGACTGTTAAATATGGAGGTTTTACCTACGCAGAAGTAGCAGATGAGATCGAGGAGATCTTCCGGGAACAATATGGATTATATACAGAGACTACACGAGAAATGGTAACGGAAACAAGGACTGTCCGGGTGGGGGAATCCCTTGGAAATGTAGTAACAAGCGGTTACTGTAATTGCAGCATTTGTTGTGGGCAATGGGCAGGCGGTCCTACGGCCAGCGGTGCTTATCCTACTCCGAATCATACGATTGCAGTAGATGCCTCTAATCCATTTGTACCTATGGGGACAAAAGTAGTGATGAATGGTGTCGAATATACCGTAGAGGATACGGGAGCTTTTGACCAGTACGGTGTTCAGTTTGACGTTTATTATGGTGATCATGCGGCTGCTTCGGCACATGGACATCAGACATGGGAAGCGTACATAGCAGACAGTAATGGCAGCCAGGAAGTGGAAGTGACATCAACAAGGGAAGTGAACCGGATGGATGTGACGATGACAAATCACAACCTGGATGTAGTCCTCAGAAACCGTATGACAGATGAGGAAGAGGAACGGTATGATGCTTACAATAAATATTATGGAAACCGAGATTACCTGTTTGATCTGGACAGTATTCCGACAGGAGGAGCCGGATTTGGATATGATATTCCGGTAGATGCTCTTTCTGATCCGCAGTTTGCAAACATGATACGGGAAGCGGAAAAGTATCTTGGATATCCGTATGTATGGGGAGGGGCATCCCCGTCTACAAGTTTCGATTGCTCCGGTTTTGTATGCTGGGTAATCAATAACTGCGGCAATGGTTGGAATGTGGGGAGAACGACGGCAGACGGGCTTCGTTCGTATTGTTCTTCTGTTCCGCCGTCAGAGGCAAAACCGGGAGACTTGATTTTTTTCCAGGGAACTTATGATACAGCGGGGGCAAGCCACGTGGGTATCTATGTCGGGAATAATATGATGATTCACTGTGGAAACCCGATTCAGTATACAAGCATTGCAAGTTCGTACTGGCAGCAACATTTTATGGCATTTGGAAGGATTCATTAGAAGGGAGAGTGGTAAGCCATGAATATGCGATTAAAAAAACTACTGGATGATATTCAGAAAACAGAGGACAAGATTCTTGAATTACAGGAGTATGTGAAGAAACTGAAGATTCAGAAAAAGCAAATGGAGGATGCGGAAATCATCAAAGCGATCCGTTCCATGAAGATGGACAGCCGGGAAATGCTGACGTTTCTGGATGGGATTCAGAAAGGAACAGTTACTATGCAGTTTGATGAGGAAGGGAACCTTACGATGGAAGAGTCGGAATCCGATATGTCAAAGAAAGATAGCTCGGAGGAGAAAGCTGCATCTGTGGGAGAGGTATCAGAAAGAGAGGATTTAGAGAATGAAGAATAAAATGATGAAAAAAGTAGGGCTGATCATGCTGACAGCGTCTATGATGTTCGGTTCTGCCAGCGTGAATGCCTTTGCACAGGCAAATGAAAATGCAGAACAGACAGAACAGGTGGTGGAAGAACAACCAGCAGAGAAGCCAGCAGAACAGCCGGCTACAGAAGGAACCGCATTTTCCACACCGGGAAATGGACAGCTTGTGGATGATAAAGAAAATGACAGAACAAAGCAGTTCCTTACGGTGCAGACAAAGAATGGCAATACCTTTTATATGGTCATTGACCGTTCTGGTACATCAGAAAATGTATATATGATGTCGTTGGTTGATGAAAATGATCTGGCAGAGTTCTTAGATGAAAACGAGGAAACCGAGAAAAAAGAGGAACCAGCAGTTGTACTTCCGGAAACGACTGCAACACCAGAACCAGAAACTACCGTACAGCCAGAAACAGAAGTGAATCCAGAATCCGGTGGTAATAAAATGTTGGGTTCTGCAGTCTTGGGCGGCGGCATTGTACTGGTATTTGGTGGTTTAGCTGCTTTTGCTTTAAGTAAATTCCGAAAGAAAAAAGAGGACGGTATTGTAGAGGAAGGTCTAGAATTTGCTGATGACAGTTACATCAATGAAGATGAAGAAAATGCAGAAGATCAGCAGAAATAACAAAAATTTATAAGGTATGGAGAAAGGGCAGTTCTTTATGGACTGCCTTTTTGACAGGAACAGGAGGAAAATATGGCGAAATTTTTAGTAATTGCAGAGAAACCGAGCGTGGCACAGAGTCTTGCAAAAAATTTATCTGCTTATCAGAGAAAGGACGGGTATCTGGAGGGAAACAGTTGCATTGTCAGTTGGTGTCTGGGACACCTGGCAGAATATGCACCACCGGAAATTTATGATGAAAAATATGCAAAATGGCAGTTTGAGGATTTGCCGATCATCCCGAAAGTATGGAAAGTACAGGTATCAGAAGATAAAAAGAAGCAGTTTGATGTGCTATGCAACTTAATAAACCGGGCAGATGTAGCATATCTGGTCAATGGCTGTGATGCCGGAAGAGAAGGAGAACTGATTTTTAAAAGAGTTTATGATCTGGCAGGCTGTCAGAAACCAGTGAAGCGTCTGTGGATCAGTTCAATGGAAGATGAAGCCATTCAGAAAGGATTTCAGTCCCTAACTGACGGGAGAGAATATGCAGGGCTTTGTAATGCTGCGGTATGCAGGGCACAGGCGGATTGGTTGATTGGAATGAACGCAACGAGAGCCTACACAACCAGATATTTTAAGCGTTTGGTAGTTGGCAGGGTACAGACACCGACGCTTGCCATGCTGACGGAAAGAAAAGAGAAGATCGAGCATTTCAAGAAAGAAGCCTATTATAAGGTTTCTCTGTCAGATGGGAAACTTATGGTAACATCAGAGAGTATCCCGTTAGAAATGGAAGCGGAAGAATTAAGAAAACTTTGTGATGGGACAGAAGCACTGGTCACAAGGGTAAAAAGAGAGCAGAAAAAGACTTTCCCACCAAAACTTTATGATCTGACCAGTCTGCAGAGGGAAGCAAATCGTTTTTTTGGATACACTGCCCAGAAGACATTGGATATGCTGCAGGAGCTGTACGAAGAAAAGATGGTTACCTATCCGAGAACAGACAGTCAGTATGTAACCGAAGATATGAAAGAAACGGTAAAAATGCTTGCCGAAGGCATGACAGGTTTTCTTCCGTTTCTGGAATCTGGACAGACTAGAGGAAACATAGATCGTGTGGTTAATAATGCAAAGGTATCTGATCATCATGCAATACTGCCGACAAAAGAAGCAATGGAAAAAGGCATGGGAGGACTTTCCAGTGGAAAGAAAAATCTGCTGATGCTGATCGGACAGCAGCTTGTTCAGGCAACAGGGGAAGAGTACCTTTATGAACAGACAGAAATTTCCGTACAGTGCAAAGAACATGAATTTGCTGCGAAAGGAAAGCTGTCTGTGCAGATGGGATTTAAAGAAGTGGAAGAAGCCTTTCGGAAATATTGTGTGAAGGATAAGAAATCTGATGAACCGGATAATAAGACAGAACTTTCAGAAGGGTATGAGGAGGGAATGATTCTTGCTTCTGTAAAAGCAGAGAAGAGTACCCATTATACTTCCCCGCCGAAAATGTTTACCGAAGATACTCTGCTTGCTGCAATGGAAACAGCGGGAAATAAGGAATTTGATTCTGAAACAGAGAAAAAGGGACTTGGGACACCGGCAACCAGAGCCAATATTATTGAGAAGCTGGTATCTTCCGGGTATGCAGAACGTAAAGGAAAACAGATTCTTCCTACGGTGGCAGGCTGTGAGCTGATCCATGTAATGCCGGAGAATCTGAAATCTGCAAGCCTAACAGCAGAATGGGAGAATCTGCTTCTGATGATGGAAAAGGGGAAAATCCAGGAAGATGAATTTATGAATGGGATTGTATCCATGATTAATGAGATTCTTTCTTTGTGCAGGGCGATCCCGGAAGAAGAACGGAATCGTTTTCAGACTGCAAGGGAAGTAATTGGAAAATGCCCGGTGTGTGGTTCTGATGTATATGAAGGAAAGACCAATTATTACTGCTCTGACAGAAGCTGTCAGTTTGCTCTGTGGAAGTCGAACCGCTTTCTGGAAAGTATGAAAAAGTCGATGGATAAAAAGATGGCGGTGGAGCTTCTGAAAAAGGGGCGTACCCATGTGAAAGGTTTGTATTCCAAGAAAAAGGACAGCAAGTTTGATGCAGATCTGGTACTGGGCGTGGAAGAGGGAAAAGCCAGATTCAGTCTGGAATTTCCTAAAAAGAAAAAATAAAGCACAGTCAGAAGGAGGAATAGGTTATGGCTCGTTTAGATGAGATACGTGGACTTGCAGAATATCATGCAACCCATATCAGCAGTTCACCAAGGGACTGGATGAATTATCTGGATACCGCAGCCAGGTTATACAGGTATCCGTTTATGGATCAGCTTTTGATCCACGCACAGCGTCCAAAAGCAACTGCCTGTGCTTCACTGGAATTATGGAATGAAAAAATGCTGCGGTGGGTAAACCGAGGAGCAAAGGGAATTGCTCTTTTGGATGAAACCATGCAGAAAACAAGACTCCGATATGTATTTGATATTCAGGATACTCATAAGGTAAAAGGTGGAAGAACCCCTTACCTGTGGCGGTTGCAGGAGAAGCAACAGGAGGAGTTATTAAACCATTTAGAAGAAGTTTATGGACTGGAAGCTAAAGATACAGGAAGTCTTTCTGATGCACTGATGGCAACAGCGAAGTATATGGTAGAAGAAAATCTGGATGAATACCTGGATGGCTTGACATATGTGACGGAAGGAACGTACCTGGAGGAGCTGGAAGAAGATACCATACGCAGTGAATTTCGCAGTCTGTTGACAGACAGCATTTATTATACGATGGCTTCCAGATGCGGACTTGATCCGCTGGAACGGCAGGAAGAAATGGACTTCGTACATATCACAGACTATAACAGTTTATCAGTGCTGACATTTATTGGAAATGCGACGAGCATGGCCAGTGAGTCTGTGCTAGTGGATATTGGAAGATTTGTACACCGTATTTCATTAGAAGAAATGAAAAAGGGTATTGAAAATTCGGAAGAAAGGAATTATAATGAATTTAACACGTTAATTCGTGAAAGTAAAGAAAACAACAACAGCATCATAGAGTTCGAATATTCACAGGAAGATGAAGGAGGAAATGAGCATGGAACTGACATATCATCGCAAAGGGGATTATCTGTTTCCGAATCTGACAATCCAGGAGACAGAGGTACAGATTGGGAAATACGGAATGCTGCGGAGGACATTTCTGAAGGAACACAAGAACAGCCTGTATCAGAGCCTGTTACTGACTGGGAAACTGAACAGCCATCTGGAAGAGATCGAGAAAACAGCACAGAAGAGATTGGAAGTACAGATGGCGAAACTGTTGGAGAAGAATCCGGCACCGTCGAAAGAGGAGAACCCGATGGCGTGGACAGCACATATGAACAGTCTGACGGCAACAGCGGAAGAGAGCATCTTGACGGAATTGGTATACAGCTAATCGAAGACACAAGTGAAGATCAGTTAAGTAAAGCAGAGGAAGAAATTGCCTCTGCTTTATCTTTGCCCGAACTTCCATCTGTAAATGAACAGAAAAGGGAAATCGGAAACAGAATAGCTGCCCTCTATGCCGGGGAGATTGCCATTCCAAGTGAAGTGGTCGATGAGGTTTTAAGAACCGGAGGAAACCGAAGCAAGAGCCAGCTTCGTATTATCCATAATTTTATGAGTGAACAGACACCGGAGGAATATATGGAGTTTGTGAAGCGGGAGTATGGAACTGGTGGAAAAGGATTTGAAATCAATGGTATGGAGTATTCGGTCTGGTTTGATGAAACTGGATTGCAGATTGCAGTAGGGCATACCGTTACCGATCAGATTCTGGATAAAGCGTTTTTGTCCTGGGAAGATGTGAGTGGCCGTATCCATCAGCTTTTGAAACAAGGCGAGTATGCACCGCAGTCCGTACTTGATGTTGCAAGGGAGAATGCGATAAAGGAACATGCCCAGGCACTTGCCTATATGAAAGCGGATATGGCAGAGGGTGTAGCAGAACTTGTCTTTGATGAAGAGGATTTACCACATCTTCACAGTATTTATCCGGAAATTACTGATTATCTGGAAGAGAAACTAACAGATCCGCAGTGGCTGGCAGATCTGAACGAGCGTCTGGAAGGACTGGCAATGGCTTATGAGGAAGCGGTTCCGCACCTATAATCCAATCAGAATATCCGGACAGTTCCAGAAATTTGCTGCAGAAGTAATTCCATACAATGCCAGAGATGAATTCGCATGGCAGGAACATAAGGTATTTATTACTCAGGATGAAATAGATGCTTTTCTTGCCGGTGGAGGTCCGTATTCGGATGGAAGGCTTTCTACCTATTCTTTTTATCTCCTGAATGAAGATGATAAGGCAAGGACAGATTTTATCAAGGAAAAATATGGGATAGGCGGTCAGAGCCATGCTTTATGTGGAGCAGACAATTCACATGCAGATTATGACGGGAAAGGTTTGAAGCTGGAGAGAGGGGACTATGGGAATCCAGATATTTCGGTGTTACTGCCCTGGGCAAAAGTTGCAAAAAGAATCGGCTATCTGATTGATAACCAGCAGTTCTTACGTTCTGCAGATTATTCCCGTATGCCGGAATATGAGAGGGAACGGATTGCAGGAAAAGTGATCAGTTTTTATGCAAGACTGCCAGAAGAAATTGAGCGTCCGTTTAAACAGGATTTCTTTAATGAAGAAGCAAGAAAAGAACTTCCTGTTATGCTGAATGATTCGGAGCAGACGCAGAAACTGTTACAGGATATGGATGATGCCCTGGCAATGCTGCCATTGGATTTTGAAGCAGTGGGATATACCTATGAACAGAAATTACAGCTTTTGACAGAAGTGCATCAGTATGTGGAGGGCAGTTACACGATTTTCCCGGCACAGGAAGTACCAGATCAGGCAGATGGCTTAAATGGATACCAGATGTCTTTATTTGATATTGTGAGTGCTTCCGAACCAGAAGAAAATACAGAAGAACCAGAAGTGGAGAAGGTACAAAAAGGAGAACCAGAATCAGAATTTGAGTCGGAATCCGTAATTGTGCAGGAAGAATGGGACGAGAATGTATTTGAATATCAGGGGTATCATTTTGAAGCAGTGGGGGTTCTTCCTCAAGGTCTGGAAGGAAAAGAACTGGTAAACCAGACAAGAGGAAATACAGAATTGCACTTGACTACCTACGAGCGAGAAGATGATATTTTATATTCCTATGCAGGATTCTACGAGGCAAGTGGTTCATCAAAAGCTGATATTTTCCGCTGTATGGAAACTGGACGAAATTATATTCCAGGGGAGAACGAACTGTTTGGATATGAGGGAGAATTTCTGCCATATCTGCAGAATGAGCAGATACAGGAGCAGGAACCGCATAATTTTCGCATTACAGATGATGACCTTGGTGCTGGCGGTCCGAAAGCAAAGTTTAAAGCAAATATGGAAGCTATCCGGCTGCTGAAAGAACTGGAACAGGATCAGAGATTAGCAACACCGGAAGAACAGGAAGTGTTGTCAAGATATGTTGGATGGGGCGGTATTCCACAGGCTTTTGAAGAGAGAAACAGTGCCTGGGCAGAGGAATACACGCAGTTAAAAGGAATCCTCACACCAGAAGAATACAGTGCAGCAAGGGCATCAACGCTGAATGCCTTTTATACTTCTCCGACAGTCGTCAAAGCAATGTATGAAGCACTTGGAAATATGGGACTGAAACAGGGAAATATCCTGGAACCGTCCTGTGGAGTTGGTAACTTTATGGGACTGATCCCGGAGAGTATGAGCAAAGCCAATATGTACGGTGTGGAACTCGACCCGGTTTCGGGCAGGATTGCAAAACAGCTTTACCAGAAGAACAGGATTGCGGTACAGGGATTTGAGGAAACCAGTTATCCGGACAGCTTTTTTGACTGTGTGATTGGAAATGTACCATTTGGGGCATATCAGGTCAGTGACCGCAAATATGACAGATACCATTTTATGATCCATGATTATTTTATTGCAAAATCCTTAGATATGGTGCGTCCGGGCGGAGTGGTGGCAGTTGTCACGTCAAGCGGTACGATGGATAAACAGAATCCGGAAGTCCGACAGTATTTTGCAAACCGAGCAGATCTGCTAGGGGCAATCCGCTTACCGAACAATGCTTTCCAGAGAAATGCCAATACCAGTGTGGTTGCGGATATCCTGTTTTTCCAGAAAAGGGACAGGGCTGCGATCACAGAGCCAGACTGGGTACAGTTAAAAACCACG
>ENA-ORTM01000281-ORTM01000281.1-human-gut-metagenome-genome-assembly--contig:-NODE-281-length-65723-cov-3.405220_pt1 | contig 65723 bp, 55 predicted proteins | sample MGYA00241909_ERZ509182 | MGnify/ENA primary metagenome ERZ509182 (study PRJEB26280, sample SAMEA2338855) | human gut metagenome | biome: human gut; feature: human-associated habitat; material: faeces...
GTACCCGGCTTTAATTCCAGCGCTTCTGTCACTGCCTTCACAAGCGCTTCTGAAGAATTGATAAATTTCGCAATTCCGCCTGCAATGGCTCCCTGCTCATCCATCTTAAACCAGTACATTTTCTGCCCGGCCTGTACCTCTACCTCTGCGCACAGTTTGTCCACTGCCTTTCTGGCCAGACTGCATCCGGATACGGGAACTGCCTTAATCACTGCTCCCTCAAAGGGGCCGAAACCGCAGCTCTGAAGCAGATTTGTGACATCCTTTACCCGCAGGTCGATTCGCAAATCCGGCTTGTCAGAACCAAATTCTTCCATAGCCTGGGCATAGGGTATTCTCCGGAATGGAGCCTTAGAGGCAACATGATAGGTGCCGTACTTTGCAAAAATGGGGGGAAGCACATCCTCCAAAACTGCAAACACGTCCTCTTTCGATGCAAAAGCCATCTCCATATCCAGCTGGTAAAACTCTCCCGGCGAGCGGTCTCCTCTGGCATCCTCATCTCTGAAGCAGGGCGCAATCTGAAAATACCGGTCAAAGCCTGCTGTCATCAGAAGCTGCTTAAACTGCTGCGGTGCCTGGGGCAGCGCATAGAACTTACCAGGATGCTTCCTTGCCGGAACCAGATAATCTCTGGCTCCTTCCGGTGAGGAAGCCGTCAGAATAGGCGTGGTGATCTCCAAAAATCCATGTTCTGTCATAGCCTGACGCAGCGCAGACACCACATTGCACCGCAGCAAAATATTATTTTTCACCGCCGGATTTCTCAGATCCAGATAACGGTATTTTAACCGCGCGCTCTCATCTGCCTCTCTGGAACGATTGATCTCAAAGGGAAGCTCATTGTAGCGGCAGCGTCCCAACACAGTGATCTTGCTGGGTACAATCTCTATTTCCCCTGTGGGAATCTTGGGATTCTTGCTGCTTCGTTCTCTCACCTGGCCGGTCACTGAAATGGTGGACTCCTTATTCAGGGATTTCACAATTCCCATCAGTTCTTCATCCTCCACCACCACCTGAGTTGTGCCATAAAAATCCCGAACAATCACAAACGCCAGATTGGTGCTGACAGCCCGGACATTTTCCATCCATCCTACGATGGTTACTTCTTCTCCTGCATTGGTCAGCCGAAGCTCTCCGCAGGTATGTGTTCTTGACTGAAACATCCGTTTTCCTCCTTTTTGTCTGATAAATATAGATAAAAAAAGCCTCTCCTCCCAGATATGGGACGAGAAGCAAATGCTTTCGTGGTGCCACCCAAATTCAACCCCTGCCTGCGCAGAGATCCTCTTTCTCCTTCATGGGGCGGGAAGGGAACCGCAGCCGTCTCCGGCCCTGCTCTGCCGCTGTCTTTCTCCTCTCTTTCCTGCAACGGGCTTCCAGCCAGCGGCCCGTCTCTCTGTCCAGGGGTGTTGAGAAGCTCTTGTCGGCTTCCTCACAGCTATAGGTATTGTAGCCTGTTTATTCCAAGTTGTCAAAGCCTTTTTTATAGAAAATTACGCTAAACCAGGTCACCACATTGGCTCCGTTCATAAATTCCAATCCTCCCAGCTGTGCCAGATCCGTTACCAGTATTCCGTAGCTTTCCACACAGGGAAACATTTTTTCCGGATGACGGCAGGGTTCATAAGGATAAGCGCACTGTTCACAAAGATCGCAGGACTCTGTAGAGAGTGTGAGAGTCTCCCCAAAGCGCTTCTGAAACAACGTTTCCACTTCCCTGGTAATCCGCTCATGTTCTCTCCTGGTAGCCAGCGTCTCCTCCAGATTGGTGATATCATTCACCTCCGCAATGGTGGAAAATACAAAAAGCTTTTCAAACGCCCGACACCGCGCTTTGCACTCCTCCACCGTCCCCACCGCCGGAGGGCAGGACCAGGAAGTACCATACCTTGGGCACTCCTGCTGACAGATCACCCGCACCCGATCCAAAAAGGAAACCTGACTGGTATCCAATACTGCATACTGTAAAATGGGATATTTCATTAATTCCTGTTCTAACTGTTCTTCCAACCACATATCAGTGCTCTTTCCCTTCTTTACTTATCTTTACTTCTTTACTTATCTTTCATTCGCATCCATGTACCTAGGGCAACACGCCCCGGTACACGGATGCTATCTTTCCTTTTTATCGTTCTTTTTCTATCTTTTCCTTTCTTTCCTTGCATCTTAGTCTTAATTCCGCTATCATATTAACAGTGCCAGAAAATAGCGGCAGTTCATCAAGATCCATCCGGTTAATCCTTCCGATGACCTGTAAAATCCGCTTCTGGATACCTGATTCTTTTTGAACTATGATACTTTATATGACTGCAGCATCCGCTCAGGCAAGCAATCCATCTCTTACGCTGAGATGCACTGCCTTTTATTTTTATATGGAAATGCTGCAAAAAGAAAAGGAGCTGCTATGTCTACTTATTGTCTTACTATCCAATACGATGGTTCCCGCTATAATGGCTGGCAAAAACAGGGAAATACGTCCAATACCATTCAGGAAAAACTGGAGACGCTCCTTGGCAGGCTCTATGGATCTGCAGTGGAGATCGCAGGCTCCGGAAGAACGGACGCCGGCGTCCATGCTCTTGGGCAGACTGCCAGCTACCATATTCCAGAAGATCTGGACCGTTTCTCTGCCTCTGAGCTTCCGGGGATGATCAACCGCTACCTTCCGGAAGATATCCGGATTCTTTCTGCTAAAAAATGCGAAAATCGCTTTCATGCCAGGCTCCTGGCAAAACAGAAAATCTATGAATACCGCATTGATAACGGACTGTTCCAGGATGTATTCGCCCGCAGGTACAGTCTCCATGTCCCGGAGACTTTGAATCTTTCCGCCATGGAAGAGGCTGCTGCCCCACTCCTTGGCACCCACGATTTTAAAAGTTTCTGCGATAATAAACGCATGAAAAAATCCACGGTTCGACGCATAGATGCCATCACCTTCCACCAGACTGGCAGCCATTTGACCATCCGTTTTCAGGGAAACGGTTTTCTTTACCACATGGTAAGAATCCTGGCCGGAACACTTCTGGAAGTGGGCCTTGGGCATATTGCTGCAAAGGAAGTGGCAGTCATACTGGATGGAAAAAATCGCGCTCTGGCCGGCCCGGCTCTGCCTCCTCAGGGACTGTTTCTGGTCAAAGTGATCTACTGATGCTACTCTGCACAAAAACCTTTTCACAAATGCCTGGAATTATTTCACGATTTTTTTCAGCTCCTGATATACTCGGGCCACAGGCAGACCCACCACATTATTGTAGTCCCCCTCAATGCCGTCCACATAAGCAGCAAATGGTCCCTGGATGCCGTAGCTGCCTGCCTTGTCGAAAGGATCCCCGGTATCCAGATAGGATTCAATCTCCGCCTCACTCATCTGGTGTACAAACACTCTGGTCTCCACAGCAAAGCTCAAGACCCGTTCCTCCCCTCCAGTTTCCCGGATTTTCCCCATCCTGCTGTCTTCTCTATCTTTTCCATCTTCTTTCTCATCGGTTCCGCAGCAGCCCTTCTCTATCAGCGTCACTCCGGTAAACACAGAATGCCCCCTTCCCTGCAGAGCATTCAACATCTGTCTTGCATCTTCTCTGTCTTTTGGCTTTCCCATTACCCTTCCATTCAGCCACACAATGGTATCTGCTCCCAATATAATCCCTCTGCCTACGGTCTTTGCCACCGCTTCCGCTTTCTGGGCAGACAACTCCTTTACAATCTCCTCCGGTTCCTTTTGGTTGATGCGCTCCTCACAACGGCTCACCTTGATCTGAAAAGGAATCCCGATTTGTTCCAACAGCTCTTTTCTCCTTGGGGAGCCGGAAGCCAATATAATTTCTCTCATTTTCTTCTCCTGTTCCGTTTATTTTTCTGGACACCGCTTTCATTCAGTGCCATAATGGTAAGGTCATTTACAAAATCCCCCAGGATCTGCTATGATTTAAAGCGATCCTGTACCGAAACTGCAAAGGAGACCTTATGTTTATTATTATTTCCAATCAGATCATGAAAATGTTTCTCATCCTGATTCTGGGCTTTTTCTGTTACCGCATAAAGCTGATTGATCATCAGGGTAATAAAACCCTGTCCAATCTGCTGCTGATGGTGGTCAATCCCCTGCTGATTTTTGATTCCTTCTTACAGGAATTTACTCCTGAAATCTTTCAGGGATTTCTCATTGCAATTTTTCTGGGGTTCCTCTCCCACTTTGTCGGTATTGCAGCCGGACGTCTCTTTTTCTCCAAAAAGATCAGCCCGGATTACAATGTGGAACAATTCTCCTGCGTGTATTCTAACTGCGGCTTTATGGGAATCCCTCTGGTGAACAGCATCTTCGGCAGTCAGGGTGTCATTTATCTTACCGCCTATATGCTGGCTTTCAATGTTCTTAGCTGGACGCATGGGCTATTTTTAATCACTGGAAACGCTTCTCCCAAACAGATGAAAAAAGGCCTCACCTCCCCCGCTATGATCGGGACTCTGATGGGCCTTGTTCTGTTTCTGACACAACTAAAACTGCCTTCTCTGATATCAGACACTATTGATTATATAACAGCCATGAACACTCCCATGGCCATGATGATCGCCGGGATCTCTCTGGCAGAAACAGACAGAAACAGATTTTCTGGGAGCTTTAAAGAACAGACGCCTGTATCTGGTCAGCGCTGTAAAACTGCTTTTGCTCCCGCTTATCATGCTCGGCATCTTCTCCCTGCTTCCTGTGGACTCCACTGTACTGTGTACCATTCTGATTGCCACCGCCTGTCCTGCAGCCACCACCTGCACTATGTTTGCCCTGCGGTACAATGCAAACTACCGGTATGCTTCCGAAATTTTTGCTTTCTCTACAGTCCTATCCCTGGCCACCATCCCTGCCATGGTCTCACTGGCTGAACGGCTGCTGTAGCCAAAAAGAAAGCTGACTACTCGTTTCCTTTCCAGAATCCTTCCTGCCCCAACTCGGTCATATGCAACGGATCTTTTCCGCTGCGATCCTTGAATTGCAGCTCCGGATTCTTAATGCTGACTCTGGTTCGGCTGGGCACTGATGAGGTGATGAAGGCATTAGATCCAATGATGGCGCCCTGGCCGATTACCGTTGCACCTCCCAAAATAGAGGCTCCTGAGTAAACGGTCACATCATCCTCCAAAGTGGGATGACGCTTTGTATGGCGCAGGGACTGGCCCCCTCTGGTGGAAAGGGCTCCCAGCGTTACTCCCTGATAGATCTTCACCCGCTTGCCAATCTCTGTAGTCTCACCTACCACCACTCCTGTTCCGTGGTCAATGAAAAAATAACTTCCAATGGTAGCTCCTGGGTGGATATCAATCCCCGTAAGACTGTGGGCATACTCCGTCATAATCCTGGGTATCAGCGGTACCCCCAAAAGAAACAGTTCATGGGCGATACGATTTACTGTTATAGCAAATACACCGGGATAAGAAAAAATCACCTCATCTGTATTATAGGCCGCCGGATCGCCATCATAAGCTGCCTGAACATCTGTAGCCAGGATCTCCCGAAGTTTGGGAATCCTGCTTAAAAAGGCAGATACTACCTGCTCTGCCTGCGCATCCAAAACATCCTGCTCTATGGGGCGCTTATCCTCCGTATGCTGCAATGCTTTCATCACCTGCTTTTTCAGCCGATAATGAATATCCTCCAGCAGCTCCCCCAAATGGTACTCAATGGATCTTCCGTTCAGATGCTTTCCCTCAAAAAAACCGGGGAAAATGACACTTCGGATCTCTTCCAGAATCTCTATGATAATTTCTTTGTTCAGCAGGTTATCTGTGTCAATACTGCAGGTCTGAGGATACTTTTCATAACTGCCCAGAATATCCCGTACCAGACCTCTGATTTCGTCTGTTCCATTTCCCATGCTGCCTACCGATCCCTTCTAAAATATAAATTCATAATAATGTCAGATTATTCTCCCATCTTCTGACCTGTTTCACCAGCATCTTTTTCCTGCCAAACTTCTTCCTCCGGCTCTGCTTCTCCGGTTGCTTTCGCATCTTCTGTCTCTTCCGGCTGCTTCTGAGCTTCTTTCTCCGGCTCTACTTCCCCGGACTGTTCACCTGCTATATTCCAAACCATCTCATCGGTCTGCCCTTGGTCTTCTTCTGCGCTCTCCACCACTACCTCAGACGAAGTTTCCGTTTCTTCTGTCAGCTCTTTTGACTCTTTCATTTTTTCTGCTGCCGTATCTTCCGTACCGGTCGCAGCGTCTCCACCCTTTGCAGCGTTGATTTTGGAGGACATTCCCTTTACAAAGGCGTCGGCCTTGCCAGCCACGCTGCCCATAAAATCCTTGGCTTTTCCCATCATATCGTCCATGATCTCTCCTGCCTCATCAGCAGCTTCCTTTGCATCCTGCTTCATCCGATCGCTGACATTTTCCACTTCTGGAAGCTTTGTTCCACAATGGGCACAAAATTTTACCCCTTTGGGAGCCTCTGCGCCGCAGTTAGGACAAAAAACCACTCCCTTGGCCTGATGCAGCTGATGGCTTAATTCTCTCAGGATTTTTTTCGTTCTCGCAATGGCTTCAAACTCCTCCTCAAGCCCTTCTATGGGAGTCTCCTCATTCGCCCCATAAACCTGCTCTCCCAAAGCTCGGTAAAGCTGATCCAACCGTTTCTTTTCATCGCTGATTCTAGTATTAATCTGATATGTTTCTCCCATTTTCTGCACGCCAGTCTTGGTATCCTGTCCAAGACGCATCAGTTTTTTTCCTAACTCTTCAAATCCCATAATGACTCTCCTTTTCTTTACAACATTTTCAGCAAACAGCTTTTACTTATTGTAAATCAGTGCCATAAACACCAGATCCTGATCCGAATTATTTTCCAAGGCATGACTCTGGCCAACTTCTATCACACAAACATCTCCGGGGCCAACCTCTATTCTTGAGCCATCGTCATCCACAAAAGTTCCCTTCCCTTTTAGAATAAAATAAGGCTCTGTGTTATCTATATGCTGATGATATCCAACACTGCATCCAGGCTTCAGGATTCCCATCGCATACATACTGCCATGACCGTTCAATTCCTCCTTAGAAAGGATATGATGAAATTCCACCTGGCCTTTTCCGCCCCGAAGTCCCTCTACTACTTTTACTTCTGTCTTTCTAACCATTTTTATGCCCCCTTTTCTCTTACTGTATTTCTTTCCTAGTTTACCATACTACCTGCAATTACTGCAATTAATTTTACATAAATTCTTATGTCTTAAACCTGCAAAAGGTGATAAAATAAAAGAAAGATTTTCGAAAGAAAAGCCAATATCCTTGTACCGGGCCTCCCTCATTCTCTGTAACTATACTATTCGTTCTGAAAGGAGAGTTCTTATGAAGCAATCTCAGATCATAAACCAAACTTCCCATAGCAAAGAAGCCTGCAACGCAGGATGCTCCGCCTGTGTTGGATCGCGTTTACAAAAAGATCCCTCTCCGCCGCAGTGCACTCCCGTAGGGAGTTCTTTTTTATTTGACAGGGATTTTAATACAAATAGAAAAGAACTTTGCAGCCTGCTGGAGGAATTGTGCGCCATCCCAGCGCCTTCTGGCCAGGAAGATCTGCGTGCCGCCTTCATCTCCCAATGGCTTTCCCATCTGGGACTGAATCCGGTAATTGACGAGGCGAAAAATGTACTGGTATCCTTTCACTGTGAAACCAGTTCCAGCATCACACTGCTTATGGCCCATACAGACATCGTATTTCCTGATCTCGAAACGCTTCCGGTAAAGCGTACCAGAAACCGAATTTACAGTCCCGGCGTTGGAGACGATACTGCCTGTGTTGCCATTCTGATGCTGTTTTTAAAAGACCATCTGCAGACCCTCCTTTCCAGTTCCGTCCCCCTTCTTTTTGCCTTTAATTCCTGTGAAGAGGGACTTGGCAATCTTAAGGGCTGCCGTCAAATCATGGAAACTTACCAGGGCCGCATCTGTCAAGCTGTTTCTTTTGACGGCGGTGTGAACGGCATCTGCAATCATGCGGTAGGATCTTTGCGCTACGAAATATCCATTCAAACGAAAGGCGGACATTCCTACAACGACTTTGGAAATGACAATGCTATTGAAGCTATGGCGTATCTCATTCAGAAGCTCTACCAGCTAAAAGTACCTGCCCACGGTAAAAACACCTACAATGTAGGAACAATCCAAGGCGGAACCTCTGTAAACACGATTGCCCAAGACTGTAAATGCCTGGTGGAATACCGTTCCGACAAAAAGGAATATTTAGAACAGATGAAGGAATATTTCTCCAATACCCTGGGGCCTTTAAAACGGGAAAGGCCAAATCTTGCAGTGAAGGTAACACTGATGGGCGAACGGCCTTGTATGGGGGATGTGAATCCCAAGGCTCAGGAGACATTGACTCTTCTGGCTTCCAAGGCACTGTCCTCTTATTCCCGTCATCCCCTTCCGATAGGGCCTGGTTCTACAGACTGTAACATTCCTCTCTCCCTGGGTATTCCCGCCGTCAGCTTCGGAGGTCTCCTTGGCAGTGGTGTCCACACCCGGGAAGAATATGTAAATATCTCAGAATTGCTGGAAATGAAAAAGATTTTGGAAAATTTCATATATAGTTTATGTTGCATTTAAAATAGTTATGGACTTTTTATGAAAACTATGATAGCATCATGATATAAGATACAATTCCTTTACACAAATGCGCTTCTGCACTTAAAACAAAACATAAGCAAGAAAGGAGGATATCATGACGGATCAAGAACTGCTGCTGGCCATCTCTGATATAGTGGCTGCTCAGATCGGGCCGGTAAAACAGGATATCAAGGACAGCCTGCAGCAGGAAATCATTGAGACAAGAACCGAATTGCAGCAGCAAATCACCGAGACAAGACAGCTTCTTGAAGAAAATATACAGGATACCAGAAAGATCAAGCTTTGTCTGGAAAACAATATTCTGCCACGATTACAGAATATAGAAGCCTGCTATACGTCTACCTATAAAAGATATGTGGAAAACATTGACCAGATGGACACCATCCAGCGTGATGTGAATCTTCTAAAAAAAGTTACAGCCAGTCACAGTAAAAAACTGAAAAGCCTGACTTAAGCAGCAGTTCATGCCTGAGAACCTACGGCTCTCCCTGCGCGAAACTGCCCCCCTGAAGCGTTCCTCTGTACTTTTCTGCCATATTTTTCTTGGTTATTAAGATTAGGGTATCAAAAGCCCTATGAACGAACGCGCTCTGCCAGATTGCACAAAAGACTTGTATGAGTGACTTTTGCGCCATGAAAATGAGACTTAAAGCTCGTGGAAGGGACTCTTTCCGAATACGATTTTTTATTTCTATAGAAATTACTTCCTAATGAAATAAAAAAAGCCTCCCCAGGATCGCACTGCATCGGACAGGAAAGATGTCGCTTCAGCCGCATTCTTCCTATCCGTATCTGTACGATCGGGAAGGTGACAAAATACGAATTCCAGTAGATTTTCAGGTGATGTTCCTCCGAATACATGTTATTTTCGAAGAAACATCACCCGAAAAATTGCTGCCGAAAATGTTTTGCATCAGACCTCTGATGGGTTCAAAACCATTTACCCTTCTTGACAGATCTTTTTCAGGCTGAAATGCTGTTGCCCGTATACAGCTGATAATACTTCCCCTTCTGGGCCAGAAGTTCTTCATGGGTGCCCCGCTCAATGATACGTCCCTGTTCCAGCACCATGATACAGTTGCTGTTCTTTACGGTAGAAAGACGATGGGCAATCACAAAAGTAGTTCTTCCCTTCATCAGCTGATCCATTCCCTCCTGAACGATACGCTCCGTTCTGGTATCAATGGAACTGGTAGCTTCATCCAGAATCAGAACCGGCGGGTCTGCGATAGCAGCTCTGGCGATAGAGAGAAGCTGTCTCTGTCCCTGACTTAGATTGCTGCCGTTTCCAGTAAGAACCGTCTGATAGCCTTCCGGAAGCTGACGGATAAATCCGTCTGCATTGGCCAGTCTGGCTGCTGCCATCACCTCTTCATCCGTGGCATCCAGCTTTCCGTATCGGATATTTTCCATCACAGTTCCAGTAAACAGGTTGGTATCCTGCAGTACCATTCCAAGAGAATGGCGCAGATCATCTTTCTTGATCTTATTAATGTTAATACCATCATAGCGGATCTTGCCATCCTGAATATCATAAAATCGGTTGATCAGATTGGTGATGGTCGTCTTTCCAGCTCCTGTTGTTCCTACGAAAGCAATCTTCTGTCCCGGAGTGGCATACATTTTAATATCGTGAAGCACCATTTTCTCTTCATCGTAGCCAAAATCCACCCCGTCAAACACCACATCTCCCTGGAGAAGTCTGTAATCTGTGGTGCCCTCTGCCTTGTGATAATGCTTCCAGGCCCAGGTGCCGGTGCGGTGTTCGGATTCTGTCACGGTTCCGTCCTCTGACACCTGCGCGTTTACCAAAGTAACGTAACCCTCATCCTGTTCCGGAACTTCATCCAGTAAACGAAATACCCGCTCCGCACCTGCCAGCGCCATGATAATACTGTTGATTTGCTGAGATACCTGGTTAATAGGCATACTGAAGCTCTTGTTAAAGGTAAGGAAGCTGGCCAGACTGCCCAGGGTAAAACCTCCCACCTGATGCAGAGCCAGGGCTCCGCCCACGATGGCGCAGATCACATAGCTGATATTGCCTACCTGGGCATTAATGGGACCCACAATGTTGGCAAACCGGTTCGCCCGGTCTGCGGAGACAAACAGCGCCTCATTGAGCTTTTCAAATTCTTCCTTACTCTTCTCCTCATGGCAGAATACCTTCACTACTTTCTGCCCATTCATCATTTCTTCAATATAACCGTTTACTGCACCCAGATCCCGCTGCTGAGCCACAAAGTAACGGCTGCTTAAACCCGCACATTTCTTGGTGAGAAACAGGGTAGCTCCCACCATAATCAGGCTCACCAGGGTCAAAGGAATGCTGAGAATAAGCATGGAAACCAGGACACTGATTACCATAATGCTGCTGTTGATGATCTGAGGAATACTCTGGCTGATCATCTGGCGCAGTGTATCAATATCATTGGTATAGATAGACATCACATCCCCATGAGCATGTGTATCAAAATATTTGATAGGCAGGCTTTCCATATGAGTAAACACATCCACGCGAAGCCGCCGCATGGTGCCCTGGCTCACTTCAATCATAATTCTGGACTGGGCATAAGTAGCCGCAATGCCAACAGCATAAAAACAGGCTACCCGTCCAATGGCGTAAGCCAGACTGGTAAAATCCGGATTCTCTGCCTGCAAAAGAGGGAGAATATAGGAATCAATCAGAGTCTTTGTAAACATGGTTCCCTGAACATTGGCCAGCACACTAATCACAATACATACGATCACAGCGATACAGGAAAACTTATAGTTTTTCATCACATACTGGATCACCCGATTCAGCAATTTCCCCGGCTGATCAATGCTGGGCCGCGGCCCAGCCATATGTCCTCCCGGCCGCTTCACCGGACGGCTGTTTGCACCGCCCAAAGCTGTCTTATTTTCTGCCATTATGCTGCACCTCCATTCTCATCAAAATCTCCGGAACCGCTCATCTGCGACTCGTAAACGTCCCGATAAATCTCATTGGTTTTCAAAAGCTCCTCATGGGTGCCAAAACCATTGATCCGTCCCTGATCCATTACAATGATCCTGTCCGCCTGCTCTATGCTGGAAATCCTCTGTGCAATAATAATTTTGGTGGTGCCTGGGATCTCCTCCCGAAGCGCTTTGCGGATTTTGGCATCCGTAGCCGTATCCACCGCACTGGTGCTGTCATCCAAAATCAGGATCTTCGGTTTTTTCAGCAGGGCTCTGGCAATACACAGTCTCTGTTTCTGACCACCGGACACATTGGAGCCTCCCTGCTCAATGTAGGTATGGTACTGATCTGGAAAACGGCGGATAAAATCATCTGCGCAGGCCAACTGACAGACACGGATACACTCCTCCTCTGTGGCGTTCTCATCACCCCAACGGAGATTTTCCAATATGGTTCCGGAGAACAGCACATTCTTTTGAAGTACCACAGCCACCTGATTCCGCAGCGTCTCCAGATCATACGTACGCACATCCTTGCCTCCCACCAAAACGCAGCCCTCACTGGCATCGTAAAGACGGCTGATCAAATTTACCAGACTGGATTTGGAGCTGCCGGTTCCTCCAATGATCCCAATGGTTTCCCCGGAATGGATCTCCAGATTAATGTGATCCAGCACCGGCCGTTCTGCCTTGGAATGATAAGAAAAGCTCACATCCTGAAATGCAATACTTCCATCCGGAATAGTAAAATCCGGATTCTCCGGATTCACAAGACTGCTCTTCTCCTGCAGCACCTGGGCCACCCGCTCTGCACTGGCTGCACTCATGGTAATCATGACGAACACCATGGAGAGCATCATCAGGCTCATTAAAATATTCATGCAGTAGGCCAGCAGACTCATCAGCTGTCCCGTGGTCAGGCTGTCTGCCACAATCATTTTTGCTCCCAGCCAGCTGATCAGCAAAATACAGGTGTACACAGTAAACTGCATCACCGGAGAATTGCACACTACGATCTTTTCTGCTCTCACAAACATCTGATACAGGTTCTCTGCCGCTTTTGCAAATTTTTTATTTTCATAGTCCTCCCGTACAAAGGCCTTCACTACCCGGATCCCTGTAATATTCTCCTGAACGCTGGCGTTTACATCGTCGTATTTTTCAAACACCTGCCGAAAATACCTGGTAGCCCGGCTGATAATGAAAAACAATACAGCACCTAGGGCAACCACTGCTACCAGATAAACGCTGGCCAGCCTGGCATTGATTAAAAAGGCCATGACCATGGCGCAGATCAGACTGGCTGGTGCCCGGAAACACATCCTCAGAATCATCTGATAAGCCTGCTGCAGATTGGTCACATCCGTAGTCAGCCTGGTCACCAGACCTGCCACGCTGTATTTGTCAATATTGGCGAAGGAATAGGTCTGAATATTGTCAAACATTCCTTTGCGCAGGTTTCTGGCAAAACCGGTGGATGCCTTGGCTCCGAACACCCCTCCCAGGATGCCTGCCAGAAGTCCCAAAGCCGCGGCTGCCAGCATCAGCCCTCCCACCTGATAAATATGATTCATATCTCCTTTGTTTACACCGTCATCAATGATGGAAGCCATGAGAAGGGGAATTACCATTTCCATCATCACCTCAAACACCATGCAGATCGGTGTGAGAACGGACACTTTTTTAAATTCTTTTATATATGATGCCAATGTTTTAATCATTCTGTCTGTCCTGCTCCTTTCCTGTCTTTTGGCAAACCTCTGTCCCACATCCTCCCTCGGGTTCCAGATTTTCCTTCATTTTATGCAGTACCTGAAGAAAAATGCGAACCTCTTCATCCGGAATATCCTTTACAAGCTGCTGCTCCACCATCGTCTGTACATCCCGGAAATTCTGTTTTTGGATCTTCAGCGCCATTTCCGTCAAAACTAATTTCTTCAGCCTGGCATCGTAATCCACGGATACCCGCTTGATATATCCTTTCTTTTCCATCAGTTTCAGAATATTGGTCACTGTAGATCTCGTAATATGAAACTGCGTCTCCAGATCTTTCTGAAAAATATCCTTATCCTGGTTTTCATACAGCCAGGCAATGATCCAGCCATGCATCAATGTCACTTGATCCATGCCGTTTTTCAAAGAGATGCACATCACTTTCCTGCTGATCATGTGGTTCAACATTTTAATCTGATATCCGATATGCTCTTCTCCCATTTCCTGTTTCCCTCCTCTCCGCCTTTTTATTCCCGCCAACAATAAGCCAAGAAGCCCTACTTGTGCGAATATTTGGCAAATGCCCAGAGGATCAAAGGCTGCTCTGCCTTGGATCCCCGTCAGCTTGCTGCGAGATCTTTGATTCTTAATTCGTTTCATAACTGATCGTTCGCCTTCGGATTGTTTGATAGCCAACTAATTAAAAAACAGTTTTTATTATAACTATCCAAAAATTTATTGTCAAGAATTTTTTATAGCATCCGTGTACAAGAGACAATACGGTCAGAAAAGTGCCTTCTTCCATAGGACTTTTGACATCCTAATCTCACCGGAAAACTGCTTGAAAAAGGGGATGGGACAAAATACCTCTGTCGGTACCTTTCCGGATCATGTTTCTCCAAAAAATAACATATTTTCGGGAAAAACACACCGAAAAGTCACCGAAATTAATAATTTGCCCCATCCCTTCGTCAAAATTTCAGGAATTTTTATTTTTTAATTTCGTTTTATAAAATCTTATCGGTTAACTGCCAGAAAATCTTCCAAAAGTTTTCCAGTTCTCCTAGCCTCCTCCAGCAGCTTTCGATTCCGTTCATTCATAGTTCCGAATGTGTCCAGGCTGCAGATCACCTGGCTGCAGCGGCTCATCTGTTCCAGCGCCTGCTCATAGGCCCACTGGCCAATGGGCTCAAAGCTCTCCTCCCAGATCACCCTGGAAGCCAGATGGATGGCTGCCTGATAATCCACATCATTTTTGTGAAGTACTCCTGTAGCAAAGGGAATGCCCTGGCGCTGCAGCTTCCGGTATGCCAAAAGGCCACTGCCACCTCCCCCTATAACGAAAACCTGAGGCTCCCCCTTGGGTGCTGCCAGCTCTGGGCAGCCAAAAGCTGCATTGTAGGAGCCTGCGGTAATATCATACAAACTGCAGATGGAATCCTGGGTAAAAATTTCCTCCGGAGTTCCGCTTTTCCAAATCCACTCTCCCTTTACACAAATCACCTGGTCTGAAATCTTTTGGGCCAGATCCAGCTCATGGAGAGACATGATCACAGCCACTTTCTTCTCCCTCACCATATTTTTCAAAATCGCAAGAAACTCCAGTTTGTGCTTTACATCCAAAAAAGAGGTAGGCTCATCTAAAACAATCAGCTCCGGCTCCTGACAGATAGCCCTGGCCAGCAGGATCCTCTGGCGCTGACCGTCGCTGATGGCAGTAAAATCCCGGTCTTTGAGTTCCCAGGCATGTACCAGCTTCATGGCGCTCTCCACCTTCTCCCGGTCCTCCCGTCCTAAAATCCCCAGGCTGCCGGTGTAGGGATATCTCCCTGTAGATACCACATCCTCACAGGTCATCAGCTCTGTTTTCATCCGCTCTGTGAGCAGAACCGCCAGCTTTCTGGAAATCTCTTTTCCCGACATTTTCTCCATATGCCGGCCATCCAGGCAGACATTCCCCGCGATCAGACGAAGCTGGCCTGTAATGCTCTTTAAGATTGTAGACTTTCCTGCCCCGTTGGGGCCAATCAGGGTGAGAATTTCTCCCCGATTCAATTCTATTTTTATTTTTTTGATCAGAGGTTTCCCATCATACCCGACGGTCATCTGATCTGTATAGAAGAAAAAATCACCAGCCATTATAACGTTTTCCGCCTCCGTATCATAATCAATATCACTATGGGCGCCCCAAAAACAGCGGTCACAGATCCAATGCTCAGCTCTGTGGGAGCGAATACAGTTCTTGCCAACAGATCGCAGAACAGGCAGAACACTGCGCCTCCCAGGAAACAGGCCGGAACAACCAGCAGAGGTTTTGATGTTTTCAGTGCATTTTTCATTAGATAAGGCACTGCAATCCCAACAAAGGATACCGGCCCCGCAAAGGCAGTAACGCAGGCAGAGAGAATGCTGGAGAGAAGGATCAACGCTACCCGGAAAAGATGTATGTTCACCCCCAAATTCTGTGCATAGGTCTCTCCCAGCTGATAAGCCCCTAAGGGTTTTGAAAGCAAAAATACCAGCAGCGTCACCGGCAGCACAATCAGAGTCATCACTGCCACATTGCTCCAACTTGCCCCGGAAAAGCTTCCAAGAGACCAGTTATGGAGATTCACAATGTCCGAATCATTGGCAAAGGTCACTATAAAATCCGTGACAGCCGAACAGATATAGCTGATCATAATTCCGCTGATCACCAACACAGACATTTTATCCACTTTTTTAGAAATGATCAGTACAAACCCCATGGAGATCATGGAGCCGAAAAAAGCAGCTCCCACCAAAATCCAGGAGTTCGCATTCAGTCCTCTGCTCAGGAGAAAAATCATAACCAGCGCCACCACCATCTTGGCTCCGGAGGAAATTCCAAGCACAAAGGGACCTGCGATAGGATTGTGAAAAAAGGTCTGCAAAAGAAATCCAGACACCGACAGGGCGCCTCCTAAAATCACCGCTGACAAAATTCTCGGAAGCCGGATCTGCCACACAATACTGTTGGATGTCTCATCCGTCCCCTTTCCCAAAATAATCTGGAAAATTTCCCCGGGAGAAAGATCCACACTTCCCGAATTGATATTCCACACGATAAAAATCAGCAAAAGCAAAAAAAGCATTGTAAAAGCCGCCCCATAGCGCCTCCTCCGCCCTCTCTTTTCCTCTCTCCTCAGAGAAACTCCCTCTTTCCCTCTCTTTCCGGGATGTTCTGCCCTGTTTTGCTCCATCCTGCTTCCTCCTTATTTCAGACGATAGATGAAGTTTTGCTGATCCTCCGGTTCTTCCTCCGTCAGGATCGTATGAATATCCACAATCATATCCGCCAGGCTGGTGGTTTCCTGGTACAGATTTTGGGTGGTACACCACACCTGACCTTCCTTCACCGCCTTAAAATCCTTCATCAAAGAACTTTTTTCCAAAAGTCCCTGTAAATCCCGCAATTCTCCATCAATGGTGCTGTTGTAGATAATATAATCCGCATCTTTTGCCCCTGCATAGAACTCTTCCATCTGCATGTTCATGGTAGATAAAGCATTTTCCTGATCTCCCAAATCCTGAAAAACGTAAGTTCCCCCTGCCAGATCAATCATTTTTGAAACATAATCTCCGGATTTTCTCACATTGGCATACCCGTTGGAGCTGATATAAAAGAAAGCTACCGTTTTATCCGTCTCTTCCTCCGACTCCACCGCTTTTAGCTTCTCAGCCTGAACTTGAAATACCTCCTCCGCCTGCTCCTCCTTATCCAGCAAAACGGCATACAATTTCATCCATTCCGTTCTTCCAAGCGGATGGCTCTCATAGCTGGAATTTTCCACCAACACTGGGATGCCAAACTCCTCCAATTTCTCCTTTACCTCCGGAGTATGATAGATCATAGTAGATTCGATGGCCAGATCACAGCCCTCACTTAAAATCAGCTCATAATCCGGAGCACTGTACTTTCCTGCATAAAGGATCTCTCCCCTTTCCATAGCTTCTCTGGCCTCAGGAATGTACCAGCTGTCCGCCTGAGTGCCAGAAAGACCGATGGAGTCCAGCCCATCCACTGCCCGGAAAAGATCCATAGCAGCCGCTGCCACCAGATAAATCTCCTGCACCGGCTGCTGAATCGTCACAATGTCCGGATCCAGCCCCTCCGGGATGACTGCTCCCTCCGGCACCACCAGAAACCGCCCGCTGTCTTTAATCGTAATCAGCGCATACTCTCCCTCATAATAATCTACGGAAAAATTTTGAGCATAGGTAAGCTCCATGCTGTGATCATAGGTAAGTCCAGGCAGAGCGGGAGGCATCTCCTCTGCAAAAGCAGCCTCACCATTCAGCCTAAGCCCTCCAACAAAGATCAATCCCGCCAGGAGCCATACCCCGGCTGTTTTCCCTCTTGTCATCATTCTTTGGCCTCCACAGTAGAAGAATCAAAGAACAGCGTGTAATCAATTTCGTGAGGAGTACTCATGGCAACAGTATCTGCTGTGATGGCCATATTGTAATCAAATCCATCCACTGGAAGCTCAAAAGCAGAATTTCCCTCTGCATTGACAGGCTCATATTTTTCTCCATTCACCAGCACATAATCGTAATAAGGGCTGCTGAAGATAATAGTAGCTGTCATAACTCCGTCTTCTACCTTCAAAACGGCCGGGGATTCCACCGTAGTTTTTCCAGAACCACCGGAAAGCGTCACTGCGGCTGTATAGGTACCCTCCTCCAACTTCAGCTCTTCCAGCGTAGTCATCTCTCTTTCCTTGAAAGCATCTGCGGAAAGCGTATTGGATTTAAATACCAGCTCTCTGTCATACCATTTTTCCTTTTTCTTGCTGAAGGCTGCACAGGCGATGCCCTGATCTAAAGCCTCCACCGGTACCGTGAACGTATGCTTTCCCTCCGCATTTTCCTTAAAGGGGATATACTCCTCCTCTGAAGCGTTGGCTGCCTCTTCCCCTGTACCCATGTAAAGATACAAATAGCCCTGACCTCCCATGGTCATTACAGCCCTCATCTCCCCATTTTCTACGGTCAGCTCACAGTGTTCGATCTTGAACATGGAAGAGCTGCTGGCCACCTCCACCTCATAGGTTCCATCCTTCATCTCGGATCCGCTTATCGGCACCATCCAGTCCTCCACCACAGTTTCCGGAGCTGCCATCTCATCGGCGGAAGCTACCTTGCTCTCTGCCTGCGCTTCTGTTCCCTGTGATGCAGCACGCTCCTGTTCCCGGCCCGCTGTGCTTTCTTCTGTTTGGAGTTCCACGTTCTCTGTCTCCTGGCCTGCTGCACTCTCCGCCTCTGCTGCTCCTGTGCTGAGACTTCCCATAATCACTGCTGCTGCTAAAAGGACAGCTCCTAATCCTGCGTTCCACATTTTTCTTCTCATTGCATCTTCCTCCTATATTTTTCTCTGGCAAACCAGATCTTCTCTGTCTGCTTACCTGAACCGTCTTATTTTGCGCTGACTGATTTTTTGCCCATATGCTTCTGCACTATATCATGTTCTCTTTATTTTCTGCTTCCATTCAGCTCATACAGCAGTGCATTGCAGATACAGGCAGCAATATTGCTGCCTCCTTTCCGCCCTCTGGCCACAATGCAGGGTACTCCTGCGTTCATGATCAGCTCCTTGGACTGTACCACGTTCACAAAGCCCACCGGCGCCCCGATAATCAGCTTTGGATGCAGCCGTCCATCCTGAATCAATTCATACAGACGCACCAGCGCGGTGGGGGCGTTCCCTATGGCAAAAATTCCGTTCAACCCCAGCTGGGCTGCCTTTTCCATGGAGGCAGCTGCCCGGGTACTTCCCTGCTGCCTGGCTTCCCTTGCTACATCCTCATCTGACATAAAACAGTGTACCCTGCCGCCCCATTCCTCCAGGGCTTTTTTATTGATTCCTGCCTTCGCCATCTGAGTATCTGTCACAATATCTGCCCCCCCTTTGACAGCCTCCAGGGCAGCCTCCGTGGCTCCTGGGGAAAACCAGAGATTATCCGCATAATCAAAATCTGCGCTGGTATGAATACAGCGCTTTACGATCATCTCCGTTCCCGGCTGCAGCTTTCGGTTTTGTTCTCTCAGCTCTTGAGTGATGATCTCAAAACTGCGTCTCTCAATTTCCATTGGTTTTACATTTTCCAGTTCGATTTTCATACTCGGTTCCTTTCCCTTCTAAACGCTTACACACCCTGCTCCAGGATCTCATAAATCCGCTTCATATCCAGGCTCTCCCGCAGGCCTTTGGCCAGCAGATCATATTGAGTTTCTTTAAAAGCGGCAAAGTCCATGGAAGCGGCCGTATCAAACGTCACTCCCTTTTTCTCCGCAAGCGCCTTTACCGTCTTTACTGCCACGCTTTCCCGGTCAAAAATTCCATGGACGTAAGTGCCGTACACATCGCCAAGACAGCCTCCATCCTGCTTTCTCACAGTCTCCGCACCGCTCCGGCCGCTCAAATAAGTAAGAGGACCACAGCGAAGCCCCAAGGGCTGTTTCCCCGCTAACCGCTGCTCCTGTTCCATTTCCGAACCCGGTGTCCGACAGATCCGTTCCTCCTTTTGCTCCCCTTCCCCTTCTGTTAAAAACGTCCTTCCCATATGGATCTCATAGCCCTCCAGTTCACAGCCGGACAAGGTAGAAAGCACTCCCTCTATATCTCCAAAGCGGCCCTCCACTCTGGTTCTTGTTTTTCTTCCTGTAAAAACAGTCTCCATTGGCAAAAGTCCCAGGCCGCGGATACATCCTCCTGCTTCCACCCCTTCCGGGTCGCTCAAACGCTCTCCCAGCATCTGATAGCCGCCGCAGATACCAAAAATCACTGTGCCGGACTGAGAAGCTTTCAAGATCGCTGCCTCCAAGCCATTCTGTCTCATCCAGAGAAGATCCTCCATGGTATTTTTTGTTCCCGGCAGGATGATCAGGTCCGGATGTTTCAGCTCGGAAGGATGTTTCACATAGCGGAGCGAAACGCCTTCCAGCATTTCAAAGGGATTAAAATCTGTGAAATTGGAAATCCTTGGCAGGCGGATTACCGCGATATCTACCAGCTTTACTTCCTGTTTTCTCTCAAAGCGCTGAGAAAGCCCGTCCTCATCCTCCACCTGGATATTCAAATAAGGGGTCACTCCTACCACCGAAATCCCTGTTTTTTCTTCCAGCACCGGAATTCCAGGATCCAGGATCGTCTTATCCCCCCGGAATTTATTGATGATCAGTCCTTTTACCAGGCGCTTCTCATCCTCCTCTAAAAGCTCCACCGTTCCCACCAGTTGGGCAAACACGCCGCCCCGGTCAATATCCCCCACCAAAAGGACAGGAGCCCCGGCTGCTTTCGCCATACCCATATTCACCAGATCCTCCTGTTTTAAGTTGATCTCCGCCGGGCTTCCGGCTCCTTCTATTACAATAATGTCAAATTCCTGTTCCAGTTTACGATAAGCCTCCATCACTCTGGGACGCAGGTTTTTCTTAAAGGCAAAAAACTCTCGGGCTGACATATTCCCCAGCACCTCACCGTTGACAATCACCTGGCTTCCCACATCATTGGTAGGCTTTAAGAGGATGGGATTCATCTCCACTCTTGGCCGGATGCCTGCCGCCTCCGCCTGCATCACCTGTGCCCGTCCCATCTCCAGCCCCTCCTCTGTAATAAAGGAGTTCAGCGCCATATTTTGGGATTTAAAAGGCGCCACCCGGTAGCCATCCTGTTTAAAAATCCGGCAAAGCCCTGCCGCCAGCAGACTTTTTCCCGCATTGGACATGGTCCCCTGTATCATAATCGCCTTCGCCATCACTTCATCCCCTTCTCTTCCAAAATAATCTTCAATATCTGAAGCAGTTCCCGATTTTCCTGTCTGGTTCGCACTGCGATCCGAAAGTATCCCGGCTCCAGCCCCCTGTAGTTGCTGCAATCCCGGATCAAAATCCCCTGCTCCATGCATTGCTGCCACAGATCCTTTTGCCCCTGGAAAAAAATATAATTTGCTCTGGAATCATAACAGAAAAATCCAAGCTCCTTCAGCTCGCTCTTCAGCCATTCCCGCTCCTTTGCCAGATAACTCCTGCTCTTCTTCGCAAACTCCTGCTCTTTCACAGCAGCCACTCCCGCCATCTGCGCCGGCAAAGAAACGTTCCAGGGCTGCAGTACCTGCCTCATCTTCCAAAGCAGTTCTTCATTCCAGCTGATGCCATAGCCCAGCCGCAGTCCTGCCATGCCATAGAGTTTTGTGAATGCTTTCAGCAAAAACAGCCAGGGATTGGCAGGAAGCATACGCTTCATGGACAAATCTTCCCCCTGATCTGTAAGGCCATTAAAGCATTCATCCAATACTGCCAGCACCTGCTTCTCTCTGCATCTGTCCAAAATCCGCTCCAACAGTTCTTCTGGAATCAAAAGTCCGGTGGGATTATTGGGATTACAAAGGAAGAGCAAATCCAACTCTTCTGTGATCTGCTCCAGATAGTCCTCCTCCAGCAAAAATCCGCTCTCCGGCCGGCACGCATAGTAAGTAATCTTGCAATCTGCCGCCTGAAGGGCCTGCTCATACTCTGCAAACCCCGGTGTCACCAACAGCGCCCGCTTCGGTTTCAGCGCCAGCGTCAGCCCAAAAATCAGCTCTGCGGCCCCGTTTCCGCAGATGATCTGTTTTTCCGGTATCTCTTCCAGACAGCTGATGGCTTCCCGCAGTTTCCTGCATTCCACATCTGGATAATGTTCTGAAAACTCCACCCCTTTTATTGCCGCCTCCCTCACAGACGGCGGCATTCCGAAAGGATTGATATTTGCTGAAAAGTCCAGCCGATATTCTCTTGTATAAATATCCCCCCCATGTACCTGGAGTCGGGTATTTTCCTTTCTGTCCATCCTTCCTGGACCTCCTTATATTTCCAATCTTACGCTTCTTTCCGCTTTATTTCTTCCGTCTTCTTGTTCTCTTCTCTCTGTTTTCTTACAGTCTGCTCCCCAAAAAACAGCCTGTCAGGCCAAGCGCAAGGAGAAGTGCCAGAGTCACTGCGGAGGTGACATACAAAAGGCGGTTGGCTCTCACAATATCCTCCGCTTCCACCGGTCGAAGATGATCCCCTATCGTCTTTTTCTTATGCAGTTTTCCAAAATACCAGGCATCCCCTGCCAGCTCCACTCCCAACGCGCCGGCCATCACCGCTTCCGTCTGCGCAGAATTGGGGCTGGCATGATTCAGCCGATCCCGCTTAAATATCTTCCATGCATTTCTCCCATCCAGTCCTGCCAGAGGACTGCAAAGCACCATCATCAGCCCGGAAAATCTGGCGGGAAAAAAATTAAGCACATCGTCCAGCTTCGCTCCATATCTTCCAAAATTCAGGTATCGGTCATTTTTGTACCCAATCATGGAATCCATGGTATTCACTGCCTTATAAAACCAGCCCAGCACCGGGCCGCCCAGCACCATAAACACCATGGGGGCAATGATTCCGTCGGAAGTATTCTCTGCCACCGTCTCCACCGCTGCCTTAGTAACTCCTGCTGCATCCAGATTCTGGGTATCCCTGCCTACAATCATGGACACTGCCCTCCTTGCGCCAGGCAGATCTCCCTTTTCCAGCTCCCGGTACACCTTCATGGACTCATCCCTAAGAGAGCGTACCGCAAAAAGCTGATAGCAGAGAATCGTCTCCAAACCGAACTTCAGCCATGGATGAATCCGCCCGGCCAGCCATAAAAGCCCTGCTGGGACGGAGACGGTCACCGTAACCACCAAAACCACCAAAGCAGCCCCGGCCAGACGTTCTCCTCTGGGTGTAGAGGGAAACAGGCGGCGCAGCCCTCTCTCTCCTGCGCTGATCAGACTTCCCACCAACCGTACCGGATGATACAGCCAGTGAGGATCTCCCACCAGCAGATCCAGCAAAAATCCTGCCAGCACAGCAGGCAGCCATAGCACTTCCATTTTTCTTCCATCCTTTCCATTTCTGATGCCGGATCCTCCTGAGCTTCAAAAGTCTCCTGTTTCATCTGCTTTTTTCCTCATGTATTCCCTGCATTTTTCCACAAACCGCCAGGCTGCCTTTGGATTGGAATAATAATACAGATGAGGAAAGCCTGCCACCAGCGTTTCTTTCCCCTGGATACAGTCCCAGCCACGGCTGCTCTCCGGCTTCGCCGCATAGAAGGACGAACCGCAGCAGGTGCTCTCATAATAATGAAACTCATGGCCCCGGATAGGCCCCACATCCTGCCCAAGCATCTGATTTTTCAAAGGCTCCAGGGTGATGTACCCAAAACGCCCCAGTTTCTTTGTAGAGTATCCATGGCCCTGGATGGCTCCCACCATGGGGTAGGATCTCCCTTCCAGATCTTCCAGGCTCTCCTGAAGGTAGAGAAAACCGCCGCACTCTGCCATACAGGGCAATCCCTGCTGCAAAGCAGTCCGAATGCTCTCCCGCATAGACTGATTTTCACTGAGTGCCTTCCCATACAGTTCCGGATATCCTCCGCAAAGCAGCAGCCCCTGACATTCCGGAAGCGTTTGATCCTTCAGCGGTGAAAAAAAGCAAAGTTTTGCCCCCATCCGCTGCAAAAGTTCCAGATTGTCCTCATATAAAAAGCAAAAGACCTCATCCTTTGCCACTGCGATGGTGGGCATAAGAAGCGTTTCTGAAAGAACTTCTTTCTGACCCTGAGACTCCGAAAACTCCTGACACAAAGTTTCATTCTCACCTGCCAGATATTCCCTGGGAACCGGATCCTCTGCATAAAGATGGCCAGCCTCTTCTGCCAGCCGGATCAACGCCTCAAGATCCAAAGTTTCTTCTAAAATTCCTGCCAGTTTTTTCAGTTTCTTTCTTAAATCTGAAATTTCATGCGGAAGGATCAGCCCCAGATGACGGCTTTCCAGATTCAGCTCCTTCACCACAGGCACATAGCCGTACACGGCAATCCCCAGCTGTTCCTCCACCATATTCTTCATTCTGGGATATAGCATAGAAGAAATCTGATTAAAGATCACCCCTTTAATCCGGCTGTCCTGACGAAATTCCAAAAAGCCTTTGATCTGAGCCAGCGCGGAAACGCTCATGCCTCGGACATTGACAATCAGAATCACAGGAGTATCTGTGACTCTCGCAGCATCATAGGCACTGGCCTTCACAGAAATCCCGCCAAGCCCGTCATAGTAGCCCATCACACCCTCGATCACAGAAATATCTGCCTTCCGGGCCTCCTTTAAAAATAAATACCGGGCTGTATTTTCATCGGAAAAAAAGGTGTCCAGATTTCTTGATTTTGTTCCAATCACTCTGGAGTGAAACATAGGATCAATATAGTCCGGCCCGCACTTAAAGGAGGCCACCTTCATCCCACGGTCACACAGCGCCTGCAAAATTCCGCAGGTAATCATCGTCTTTCCGCTGCCGCTGGCTCCTGCTGCCAGCAAAATTCTGGGAATTCCCATCTGCTTTCCTTCCTTTTCTTTCTTAATCCCTTTTTGCTCCCTTTCCGGTGCAGGAGATAATATATACTGGATTCTGGCCCATCATCATATGATAGCCCGCCAGCTTCCGGGATCTGCTCACACTCACCGACACCACATCCTGCCGAAACACTGGAAGAGTTTTGATGCAGTCTAACGCCTCTGCCACAGTTTCCAGAGAGATGGCGTTGATCACCATACGGATGCCAGGATTCTTCTTCAGCAGCAGTTCCATGATCTCCTTCAAATTGCCGGAGGAACCTCCGATAAATGCGTGGGTGGGAACCGGCAAAGCCTCCAGGGCCTGAGGTGCCAGTCCTGCCACCAGCCTCAAATTGGCTGCGCCGAATTTCTTTTTATTCTTTTCAATCAGATCCAGCGCTTCCGCCTTTTTCTCCACCGCATAGACCACGCCCTCCGATGCCTGCAGAGCCATCTCTATAGAGACCGAACCGGTCCCGGCTCCCACATCGTAGATCACGCTGTCCTTCTCCAACTCCAGCTTTGACAGGGATATACTGCGAATTTCGCTTTTGGTCATGGGAACCTGATCTCTGAGAAAGCACTCATCCTCCAGCCCATGAGTCACCGTCTTAAGTGGAGTATCATTTTCCAGCAAGACTGCTGTCAGATCCCCTACCTTTGCATTCTGCAGCGTTTCAGGTGTACCGGAAAGAATCTGCTCCTCCGGATAGGAAAGGGAACAGCCCACCTGCATCCTTACCTGTCCAAGTCCGTGTTCCATCAATTCCCGGCACAGGCCCCAAAAGCTTTCCTGCTTTCCCGCCAAAGCAAACACTTTTTTATTTCTTTGCACTGCTCCCACCAGATTCTGGCTGCGCCCGTGAACGCTCACCAGCTTCGCATCCTCCCAGGAGGTACCAAGCCTGCCGCACAGATACACCACGGAAGAGATGCCGTTAAGTACCCTGCAGTGATCCGCTCCCAAAAGCTCCTGAATCTTTTTGGCACCGCTGTAAAAGCCCACGTCTCCGGAAAGAAGAATCACCACTTTCTCATACTCCGGATGCTCCAGAAGATACGCCTGGATATCCTTGGGCAGATAGGCTTCTTTGTGAGGTTTGCCAAGCTCTGCCACCGTCTCCAGCATCCGTCCTGCTCCCAGAACTACATCCGCCTCCTCACAAGCCTGCCATACTTCTCTTGTCACATTCCAGGCACTGCCCATGCCAATGCCGGCCAACGTAATCTCAGGGTTCCCAAAAATTCCAAACTCCCGGCACAAGATTTGCCGGATCTCCCATTTGTCAGCCCCTGTCTCCTGCACAGGCCGGCCCACAACGATCAGTTTTGCCCCTGCCCGCTTTGCCGCCTGCAGTTTTTCCTGGAAGCCTCCGGTCTTTCCGGACTCCTTGGTCACAAGATAGCGCCCCTGGATCTGTTTTAGCATTCCATAGTTTAGCGCTTCTCCAAAAGGTCCCTGCATGCAGATTACATTTCTCCCGGAAAATCCCAGCGCCCTGCAGCTCTCCAAGGCCTCCAAAGAAGGAAGGACTCTGGCATACACGCGCTTTTCGTATTCCGGAATCACGGTGTACGCTTTTAACTCCTTGCTGCCTGTGGCTGCCAGGATGTTTCCTCTGGTCCCCTTCAGATACTCCGCAGCCTCCCGGACAGTATCCACAAACACACAGCTGTCTTTGATGGCTTCTTTTTCACGAAGCAGCCGCAGATACCGGCAGCCGGCTGCCAAGCAGGCCGTCTGAATCTCCCCGGTTACCACAGAAGCGTATGGATGGGTGGCATCCACCACCAGGCGGATCTTCTCTTCTCTTATCAGCTGTTCCATTTCCCCTGCATCCATCCTGCCCTGATGCACCTGATGCCCCAAAAGCTCCCGCTCCAGAATTTGAGCTCCATACTCTGTTGCCACGCAGATATGGCAGCCTACTCCTCTCCGGGCTAGAAACTCTGCCAGCTCTCTGCCTTCTGTGGTACCTGCAAATATCAAAAGACCCAGAGGAGCTCTCCGGCTTTTGTCTTCCTCCATCCGGCTATTTTCTGTTTTCACCAAAAACTGGTGATCTCCGCTTTTTTCTGTTTCCTGCACCTGACTGCCCTTCCTTTCCGTTTCTTTTCCAAAGCCCAGAGTTCTGCGCCCTCAACAGTTCTTACGTTTCCAGAGGTTCTTCAATTTCTTGAAGTCCCCAGGTTTTATGCTTCCTTCGTTCTGCTTCTAAGGCTGTCACAGAAGCTCTCTTTGCTTTCCTGCTCACGCCTCCGCAGACCGTCTCTCCACCCGATATCCCCTGGGTGTCACCATTCTGCCGTCTATCACCTGCGTCTGAGAATTTCCGATAAACACGGTGGTAAACATATCCACCCTGGCTTCCCTGAGTTCCTTTAAGGTGATCACCTGAACCTTCTGTCCGTCCCGGCCAATCTGCTCCACAATGCCGCACACCGTCTCCGGCGCCTGATACCGCAGCATCAGGTCGCAGGCTTTCTGAAGATAATCGTACCTCTTTTTACTGGAAGGATTATAAAGACACACAGCAAAATCTGCCTCCGCCGCGCACAGCAGCCGCTTTTCAATCTTCTCCCAGGGTGTCAGAAGATCGCTGAGACTAATCAGGCAAAAATCATGGATCAACGGAGCCCCCAGCACTGCCGCCCCGCTTAAAGCTGCAGTCACCCCCGGTATCACCTCCACCTGAATTCCCGGATAATCCTTCCCAATCTCAAACATAAGGCCGGACATCCCGTACACCCCGGCATCTCCGCTGCAGATCATCGCCACCGTTTTCCCCTTCTTTGCCTCCTCAAAGGCCAGTACACACCGCTCTGCCTCCCTGCGCATAGGTGTTGTAAGAAATTCCTTCCCCGGGAAATGCTCTCTCACAAGATCCACGTATACAGTATAACCAACAATCACATCACAGCTTTTTAAACATTCTGCTGCCTGGATCGTCATCTGCTCATAATTTCCCGGGCCAATCCCCACTACCATAATTTTATTCAAAATATGCCCTCCATTCCTCTATAGCCAAAGCCGCCGTCATGCCGCCCTCTGCCTTTTTCCTGATCAGAAGTTTCCCATTTCCGCTTCCTTTCACTGCGCTGCGCTCGCACACATTATCCACCCCTACCTGGCCTGCCACAAAGGCAGAGCCCGAAAACGCTCCCGTCACCTGGGAAAGCTCCTGGGCAGAATATACGGCAAAGGGAAGCTGATACTTTTGGCAGAACGCTAAGATCGCCGTCTCCTCTTTTTTTCTGTCAATACTGCACACTGCTTTTAATGACTCAAAAGCAATCTGATTCTCTTTTAAACAGTCCAGGAGAAACTCCTCTAAAGTTTCCTTGGGAATCCCCTTTCTGCACCCCACGCCTAAAACAGCAATCCGGGGAATCAAATGCAGCGTGTGGGGAAACGGCCGCTTTTCCTTATTTACGGTGATGCAGATTCCATATTCCAGGCGCTGATCTTCCAGATCACTCTGCTCTCCATTCGACTGTTTCATTTTCTCCCGCTCCAGCACTGCCGGATCGCCCTGCTCTCCTTCGGGCTGTTTTTTCGCTTCCTGCTCCAGACCTCCGGGCAGTTGCCCGCTCCAGGAAAAGTCGCTGGAAAAGCCAATTGTCTCTCCGTCCAGCAGTCTGGCGGAAACCATCTTTGCCAGCTTCATATCTCCTATGGACAGCCGGTTTTTCCTAGCAAATACATCCACTGCAAATCTTGCATTCAGGTCTGTGGCTGTGGTAATTACCGGAATAAAACCGAGTCCCCCGGCCAGGTGACTGCACAGCTCATTGGCGCCTCCAATATGGCCGGACACCAGAGAGATTACGAATTTTCCCAGTTCATCCACCACCAGAACTGCCGGATCCAGCGTTTTTCCTTTTAGATAGGGGGCAATGCTGCGCACCGCGATTCCGGTTGCCCCTACAAATATCACTGCATCACTGTCTGCAAACGCCTTTTTTGTCCACTCCTTCAGATTCCCCATCCAGGAGCGAATCCCTTCCGGAGGCTGAAACTCTTTTTTTCTGCACCATACCTCCACGCATTCACAGCGCTGCTCTAAGAATCTCTTGATTGCCAGTGAGGTCTTCGCTCCCTGGGCAGTAAAGCAAATAACTGCAATTTTCATAAATCTCCATCCGTTCTGCCCTGACGAAACTCCGTAGTAAACTCCGGATCATACAGCTTTGACCGCTCGTAGCTGCTGTGAGTCACCACATCTCCCACAATGATCAGCGCTGTCTTGGTAATATTGTGAAGAGCTGCCGTCTCTGCCAGCGTAGACACAGTACACACATAGGCTTCCTGGTCCGGCCAGGTGGCTTTATAGACAATGGCTGCCGCCGTGTCCGGGCTGTATCCGCCCTCCATCAGACGTTTCTGCAGCTCTGCCAGCATCCCGGTACTCAAAAAGATCACCATGGTGGCCTGATGCGCTGCGAAGGAGGCAATCTCCTCCTTTTCCGGCACCGGAGTCCGGCCTGCCATCCTGGTGATCACCACGCTCTGGGACACCTGAGGCAGCGTATACTCTAAATTCAGGGCAGCGGCAGCCCCGCAAAAGGAACTGACTCCAGGACAGTAGTCATAAGAAATCCCTTTCTCATCCAGCACATCCATCTGCTCCCGGATGGCCCCATACAGGCAGGGATCCCCGGTATGAAGGCGCACGGTCATCTTCCCCGCCGCCTCTGCCTGGAACATCACTTCCAGTACTTCTTCCAGAGTCATGCGGGCGCTGTCGTACACCAGACAGCTTTCCTTTTTATAATCCAGGAGTTCCGGATTTACCAATGATCCCGCATAGATAATCACATCTGCCTCCTGTAAAAATCTCATTCCCCGAACCGTAATCAGATCCGCCGCTCCGGATCCTGCTCCTACAAAATGTATCATGTCTTTCTCCTCCTATGATTCCAAGATATTCCGACCTCTTCGGTTCTTTATTTTGCATACAGCTTCACCTTGGGACTCCTTTGCTTCGATCTGGAACGTATCCTTCAGGCTTTTTCAGAACAAAGTGAGCTTCGCACACTCCGCGAACCAGTTTTCCAGGCAGCACATCTTTGTTCCGCGCGCGTAGTTGCGCATATTTGCCCGCCGCAGTGCGATCCTGCCAGGCATTTTTGTTTCAATAGGAAGGAATTTCCTATGAAACAAGATAGTTCTCTGAAAGCTAGGGAGATTTTCTTTTTTCAAAATGCTTCAGAAGCTCCCCTGCCCCCTGAGTCTCCCCCAGATATCCGTAAGCCCCTGAAAAGAGGACTGCTTCTGTAAGAATCGAGCCACCCACCCGGTGCTGTAAATATTCCCGTATCTTCCCTGCAGCCAGCTCCATCGCTTTTTTTCGTACTCCCGCCTGTTCCATGATCTCCAAAGCCTCATCCGTGGTGATCGTCTCCAAAATTTGCCTGGCCGTATCCGCATCTGCCCCGGCCCGCAGGGCAAATGCAGCCATCAGTTCTGCCCGGCTATCCGCCTCCCTGGAATGGGTATTCATAATACCTCCGGCCACTTTAATAAACTTTCCCACATGAGCTACGAACAAAATCCCCTTTATCCCCAATTCCACAGCCATATCCAGAGTTTCCCCCACATAGTTGCTGCATTTCACAGAGCTGGACAGATCCACGGTCATCTGCTCTCTGGTAAAAGCCTCCCCATAATTCCCCGGAGTAACCAGCAAGTATTCCCTGCCTTCCGCCCGCTTCATCTCCATCTCCACCCGGATACTGGCAATCAGGGCAGCTTCACTCATAGGAACCACGATTCCGCTGGTGCCAAGAACGGAGATCCCTCCCTGGATCCCCAGCCTGGGATTAAAGGTTTTTGCTGCAATCTCCTCCCCCTTAGGAATGGAAATCAAAACATCCAGTCCTCCTTGATACCCAAACTCCCGGCAAACTTCCGTTACTGCTTCCCGGATCATCTTTCTTGGAACCGGGTTGATGGCCGCCTCCCCCACCGGAACCTGAAGGCCTTTTCTGGTAACCCGCCCTACGCCCACGCCTCCATCAATAAAAATTTGTTCTCTCTCATCTTCTCCGTTCCTAACCGACTGAGCTTCCTCCCTCGGATTTTTCCTTTCCAGAGACCTTTCCTCCGTTTCCCGAAAAGAAACCCGTGAAAAAACTAAAATCCCATTGGTAGCATCCGGATCATCTCCCCCGTCCTTTCGCACGGCACAGGAGACAGCCTTCTCTTTCTGATCAATATTCAAAATTTCCAAATGCAGTGTGATTCCCTTGGGCGTTATCAGAGAAATCTGCTCTAACCGGGCTCCGGAGAAAAGCATCCAGGCTGCTGCCTTGGAAGCCGCCGCTGCGCAGGAGCCGGTGGTATAACCGCAGCGAAGTTTTTTATGATATTTTGTCACATACAGATTTTCTACTCCCGTATTTCCCATACAGCCTTCTCCTTCTTCTTTTATTCCGCCGCAGTGCGTTCCTGCACGGAGTGCTTTTTTATGTCATAGGAGGCAAACTCCTATAATGAAACATAGAATCCTGCACCGCAGGATTCTACGCCTGCGGCGGGGCGCCTTAGCGGCAGCTTTCCTATCCGCCGCAGTGCGTTCCTGCACGGAGTGCTTTTTTATGTCATAGGAGGTAAACTCCTATGATGAAACATAGAATCCTGCACCGCAGGATTCTACGCCTGCGGCCGGGCGCCTTAGCGGCAGCTTTCCTATCCGCCGCAGTGCGCTCCTGCACGGAGTGCTTTTTTATGTCATAGGAGGTAAACTCCTATGACATAAAAAAACTGCCGTCTTGCGACAACAGTCCTATCACTGCTTCGCCGGTTGCCGCAGCTAAGCACAGTGAGAGGTATCTGACTTTCCGAAAATTCTTTCGGCGACACAGTAACGGACTTGTTCAGGATTCCCACCTGATTCCCTCTTGCTATTTCATTGTTCTCATAAATCTCAAGTTTCTCATTCAGGCTTAGGAAGCTCATCGATGAGTTCTGACGCTTTTAGGGCCTGACGGATAATGTGTATCCCCTCCGGCTCCAGATCTCCGAAATCAGGGCACTCATAATACTCATCCTTCAAAAAAGCATTGGACAACTTAAAAATCTCAGCGTCATACCCTTCCATCTGGTGCTCCAGAATTTCCCCCTGTTCTTTCATATAATTCAAGTTTTTGTCCCCTTCCAGGGTCATCTGATTCAGCACCTCCAGCATCACAATAAAATGTTCCTCGTCCCAGCTGGATAAATACATACATTTACACAGCCCCTTTGTAAAAAAAGGCGCTTTATAGTAGCAGGTCAAAAGATCCCGAAACCGCTGCCGATGCTCCGTATTTTCAAACAATTTATGATGGGACAAATCTAACAAACACTTTTCATACCAATTCATACCGGGGACTCACCTCTGCACAAAAATAGTTATTCCATGAGTTTCCAACCTTCATGGAATAACTATAATTTATTTTCTTCAAGAATACAAGGTCATTTCTCAAAAAATCACAAATTTCCCATGGATTTAATGCATTTTGGAAAATACTGGCTCCAATGCGAAATAGCAGTCATCAAAAAGCTGCCGCATAGGCTTATAGGCTTTTACTGCCTCAGGGTCTGGCTCATGAACTGCCTGAATTTCCAGGAAACGGTCAATGGCAGTAAAGTCCTCATAAATTCCAGTTCCAACTCCGCCGATCACCGCCGCTCCCATAGAACCGGCCTCCTCCAAAACAGCTGGAACCGTGATCCTGGTATTATAAATATCTGCCATGATCTGCCGCCACACAGCTCCTTTTGCGCCCCCGCCTACTACCATAATCTCATCAATCTTCACCTGGGTCTTCAAGATATCCAGTACAATGGCCAGATTCATGGCCACCCCTTCCAGAACGCTTCTTAGCATATCGCTTCTGGTGGTCTCTGCCATCAGTCCAAGAAAGGCTCCCTTGGCCTCATGATTCCATCTGGGCGCCCTCTCTCCCAGAAGATACGGCAAAAACAGTACGCCGTTGGCTCCGGCCGGGCTCTTGGCAATCTCCTCATTGATAATATCATAGGGCGACCTGCCATTTTCCCTTGCCTGAAGGCTCTCAATCTGACAGATCGTATTTTTCAGCCAGCTGTAGCATCCACCTGCGCTCTGCATAGTTCCATTGGGAGCGTAAAGTCCGGGAACTGCATGCGCCCAGTTCACAGACCGCATCTGCGGATCATAAATCGGTTTCTCAGAAGTCGTGGTGATCCATGCGGAGGTTCCCATGCAGCAGTAGGTTTTTCCCGGACGAATGGAGCCGGCTCCTACATTGGCAGTAACGCCGTCACCGGCTCCCAGCACCACAGGCGTTCCCGGTGCCAGTCCGGTAAGTTTTGCCGCCTCCTCCGTCACTCCTCCTGCCACAAAGGTAGAAGGCTTCACCTCCGGCAGCTTATCTCCATCAATCCCAGAATACTCAACAAGTTTCTCAGACCATTGGAACGTGTTGATATCAAAACATTCCATGCTGTTGGCGTCTGAATACTCTGTATAAAACTTCCCGGTAAGCCGGAACACAATATAGTCCTTGGCATTCAGCGTCTTATAAGTCTGTTCATAGATCTCCGGTTCATGATCTTTTACCCACATCAATTTCTGCACCCCGTAGGAAGCGGTATTGCGATGCCCCACAATGTGATAAAAGTCCTTCTGACTGATCTTTTCCTCCAGCCTGGCCGCCTGCTCCACAGCCCTTTGATCCGCCCAGATGATGGCTTTTCTTAAAGGATTTCCCTTCCGGTCCACGCAAAGGCATCCCATCATCTGACCGCTGAAGCTGACTGCTCCAATATCCTTCGCATCGATCCCCGCAGACTGAATCAGATTTTTGCTGGTAATGCACACAGCATTCCACCAGTCATCTGCATCCTGCTCTGCCCAGGTGCCGTTAAAATAATGAACATCGTAAGCAAACACCTGGCTGCCTACCAGCTTCCCCTCAACGGTAAAGAGACTGGCCTTGTTGCCCGACGTTCCCAAGTCGTGGGCTAAAATGTATTGACTCATATAAAATCCCCCATTGCTGTTTTTCATTTCATAACTTTTCTTTCAATTTGGCATCCGCGTACAAAAGGCACCCCTCCCTCTGCGCACCGATGCAGCCCCATTTCCAACATATCTTCCTTGTATTACAGCCATTCTAACGGCGCTGAAATTTCATTCAGCCGTGCGATCATCTCCTCCGTCAGATTCCAGGTAAGGGAGTGGACATTCCGTTCCAGCTGCTGGATTGACGAAGCGCCTCCTATAATAGAAGTCACTTCTTCTTTCTGGCGCAGCCAGTTTAAGGACACTTCATTCATGGGGCGTCCGATCTCCTCCGCAAAAGCCTTCACCTGACGGCCCGCCTTCATATAAGTCTCAAACTGGGGGCCTGCCAGCTTTGGATTAGCGCTGCGGATGTCATGTTCGGAAAAGCGCTTTCCATCCAGGAACTTTCCTGCCAGCAGTCCCTGAAACATAGGACTGTAGGGCAAAAATGCCTGACCATATTTTTTCACAGTGGGAAGCACCTCCGACTCGGTGCGGTAATCCAGCGGAATGGAATGATAGCTTACCGGATTGCGCTCCAGCAGGTTATACAGAGACTGCTGACAGTTTACCTCCACAAACCCCATCATCTTCTCCACATCTGCCTGGCTAAAATTGGAAAGTCCTACGTAGCGAATCTTTCCTGCCTTTTTCAGCTCCTTCAGGGCATCTGCCGTCTCTTCCAAAGGAGTATTCGGATCCGGCCAGTGCATCTGATAAATATCAATGTGATCTGTCTGCAGGCGGCGAAGGCTCTCATCAATCTCCCGAAACAGATTTTCCCTGGACAGATTATTCTGGGTTTCATACTTTTTCTCCCAGGTCAGCCCTGCCTTGGAAGCAATGAGCACCTGATTCCTCTTGCCATCTTTCAGAGCTTTCCCCAACAGAGTCTCAGATACACCCCAGCCGTACACCGGTGCTACATCAAAAAAATTGATGCCCATATCAATGGCCGCATGAATAATGTCAATGGATTTCTGATCCTCAGAAGTATCCCAATCTCCTCCAAATCCCCAGCATCCCACTCCAATGGCTGAAATCTCTTCCTCGATCATTCTTACTTTCTTATAAATCATATCCTGACTCCTTTCCAGGGCGCGAAACACTAATCTTGGAACTTTTCAATGCAGGGCACCACATAAATCCGCTTCTCTCTCCCCGGGTTCTCAAATCGTTCCATCAAAAGCTCCATCGCTTTCCGCCCCATCCCCTTGGCATCCCGTGTCACGCACTCATACTGATAGCCGATCGTATCCAGGATGGCAATGTGGTCAATCCCCACTGCCTGTATATCCCGATCCAGCTTTTTTTTACACTCCCGCAGGGCCCGCAGAAAACCTAAGGTAGTGGCGTTGTTGCAAAGCACCAGACCTTCCGGCTCTTTTCCCTGCCGGAACATATCCAGGGCAATCTCATAGGCACGATCAGCCATATAGTTTCCCTCAAACACATACTGTTCCTCAACGGGCAGATGATGATCCTCCAAAGCCTGGGCATACCCCTGGTATCGGTCTCTGGCATGTTTCAGGTTCATATCTCCGGTAATAATACCGATTTTTTTACTTCCTTTTTTAATCAGCCGCTCTGCTGCAAGATATCCGCTCTGAAAATTCTCATAGAATACGCCGTCCCACTGAGCATTCTCAATCTCGCGGTCCACTAAAACCACAGGAATATGAAGATTTTTCAGCTGAACCCTTACAGAGCGGGCTGCCTTTGCATCCGAATATCCAATAGCAGGCGCAAAGATCACACCTTTCACCCGCTGCTGTTCCAGCATAGACAAAACCTTCTTTTCTTTCTCCCCGTCGTTTCCTGTATTGCACAGAATCATGGTGTAATTGTTCTGATCAATCACCCCTGAGATTCCCTCCAAAACCTCTCCAAAAAAAGGATTATCCACCTCAGGAATGATAATCCCAATGGTGTTCGTCTCCCTTCTCGAAAGATTTTGGGCTGTGGCAGATGGAGAATAGTGATACTCCTTTATAATGGCTTCGATTTTATTTCTGGTGTTTTCATGCACATAGCCGCTGCTGTTAAGTACCCTGGAGACCGTTGACTTGGATACCCCGGCCATTTCCGCAATCTGTCCGATTGTTATCATTAATTATCTCACTTCCAATCCAGCATGTAGCGCTGGAAAATTACCGCATCCTTTGCATCCTGATCCAGAGCCTCCTCGCTCATGACGCCGCAGATAGGACGCCAGATTTTAATATCCTGTCCCACCTGACCGCCCATATTCACGAAAGGCTCCATCACTACCCGCTTGTCATAGCCAATGTCTTTTAAGGCTTCCCCAATCTCTCTCCAGGGGGTACGGCCCTTTCCGGGCACCATGCGGTTGCATTCACCGGTATGGAAATGTCCCAAAAGATCTCCGGCGGTGCGGATGGCTGCTCCGATGCTGGCCTCCTCAATGTTCATATGAAAAGTGTCCAGCATCACCCAGACATTGGAGCAGTCCGCTTCCTTTACAAATCTTACGCCTTCTTCGGCAGTGTTCAGCAGATAGTTTTCAAACCGGTTCAAACACTCCAGATTCAGATCCACGCCGTACTGGGCGGCTTCCCTTGCCAGAAGCCGGATCCCCTCCACCGCATTCTTCCAGTCCTCCTCCTTATCCACCGGACGGGTGTAGTCCACCGGCCAGTAGGAATAGAGTGCTCCGCCTACAGCGGTACTTCCCAGCTGTTCCATCACAGAAAACAGTTTCTTGTACCATTCCATGGCCGAAGCCCGCACTTCTTTATTGCCGATATTATGAGCTGCCACCGGGCCGTAGCCTACGGTCAGCTCGATCCCATTATCATCCGCAGCTCTTTTCAGCCTGCGGATCTCCTCCGGACTGTAATCCGGAAGGGGGGCTCCGCCAATCTCAAGAATATCAAACCCCAGCCTGGCCGCTTTGTCAACATATTTTACATAATCTGCTGACCATTCCTTTTCCCAATACGCATAATAAATACCATGCTTCATAAAATCACCTTATGCCTTTCTTGACTTTAACTGGTCGATCACTACTGCCAGGGTGATCAGCACGCCGGAGGTTACCTCCAATACGAAGGTATTCAGGCCGAACTGAGTGCCTGCATTGTTGATCAGTACCATCAAAATAGTTCCCAAGATCGTTCCTGTCACTGCACCCCGGCCGCCGCTAAGGGATGCGCCGCCGATAACGGAAGCTGCGATGGCATCCATCTCATACCCGTCTCCTCCTGTGGGATAAGCGCTGTTTACACGGGCGGTAAGCATCACGCCTGCAATACCGCACAGCACGCCGCAGAGACAATATACCGAATAAAACATTTTCCGAACCTTAATACCGCTCAAGCGGGCAACCTCCACACCGCTTCCGATCACATACAGGTTCCGTCCAAATATAGTGTATCGTAAGATTAAGATTGCAATCACGGCTACTGCGATCCAGATTAAAGCCAGATAAGGAATTTTACCTACAGAACCGATACCCAGCTCCATAACCTTGCGGTCAATACCGGAGATGGTCTTTGCATCAGAGATGATTTTTACCGCGCCGCGGATGATGGTCTGAGAGCCTAAGGTAGCGATCATAGGAGCTACATTAAATTCGTAGATAATGGCTGCGTTGTACAGTCCGCAGATGCCGCCGATCACGATGGCAATCATCACAGAGGGAAGCACGCCCATTCCCATCTTAGACTGGAGCAGCGCCAGAACCATGCTGGAAAGTCCGGTGATGGCTCCCACACTGATATCAATACCGGAAGTGATGATGATAAAGGTCTCTGCCACCGCCAGTACACCGGTAATCGAACACTGCTTCAGCAGATTCATTAGATTATATTCAGAAAAAAAGTTGTCTGTAACAATGGAAGCCATTGCGAACAGTACTACAATAATGGCAATCAGAGAAAACTCTGTGGTCTGGTAAAAATGTTTCATTCCAGTAGCTGATTTTTTCTTGTTCATGAGAATTCCTCCCGCTTTTATTCTTCAATGGATGCTGCCAGCAGCACCTGCTCTTCTGTTAAGTCCTTCATCTGCTCTTTGCTGTAGGATGCCGTGATCTTACCCTGAGCCATAACGATCATCCTGTCTGACAAGCCCATCACCTCAGGCAGGTAAGAAGAAATCAAAATGACTCCCTTCCCCGCCTCCGTCAGACGCTCAATGAGCTTAAAAATCTCTTCCTTTGCTCCCACATCTACACCCACGGTAGGTTCATCAAAAATTAATATCTCCGGATCTCTGCACAGCAGCTTTGCAATAACCACCTTCTGCTGGTTTCCTCCGGAAAGATTCCCTACCAGCTGATGAATGCTGGGTGTCTTTACATTAATCTTTTTGCTGAACTCTTCCGCCCGCTCATCTTCCTTTTTCAGATTGATGACTCCGCCTTTGCTGATCATATCATAAGAGTTCATATTGATATTGGTTTTAATAGCCAGAGGCAATGCCAGGCCGTCTGCCCTCCGGTCCTCTGTCAGAAAACCGATCTTTTTCTCCAGCGCATCCTGAGGATTTTTGATTTTGGTCTCTTTTCCCCGAAGGTAAAGTTTTCCGGAAGTATACTTGTCTACTCCGTAAATAGCCCGCATAATCTCACTGCGGCCAGCACCTACCAAACCAAAAAATCCCAGGATTTCTCCCTTATGTACGGCAAAATCAATCTTTTCAAAATGATGGCCGTCTCCAAAATTCTCTACCCGAAGCAGCTCTTCTCCCGGTTCAAAATGCCTGATATCATAGATATCCGACATAGCCCGTCCTACCATCATGGCAACTAAAGATTCTTTCGTTACTTCTTCAATCGGCTTGGTGTCCACATAGGTTCCGTCTTTTAAGATCGTAACTGAATCGCAAATATCCATAATCTCCTCCAGACGGTGGGAAATATAGATCACGCTGACTCCCTGAGCCTTTAACTCTTTAATATAGTCAAAAAGAATTTCTACCTTTTCGTTTTCCAGCAGTGCGGTGGGTTCATCAAAGATCACCAGCTTAATATTATCATTTACAGAAATCTTGCTGATAGTGACCATAGCCTGCATGGCAATGGGCAGATCTTTGATCTTTGCCAGGGGATTTACATCCATCTTAAACTTGTCCACAATCACCTGGCTTTCCTCGTTCATTTTCTTCCAGTCAACCGTCCCAAATTTCGTTTTCGGCACTTTCCCCAGAAAATAATTTTCCGCAATGCTCAGATCCGGCGCGATATTTACATGCTGATAGTTGGCAAACATGCCATGCTCCTGCGCCTGCAGGGCATCCATACCGGAAACCCAGGTTCCATTGTCATTCAAAGAAATGGTTCCCTTATTCGGCTTCTCCACACCCATGATACATTTAATCAAAGTGGATTTTCCAGCGCCATTTTCACCTACCAGAGCTCTTACCTCTCCTTTTTGGATGGTGAAGCTGACGTCATTGAGTGCGGTTACGCCGGGATAAAATTTACTGATATGTTCGATCTTTAAAATTGTATTATCCAAATCTCTTCCTCCCGAACTTGTGCGCCAGTGTACAAGGGACAACACGTTTTTCTTGTTTTTCTGCGTTTTCTTCTGTACTTGAAACGCATTGTCCTTTGTACGCCAACGCTGCAAAAGAGGGCCTCCCAAAACTATAATATTTGAATTTATAGATAGGTCTGCCCTCTTTGATTTTCATTCACCAGATACGCTTAATTCTAAGGTAAACCTCTTATCTTGCCAGCAGTGTAGGATTCAGCAGAGCCTGGGTAGCCTCGTCTTCCAGCATATCCTGAAGAACTGCGCTGGGCTCACAGTTTACCTGTTTCTCAGTTTCCGGATTCTTACCTTCCAGAACAGTGATGATGGCATTCTTAGCTGCCTCATAACCCTGAGTATAAGCATCCTGCACGATGATGGCATCCAGAACGCCGTCCTCTAATGCCTGAATCTCGGTAGCATCAGAGTCCACACCGATAATAACAGCCTTGTCGCCAAGGTTCGCAGTCTGAGCTGCTAAAACAGCGCCGTTGGCAGAAATATTGTTTCCGCCGTAGATACCGATCAGCTCATCGCCAAAAGTAGAAATCTGGTTTTCTACGTTAGCCTGTGCCTCTTCCAGGTTGTTGTTGTTGTAATAGGTCTCGGTGCAGGTGATCTCAGGAGCATGCTCTGCCATATAATCAACAAAGCCCTGCATTCTCTGCTCGCCGTTTGCATTCACCATGGAGTAGTTCATAGCAACCGTTCCTTTAGGCTCAATGCCTTTCTCTTCCATAAGAGCCAATGCCTGCTCTGCTGCCAGAGCGCCAATGGACATATTGGAGCAGTAATAGAACTGATTGTAGCAATCCTCATTATCTGTCACATCCCCTTGGAACAGTCCGCAGTTTACAAAATTCAAAACAATATCCTGTGCAACTGCTTCCATTGCCTTGGGAATGGTAGCTTCCGGAACCTGAGTAGCCGTAACAATGGCATCCGGCTTAGCTGCAATCGCTTCCTCAAATGCAGTTACATAGCCTTCTGTCTGGGACTCTTCTGCCGGTCCAGTGGTCTGAAGGTTAATCTTCACACCATACTCTTCTTCCATATCCAGAACTGCGTTCTGAATACCAATACCGATGTACTGCCAGAACTCGGATGCAGTAGAGCAGGACAGATAGATCAGATCCATCTCTTCCGGTGTCTCTGCCATTGCAGTAACGCCCATCATCATGCTTGCAGCCATGGTTGCGCTCAGCAGCGCGCTGATCAGTTTCTTTTTCATTTGAAATACCTCCTTAAAAGTAAAATAGTACCGCTCCTTCTGCGGTCCCCCTAAATCTTTCTGAAACGCGGCCCCTATATGTAACCGGTTCCATATCTAATATATAGTATAATCCACCAATTTTGTCAATCTTTTTTGTATTTTTTTCGTTTTTTCTTCTATTTTGCACAAATTTCAGGACTCTTTTTTGTATAGTATTTCTATTCTATTTCTATTTTTTCTAATAGTTTCTTAATTTAAATAAAGAACCGGTTCTATATTCGTATACAAAATCAGCATACAAGGACATAACGATTTTTCTTGTATGCTGATGGTATGCATTTTCATATGCAATTTGATTCCCTTGCATCTTAAAAATTAGTAGCCTCAAAATCCGTTCTTACAGCTTTCTAATTTTTTCTTCTTCACCATAATAAACTATTTTCATTAATCGCTCCATATCTTTTTCTGACGGCTGAATGGGATTATACGGTGTACAGCGATCCTGAAAGGCATGAATTAGCATTGCCGGTATATCTTTTTCGAAAACATCATCTTTATTTACAACTTCCTTCATTGTGTTCGGAATATTTACCGTTTTACGCAATTTTAAAACAGCCTCTCTCAAGTCTCCAAAACCGCACAACTCCTCCAGCCGCTGATATTTTCTGCTCGCCCGGTCACATGACTTATTATATTCCAGTATATAAGGAAGCGTTACTGCATTGGCCAATCCATGAGATACATGAAAAAATCCGCCAAAAGCGTGAGCAATCGTATGTACAATTCCCAACCCCGCCGAAGCAAATGCCATTCCTGCAATACAGGACGCATTTTGCATTTTCTCACGATACTCTAAATTACCCGGCTCCAAGTAGGCTAACGGCAGATACTGAAAAATCATCTGAACCGCCTTCTCGGCCAGCGCATCTGTAAAATCGGTAGCATTATTTGACACATACGCTTCAATCGCATGAGTAAGAGCGTCCACCCCAGTGTTGGCAGTCAGGCTTCCATTCATACTACTGGTCATTTCCGGAGGAAGGATTGCAACATCCGGTATCAGACGTACGTCTGCAAAAGAAAATTTTCTATTTTTCTTACTATCTGAAAGTACTACAGAAGCAGTTGCTTCACTTCCGGTTCCACTTGTAGTCGGAATACACATAAGATGAGCCTTTACTCTTAAATTCTTAATAATGCCCTTTTCCCTCAAGCGATCCATTTCCAGCCCCTTAAGCTGCGGATTTTCATAAAATGCCCAGATACCTTTTGCCGCATCCAAAGCTGAACCTCCGCCCAATCCAATAATCCAATCCGGCTGAAACGCCTCTGCCTTTTCTGCTCCTTTTAATATGCTATCAAATTCTGGATTCGGCTCCACCTGATCGAAACAACAGTATTTTGCTCCAATCTTCTCTAAATGTTCCGTAACTCGCGCCAGTTGGCCGCTCTGCTCTGCATAAGGTCCACTAGTTACTATCATTGCCGCCTTGCACTGTATCCCTTCAATATAATCAAGCGAATCTCTCCCTGAAACAATTGCATCTCCGCCAAATTTCATTACTTGCATTTTTCTCTTCTCCTTTACCCTCTAACGCCCCAATTATTTCTTACATCTTCTGCAAAACCAAAAAAGTCTTTCACTTCCAATACCGTTCCATCATCCAACACACACGTTCCATAAAACTTTCCAAAAACCTGATGCTGAAGCGATCCACCTTTGGAAAGATCACAGAGCGTAGAACGATCCAAGACAGGAACAAACTCCATATCAAAACGTCCGTCATTTGATACCATATGCCAGGGTGCACAGTCATATCCCTCTTCCGGAATATGAAAAACAATCTCATCAAATTTATGAGCTATTCCGTCATAAAAAATCATATTCTCTGTTGCACGGGAAAGATCTCCAAAACCGTAACCAATATTAAATCCGAAATTTTTTCCCTCAAGTTCGCCGCTGGCACTGCCCCAAAACCATCGATTCTCATTTGGCCATATTCCTCTTCCAAAATCCAGCACTGCAAAATCCTTTTCTGATGCAAAGGTATGTACAAAATCGCCTATCCGGATGCTTCCACTGGCTCTCATACAGTTTAGTTTCTCATTAAAATAAAAATATTCTTTTCCGTCTGAAAACGGAGTAACAATTACCATACGTTCCGTCTCCGGTACCGTTAATACCAGATCCAACTGATAATCCTTTCCGTCCTGGAAGTCCTTCATATTTGCTTTGATAATATGTTTCCCCTCTTTACGGATAAAAATAGCTTCAGCCTTTTCAGAGCGAAAATAGCAAGTCCCTTCATCGTCCTTAGGTTGGTCAAGATTTCCTGCACCATAAACACTTTCTGTTACACTGTACTGTTCCTTAAAATTCAACAGGCTGGCAGTAAACATTCCGAAAACTCCAAAATCATTGATCGTGACAGCAACGCCTATATCTTCATTCCCAATAAAATAATAATCCCATTCTTTTGCCCGACTGCGTTGCACCTTCATATCCTCCGGATTATATTGGAAATACATTTTTCGCGCCCATCCAGGATTCAATAATTCTCCATTTTCATTAAAAATTTTTTGAAAGTTTTTAATTTCATTCTGCATACTACCCCTCCTTAAAAATAACCGGCTTCATCCATGAGTAAAATTATCCTTATATAGCTGCAGCACCGCCCATAAGAGCAGCGCTGCATAATATTCTTTTACCAAACATTATTTACTTTTTCTGCAAATCCAAATTCATCCTTAAACTCAATCTCTGTTCCGTCATCTAAGACAGCCTTTCCTGAGAACAACCCAAATACCTGATGCTGGCCACTGGCATAATCTCCCACTTTCAATCTGGATTGGCGATCCATCACTGGAACAAAATCCATATCCAATCTTCCATCATTTGTTACAAATTTCCAGTTCTTCATATAACTCTCATCAGGCAGTACAAGTTTCAAATCCCCTATAACATCACCTGGTATCTGGAAGGTTAACTGATCAATCTTATTTGCTTTTCCATCATAAAAAATGATATTTTCTGTTGCATAAGAGGTATCTCCAAAACCATGTCCTATATTAAATCCAAAGGGCTTACCATTAATAGTCGTACTTAATGATCCCCAATACCATTCATTCACATGTTCCCAAATCCCTCGGCCCCAATCATTTGTACCCGTTGAATTCTCCTTGGTAAACGTATAGGTTTTCCCCGCGTACTCCATCATTCCCTCTGTTATCATATTGTTAACTTTGTAATTGTAATAAAATAAATTAGGATCTGACTTGTAGGGAATAACCATAACTGTTTTTTCTGTATTTGGCGTTATTACTTTAATATCAGCTTTGAAATCATTTCCTGGTGTTAAATCTTTAAAGTCTATTACGATATGGCAGCTATCACCCTGTTTATCATAAATGCCAAAAGCGCGATCTGTCTTGTAAGCAGTAGTCGTAAATACATCCCGAGGCATAAACATTCCTTCTGAACCTTGCTTCATCAAAATGTCCGATTCACAAACATACTTTTTATTCACATAATCCATAAACTGAACGGTTAACCGAGAACAGGAACCCACATTCGCCATAGATAAGCCCAAACCGTAATCTTTATTTAAAATCAGATAATACTCCCATTCTTTCATTTCTGTTTCAGGGACCTGAATTGCATCGCGATTGTACTCCAACAAGTACTCTCTTGACCAGCCTGCCTCAATTAAATGACCGTTTTTATTCAAAAGAGGATGCTCTTTTGTAATCTCGTGCTGCATAAATTTTCCCTCCATCTTTTTTCGCCTATATGATTCAGCTATACAAACAATCAAAAACCAAGATATGCTGTCTTTACTTGTTCGTTATTTAATAATTCCTGACCTGTACCCTCCATTGTAACAGTACCATTCTCCATTACATACGCGCGATCAGCGATCGCTAACGCCTGACGGGCATTCTGTTCAATAAGCAGGATACTCATACCCGTCTTATTCAAATCTTTAATAGTTCTGAATAGCTGCTCAATAATCAAAGGTGCTAATCCCAGGGACATCTCATCAATCATCATAATTTTAGGCTCGCTCATAAGTCCTCTGGCAATAGAAATCATCTGCTGCTCTCCGCCGGAAAATGTACTGGAAATACGGTTTTCATACTTCTTAAGCACTGGAAACATTTCATAGCATTTTTCCAAATTTTCCATGACACGTTTCTTATTTTTCCGATAATGATATGCACCCATTAAAAGATTCTCTCTTACTGAAATTTCCGGAAACAGCTGCCGTCCTTCCGGAACCATGCACAATCCCATTTCAGCACACTCATAAGAGCTAATGCCTGTAATATCTTTTCCATCAAAAACAACAGTTCCGCTCACAATCGGATTCATGCCACAGATAGAGCGTAATGTAGTAGATTTTCCTGCACCATTAGATCCAACGACCACTACAAGCTCACCTTCATTAACATGAAAGTTGACCCCCTGCAAAATTTGCAATCCACCCAATACAACATTAAGATTCTTAACCTGCAGCAACATTACTGTCACCTCCCAAATATGCTTTAATAACTTTTGGATTATTTGCTACCTCTTCTGGAGAGCCATTTGCAATAATCTGGCCATTCTCCAAAACAAACACTTTATCGCATAAACTCATAACCACGCGCAGCACATGTTCCACAATAAGCAATGTAATACCAAGTTCTTTTGAAACCTTCTTTACATACTTAAGAATCAGCTCTACTTCACTTGGCACTAACCCCGCAAAAAGTTCATCCAATAATAATAATTCCGGCTGAGTTGCCAAAGCTGCTGCCAATTCTGCTTTTTTTCGATCATACATATTTAGCTTTGAAATCTTAGCTTTTTCTTTCCCCGTAAGACCAACAAAATCAATCATTTCTTGAGCCTTTGCAATGGCCTCTTTTTTGTTTTTAATCTTACAATAGGCTCCTACTCTTACCGATTCTTCCAATGTCATGTCTGGAAACGCCTGTGCTTTTTGGAAAGTGGTGGAAATTCCCTTTCGGCAGATTTTATATGGATCCTGATTTGTAATTTCTTCATCTTTAAAATAAATATGACCGCTAGCCACTCTGTTAAAACCTATAACAGCTTTAAAAAAAGTAGATTTCCCTGCTCCATTTGGTCCGATAAGACCGACAATCTGGCCTTTTTCAAAGTTCACATTAACATTTTTATTTGCATTAACTCCACCGAAGGTGATCGTTACATCCTCCGCCCTTAAAAACATCTTATCCCTCCTTACTCAGCATCTGCCTTGGCATCCTGATTTTCTATACTACGCACATCAATTTCTTTAGGCTGGAAAATTTTGCTTCCCATAATTCCCTGTGGGCGAAGCAGTGCCATAACAATCAATACCAACGCATAAATTACCACTGAAAGAGAGGCAAACTCGGTGGGCATTGCACCTCTGATATATTCATCCATGATGATAAGAATAGCTCCTACCCAGGGTCCAAATATATGGCCTACGCCGCCTACCATACATACCATCATAATACGCAATGATACTGTTCCATTAAAGACTTCTGCATTATGTGCCATCATATAAATAGCGTAAAAACTACCAACTATTGATGCCATAGTAGCACTGATTAGCACTGCTAAAATACGCCATCCGCGAATATTCACTCCTAAAGATGCTGCCAATTGTGGATTTTCTTTCAAGGCTACAAACATTGTTCCCACTCGACTAGAACGTATTACCTGAAATATTACAGTCATTAATACAGCCATACACAAACCCAATACATAGAGTTCTTTACGAGTAAGCTGCCACTCTCTCGGAAGAGAAATTCCCAGCCAACCACCAGTGATCGTAAGCTGTCCTGCTAATGTATAAAAAATAGAATGAATGCCAATTAAAGCCATCGTAAAATATAATCCAGATAATTTAGATCCAACTAGTCCTACAATAAGGGCCACAACTAAATTCGCTGCAATGCCTACTAATAATCCCACCAGCGGATTTGAACCTGCCCGTGCCAGCATCAAAGACATTCCATAAGCCCCTATACCATAAAACAACGCATGCGCAATAGAAAACAAACCAGACATGCCGGAAAGCAAATTCCATGACTGCCCTAAAGCAATATAAATAAATACCAAAATTCCAATATTTATATTACGCCGACTGCCACCGATAGGAAGGTAAATAATCAATGCAGCCACAGCTAACATCACAATCAAATAAATACTTTTTTGTTTTGTCAATTTCAAAGATTGCATCTTCTCTCCCTCCCCCTTAAATAGTGCGCGCTACATTTTCCGCCTTATTAAAAATACCATAAGGACGCAGCAGCAATATAATAACAAACATAGCATATAAAATCGGATCATGGTAAAAGGGACCAATAATACCTTTAATCAACGAAGATACTACGCCAATGATCAATCCGCTAAGAAATGCACCATACAGATTTCCTATTCCAGCAGAAATGCAAATAATAAACGCATAAGACTGCCAGGTAGTCCCGAAATTGGGTTCAACAGTAAACATAGTCATCAGCATGATGCCAGCAATAGCTATCATAACGTAGCTGATGGAAAACGCCAAATCTAAAATACGCTCACTCCGAACTCCCATCAAAGATGCTACGTCACGGTTTTGAACCACAGCTCTAATGGCACGTCCTGTCCAAGTCTTACTCAAAAACAGCTGAAATCCTATTAAAATTGCACCGGATAAAATAAAACAAAAAAGCTGTGTCAGCCCAATACTAATATTTTCCGTAAAATAAAATCTTTTCTCCAAAAGGCCAAAATCACGTGGATAACTTGTGAAAAAGAAATTAGCCAAATTAACAATAATTAACTGCAAACCCATGGTACACAAGATCTGTGTATTACGATTATTAGGACGCAAAACCGTTTTTCTCATAACCCATCCTAATACAACGTTAAATACTAAAACAAATAACAAAGTAAGCGGTATCGGCCATCCCCACATAGCAATGGGCCAATAAGTTAAATACATAGTAAACATAATACATGCGCCATAGGCAAAATTTGCAAACTTTAAAGCACCACACTGGAAGCTCCAGGCAGCAGAAGTCAAACCATAGAGTCCTCCCATGAGAATTCCATTTATAATATAGCTAATAATCGCAGTCAAAGTCACTAGAATTTCTCCTCTCTCAACACAGCAGGGTGAACAACGGGAGATTGTCCACCCTGCTCCTATAAAAATTAACTATTTGAACATTTATTGTAATCACTTTGTCCAAGGAACAACCGCTTCGCTAGTCGCAAGGAAATCAGGATATACACAGTTGAGTTCACCGCCGACCCACTGGTTGATAATGTACTGTTCTGCCTTCTTGTTATCATTCAATTCGTCAAAATCAATCCCCCAATACCAAACCAACTCACCATAATCTGCTTTAAACTCTTTCATAGCATCTGCTACAATTTTCGGGTCATCCCATGTAGCTGGATCTAAGGACTCAAGAACTTTGAAATAAATCTCCATGCCTCCATATGCCTGCAATGCATGAGCCAACGGTTTCCATCCGTGCTTCGCTTCATAGTCCTCACTCATTTTTGTAATGCCAGGAGCAGCATCTTCCGAGATAGAAGGTGTTGTATAAGACAGAGATAATACGCCATCTGTAATTTCATCGCCTAAGTCAGCAAAGTTAGGCGTATCATAATAGCAGCCTGCTGCTACTGTAAGAGGCGGTGTATACTTTAACTCTGCCATCTTCTTCTGGAAGGGAGCACCGTCTGCCGCTCCTTGTATCGGAATAAGCACATTATATTCTGTATTCATCAAAGTGGTAACGATAGATGTAAACTCGGTTGTCTCAGGCGGATACCCTCCATCATAAACAATATCAACTCCCATTTCTTCTGCACATGCTTTGATTGGATCTGCTACATGATTTAATCGTGTTGTGTAAACCAGAGCCACTTTCAGTTCGTCTGCTGGAATACCAAGATACTGATCGGCAAGATCAATTGCAGCCTTCATTGTCTCTCTTCCAAATGCAGTGACATTCGCACCGCCACGGAAGAAAAAGTCACTTGGTCCCTGAAGCAAGTCAGCATCCCAGGCCAACGACATATACATGCACTCCATTTCATCTACCATAGCTGCAATACTCCGGTCTGCTATACAACCATAGCCGGAAATAAAATAACGAATGCCATCGTCATAGAGCCGCTCAAATTCCGAAATAACCGCATCTTGAGTGGGACCATCTGCAAAAACTAATTCTATCTTACGACCATTAATCTCTCCGCCCCAGTGTTCCAATGCCAACTCCGCACCTTGCTTGTACTCATATCCTCCAAAAGAATTGGGTCCAGTAAGCTGTGTAATCATACCAATTTTCAAGGGATCAAGATCCGAGCCACCCCATTCTGCTGCACAAACTGGTAACGCCAACAACATATTTGCAGCAAGTGCTGCTGCCACTACTCTCTTTAACATTTTTTCCCTCCTTAAAAAAATTATATTTTTTATAGCATATCGCTTTATGCTCTTCAAACAAAAAATGGAGAAGAAAAATAGTAAAGTTAAACAAGCCATAAACGGCTCACATAACTATCCCTACTCTTCTTCTCCACGGATAATTCTGTACCATTTCAATAACTATTTGTCATATTTCACATTAGCCTTATCATAAGGATAGCATTATTCCGTCTATTTTTTAATATACTTTTTTCATATTGTTCTATTTTTGTTAATTTTGCACAATATCTGTTTTTTTTCGGAATTGATAAACGTTTTCAGATATTCTGTTATTATTACCCATTCAAACATTTCTAATTTTCAATACGAAAAAAATTTTTCCACGTTATGTGCAATTTGCACATAGTACAACTAACATTCCTATGTACTTTATGTTTTCAGCATCAAAACCAACCTGAAATTTTCATCCACCCAAACCTAAATTCAAAAGCCATTGCAATCGTTGTCGCAAGACACTAATCACAATGGCTTTTCCATCATCTTTTATTTTTTGTCCAAAAAGTATCTAATTCTCTTTTGCCCATCCGTAAGCATATTTCACTGCTTTTTTCCAACCGCGGATTCGTTCTTCACGCTTTTTTTCTTCCAGAGCCGGCGCAAAGGTTCGATCAACTATCCAGTTGCTTTTAATGTCTTCCAGATCTTTCCAGTACCCTACTGCCAGCCCTGCAAGATATGCTGCGCCCATAGCCGTAGTCTCCACGCATTGAGGCCGATTCACAGGCACATTAATAATATCTGCCTGAGTTTGCATCAGGAAATTGTTGGCGCTGGCTCCCCCGTCTACCTTCAAAGAAGAAAGAGCAATGCCCGAATCTGCCTTCATCGCAACCAGAACATCATTCACCTGATAGGCCAAAGATTCCAGGGTAGCGCGGATAATATGGTATTTATTCACCCCTCTGGTAATACCCACAATGGTTCCCCTTGCATACTGGTCCCAGTAAGGAGCCCCAAGGCCCGTAAAGGCAGGAACCACATAACAGCCGTTGGTATCCTTTACCTTTTTGGCCATATATTCAGAATCCTCCGCCGAATCAATAATGCGCATCTCATCTCGAAGCCACTGTATGGCTGCACCGGCCACAAACACAGACCCTTCCAGGGCATAAGTAACCTTTCCATCCAGCCCCCAGGCGATGGTAGTAATCAGGCCGTTTTCTGAAAATACCAGTTTTTCTCCTGTATTCATCAAAAGAAAACACCCTGTTCCATAGGTACTCTTTGCATCCCCTGCCTGAAAACAGGTTTGCCCGAAAAGTGCGGACTGTTGGTCTCCTGCTGCCCCAGCAATGGGAATTTCTCCTCCCAAAAATGCAGGATCTGCCATTCCATATACCTGGCTGCTGGGCATTGCTTTTGGCAGTATGGATTTGGGAATCTCCAGCTCCTCTAATATCTCATCATCCCATTCCAAAGTGTTAATATTAAAAAGCATCGTTCTGGCTGCATTGGAATAGTCTGTCACATGGACTCTTCCCTTGGTTAGTTTCCAGATCAGCCAGGTCTCCACGGTTCCAAACAGCAGTTCTCCCTTTTCTGCCCTCTGACGCACTCCCGGAACGTTATCAAGAATCCATTTAATCTTTGTGGCAGAAAAATATGCGTCAATCACCAGACCTGTTTTCTTCCTGAATTTTTCTGTCAGACCTTTTTCCTTCAAAGTATCGCAGTACTCCGATGTCCGGCGGCATTGCCATACAATGGCATTATACACCGGCTCGCCGGTATTTTTGTCCCATAGAATAGTAGTTTCTCTTTGATTCGTAATACCAATGGCCGCAATATCTTCCGCCGATGCATCGATCATATTCATGGCTTCCACAGCCACCCCCAGCTGGCTGGCCCAGATCTCATTGGCGTCATGCTCTACCCAACCCGGCTTAGGAAAAATCTGCCGAAACTCCCGCTGTGCTACGCTGCACATCTGCCCCTTTTCATTAAATAAAATACACCTGTTGCTAGTAGTCCCCGCATCCAATGCCATTACATACTTTGCCATACTTCCTTCTCTCCTCCATAAATACCATTTTAACCTTCCGCCACTCTAACCTGTCCGAGACGCCTTATACAAACCAGACACTCTGTCTTGTGGTAGAAATCGCTGTCGCCCCTGCGTTCAGCGCATTCATTGTATCTTCCTTATCCGTGATCATGCCCCCTGCAATCACCGGCACCTTTCCTTCAATAAATTCACAAAGCTTAGAGATCACCTTGGGCATTGCCCCTGGAATAATCTCAATCATATCCGGTTTTACATTTTCGATCTGCTTTTTCACATTGGCATAAGCCATGGAATCCAGCATAAAAAAACGCATAATTGCAAAATAGTTCAGCTCTTTTGCCCTCTTGATCAAAGCGGGCTTTGTGGATATGATCCCGTCCGCTTTTGTTGTTTTCTGAATATAGTCTATCACAATTTCTCTGCTTCCCAAACCGCTGATCAGATCAAGATGAATCATCACAGTCTTCCCCCCTGCTTTCAGCCGCTCCACGATTGTTCCAATATTGCAGAGATCTCCATACAGCACAAATACTATTTGTACCTCTGAGCCTAACTCCAAACATTTCTCCAGGCCGGCTTCATCCTTAATTGCAGCAATAATGGGATAATCCTCAAATTGTTCCAGAATACTCTCCTTTTTCATGTCATACCTCCGATGTCTTTTTCAAAATATGAGGATAGACAGGTACTGCCTCTTTTATCGCAGCAACGCCTGTCCTGTCTGCCGCAGTGCAATCCTGCGGAGTATATTTGTTTCATAGGAAGGAATTCCTATGAAACAAATATACAAGTGCTACAATTAGATTATCCTATCTGTCAGATTCTTGCAACCCCAGAATCTTTTGCAGCCTTTGCCACTGCACTTGCCACTGCTTTTCCTACCCTGGGATCAAAAGCCTTGGGAATAATATAATCTGCATCCAACTCCTCTTCCGGTATTAATTCTGCAAGCGCTTTGGCTGCCGCCATCTTCATTTCTTCATTGATATCTCTGGCCCGCACATCAAAGGTTCCCCGAAATACGCCAGGGAATGCCAGAACGTTATTAATCTGATTGGGGAAGTCGCTTCTTCCTGTTGCCACCACTTTCGCACCAGCCGCCTTCGCCTCATCCGGGAAAATTTCCGGCGTAGGATTAGCACAGGCAAAAATAATCGCATCCTTTGCCATGGATTTTACCATCTCACCAGTCATCAGTCCCGGAGCTGAAACTCCGATAAAAATGTCCGTCCCAACCAGCATTTCCGCCAAGGTTCCCCGTTTCTTTTCCCGGTTCGTACACTGAGCCATTTCCTCTTTGATCCAGTTCATGCCTTCTTTGCGGCCTTCATAGATTGCCCCAATGCGGTCGCACATCACAATATTGGGGAAACCTGCAGACAAAAGTAATTTTACAATGGAAACTGCTGCCGCTCCTGCCCCTGAGGTAACAACCCTTACCTTTTCTTTCTCTTTTCCCACAACTTTCAGCGCATTCAAAAGTCCTGCTAAAGTAATAATAGCCGTTCCATGCTGATCATCGTGAAAAATCGGAATATCGCATTTTTCTTTTAATTTCCGCTCAATCTCAAAACAGCGCGGCGCAGAAATATCCTCCAGATTGATGCCCCCAAAAGAACCGGACAATAAGTATACTGTATTCACAAATTCATCCACGTCTTTTGTCTTTATGCATAGAGGAAAGGCATCCACATCTCCGAAAGCTTTAAATAAAACGCTTTTCCCCTCCATAACTGGCATTCCCGCTTCGGGTCCGATATCTCCCAGCCCCAGAACCGCCGAACCGTCTGTAATAACGGCACACATATTGTGTCGTCTCGTCAGCTCATAACTTTTATCCAAATCGTTTTGTATTTCCAGACATGGCTGTGCAACCCCTGGGGTGTACGCCAACGCCAGATCTTCCTTGGTAGAAACAGGCACGCGGCTGATCACTTCAATTTTTCCCTGCCACTCACTATGTTTCTTTAAAGATTCACTTGCATAATCCATATTTCCCCTCCTCATAACCTTCCATCTTTTCTGCTTCTCTTATGCTTCAAAAGGAAATTTGAATTCTGCCAAACCTAATTCATCACGCAGCTGCATAAATTCTTTCTGCACCGCCTCTGTCATGGGAACACCTTTATCTTTTCGGTACAGCCATACATCATGCTCTTTCTCTCCTGCTGTATAGATACGTTCCTGCCCTGGAGCCTTCTGGGAATTTCTCAGATTTCTCAAAATATCCCCTGTGGTCTTTTTAAATGCTTCAGCTCCCATAAATGCATCTGTATCAATGGCAATAAAGAAATGGCCTAAATGGTAGGGACGGATATTGCCGTTCTCGTCCTTTCCATCCAGAGCTTTCAGGAAAATACCGGACTGCAGTGCAGCTGAAAGGATCTCCACCACAGCCGCATATCCATACCCCTTATATCCGGCAAAGGTCTCACCGATGCCTCCCAGTGGAGCCAATGCGGCTTTTCCGCTGCGCAAATCTTTAAGAATCTGTGCACTGTCTGTTAAGGTCGATCCATCCCTGCCAATCACCATTCCTGCCGGTGTATCCTTGCCGATTCTGGCATAATATTCGATTTTGCCGTTCTGGATGATGGAAGTAGCACAGTCAAGCAGGAAGGGGAACTCTTCATCTGTAGGCATCGCAAAGGTCAGGGGATTGGTTCCCATCATATTTTCTACACCAAAAGTGGGGGCAATGGAGGGTCTTGCGTTGGTTCCAGTAATACCGATCATATTTTCTTTTGCCGCAAGATTAGCCCAGTAACCTGCGATGCCATAATGAGAAGAATTCCGCACTGCCACCATGCCCATTCCGTATGTATGTGCCTTTTCAATACACATATCCATAGCTTTCTTACTTGCCACCATACCCATTCCGTCATTGGCATCCAGCACTGCTGTCGTAGGCGTCTCTTTTAACACATCCACCTTTGTAACAGGATTCAGAATGCCCTTGCGGATACGATCAATATAGATGGGTTTAAAACGGTTGCACCCATGACTTTCTATTCCCCATCTGTCACTCTGCAACAGAACATCTGAACACAGCCGTGCATCCTCCTCCGGCACACCCAGCTTTACAAAAACTGCTGTCATAAAATCATCTACCAGTTTCCAGGGAACAAAGGGTCTCGTTTCTTTCTGCATGATAAAACCTCCTTAACATCTATCCTTATATTTATTGAACGGGCCAGGCCCGTTATGTACCATCATAATTTTGGGCATAATAAAAAGACAACGCAAAAAACACACCGTGTTCATTGCATTGTCTCTCATCTCTTTGCAATTCCTATATATATTCTACTATAGATATATCATTGTTTGGCAACAAAGTCAATAAGAAATTGTGTATTCCATCTAATTTTCATCAAAATTCTCTTGTTTTCAACATTTCTTCTATGCATTTTAAACAAATCATTTTTTGAGTTATTTTCTACAATCAGCAAAAACAACTTCTTATATAGCTTGACCTTATTTATTCCAAATAGGTAGAATAATTTCTACATCTGTTCCAATATTTTCTGTCGAATACAAACGCAATCCATATTCCTCCCCAAATGCAAGGCGAATTCTCTCATTTACATTTGCAATACCAATTCTCATTCCACTTTTTTTCAATTTTTCTGAAGCAATACCTTTTCTTAATGTCTCATTTATTGTATACAATTTTTTTCTTCTATACCAAGTCCGTCATCAATCACATGAATGATTAATCTTTCCTCCGTTCGGTATGCTTTCAGCATAAGGATACCTTTTCCTAATTTTTGCTCAAGACCATGATAAATTGCATTTTCAACCAATGGTTGTATCAATAACTTAGGAATTTTACAATCTAATGTATCGCTATCAATATCCTCTATTTTTTTTATTCTATTGTTAAACCTACATTGTTGAATCTTTAAATAGTTATCGATATTTTTTAGTTCACAGGAAAAAGGAACCATGTTCCCATTGTTACTAATGCTATAACGGAAAAGATTTGAGAGAGCTTTTGTCATTACCTCAATATCCTTTATGCCATACATAATCGCCTGCCCTCGTATTACTTCCAGTGTGTTATACAAAAAATGTGGATTAATCTGACTTTGTAATGCATCTAATTCTGCCTGCTTCCTCATCAAAACAGCTCCAGCCTCTCTTGCCGCCAGCTCTTCCAATGTGCTCATAATAGACTGCAAATCCTGATACAAATCATACAGCTCATCTGCCTCGCTTACTTGTATTGTATTTATTTCACTAGTTCCCGTAGCAAATCCATGAATAACTTTTTCAACAATTATCAAAAGATCATATATTTTCTTTTTATAAGATATAATATTATTTATATAGATACACACTTGAAGAACCATACATAGCAAAAGCAGCCATACCAGTTCGTATTGCCTATACCAAAACACAAAAAAGCACAAAATAACCGGTATAATTAACCCAGCAATACTTTGCCATACCATGATTTCTATCAAAGTACGTTTAAACATCAATTTCCTTTTTTTATTACATTTCACTCCTAAACTCCTCTATGAAAATAACTTACAGTATTCTGCAGGCGAAAGTCCTGTTGTCTTTTTAAACAATTTTCCAAAATATTTTGGATCTTTATATCCTACCATATAAGAAACTTCATTTACACGATTCTTTACGTCTCTCAACAAAACTTCTGCCATATCCATTCTATACTGCAATAGATAATCCCCAAAATTTACTCCTACCTCTTTTTTAAACAACTCTCCTAAATATTTTTGATTTAATGAAACTTCATCTGCAATCGCACTAAGACTTACCTCTTCATTATAGTGCTCACTTACATATTTTTTTACAATATCAATAATTTTTTCTGTTCTACTACGCGATTGAAAATGACAATTTTCCTTCGCGAATTTAAATATCTCTACTAAATATTTTTCTATATGCTCAATTCTATAACAATTTTCAAATTCTTTTTCAATTCTCTTCTGTTCTTGCTGAATTTGCTCTGTATATATCCCTTTTCTTTTTAATTCATTACTAAAGATCCGCAATATTTCTTTTGCAACACTAACTATCAAAAATGATCCTATTGATTTTTCAGAAAAAATTTTCCGCAAAATCAAATGCGTATTTAAAATCAAATTATCTATATCACAATTTTTTATACAACCTTCAACCTTTTTTTCATCCTCTATTGTAAAAATATCTTGAATTTTGCATTTCAAAAAAGGATATTTGGCTATATCAATCAATTCTCCGTAATTATAAGCAATACGCATATACAATCCCTTTTGTGCTAATTCAAAAGAATCCCCCCATTTTTCTATTGAGTTCACTGCTATCCCAAGACTAATCGTTAACTCATATCCAACCTCAAGCTTTTGGTCGTCATTAATTTTCTTTCTCAATAGTGCAAATTTTTTGTAGATTAAATCATACTTCTCTATATCATAATTTATTATCTGAATTAAACGCTGATCTTGAAAAAAAACATAGTTTTCAAAACACTCTTCCTGGAAAACGAGCGAAATATATCTCGCCAAATTAGTCAGCATTATTTCATTTATTTTACGCTTTCTATATATTTCATGTTTAAAGTCGATTTGATACAACACTATCTGATATATTCCGTTTTGAAACGAAAAAACATATTTTTTATTTATACCATCTATATCAAGATTAGTATCTTTAAACTCATTACTATATAATTTTAAAAAAAATTGCTCTCTTAATTGGTTTACACTAACTGACAGTTTTTCTCCTAATTCCTGCTTTATGGTTTCTATTTCATTGAAACTGGCAATCTTCTCTTTTATCTTTTGCAAGAAAAAAATCAATTCTTCCTCATCAATCGGTTTTAATATATAACCTAATGCACCATATTTGATTGCTTCCTGTGCAAAACTAAAATCACTGTGTCCACTAATAATAATAAATTGTGTCTTCAATTTATGTTCCTGCACTTTTTTTATCAAAGTAACACCGTCTATCCCAGGCATCCTTATGTCTGTTAGAACCAAATCAGGCTTTTCGTCTTTGATTTTTTTCAGTGCTTCAAAGCCATCATGTGCCTCTCCAATTATTATAAAACCAATTTCTTCCCAATTTATAATTTTTTTAATTAATTGACAAACCCAAATTTCGTCATCCACAACCAGCACCCGTATCATCTGTCCACCTCATTTTGAATTACTAAACCTAGCTCAGCTTTTTCTATTTCTCTTTTAGATATATCCCCAGTCAATTTCCCTTCATTTAAAATGATATATCTTTGACAAACAGAAAAAATCTCATCATTTTCGTCCGAAATAATCAAAATGCTCAATCCCTTTCTACTCAACATTTCCAGTAAATGATGAATATTTTTTTTCATTTTTATATCCAAACCTCTTGTTGGGTTATCCAGCATAAGAATCTTCGGCGAGGTACTTAAACCTTGCGCAATGCGAATAAGTTGCTGATATCCTAAGCTAAGCGCTCCAAATGGTTTAGATAATAAATTATTCTTAAATTTATCTTTTTCATCCTCATTATATATCCCATTCATAACTATATCAAAATAGTGTCTAGCAATATAATCGCTCAACTTATTACTTATGCACCCTACATAACTAACTCTTTTCATAGAAGGCAAAACAATATTTTCTTTTACGGACAACACATCAATCGTACTCGTTTGCCCCGCCTTATTTGTTACGTATGCAATAGAATATCTCAATGCATCTTGAGGAGATGTAATAAAAATTTCTTTCCCATCTATAAATATTTTCCCTTTTTCTATTTTCCTTAATCCAAATAACAAATCCATTACTCTAGTTCTTCCTGCCCCTGCCACACCTATCATCCCAAGAATCTCGCCCTCATATAGCTTGAAACTAATATTCTTTATTCCTACACCTGACAGTTCCTCAACCTGCAATGCAATCTTCTTTTTCAATCCCTTTTCCGAAAACCTCTGCCATTTATATAAATCACCAGTTATCATCGCCATTAATTCTTTTTCATCATACTGATCTATAGGAAAAACGCCAGCTATCTCGCCTTCCCTCAAAATAATTCCGCGATCAGCAAGTTGCTTCGCTATTTTTAAATTATGCGTTGTAAATAAAATACTAGTTCCTTTTTTTCTTAAATCATTTAAAATATTTATTAAATTTTTCTGCTGCTCATCATTCAAAAATGCCATTGGTTCATCCAACATTAAGATTTTGGGATGCTTATGGATTGCCGCTGCAATTTTTATTAATTTCTTGTTTCCTCTATCTAAATTATTGTACTTAAAATTAAGTTTCAAATTTAGACCAAACTTTTTCAATTCCTTTTCAGCTTCACTTTTTTGCTTAAACAAGTCAACAAAAAAATATCCATCATTATCAAAATGTAAATTTTCAAATACTGTAAGTATATCAATATATCCCTCTTGAATGGGAATATACTGTATTCCTAGACTATGTGCATCTTTAGGTTTTCGGAGCTCTACAAGTTCTCTATTAAAATACAATTTTCCACTGTCATAAGAAGATATTCCGGCCAGCAACTCCAAAAGCATCGTTTTTCCTGCGCCATTCGCTCCCATTATTGCTACTGTTTCACCCACATATAAATCAAAGTGAATATGTTTTAGAACTTCTGTATGAGACATTTCTTTCGAAATATCTTCCAATCGCATTATTTCTTGTCTCATTTAGTTTTCCTCTAGTATAAAATAATCTTTTCCCCCTTTATTTTACCATAAATAAATTTAGCCGCCAATTCTCACTGGCAGTTTCTCGTTTTTTATTCTGATTTCATATTCTGTCAACATATCATCCTTCAAAGTTGGAATCGAACAATATAAATACTCCTTCTGCAACATTTCGTACTTGCTTTGTCCTAAATTATGATACGGTAACAAGTTTATCATGGATAAATTACCTGTCTGCTGTATTTCCTTGGCAAATTCTATTAATTTATCCATATTCTCCTTATTCATATTGAATCCGGGAATGCAAGGTATTCTCAACGCAACTTTCTTTTTCATGTTCTTAGTTAATAATCTAATATTATTCAGTGTTGCTTCATTAGACATTCCAGTAATTTTTTTATGTAAAGAAGGATCCATGCACTTTACATCAATCAAAAAATAATCTATATAGGGTGCTAATTTCATAAGTATCCTATGTTCTACAATACCATGAGTTTCAATTGCAGTATTAATCCCATTTGCTTTACATTTTTTTAAAAATTGTTCTAAAAACTCATGCTGTAATGTAGGTTCTCCTCCAGTTACAGTTACACCGCCCCCCGTATTTCGATAAAATGGTAAATCTTTTTCAATCTCATTTAATAGTTCCTCCAAGCCGATTTCTCTTCCAAAAATTTGGTAGCATTCCGAAGCGCAGTACCTAACACAAGCTCCACATAAAATACATTTTCCTCGATCTATTCGACCAATATTATTTTTATCTAATGCCCCAACTGGACATTTTTTTACACATGTCCCACATCCAATACATTTATGTGCTATAAAACCTATCTCCTTTTTAACATCCTGTGATTCTGGGTTTGCGCACCAAGGACAATGTAATTGACAACCTTTAAAAAATACATTTGTACGAATTCCTGGTCCATCATGGATACAATAGCGTTGAATACTATAGATATAACCTTTCATGCTTCCTCCTCCATTATATACATAATCTTCTATAAGGGTTGCATATGCAACCCTTATAGAAGATTCCTAAAAGCTCATCTCTGTCCGCCCTATAATATCATCTTGTATTGCCTTATTTAAATCCACAAAAAATGCTGTATATCCCGCCACCCGAACAACAAGATCTCTATATTTATCCGGATTTTTCTGTGCATCCCGAAGTGTATCAGCCGAAACCACATTAAACTGAATATGAAAGCCACCTGCTTCAAAAAATGTTTTTATAAGACCAACCAAAGCTTCCAATCCCTTTTCTCCTTTTAAGGTATTTGGATGATATTTTTGATTGTACTGCGTTCCATTTGTAACTAATACGTGATCCAAATGTGCCACCGACAGCGCTGCCTGTGTAGGCCCATTTTTTTCTACTCCATGACTTGGTGAGCATGCCTCCGCTATGGGCATATGTGCCTTTCTTCCATTTGGCATTGCACCGCAATCTTCTCCAAACGGAACATTGGCTGAATTAGAATATTGGCCTGGAACAAATACTCCTCCTCTCAAATTTTTATATTGTCCCACTTCGTCACAAAAATATGTCAAAATATTTCTTGCGATATTATCCACATAAACATCATTATTTCCATACTTTGGGGCATCTTTTAATACCTGCACCCTAATGTCCTCATACCCAACAAAGTCTGCACGAACTGCTGTCATTAACTCTTTTAATGTAAGTACCTTGTCTTCAAATACCAATTTTTTAATAACACATAAAGAATCTGCAACGTCTGCAAGCCCTACTCCTTGTGGACCATCATGGTTATATTTTGCACCTCCATCATGTACCTCTTTTCCCCTGCCAATGCAATCTTCCGTAAACGCAGTTATAAAGGGAAGTGTAACCCATTTTGCATGCATAGTATTCACCACATTTCCCACTTCAATCATGTGGTGCATTGCGCAATGAAATTGCATCTTAAATGCTTCAACAAACTCTTCATAACTATTCATTTCTTCTGGTAATTTCGTCTTGGGCCCGACTTGTTTTCCAGATATTTTATCATATCCACCGTCCATTGTTATTTCTAAGCACTTCACCAAATTAAAATATCCTGAATTCGCAAAATGACACATTTGTCCCTGGAGCCCCATTTCCACACATCCTGCTACGCCCCAATTTCTTCTTGCATCTTCCATAGATACTCCTCGATTCATAAGAGAAGGGATTGCAATTTCATCGTTATACATTGCAGGCATACCAAGTCCAACACGTATTACTTCCGCACATTTACGCATAAATTTAAAATCCGAATTTTTATGCACACGCACACATACAGATGGCTGAGGCAATTTTACTTTCATCGTTGAATCGAGACAAATATACGTCAATTCATTTACTGCATCTGCTCCATCGGCATCTGTTCCCCCCAATGTAATTGTCTGTGAAATAGGATGACCGCCAAAATATCGTGAATCGTCCTCATTCCATACTTCTATAATCTCGCCGCATTTCAGCCAAAATGAATCCATTAGTTCTTCTGCAAATTCTTTTTTCAATTTCCCAGATTTTATATCTTTTTTATAATAAGGCCATAAAAAATAATCTAATCTTCCTACAGACAGCCCCGTTCCATCTGATTCAATCTGTGCTATAAGCTGTTGAAACCAGGTACATTGCACTGCTTCATAAAAATCCATAGGCGGATAATAAGGAACCCTTCTACAATTGGCTGCAATCCTTAACAGCTCATTCTTTCTATTAATATTCTCACAAATTTTTGCTTTTTTTTCAGCTAGTTCTGCATAACGTTCTGCAAATATTTTTACTGCCTCACACACAATAATCACTGCTTTATAAACTGAAAATTTTTCAAAATCCTCAGGCTTCGCGTAATCCAATTCATTCAAATGATTTTCGCATTCTTTCTGAATTCCATAAAATCCTTCGTTCAATACCTTTTCAAAATTTAAGAGAAAATGTCCCGTTCCCTTTGCCAGGGTATAACTGCATGTAAACATTTTAGAATTCATACTATCAAGAGTATCTTGTGGAAGAAGTGCCATAGTACGCTCATACACTGTTTTCCCACGCCAATAACTCTCTACAGAACGTATCTTTTCTTTTGCTTCTTTCGAAATCAAAAAACGCGAACCTTCTCTTTTGTCAAAAGAATCTAACTCATTTAGAAACCACAAATTAATCTGTGGATGCAATGGTGCTGCTCTTAATGCGCTTCCCTGATTCCCTACCAGCAATTCATCTTCATATATCTGAATAGTCATTTTACTTAATGTATTTTTCAACGCCAATGCAGCCCGAATTATTGGTGGCTGGTCTTCCGTTTCTTTATAAGATTCTGTCCATAAAATCGCTCTTTCCGGACAAATAATCGGATCTGTATAGACCAATTTTTCTCGAAGTCTTTTACACCTGTTTGTCATTATTGCTGTCATAGTTATATCCCTCCATAATATTTTGACAGACCTTAAGTCTGTCAAAATATTTTCCTATTTTATAAATTAAAAAGCAGAATTAGGATCATAATATTGCTCTACATTAGATGCATCAATAAAAACCGATTCAATATCAATAACTCTATCGACGGTTTCACCGTCAATCAGTTGCATTGCAACCTGTACCCCCTCTGCTCCTGGGAAAGGATAAGTAAATGTTCCTACAAAGGTTCCTTCTTTAATTGCTTCAAGGGCTTCTTTCTGACCGTCTACACTAATAAGTTTTATTTCTTCTCTCCCTGCAGATTTCATTGCTTTCAGTGCTCCAAGAGCCATAACATCACACTGAGCATAAATAACTTCTATCTCTCCCTCCGGATATGCTTGGAGAAGATTTTCCGTTACTTCGATTGCTTCATTTTCCGTCCAATTTGCTGTTTGTTGTGTAACCAATTCAATGTCTGTTTCTTTTATTTTTTCCACCATTGGCTCACTTCTGTCACGGCAAGGACTGGATCCCGGAGTCCCCTGCAGTTCAACTAATTTCGTATATCCATTTTCTTCCATATACTCCACAATAAATTCACCTGCTGCTGCTCCAATGTTACGATTATTCGCTCCAATAAAACACGTCCAATCCTCACCTTCCAATTCACGATCCAAAACAATCACATGAATTCCTTGTTCATATGCTTTACGGCATACATTCGCTAACGGTTGCCCTTCAATTGGGCTAATCAAAATAGCCTGAACACCCTTCGTAATCAAATCTTCCACATCAGAGATTTGTTTTTCTGTATTTCCATTTGCATCTGTAATTGTTAATTCTACTTCTGGATGCATTGCTGCCTCCTTCGATACATCCTCTACAAGCCCAGCACGCCATGCCTGACTCGTTGTATCAATAGACATCCCTATTTTATAAGTCTTCTCAGATGCACTGGCTGCATCCGCCCCTTTTACGGCTAGTATGCTACACATCATAGTTGCCGCCATCAAAAATGCTAATCCTTTCTTTTTCATTACCCCTTTTCCTCCTTTTTTTATTTTCATTGCCTGCGCAATAGAGTACGTTATTTTCTACGTTTTTGAGAATTAAAAATAACCGCCAAAATAATAATTCCGCCACGCACTACATATTGATAATATGTAGAAATATTTATCAAATTTAAAATATTATTAATAATCCCAATAATAACAGCACCAATAATTGTTCCTGCAATCGTTCCAACACCACCATTCAAACTGGCTCCACCGATTACACAAGCGGCTATTGCGTTCATCTCAAATGATTCGCCTAAGGTAGGATCTCCTGTTGTTGTTCGCGCCGTTAAAATAATGCCTGCAATTGATGCCATTACACCACATAAAACATATGCCCATGTTTTATAATAATTTACATTAATACCTGCCACTCTGGCCGACTCTTGATTTCCACCAATAGCCTTTATATAACGGCCAAATATTGTCTTATTTAATAAGAATGCCATCACAATACCAACTAGTATAAGAACAACAACCTGAGCCGGGATATCGAAAAATATTCTTCCGTCTCCGAGAAACATCACTTTATCTGCCGTTTCTCGACTCATATAAATAGGCTTTCCATTAGAAATCAAAAGTGCAACTCCTCGATATAATGTTAATGTTCCTATTGTCATAATAAATGGCTGTACCTTTGCTTTACAAATAACAATGCCATTAATAAATCCCCAAAAACCACCAAAAATCATCAGTATTACAATAGGAACAAATAACCCCACCTGATTATTTGGTATTAGTTTACTCAACAATTCAATCAAGCCATGAAATGGTCCAACAGCCGCATCAGAAGCGTATAATGCAGAAAACATAACAGATGTGATCCCTACGATTGATCCTATCGAAATATCAATTCCACCTGTAATTATCACCATCAATAATCCAATGGACAAAATCGCATTCGCCGATATCTGACGCAAAACATTTAAAATATTATTTTTTGTCAGAAACACATCCGAAACAACAGCTGCCACAATAATCATAACCAGCAATACGATAATAGAACTATATTTCTCCAATATAATTTTTCCCACATTAGCTGCCGTTATCTTTTCGTCCTTTTTGTTCATAAATCATTTTCCTCCTGTCGCTGCTGTCAATATATTCTTTTCCGTTGCTTCTGCAGACAACAATTCACCTGTAATTCTTCCATTATGCATTACTATAATTCTATCGCTCATACCTATTATTTCCGGTAATTCTGACGAAATTATAATCACTGCACATCCATTATCCGCTATATTCCGAATAATCTTATATATTTCTGTTTTTGTTCCCACGTCAACACCTCGCGTTGGTTCATCAATAATAACTACCTTTGCTTTCGCTAACATCGCTCTAGCTATCATTACCTTTTGTTGATTTCCTCCCGAAAGTTCTCCGACTTTCTGTGATTCTCGTGCGCATTTTACTTGAAGCTTGTTAATATATTTTTTTACAATCCGTTCTTCCTTTTTTTTATTAATCACTCCAATTTTGCATATAGTATGGAGAATAGAAATAGAAATATTTTTACCGATGGACATTTCCAAAAAAAGACCATCTCCTTTTCTATCTTCTGTAATATATACTATTCCTTCTGATAAAGCCTGACCTGCACTTTTCAAATTTAACTTTTTCCCCGACAGGATAACTTCGCCGCTCTCTTTCGGATCTATTCCAAATATAGAACGACATACTTCACTTCTTCCAGAACCAACAAGACCACTCAAGCCTACGATTTCTCCTTCACAGACTGAAAAAGTAATTTCATTAAATACATTTTTTCTAGATAACCTTTTAACCTCCAGGCATACTTTTCCTATTTTTTTACTTTTACTAGGGTAAATATTTTTAATTGTCCTTCCTGTCATCATGGTAATCAAAATTTCTTTTGTTACACCTTCTATCATTTTTGTACCAATATATACTCCATCTTTTAAAACTGTACAGCGATTTGCTATTTGTGACAATTCCTCTAAACGATGCGAAATATAAATAATACTTCTTCCTTGAGATTGTAAGTGTCGGATTAATTTAAACAATTTTTCAGTCTCAGGAAGTGTTAATACTGCTGTAGGCTCATCCATCACTATAATCCTAGCATTCATTGAAACTGCTTTTGCAATTTCAACAAATTGTTTTTGTGCAACACTCAAATTTCCGACTAAGTCATTCGAATTTAAATCCGCTCCGACTAAACTCAATGCTTCTTCAACCGATACATTTAATTTTTCTTCATCAATAACACCTATTTTATTTGGGATTCTTCCAAGCAAAATATTATCTGCAACAGTTAGACAATCTACCAATGCCTGTTCCTGATATATTACAGCTATGCCATATCTCTGGGCTTTCAAAGGCGAAGATAAATCTGCCTTCTTTCCGTCAATAAATATTTCCCCTTCATCCATAGTATAAGAACCACCTAGTATCTTCATTAGAGTCGATTTACCCGCTCCATTTTCTCCTAATAACGCATGTACCTCACCAGCTTGCACTTTAAACTCCACTCCATCAAGGGCTTTAATCCCACCAAAATGCTTTTTTATACCTTTCATTTCTAATACAAAATTGTTAATAATTCTCACCTCCATATTTCTCTCCATGAGCAAAATACTATATTTCATATATTACAAATTCAAATATATCGTTTTTATATACAATACATTAATTATGCTAAATCTGAATATTCACCAGTAAT
>ENA-ORTM01000289-ORTM01000289.1-human-gut-metagenome-genome-assembly--contig:-NODE-289-length-64574-cov-6.009703_pt1 | contig 64574 bp, 83 predicted proteins | sample MGYA00241909_ERZ509182 | MGnify/ENA primary metagenome ERZ509182 (study PRJEB26280, sample SAMEA2338855) | human gut metagenome | biome: human gut; feature: human-associated habitat; material: faeces...
AATGGCCCGGTGGTTCAGTTGGTTAGAATGCCGCCCTGTCACGGCGGAGGTCGTGGGTTCGAGTCCCATCCGGGTCGCCATTTTGCCTCGGTAGCTCAGTTGGTAGAGCAAAGGACTGAAAATCCTTGTGTCCACAGTTCGATTCTGTGCTGAGGCACCATCAAAGAGCAACACCCTTCTTTTAATAAAGAAGGGTGTTTTTGTTTTAAATCAATATCCAGATATAAATAAAAACTCAGCGCTTCAGCGCTGAGTTTTATCGTTTAATTTATCAAATTATGTTATTTGCTGAAAGTGTTGCCTGTCAGGGTGACTTCTTCCCAGCCTTCGTTTTTTATTTTATCAATTATCTGCGCTTCCGTTTTCCCACCTTTGTCAACACTGTTGGAAATACCACCTAAATTCGTCCCTTGGGAACTATAATACCATTTTTTAGCTGCAGAATCGTATATATAATTAGTGCCCCAATCTCCACTATTTTTAAAATCGCCATTACCATTTGCATAGGTCAGAAAACTGCCATCTGCAGTTAAATGGAATTTAAAATAAATCGTATTGCCATTTAAATCTACTCCGCTGGGCCATTTTCCTTTTTCTTTATAATAAGCTTCTCTAAAACCATCATTAGTCTTTACTAATACACCAGAGGCATAAGTTGGCCACCAGCCCAGATCCTTCAGTTGCTGATCTGTCATAGCGCCGTACTTATCAAGAAATTCTTGAAAGCCATTCGTAATATTATCTATAACACTGGCATCACCGCTGCCATTAGCTTCATTATGTTCAGCAATAGAACAGACTACTATTTCATTACTGACGCTGTAAGTGCCATTATCGGCACATTTAGGGACAAAATTAAAATATTTATTATCGTTAGGTTCTTTTACAACTTCTGCCAGAAATCCCACCAGTGTCCCGTTGTAGTTCGATGCCTGCTGAGCGTGGAACATCCGCATGATCTGCGTCCGGTTAGCCAGACATTCCTTTTTCGCCGCTTCCTCGCGGGCTTCCATAAAATATGGAATCGCCAGACCTGCTAAAATTCCCAGCACTGCGATAACAATCACCAATTCAACTAAAGTAAAGCCTGTTTGTCTTTTCACTTTCGGACGCTCCTAAATCTATTCTCATTTGAATTTAACCATATATTCTTCAGAAAGTAAATATTATTTTTTAAAATAATATATTTTATTAATCTGCTGTTAATTATAAATCACATATTCATAATATGATTCAAATAAGAAATATGTATTCGCAAGGGGTAAGTGCAGCATTATTTACATCATCCAGCCAGAGTCTGCTTATCCCCGATGTCAAAAACGACAGTTTTTTTTACTTTCACTGCAGAAAATCTTGGTTGGCAGCAGGAATTATAAGCAGCTAAAGCGAATTGATAATAGTTAATTTATATATTGATGGAGGTAGCTATGTTTACACTCATAAAAAATGCTCATATTTACGCTCCTGCCGATACAGACTGCCAGGATCTCCTGCTGGCCGGACGTAAAATCGTTCATATGGCTCCGTCAATCGGCGAGCTGCCTTTTGACTGCACCGTTATTGACGTCAGCGGGGCTAAAGTCACTACCGGTTTTATTGACCAGCATATTCATATTACGGGCGGCGGCGGCGAAGGCAGCTTTGCTACCCGCGTACCTGAAATCCAGCTGTCACAGCTGACAACGGCAGGTACTACGACAGTAATCGGGCTGCTTGGCACTGACGGCGTGACCCGCAGTATGGAAAATCTGCTGGCGAAAGCCCGTGGCCTAGAAGAAGAGGGTATTTCCACCTGGATCTATTCCGGAGCCTATCCTGCTGACAGCAATCATATCACCGGCACTCTGCGCAGTGACATCGTTTTGATCGACAAAATATTGGGCGGCAAGGTCGCAATGAGCGATCACCGTTCGTCTATGCCCAGCACACAGGCTTATGCCAGCCTGGCAGCAGAAGCCCGTATCGGCGGTATGCTGAGCGGCAAAGCCGGCGTGCTGCACATCCATATGGGCGACGGTAAACGCGGTCTGGAACCGATTCTTGAGATCCTTGAAACTACAGAGCTGCCGATCAGTGTGTTCCGTCCTACCCATGTCAACCGAAATCCCATGCTTTACAAACAGACTATCCAATTCGCACTGCAGGGCGGTATTATTGATCTGACCTGCGGCATGACAGGCAGTGCTATCCCTGTGCCTCAGGCTGTTAAACAGGCTTTAGACGCAGGCGTACCTTTGGAACGTCTGACCTTGAGCAGCGATGGTAACGGCAGCATGCCTAAATTTAACGAAAACAATGAACTGATCGGGCTGACTGCCGCTGCGCCACGTTATCTATACGAAGAAATGCTGAGTATCGTCAAAGCCGGCGTATTGCCCTTTGACAAAGCATTACAGCTGATAACCTGCAATGTTGCCGATGCCCTGAAGCTTGAAGACAAAGGCCGTATTGCCGTAGGCAAAGATGCGGACCTGATCGTTTGGAACGACGACCTGACCTTAAACAAAGTTTTTGCCAGGGGCCGCCTGATGGTAGATGAGGGGCAGGCCGTTGTCAAGGGAACTTTTGAAAACTAAAGGAGCTAAATTATGACGGCTAAAATCATTTGGACTTTGATCTTTTTCTGTTCTATCCGCGGTGTTTATGCCAACGCTGCAAAAAAAGAAATTGCCTATACCGTAGCATTTACAGTTACGCTGTTTTTCTCCATGTACATGCTGGCAGATCTTTTTGGAGTACTGCCGCCGGGCTTTATCGAACAATTATTTTGAACAAGAATAGAATAATTAAAACAAAAGGACTATTTCTTAACGAAATAGTCCTTTTTTCTATCTGAAATTTATTCGCCGCCCAGCAACCTGTAACCAATCCCCGCTTCGGTGATCAGATATTTAGGCTGCGCCGGATCAGGTTCTATTTTGCGCCGCAGCTGCCGCATATAGATCCTGATATAATGGGTATCCGTATCATATTCATTACCCCAGACAGCTTTCAGCAGCTGTTTATGCGTCAGCACGCGTCCGGCATATTTAAGCATCACCTTAAGCAGCTCATACTCTGTCGGCGTCAGCTTTACTTCACGACCTTCCACTACTACCCTGTGCTCCAGAAGATTGAGCTGCAAACCGCCGCAGGTCAGTATCGGTTCTCCTTCTTTATTGCCGGCCCGGCGCAGACAGACTCTCATTCTGGCCATCAGCTCACCCATACCAAAGGGTTTGGTCACATAGTCGTCAGCTCCGACATCTAAGGCGGCAATTTTTTCCTGTTCCTGCTCACGCGCCGTCAAGACAATGATCGGCGTTTCCGACCATTCCCTCAGAGCTTTCACAACTGCTTTACCGTCCATATCAGGCAGCCCCAGGTCAACCAAAATAATATCCGGCCTGAAGGAGGCCGCCATTAACAGCCCGTCCTGCCCTGTAGCAGCTTCACCCAGCTCATAGCCGTAGGCCTGCATTGATATTTTTAAAAGCTTTCTGATTGCGGGTTCATCATCAATAATTAAAACGCGCAATGTATTTTCAGTCATTTTTTTCACCAGCCTTTTCTTCCGGCAATGTTACAGGCAAGGCAAAAGCAAAAATACTGCCGCCACCAGTGCGCTGTTTAGTCCAGATCCTGCCGCGGTGGGCATCGACAATGCCTTTGCAGATCGCCAGCCCCAAACCGGTGCCGCTGATTTTCTCCGTTTGTCTGGCCCTGTAAAATTTATCGAACAAATGCGGTAAATCTTTGGCCGTCACCCCCAGCCCCCGATCTTTGACCATAACGATCACTTCGCTATCGTCAAGACAGGTCTGTATTTCGATCTCACTGCCTTCTACTGAATATTTTACCGCATTATCCAGTAAATTCAACACTACGTGCTCAAGTAAGGCCGCATCGGCATAAATCAGCGGCAGATCGTCTGCTATCTCTACTTTGATCTTATAGCTCTGCGTATGTTCCTTGCTGCGCCGCAGCGCACCGCTGACAACATCCTCCAGATCGCACCAGTCCAGCTTCAGCTGCAGCATCCCGCTTTCCAGACGGGCGGTATCTAAAAGGTTGCCGATGATCCGTTCCATCCTTTTAGAGGCATCGGCAATGGTTTCCAGAAGCTGCTGCCGCTGTTTCTCACCATAAGCAACAGCTTTATCATTTAAGGTATATACCGAAGCCATGATAGCCGCTAAAGGCGTTCGCAGTTCGTGGGAAACAGAATTAAAAAGCGCTGTACGTAATTTATCTGCCTCACGCAGCATTGCGGCCTGTTTTGCTTCGCTGCTCAGCCCGGCCCGCACCAAAGCGATCGCCAGCAGGCTTACCCACGCGCCCAGTACAGCCCTTTCCTCCGGCGATAACTTCCGTGTATCGATAGCGATGCCAACAACACCGATAACTTTTTCTCCATTCATCAGCGGTAAAAAAAGATTTTCAGCACCGGGTAAAGTATCAGTAGAACGTCCGGCGGCCTGTCCGTGTTCCTGCACCCAAGCTGCTACAGCATATTCTGACGGCGGCAGCTGAAACTCCGCGGCCGCATCCTCCTGCTGTACAGCATAACAGGCCTGCAGCCGCAGTACTTTACTTTCAGGCAATAAAATCAGCACTGTCCGCTGCAGCTCTCGTCCCACATGACTGACAAATTCTTCCATGATCGTCACTGCGTCATCGACTGCGGCAATACGGCTGCTGAAACGGTATAGACTGTTGACATTGCTTTCACGGCGTCTGGTACTTTCCAATTCCCGCCTCAGCGATTCTGTCTTTCCACCGACTAAAAATGCTACCAGTCCAAAGATCAGAAAGCTCCACAGATATCTGATATCATAAATAGTAAAAGTAAAAATCGGTTCCAAAAATAAAAAGTCAAAACCTAAAACACAAAAGAGCGCTGTTACATAGGCCGTACTTCTGCCCCACCAGGCTGCTGTCAACAATACCGGCAGCAAATACAGTAAGGATATATTGACCAGCTCCAGCTGACCGCGGAAAACATAGCAAAGCCCAGTAGTAATGACAACTGCCGCCAGCGCCCCTACATACTGGCGCCAGCCGGCCTGCTGCTGCGGTACTGCCGTAGTGATGACAGGAGACTTTTCTTCCTCTTCCCGCCCCTGGATGACATAAACATGGATAAACCCGCTCCTGTCAATCAATCTGTCAACCAAGGTTTTTCGGCCTATCTCATACCAGCGGCGCGGCCCTGATTTCCCGACCACGATCGCGGTAACATTTTCTCTGACAGCGATCTGCAGAACCGTTTCCACAAAATCCGTACCGGCAGTAGTCAGGATCTGACCTCCCAGCTCTTTAGCCAGATTCAGGTTACGCCAAAGCCTTTCCCGTTCTTTATCACCATGAGGAAATCGTCTTTCCGGTGTTTCGATATGCACAGCCAAAAATTCTGCGTGCAGTCCCTGAGCTAAACGCTGCGCCGCTCTGATCAGCTGTGCTGAAAAGGGACTGGCGCTGACGCAAACCATGACCTTGCCGGAAGCCGGCCAGGGACCTTCTATTTTATGCAGGCGCATATAGGCCAGCATATCCTGATCAACATGCCGGGCCGTAAATCTTAAAGCCAGCTCACGCAGCGCGCTGATATTGCCCTGTCTGAAAAAGCCCCGCAATGCCTGCTGGGCCTGCTGCGGACGATAAACCTTGCCTTCCTTCAAACGCTGCAGTAATTCTTTAGGCGGAATATCGATCAATCTGATATCATCTGCCAGCTCAAAAAACGCATCCGGTACAGTCTCACGAACAATACTCCCGGTAATTTGAGCAACAACGTCATTCAGGCTTTCGATATGCTGGATATTGACAGCAGTATAAACGTCGATACCGGCAGCCAAAAGTTCTTCTACATCCTGATACCGCCGCTGATGGCGCGAACCCGGCACATTACTGTGCGCCAGTTCATCAACGACTACCAGCTGCGGGCGGCGTCTGAGAATAGCATCCAGATCCATTTCCTGCAGCATCTTGCCATGATATTCTATTTCCTGCTCGGGGATACGCGGTAAACCTTCCAAAAGCGCTGCTGTCTCTTTGCGCCCGTGCGTAAGCACCAGGCCGAGTACAATGTCAGTCCCCTCCCGCAGACGGGCATGTGCTTCCTGCAGCATGCTACAGGTTTTACCAACACCGGCAGCAGCACCTAAAAAAACAGTCAGCTTGCCGCGCTGTTCTTTATTGGCCGCAGCCAGCAGCGTTTCAGCATATTCATGTCCACTTTGAGGTTTCTCTGTCAGTTCCATAACCTTCTCCTTCGCAAGATAGTCAAATAGGGCTGCCTGAATGCAGCCCTAACTTTTATTGATTCTGTTGTAAATTATCAAGCGCCAGATTCAATTTTAAAACATTGACTCTGTCCTCTCCGACAACTCCCAAATCAGCATTTTCAATATGTTCTGAAACCAGATCGCGTACCTGTCTGATTTCCAGACCACGTACTTTGGCAATACGTTCGACCTGGCAATAAGCAGCTGCCGGCGTCAGGTGCGGATCCAAACCACTGCTGGAATTTGTTACCAGTACGCTGGGCACTTCTTGATCAGATGTCCAGCCATTGGCCGCACGTACAGACTCTGCCAGCTCGCCGACCTGCTGCTGCAGTTTAGCGCTGGTACCGCCATAGTTAGTGCCTGAATTGGCAGCGTCATTACCGCCTGCAGAAGGGCGGCTGCTGAAGTAGCGGGCATCTGTGAACGCCTGACCGATCAGAGCCGATCCTACCGGAACTCCGTCTTTTATTATTATACTACCATTAGCCCGGCTGGGAAATACCACTTGCGCCAAGCCTGTCATGACCAGCGGATAAACCAGCCCGGTAAAAATACTCAAGGTTACAACCATTACTAACGATCTTATTATCGCGCCCATATTTCCACCTCATTCTTTCTTAAGCCAAGCCTAAAGCAACTAAAAGCACATCAATGATCTTGATGCCAATAAACGGTACGATGATACCGCCGACACCATAGATCAGCAGATTTCTCTGCAGTATTTTAGAAGCTCCCAGCGGTTTATAGGCTACGCCTTTCATCGCCAGCGGTATCAGCGCGATGATGATCAGCGCATTGAAAATCACGGCGCTTAAAATAGCGCTCTGCGGTGAATGCAGCTGCATGATATTGAGCACTTCCAACGGTGCATAAGTTGCGGCAAACAAAGCCGGGATAATCGCAAAATATTTGGCAATATCATTGGCAATACTGAAAGTTGTCAGGGAACCGCGTGTCATCAAAAGTTGTTTACCGATCTCCACAACTTCGATCAATTTCGTTGGATTGGAATCAAGATCGACCATATTGCCCGCTTCCTTAGCCGCCTGTGTACCACTGTTCATTGCAACGCCCACATCTGCCTGAGCCAGTGCCGGCGCATCGTTAGTACCGTCACCTGTCATTGCTACCAGCATTCCCTGCTGCTGATAGGAACGGATCATTTTCAATTTCGCTTCCGGCGTTGCTTCAGCCAGAAAATCATCCACACCGGCTTCGGCAGCGATTGCTGCCGCTGTCAACTGGTTATCACCAGTGATCATGATCGTTTTGATGCCCATTTTCCTCAATTCACTGAAACGTTCTTTAATACCGCCTTTGACGATATCCTTTAGATAAATAACACCCAGGACCTGTTTATCTTTGGCAACTACTAAAGGTGTACCGCCCTGATGCGCAATATTTTCACAGGCACTGCGGACTTCAGCAGGAAAAGCCCCACCCAGTTCGCTGACATAGTTCTGCATGGCTTCCATCGATCCCTTACGTATTCTGGCATCGACGATATCAATACCGCTCATTCTGGTCTGGGCGGTAAAAGGAATGAATTCTGCCTGTAAATGTGTAAGATCACGCTCACGCAGGCCATATTTTTCTTTAGCCAGGACAACGATACTACGCCCTTCCGGAGTTTCATCAGCCAAAGAAGCCAGCTGTGCCGCATCGGCCAGTTCTCCCGCAGTAATGCCAGTAGCAGGAATAAATTCCGTCGCCATCCTGTTGCCCAGGGTAATCGTCCCCGTTTTATCAAGCAGCAGCACATTTACGTCACCGGCTGCTTCTACAGCACGGCCGCTCATTGCCAGGACATTACGTCCCAAAAGCCGATCCATTCCGGCAATACCTATCGCTGACAGCAAACCGCCGATCGTTGTAGGAATCAGGCAAACCAGCAGCGCAACCAGTGCCGTTACAGAAATAACCGTACCGGAATAAATCGCAAACGGTTCCAAAGTTACTACTGCAAACAAAAATATGATCGTCAAACCAACCAAAAGAAGCGTCAAGGCAATCTCATTCGGGGTTTTCTGACGTTTAGCACCTTCAACCAGTCCGATCATCCGATCGAGAAAGGTTTCGCCGGGATTAGTAGTCACCCTGACTTTAATCCAGTCGGATAACACCTTAGTGCCGCCGGTTACAGAAGATTTATCACCGCCTGATTCGCGGATAACAGGCGCTGATTCACCGGTAACAGCGCTTTCATCCACCGATGCCATGCCTTCGATTACTTCGCCGTCGTTAGGAATGGTATCGCCAGCTTCAACCAAAACTATATCACCCTTGCGGATAGCTTCGGAACCGACGATTTCAAAACTGCCATCAGCTTTGATTTTCTTTGCCTGCAGAGATTTGCGGGCTTTACGCAGACTTTCTGCCTGCGCTTTGCCGCGGCCTTCGGCTACGGCTTCGGCAAAATTGGCAAACAGAACCGTAAACCACAGCCATAAATCTATATGCAGGTCAAACCAGCCTTCCTGTGTATTGCCTGCCATAAAAGCACGTACAGCCAGAACTGCTACTAAAATCGCGCCCAGAAAAACTATGAACATAACAGGATTCTTCCATTGGATACGAGGATCGAGCTTCAGGAACGCATTACGCACGGCCTCGCCCAAAATCTCTTGCTGTTGTCTATCTCTTTTCATCTCAGATCCTCCTTAAAATACCTTGCCCTGCAGCATAAACAATTGATCTACGATCGGTCCCAGGGCCAGGGCCGGTAAAAAAGTCAACGCGCCGACGATCAAAACAACACCGGCCAAAAGCACGGCAAAAAGACTGCTGCCCGTATTAAAAGTACCGGCATTGGCAGGAGCGATTTTTTTGGTTGCCATATTGCCTGCAATGGCCAAAACAGGCACAATAACGGCAAAGCGGCCGATCAGCATTGCCAAACCGATCAAAACACTGTACCACAGGCTATTGGCGCCCAAACCGGCAAAAGCACTGCCGTTATTGCCGACACCGGAAGCGAAACCGTATAAGATTTCACTGAGACCATGCGGCCCGGGGTTGGATATCCCGGCCTGACCGGCTTCCGTAAGACAGGATACAGCCGACATCGTTAAAATAGTGGCAGCCGGAATCAAAAGTCCGGCAATTGTCAAAACAACTTCTTTTGCTTCAATCTTTTTCCCCAGATATTCAGGTGTACGTCCTACCATCAGGCCAACAATGAAAACTGTGATAAATACATACAGCATCATACCGTAAAATCCGGCGCCGACACCGCCCAGAACAACTTCTCCCAGCATCATCTGCAGCATAGGCACTAATCCGCCGGTACCGGTGTAGCTGTCATGCATCGAGTTTACTGCACCGCAGGACGCAGCTGTGGTAACCGTTGCAAACAAACTGCTGCTGCCGATACCAAAACGGACTTCTTTGCCCTCCATAGCAGTATCGCCGCTGATGCCCTGCGCAGCAACTATCGGATTACCATATTTTTCAGAAGCATAGCAAACCCCCAGCATCAAAACAAAAAGCAGCAGCATGGATGCCAAAACAGCATAGCCTTGTTTTTTATCTTTACACATCTCACCAAAAGTAAATAATAAACCTGTAGGGATCACTAAAATCAAAAACATTTCCAGGAAATTGCTCCAGGGAGTCGGATTTTCAAACGGATGAGAAGAATTGGCATTAAAAAAACCGCCGCCATTGGTACCCAGCTCCTTAATCGCTTCCTGAGAAGCAACCGGTCCCATAGCAATAGTCTGCTGTGCCCCTTCGACGGTTTGTACATCGACATAAGGATTAAGGTTTTGGATAACACCCTGAGAAACCAGCAGCAATGTTGCTACAACACAAATCGGTAGCAGTATTCTGGTCGTACATCTGATTATATCTGCCCAAAAATTGCCTAACTCACCAGTATTTTTACGCACCAGACCACGGATCAGAGCAATTGCGACAGCAGCTCCTGTTGCCGCCGACAAGAAGTTTTGTACAGTCAAGCCCAGCATTTGTGTCAAATAACTTAAAGTCGTCTCGCCGCTATAAGCCTGCCAGTTAGTATTGGTCATAAAGCTGGCAGCCGTATTAAAAGCAAGATGCCAGGTTTCGACGTTGGGCAGCTGCTGCGGATTGAGCGGTAAAAAAGCCTGCGTCAGCTGCAAAACAAAAAGTGATAACATACCTAAAGCATTAAAAATAATGAGATTCAGGCAGTATTCCTTCCACGGCATTTCTGTGCGCGGGTCAACTTTAGCCATTTTATAAAAAATATTTTCCAAAGGTGCAAAAAATCTTTCACCACAGGTTTTTTCGTAATTAAAAACTCGCGCCATATATTTACCAAGCGGCCAGGCGCACAGCAATAATACGGCTAAAAACAGCACAAATAGCATAATGTCTTTTGTCATTTTAAAAATCCTCCGGTTTCAATAATGCATAAATCAGATAAAATAAAATACCTACTGCTAAAAGCGAACTGAGCCATAACTCAGTCAAGGGCAGCATTTCCATCATCATTTTCCCTCCTTGTACAAAAACACCACTTGCAAATCACCTTACTACTGATGATGACTTATTGTACTACTACCTTGCGTAAAGCCGCTGTCAAAAGAACCCTCCCCGCTGTAAAAAAGTTGTAAAAATTTGCCGTTCTGCGATTACTGTTTATTCTGTTCTAATAGAAGACTATAGCTGAAAATAAATAAAAATACCTCGGGAAAAATCCCGAGGTATTTTTCAGTTTATCTCAATAACCTTACCAACACCAATTTCTTTAACAGGTATCTGTGCATGTACTGCCGCTTTCGCTTGAAAGGAACAGCAGTGGCACGGATACAGCTCCCGGATATTATGCTTCTGTAAATAGGCGATCGTTTTTTCCAGACGGTCGTCGACCTTAAATAAATGCCAGCCGCCGATAACTCCCTGAACCTTAGCTTCACCGCAAACCTTTTTAGCATATTCAATGATATTGCAGATCCCGCTGTGCGAACAGCCTGTAATCACAAATAATCCTTCTGAGCCTCGGTAAACTAAAGCCGTATCATCAAGTACTAAATCTACAGGATCCTCAGCACTGCCAAACCCATGCCGCTGTTCAAAATCGTTCAGTGTTGGGATCTCGCCTAAAAAAACCAGCCGTTTTGTTAACCATACCGGTTCTTTACTAAGCCGCAGCCTGCACTTTTCCTGCAGCTGCTGTGCTGTAAAAGGGGCGCCTATAGCTTCGCCGGCAAACTGCTTCGGCTTCAGGGCATCCGGATGCGCCAGCAGCTGCAGTTCAGAAAAATATTCCTGCTCGCTCAGCCATAGCAAACCCCGTGTATGATCATTATGCCCATGTGAAAGCACTACCTGCTGTAAGCGGCTCAAATCAATCCCCAACGCCTGGGCGTTTCTAAGAAATATATCCGAATAACCCACATCAAATAAAATTCTGACATCACCATCTTCCAGATAATAGGCTACGCCCGGCTCACCTAAATAATAACGGTCAATCAGAGTATTGTTATCTACCAACACAGTCAGCTGCATCATATACCTCCATTATTTTCAAAAAATCAGTCTGTAACTTTTTTACTTTCCCTCCATAACTTTTCACTAAACCAATACTCCTAAAAGCTGTATTTACTTTCACATTAAAGCTTCCATGCAAGTATCATAAGTCATTCCTTCTCAGAATACAACTTTTTTCTAAATCTGCGGCATCGCGCCATAAAAGAAATGTCCTGCACTTGGTAGTGCGGGACGTTTCGTAAAAATTATAAAATTGTTCTTTTAACCTGCTAAACAACCGACACGGTCATTTAAAAAATGCAGCAGCCGATAACGGAAAAAGGAACCATTAGTAAAGCTTTGACACAGCTTTTCCAGCCAGCTGTAGGAACAGCCAAAATCCTCATAAAAAACTTCTTCGCACCAGATCTGCTGCTTTATATATTCAAAAACCTGTGGCACCTCTTCAAACAGCAGGATCTGTGCTACCGCAGTTGTATCCAGCCTATGTGAATTGAAAGCAGTACAGATATCCTGAAGCTGCTGCAGGCATTCACCTTCCGGCAGTTGCCACAGCTGCTGCAGCTTTTGTAACAGTTCCAGCATAGCAGCTTTATTTTTAACATCGCGGTCGGCAATATAGTCACATAAAGCCCCTGTACTTACCAGAGGCATTTTTAATTCATCATTTCCATACATGCTATGATAAAAAACTGTAGGAAAATAAACATACTGCAAAAAGCCAAGCACGGCATAACAATTCGGCAGGCACAGCCATTGACTGCTGAAAATCTGCATTTCAGCAGCGATGATACTTGCGTTAACAATCACCGTTTCCTGCGTATTGTCTTCACAAAACCCGACTGTCGCCAAACGCTTTTCTGAAAGAAATTTATCCCAATAGGCCAGTTCATTATAACATTCATAATTTTTCATGCTAGATCAACGTGAGAAATATTCTACAACGAGCTGGTCTTCGATCTGAATAGGAATCTCTTCCCGCAGAGGCAGACGAACCAGAGTACCGCTGAAGCTTTCTTTATCCTTACTGATATACGGCAAAGCAAAGCTTTCACGTTCCAGGAAATTACTTTTAAAAAGCTCGTTACTGCGCGAATTTTCTTTCAAACTGATCACATCGCCTGCCTTACAGATATAAGACGGGATATTGACATTTTTACCATTGACCAGAATATGACGGTGCGTTACCTGCTGGCGTGCCAGACGAATAGAATTTGCAAAACCGATACGGTAAACCAGGTTGTCTAAACGGCATTCCAGTGTGCAGAATAAAGCGTCTGCCGTACGTGCCTTACTTTTACTTGCAGCTTTATAGTATCTCAGTAATTGACGTTCAAAAATGCCATAATAAGCTTTTATTTTTTGTTTTTCTAAAAGTTGTTTACCATATTCTGACATTTTTTTACTGCGTTTTACAGTTGTTCCCAATCTATCCAAAGCTTTGGGATGACCACACACATTGATGCCGAATCTACGGCACTCTTTAAATCTCGGTCCTCTTCTTGTTGCCACGTTTACATCTCCTTTATTATAAAAAATCATCAGCCGCTCTGGTTAGCTATCGCTAACTTCAAGCTACATTATAGCAACAACTTGCCCAGCCGTCAATATCTGCACAAAAATATACAAAAAGCACCCTGTAACAAGTACAGGGTGCTTAATTTCATAACTAAAAGCTAATATTATTCGCAGGGTAATTGCACCTTACGTATTTAAGCCATTTACGAGACTTTTTGTTACATACTGATTACATTTAAACTGCTTTTTCCTGCAATACATAATTTACAATTTAGTCATATTCCTTCATTAATGATGATGCTTCCCAGCTCTCCACAGATAAAAAACTTTACCTGCTCCAGCATCAGGATCGTTGATGTATGCCTTGGCAAATTTTACATACTGCGCAACATCTTCTCCCCAGAGATTCGAATAATCGCTATGCAGCATATTCATTAAATAATACCAGTCGTACTTATTGGCATGTACACCGTTCTGATCCATGACACGGGTTGTTTCTTCTACTGTCCAATGCTCGCCACTTGTACCATCGACGTTTTTCATTTCAGAGACTGCCTTTTTGGCCAGGTGTTCGTCAAAGTGCGGACCATAAGCTATACAATGAATTTTCATCATTATAGCTTCGTAATCTTCCTCATCGATGACTTTGATTTTTTCTAATGCACAGCAAACAATATAATCAACCTGTTCTTCTTTTAATTTGTCACCGTCAATATGCTCTGCATAATGATCGTACTTATGCATTATCTTCACCGTCCTTCTTTTTAGGTTTTTCCGAAAGATTTTCAAGCACTTTCTTTGCAACCTTTTTAGCTATTTCCTGACCTTCTCTACTTGAAAGAAAGGCTATTGTAAAGCCAATCAATAAATTGCCCATTGCCAACGCCTCATTTCTTTAAAGTAACAGACGATGGAGTAACTGTAGGCGGTGTAATTTGTGGCCATACAAAAGCTGTGCAGCAAAGATTATTACTGCGAACCACTGCTAAGGGCGGTTCTGTCATCACACGCAAATTATAAATTTTTCTGCTGCGGATTTGATCTGCTCTTACTCCGTCACCACAACGGTTAATCATTTGAATTACTGTCCCGCCTGTGCCATTTAAAATAACTACCGGCAGTGTATCAGCACCTGCAGGGATTGCCTGGGCAATTAACAAACAAATCTTTTCATTATTATTTATTGTCATCGCCGGAATTGTAATTTGCAATTCATTAGCAGCAACTGCCACCTCAGTACTGGCAACTAAATTAGGACATACTTTACATCCATTATTTCCACACATATTATCATCTCCTATAAAAAATAGGGCGGATTTCTCCGCCCTGTATCACGTCTTACGACGGAGCCTTACTTTTAAACTCCTTTAAGCCATGTTGCAACCGCCGTTCAGGCTATTAATGCCCAAACCATTGATAATGCCGGCATTCGGGCAAACTGCGCCGATACCAGTAACCTCAGGTTTCGGAAGCATACGGCAAGAGATAGAAGCCAGTTGAGCTTCTACAGCGTTGAATTTAGCATCACTGTATACGCGGTTTTCCAGAACGACATTTTTCGTACGTTCCTGAGCAAGTTGATCACGCAGGTTTTGATACTCATAAAAGTCAATCTTCGTACCGAGTGCAGAGAAGCCAGCCATAGTTTGTTCTTGGGTTTGACGAGCAGTATTCTCAATCAAATATTGAGTACGCGCGCTGTCGATGATTCCCTGTTTTTCTACCTGGCAATTAGATACAGCATTGCAACCATATGCAGGAGCAGCACCGTTATTGTTCCAACCACCACGATTGCCTAAAAAAGCAGCAAACAGGATAATCAAGAAGATAGCAATCCCCCAAGTGTTAAAACCGCCATAATATTTTTCGTCCATCTGCAAACAACTCCTTTCTTGATATTTTATTTATCACATCAGCGTTTAAGCTGTTGTAACCCCGCACGTAACCTTGCTAAATTATCATTTGGCTGTTGCCCTTGATTAATATCAGGCTGAACAGTTCCGCCGGTTCCCTGTAAATCACCGACTATATTTTTTACTTTGTTAAGATCTACACCAGCAGCCTTAGCAATAAATCCAGCCATAGGATTATTTAAATATCCATTGACCTTAGTAACAATGTCTGAACTAACACCATTCTTAGCCAAAGCGTTTAGCGCATCACCCTTACTATTAACCTTGTTCGCTACATTCATCGCCGTCGCCCATGCTTCCGCAAGGCGGTTCGTGTCCTGCTGGTTTAGTCTCAGCATTTGTGCTACAGCTTGTGGATTGATCATTTTTAAGCACCTCGATTTCACGCTTCATATTCTGCATTTCTTTCAACATATCTGCCATAAGCTGGGTCTGTTCCTGCTGTATCTCTTCCGACGTTTTCGGTGGAGTGATTACTTTAAGTTCAACAAGCTTGTTATAATATTCATTACTGATTTTTTCTAACTCATCATACGCACTTTGAGTAACTCCGATCCTCTGCCGGTTTCCGTAAAAATCAACCTGAATAATATTTGTTCCATCTACAATGCAAGTCATCGTTTGTGGATATGTAGTAAGTACAGAACTGCTTGTAATTCCTAAATTCATATTGCCACTCATAGTCTTGCCTCCGTTCATTTATCTTAAATATATTATCCGTTAAATCGGCCCTTATAATCCCTCAATATTCCCTCATAATTCCCTAAAATAAAAAAGACGCTTAACAATTTTGTTAAGCGTCATAATTGTATGTTATAATGTTTTTTGAGATAGTCAGTGTGTTGGCTTCCCTTACAGGGGGTGATAGCTATTGTCAACTTATGAAGCGTTGTCTTTGATGATTGCTTTTAGTACGTTAATAGCTATTGTCATTTTAGGCTGTAAATAGCCATGAAATAAGCCGCTAACACCAGTGGCGCGCGGCTTCCTTTCACGTTTTACAATTATGAGGGAGAGCCAGCGTGCGATCACTGACTATCTCTTTTTGTTTATTATATACTACTTTTTTACGGATTGCAAATTTCCTCATGAGTGTTTTATTTCTAAAATAAAATGTGATATAATTGTGAAAAAGATAACTAACAGGGCAAGTATTATTAGACTATTCTGCTAGTGGAATCGCTGTTAGGAGAAGGTAGTCTATAATAAAAAACCGCTAACTGATTGAAAACGAGAGGCCCGAATGGCTCATGCCGTTTTCAACAGATAGCGGTTTTGCATTTTATCAATGAGAAACAATTTCTAGTCCTGTAATTACATGAACACAAAACAATGCAAACAAAATTGCCCATACTCTAACAGCATTTTCCATAAAATCAGATTTATGTTCTATTCCTGGATCAGATGCATCAATATAGGTTAGTAAAGCTGGTAATGCCCAACATATATAGGCATAAACATAATACATTTTTTTATTTGGGTTCTCAATTAAATTATTTAATAATACTGGTATCAATAAAAAAAAGATGAAAACTATAAAAATCTCAAGAGAATAATTTATTCTCGGAAAAAATAATTTTATTATGGTTTGTTTTTTTTCAGCTGTCCTAAATTTAATGATGCGTTCTACGTCACTTATTATTACTTCATTTCTTTTATGAATAAATTCAGATAATAATTTCACATTCATATTATTCCTCAAAGAATCTGGCAAGTTTTGAATAAAAGATGCTGTAGTAGAAAAATAACCACAACAATCTTGCATGTAACCTTGGACACGTTTTAATATTTTCTTAGCAATCTTATCATAAAATAATGAAGAAGGAAACAGTAATGTATTTTCTTTGAGAGAATTATTTGTTTGTGATATTAGTACATCTAATAATACATTTTCATCTAAAATTGCATCATTATGATTTAAAAAGTCGGAATCCACCAAAATCTTATATACCATATAGGTTTTTATACATATGTATTCTTCGATAAAATTTAAATAAGGTTCACTAATTCCATCTGAAGAAGTCAAAATACATATATTTTGACTCTCATCACAAGAAATGGTAGATATATCCTTGGATAATAATTCAATAAATTTTACAGAGTCTATCATTTTTTGCCCTCGCTTTTCACAATTATAACACATTTATAAATTATTGAAAATAACACTTGACTTTATGTCACACATAAATATATAATAAACGTGTGGCATAAAGTGAGGTGAAATTATGAGCCCCAAAACAGGTAGACCAAAAGTAGATAACCCAAAGGCGATAAAGTATAGTATAAGAATTGATGAAAAAACAGAACAACGTTTAGTTGAATATTGTCTTAAACACAATATAACTAAGGGTGAAGCTATTCGTCAAGGGATACATTTACTTTTGGGAGACAAAAAATAAGACGCTGCCCAGTCGGTCAAAACAGGAGCAACGTCTTACACCAGAGGTTTCCCTCTGTGAAATAGTCTATCATAGAGGTCGACTTCTTTCAAGCGAAAGGAGTAGTCAATATGAATAACATCAACCGTTTAACCTTGGACAGTCGTGAAGTAGCAGTAATGTTAGAAAAAAACATAATCATCTATTAAGGGATATAAGTGTTTACGCCAAATATCTTACTGAGACCAAAATTGGACTCAGTGATTTTTTCCAAGAATCCACATATAAAGACATTAATGGTCGCACATTAAAGAAATATCAAATAACCAAGAAAGGCTGTGAGTTTTTAGCTCATAAGCAAACAGGTCATAAAGGATCGTCGTTTACCGCGTCTTATATCAACCGTTTTCACGAAATGGAAGCGCAGCTAAGCAAAAAGCCTTTGCAGCAAACACTTATTGAAGAACCTTATAAGCCTACTTTAAAATATTGGAAAGGCGTACCGGTGTTAACTAAGTTAGACGTAGCTATGATTTTAAATGTTGATGCGTCGTCGATTCAAAATTATATTCGTAGACCGTGGTTTATGACAGAGAATGTAGATTTTTACTTCTTGCGTGGACATGACTTATTCGAGTACCGCAGAGAGAATAAAATCAAGTCTACAATCGCTGCCTTAATAGTACTTACCGAAAGTGGAGTTAGAAAGATATACGAAGCGAGAAATCGAAAATTTACACCTGCTGAATTGTTCCCGGTGAAATCGTCGTGTGAGCCACAAAGACCCATGCTTGTTAATGCGCCTATGAATATAGAGCTACAGCAGAAGATAAAGGATTTAGAAGGCAAGCTGATTGCTTTGCATGAAGTATTAAAACTTTATAACTGCTGTAACACGCCTGAGAAATCGCAATGCTTCGCCACAACAATAAAAGACATAGGTATAAAAATATCGTGTGATGCACTTGATGTAATCAATACGAAGCTCAGTTTAATTCCTGCTCCTATTGGTTATTAAATTATACCGCCCCAAATTGGGGCGGTTATTTTTATTCTTTCAAACTATACTTCTCATTTGCCATAGTAGCAATCCTTATAATGTCCTGTTGGTACTTATCCATTTGCGCCCGTTTCTCCTGAGCAGACAACTTAGGATTATTAAGTATTGTCTGCCGTTTTTTATTAAGCGCACGCACTTTTTTCATTGCATTTTTTAAGCCATTCCAGTTTTTAGCATTTTTACCTAACTTACCATAGGCATTAAACTCTTTACTGGTATCACTATAAAGCTGATAGAAATCCTCTATATTCTGGCTTCGTTTACCAGGCGTATAACCGAACCGCCCAACAATAGGCTGTTCATTCATATATTTAGCGGGCAACTCATTTTCACGGCCCAAAGCATAATCACCAATCATAGCATTTAAAGTAACAGCCCCGGTAGCACCTACATTCTGGATCAAGTTATCAATTTTCTTCGGAGAGACATTCAAAGCCTGACCAAGTTTTATTGCAGTCATGCTTGTATAAATATCATATTGTTCTTTATCTGGTAAATTCTGCAAACTTACAGGTATGATATTCTTTTCCGTAAAGAAATTATAAGATGACTGCCATTCTATAAACGGCTTCATGAAAGCAGGTATATAATCCGGCAGCATTGTATCAAGTGTATTTGCAGCCCATTTATTCATTGCATCCGGATTATCATCAAGCAACTTACTAAGACTTCTTTTAAATCCGCCTGCTAAAAACGCAACTTCCTGTGGTAATGGAGTTTTTACTATTTCATCTCCAATTCTTGCAATAAAATAATTATCTCGAATGTCCTGAGGAACATCCTGATACCAATCTTCATCATGAAATGCCACCCATTCAAATAAAGCCGGCAATATTATTGCTGTCCCTACTCTGGCACCTAAACGCACAGGATGAGCCTTAACCTCTCTAATGAGCCTGTCAGTACCCTGAATGGCCGCATTAAAGAACGGAACATATCTATTATATTTTCTCGCTAAACTCCCACCTCTGCTAAAGTCTGTAGTTATTTCTTTCGCTTCCAATCCAGCTTCCTGAATACTTTTTCCTTTTCTGCGTCCTGCAGCAAATTCGCCTAACCTGGCCGCTTCTTCTAGCGACTGATTTAATTTCTGGAACCCCTTGTAAAGCATTGTTCCCAATTTTACACCTGGAGCTTCTTGTAATTTTTGCCATTTTAAACTAGATCTTTCTGTAGAAATACGTGTCGTCATCGGAACACCAGCAATTTCAAACTCCCTATATAGGCTGCTTTTTTTATGGTAATTGCTTCGCAATGCTTCCCAAAGGCCATACATCGTATTACCAATCGGTTCGATGACAGGAATAGTTGTATTATTAGAATACAAAACAGATGTCAAAGTATCTCTGGCAAGGTTAAAAAGACCAAAAGCAGGTGTTCCTGTTGCACCAGCACGCATAACTTCGGCTGGTGTCATAAATACTTTTTCAACAGTATTAAATGTTGGCAAACTTAAATTAACCATTGCATCATATAATTCTGGCGCTGTTTGATATGATTTCTTTTCACCATTTTCCCATACAGTAAACACAAAATTCTCTGGAGATCCTTTACCTTCTAAGTCTGGTCGCTCCTCTAAATAACTACCAATGCCTTCTACATCTTTTAGTCTTGATAACGCAAGCCCTACTTTATTTCGTTCTGCAGCATCCACAGACTTCTGTGTATAGGCAATTAAACTATCTAACGGATCAATAACATTTCTATTACTGCCATATTCATTTAACCCTTTTATTGGGTTTGTAACATTCGCAAGTCCTGACTTTGGTTTATAACCAGGTATTTTCACATCCTCCATGCTTCTATCTCTATACATAGGGACATAATTTTTATACTTTTCTGCTAATGTATTATGCTGTTCCTTACTAATAATTCCACTATCTTCTAAAATTGACAGCACATTATCAAAATGTTGATGAACCTTTTCTGAAGCACTAATAAACTCTTTAGGAGCATTTTCTACAATACTTGCCGCAATATTCTTCTCCATAGATCCATTATATTCTTTATGAATGCTTTGTAACTCAAGCTGTCGTTTAGCTACTAAGTATGTAGAAAATGCCTGCCGATTATCTTTATATCCATTACTCCGCAGATAATCTTTAGAAAACTTTACACTATCCACTTCTTTTAAAATATCCTGCAATGTAACCGCATACTTTAATTTGTTATTATAGACTTTATTTAAAGCCTCAATAACATCTGTCGGCTTACCCTTATCATCCAAAAGCATTGTTGACCTTGATTTTGCACTGCTTGCAGCACTTCTTGCAAGCAAATAAGGATTATCCTCATATGGTAACTCTTTACCAGTCTTGTCAATAACAGCTTCAACAAATTTATTTATAGGGCCTTTATCATCAACCGCATACTTATATGCGTCCGCCAAAACATCTTCTGCCTTTTGGGTAAAGCTCTTTAAATTTAAATCATCAGCAAAAGATATAGAAGCTCTTCCCCTTGCCTGATCGCTTTGCAGAGAATAACGACGCATTACATCAGCAAGCCTATCAAACTTTTTAGCTAAGTCTTTATTGTTAGAGTTCCTTAAAGCCTGAATAAAATTCTCGTAATATTTAGGGAAATTCCTTTCTGCCATTTCTGGGTCAGCAAGTATTTGCCTTGTAAATTCAGCAATACCCTCTGCACGTTTTTCAGCATTATTATATTCTCTAAATACGCTATTATTCCCCCATACATTCTCCGCTCCAGCAATAAGTTCTGCATCGCTACCTTTGACTTCTAATTTTTTATCTAAAAAATGTCCAATTTCATGTGAGTATGTAGCATAATCAGCAAAAGCCCTACTTCTTACAACTTCTGGCCCAACTTTAAACAACCCTTTATATTTTTCATCAACACCTCCGACACGAACTGGAACGATTGCATTAAAAGCAGCTTCAACCTCTTTTCTAGTAACCGGTTTAATTTCTCCCCATGTTTTTGTTTTTCCAGATCGACCGAAAGTAGCTTCTTCTCCAGTTGACTTATTCCCTAAAGAATATTGTTCTGTCTTTCTATTTTTCAGGTTGACAAAATCCTTCTCAGTAGGTATATTTAAAGTAAGAGAACTGTCGACTGCTCTTTCCAACATTGGGTATTCGTCCCTTGCGGATTTGAGCCACTCGGCAGTTTTTTCTTTGTTTATATACCGCAATCTGCCAGCTAATACATTATCTTCATACCATTTAGTAGCCTGTTGCTTAGTAACTTTATCCTCCTTACCAAAAGCACTAAGCATTTCATTGATTTCGTATCCTTTTTTATTATTTCTCTGTTTTAATTCAAATGGAGTTACGATCGTTGTACCATTTTCATCCTTTAAATCTAATACTGCAATTATTCTCTTTTCGCCTTTTTTGCCGCTATACTCAGCATCAAAAATCATAATTGGATCAGTTAAGGCTCGTGGTATTTGTTTAACAATCTCTGGAGTCATACCTTCACCATTAGCAATATTATGTTTGCCTATGGTTATTTTTTTTAAGTTTTTAGGACTGATTTCAATAGGTAATATTTCAGCACCAGCCAGTTCTAAAGCTAATGGAGTAGACATAACAGGGACAGCACTGTCGCCTTTATAGGTATTTTGAACAATAGCATCAACATTTTTTGCAAAGTTTTGCTCATCAATAGCTAATTTTACCTCTGGCAGACTTTGATTTTCGCTTAACATACCTTGGACTTTACGAGTATCCTTTAACGGCTCTACAGTAACCTCTTGCATTTTAAATTCAGGTAGATTTTCTTTACTATTGTTATATATATTATGCAAAATTTTTGATGCAGTATATGCCGTTCTTCTTTCGGTTTCCCCTAACAAAGAGGACATTGCCATCCTGTAATTAGGACCGCTATCTTTTACAGCGTGTTTCCCAGCTTTGAATCCCAGCACATCAGGTGCTAAACTGGCTACTATATCAACTGCAAAGGCTCCTGGACGTTCTCTTGCATATTTCGTTGCTCCTTCCTGTGTTGCCACTTGATAAGCACCTGCACCGGGTAAAAATTCAGTTGCAGTATCAAGTACGCCTTTAGCACCGCTTTTATTTATATTAGTTTGTAAACTGGACAAAACAAATGGAGAAAGTACAGGTGCAGCAAAACTACTTGGGGCTAACAGTGCTGTAGCCATTGCAGCAGGCGCTATAGTTTCTTCCGCGAAATTACCTGTAGCCTTCTTATATAGCTCCCCTGCTTTCTCCTGTTCTTTTGTTTGTGTAGGTACTGGCGCATTTGTATATCCTTCTTGCATAGGTGTACCAGTCAAAGCAAGTGGATTAGCTGTAGCAAGCCGATTAGCTTGCCTACCGACCTCTTGTGCGCCTTGTACAGCTCCTGCAGCAAAATTTTCTATTGCCTCTCCTATCCGAGTTCCTGCGTCCGCAAAAAATTTACCTCTTTCTTCTGCAGTTACATCTTCCATTTGTTCTTCTAATGACGGTTCAACTTCACCCTGGCTATTTAAATAATTCTCAGTTACACGTTCCGCAGCTCTTTGAAAGAATCCTTTATTTTCAAGAACTGGTTTATTTGCAAACTTTGCCAGCATTTTTTCTCTCGCTGTTGACATTATTTTACACCGCCTTCAATTTTACCTAATTTATCCCACATAATAGTGTCAAGAATATATTGTTCATCAAAGCCATTTTCTTTAGCTATGTCCTGCACATATTCCGTTATTTCGTTTTTAGAAGCACCTCGTTCTGCCATATATTCAATATCTGAAAGCATTTGTTCGTACTCTTGGCTATTACTATAGTCCTGTTTATAATCTCTGGTCTGATAGTTATGATTAGCCCATGCATAATAATCATTTAACTTCACAGCAGCTCTATTGTACATTCTTTGCTGAGCAGGAGTTATTTCATCAGTACTATCCATAACACGATTATTATATTCTTCCATTAAAGTTAAATCTTTATTATAATTTCCACTGTTTACATATTTCCACATTTCAGCATCAGCAGTAGTCATATAATTTGACGGGTTTCTAACCCGTCTTTGAGCTGCTATCAATTTAATTTTTTCTTCACTATCCAAATCAGAATTATTTATCATATCAACAGCTTCAGCTTCCGTAGGAGCAGTATTTATTTTTAACGCTAAATCATTTTTGTATTTTTGTCGTTGTTCTTTTAGTGCACGATCTTTATCCCTCAATATAGCTGAAGCTTTAGCCTTTATCTGGTCTTTTCTTCTAGCACTCAGTCCACTTGCGCCGAGCCTGCTCTCGCCTTTGTAGTTTGTGAAGTCGAGATGGAAGTGCCCAGCTGTTGCATAGTCAGACGGATCATCGTACTCATTCAAAACTTTTAGCCCTGGGTAGGCACGTTCCATCCTATCAGCCAGTATATTACGGCTGGATTCATCCAATTCACCTAACTTAGTACTGTCAACATCGACTCCTACACCTTCATAATGAGCGCTCCCCGGGGCATGACCGCTGTAGTCATTCTTTGTACTTGTTATATATACATCATCTATGCCATATTGATTAAGTATACCTGTTATGCCTTTTATACCCTGTACTGCGTTTTCCTGCATTCCTTCAAAGCTTACACCGGGGTTAAAAGTATACTTACCTTCGGTTATGTTTCCTTTTCCCTTAGCATAGTTTTCAAGATACGCATCCCATTCATCAGGTGGAATATCAACAAGTTGTTTTGATAACTCACTATTTTCAACATATTCCTGTTCACTATATAAAGCTGCTTCCAGCTTTGTACGCACCTCTGGAGATATTTTGTTCCGGAAATAGCTGAGCCTATCTTCGGCAAGAGTATAGTTGTTCTGGTTTACCGCATCATTTACCAATATAGCTGCATAACGGTTTGCCATCTCTGTTTCCACTTGTTTGTACTGTTCTTTTGGTAGATCTGGGAACATACTTCTATACAAGCCTTCCATTATCGGATAATTCTCAAGCAAGCTCTCGCCATCGATTACACCGTTTATCAAATTATCTGCAGATTGATCAAAGACATTTTGTTTATATTTTTGTGTTTCCTGTTCCTGGAATTTATAGAGCTGTACGCCGTCAGTAGCAAGGGTATTATCTGTTATGCGTTTAAAGGCCTGTTCGCCCAATTTATAGCGGATACCAGATTTTGCATAAATACGTTCTGACAATACATTTGCATCTTTTAAAAAGTCGTTTATCACACCAACTGAATTACTACCCTGACGCTTTTGCATGTAGTCAACTTTCAGTTTGCCAAGTTCAAGATTAAATTCGTTCGTAGCTTTTGCCACACGCAGTGCTTCATTTTGCTCCTGCTCTTTATTCAAAACATCCAGTCCTGCATTGAATGCTTTTCCGATAGTACCATACATATTAGCCGCTGCTCTGTTTCCGGCATCGTTATATTCTACACCTACACGTTGTCCACCAGCAGTAGGGTTCACAGAAGACTGGTTACTTCTTACTATTATTTTTGTCATCAGCCATACCTCCAAGTATTCTGTAAATGGAATTATACGCCTGCATCAAGTCACGCTCTACCGTCTGTACCGACGTATTTATTCTCATAGCAATCTGATAATTTTTAAGATCGTCTATAAATTTCAGTTCAATTATTTCTTGCTGTCTCGGGGTCAGCTTCGCCTCGTCTACGATCATGCGAAACTCTGCCTTACCGGAAGTCAGCAACCAGCTCTTTGTCCACGATCTGCAAGCTTCCATAATAATCACCTGCTCGCTGCTATTGTCCCAACTAATACCCCTCCGATAAATCCCCATAAAGCCTTCTGTTTTTGTTTCAATTCACTTTTGGATTGTTCTTTCTTTATTTGTTCGCTCAATATCTCTAAGGATTTGTTTTGCTCTGCTATTGTTTTTTTGGAGTTCGACAATGATTCCTGCGCAAGCATTAGCTCGCTCCTTATCTTCTGATAAGATAAACGCTGCTCTTCGATTAGCTTCTTCAGCTCGTTCGAGTTCATCTGCTGCAGTTCCAACGTGTTCGACAGCTCGGTCAATAGAAATTCCTGTCTGTCGATTATCGTCTGCAATTCGCTGAACTGTTCCCTGGACATCGTTATTGTTTCCGGAAGTTCCTCTGCCGAGCATATAGCAGGCAGTGATACAAGCAATAATAACGACCACAATAATACAATACCGATGATTATATATTTTTTCATACACGATTTTCACTCCATGTACATTATTTTCCTATTTTGACAGCCATATTCGCTACGTGCGCCGTTTTAGTCCGTTGCTTTACTATTTACTTTTGCAACAGTTTTTTCTCGGCGCACGAGCTAAATATGGACAAGGTTATTCTGATATTACAGGCCAAACCAACTATGCAACGCACCTAAAGCAAAGCCGATAATCATACCGGTCCAAAAAACTTTGCTCGCTAAATATTCTTTTACTTTTTCCATATTAGTCACCTCCTTATATAATCTTTACCAATTATGATGCCACCAGATCGCCTTACCACGAATAACATCACCGCCTGGTTTCAGTTCTCCGTCACCTGGTATGTCTAGTAATTTCCACAAGTCCCATCTTTCAAAGGTTGTTGCCGGCCCATAGTCATCTAAGTCTGCTGCTTCTGCATGTGTCATTACGGTATCGGCATTAATGTCCAATCTAAGTTCCTCACACAGTACAGCTACAACTTTCGCCATACTATCTATCTGTAACTCTGTCGGTGGCACGTTGCCAAAGTCGATACTTCCATCAGCATAGGCTACAGCATCTACACAGCACGCTAAAGCAATCCCAATAGCTCTAGAATTGCGCCGCCATGTATGAGCCTTATATTCAGTTAAATCATCTGTTGTCGCCATAACAGCGCCGTCGCTGTCAATGTTTAGGTGATAGTCACTAAAAAACTGGTGATAATTACCAGCTGACCAATGTAGATAGATCTTATCAATATTACCTCTAGCCCTTGCTGCTAACTGCCGTAGCTCATCTAAAGTGATTCTTTTTGTCACCATTATTCTCTGCCTCCTTTTCAAATGGATCAGGGACACCGTCCCCGTTTTTATCTACTAAACTCGTAGCTATGAAAGTGACAAATGCAACCATAGCCGGACCTGTGACCTCACGTATCAACGCCAGCAGGTCAGACATAATAATCTTATCTAGCCACAACCACATATACATCCACGCAGCGTAATAGGTTAGTACCAGCAAAACGACTGCAATAAAATAGCCTACAATGACAGCCATTATTTTGGGCGACATTGAGGCTACTTTATTTCTAGCACTCACTATTAAGTTTTTTATTTTCTCAAACATAAATATCACTTATCCTTACATGAACAGTTATTACATTTGTTTTCTACCAGCAATAACCGTTCACCAACTTCGTCAATTCTGTTATGTGCAGATTTTGCCCTCTGATCAATCTCAGCAAATTTTATTTTTAAATCTGTTGTACATTCTTGTTCCCTATTAATAGTCTTAGCTAAAGCGTCAACAGTCTTTTGGAGGTTCTCTATCGCCGTAGACAAAGGATTTATTATCCAAATCTTAAATACAAAACCTACTATGCCAAATAAAAAGCTAAAGATTGTTATTGAGGCCATTGCCATTTCAACCATCTTTGCACCGCCTAATCTAATATAATAGCGTCCAATTCCTCTTTGCTTGATGCTGCGGCTACCTCTGCCTGCTTACTCCAACCTTGTTGTTTGCAAGCGCCCACGTGGGACGATAAATCAGCACACCAGGTATATACCTGAGCAGCGTTAAGATACTGTATTGTTTTTTCAGTTTCTCCTTCTTTATAGCCCCGTACCGGACAGCCGTCAGGATATTCGTTTTTAAATCGTTCAGTGCTTACGTTCAGCGCAATCCCCTGCATCGTAAGCTGCGTGTCCTTATCGCTATCATATCTTACTATCTCACCAGTGCATTCAGATATAAAACCGCCTGTGATTTTACTTTCAGTCCAAGCGTCTACCTCTGACAGCTTGATAGCTTTAAGTTCTTCTAATGTAGGCTCAGGCAATTCATATTCACTATAAGTACCGTCAGCGTTGCGTATATATTCTTTACCGTCCACATTGCCGATCAATAATTGATAATCTTTCTCTGTAATTAATACAAACCCTTTTTCAAGCAGTTCTGTAACTTGTTCCTGTGTTTTTTCTTCGGCGACGTAAGTGTCACTGCGTCTGCCATTTTCGTCAAATTTTATTAAATAGGTCATACTTTTATTTCTCCTTATAGAAAATTCCACTGGATTTACCATCCAGTGGGGCGATCAAACTACATTCCCCCGTACTTTTACAACAGCGTTTCAGGTTGTAATGCAAACTAATAACAATAAAGGTGAACAATTATATAAGAACCAAGTAACTGTAACAGCTATCTCTAACAATGGTTTTACCATTGGGTCGCCCGGACAAGGACAAAGATATGTAGCGTTTGGTATAAGTTAAGTCAAGCCACAAGCATAAAGTCTACAAGGCTGTGAACTACTCCAGCGATCATCATTGTAGCCATTACATAGGGTAAAACTAATACTGGTATTACTAACACTTGTAACAAATGTTTCGCAGTTGCTGGTTGCTATAACATTCGCATAATACAAAGTTGAAAAGCTTCTGGGGAATTTAATACTTCTATATGTAGCATCAGTATTGCCTACCCACCACTGGATGGTAAATCCAGTGGAATTTTCCCGAGCCCAACCTGCCGACCCTTCTGAAACAGTCCAACCGGAACCAATACTTGCATCACAAGCTGTTATAGTGCCAGCTTTTAAGTACACCGGCGTGGTGCTGTCACCTACAGTACTGTTACTCGCAGTTGCCGTACCAGCATTAAGATAAATTGCCCTTACGCCACTGCCTACCGTGCTTCTCCCGAGTTTTGTTGCTGTAGTTGCTGTAGTCGCATTAGCTACGTTGTTAATAGTAATAGTACTCGTTGTACCATCGTTCTTTGTTATAGTAATCGTTGCATCAGAATTACTCAGTCCTGACAGTGATGCGTTAATTGCGGCTCTTATTTTTTCAACTGTTACTAATCCTTCAAGTCCCATTTTTCCTCACCTCAAATCGTCAGAACAAAGCCGGCAAACTTCTCCGTACTTTGGATTATGATATTACTGCTACTTTCAACTACGTCTACCATAACACTCTCATAGGTACTGCTATTAGTACGATACATACCAAGGAAGTGTTTTCCTGAAGCTGCTAAGGTAAATGGATAGTAGCCGTTTGATAATGTTCCCCAGTTGGCGCTACTTGCTGTAAAGTTAGTTTTGGTTACTGTAGTAGCAGAAGTAGGCGGAGTATACCCTAATGCCGCCACAACATTAGCTTTAGTAATACTGATTGTCCCGCTGCTGTTAGTGATATTTGAACCAGTTTTTACGCCGCCTAGAACACTAGCAGATGCAGTAGGCAGTGTATATACAGTATCCGTAAATACAGCATCAGCTGGTACTGTTTTGTTAAGTTCATAAGTACAAGCTTTAGGAACACCATCATCAAAATATACAGGCTGTGTTGTACTGCCGGCAGAAGTTGTTAGTTTAGCGGCAGCAGCTGCAGTTTCAGTTTTACCGAGTTTACCTGCTATAGCTTTATTCATAGCTGCCGCACCCGTTTTATCTTCTGCAATGTAATCGGCAATTTCTTTTAACGTATCGTAAGCACCAGGCGCTCCGTCAATCAGCTCATCTTTTACTGCCGACTTTGCAGCCTCAATAGCACTGTTCATATCGGCAGTCTTTGCATAACTCGAAGCTGCTACGCCACCTAATTTACTACTGTCAGCGGCAGTTTCGGTCTTACCGAGCTTGTCGGTATCCAACGCTTCAAAATTAGCATTAATCTTAGCGTCTCTCTCTGCTAAAGTTCCAGTTACAATTTTTTCTACACTCATTCTAAATAACCTCCATCCAATATTATTTTTCCTGTGAACACTTTGCTCACATTTATAACAACGTTACCGTTATTATCTACTCCGGCATTAGCATAGTAAGGATAACTAACTCCATCAATTATTTGTGTTAAGCTGACAATGACCGGACTGTTTCCTGCCTGGTGTTCCTCAGCGGATATGGTTAGTACGAAATCACTGCCAACCTCTGCAAAATCTTCCTCCGTAAAGTTTTTGACATAGACCTTATCACCAGTCTTTTTTGTCAGCGACGCCAGTATAACGATGCCTGCAAACTTTTCAGGAACTTCGATAATCACATTTTCAGCGTCCATATAAACGCCGGTTAGTACCATTTCATACTGAGGCTTCTTGACTTCCTTGTAAACGCCTATAAGCCTGCTGTTACCCATTGCCATTGTAAGACGCCACATGCCGTTGTTTTCAGTCCATCTGTCATCTGTCGCAGTAAACTCTTTTGTTATAGTTCCGCTCTCAAAACGCAGTAAAATATCTTCTGCACGGTCAGCAGCATCTTCTGCTTTCTCTGCATCTTTCTTTGCAGATTCTGCACTTTCTGCTGCATTCTTCTCTGATTCCTTTGCTGCGTCAGCGCTCGCCTGCGCCTGCTCGATTACTTTCTCGGCATTTTCCTCAAACTTTTCAATTCTTTCAGTCGTTTCTTTTTCAAAGTTTTCAATTTCAGTAGTAACCTCAGATTCGAAGCGGTCAATCTCTTCATTTGTTTTTTTCTCAAAGTCTTCAACCTCTTCACGAAGTTCGCAGAAATCTGTTTTAACTTCCTGAATACACATCGTATTTCGATCTATCGCAGTCTCATATGCCTGTGTCAGCACCTGCGGTGGAAATACTGTTGGCTGTACTATATCCGTATTACGGTAAAAGTTTAAAACAGTACCTTCAGGCAAACTTGCGGACACAGTAACAATAAGGTTTTCTACAGTATAGTCCGTGCCATAATTCAAAAGCACTTTGCTGCCCTTGTCGTCTTCATAGCTGACCTTCACGTCGTCTGCACTCTGATATTCAAATGGCAGAGAATATGAGGTATCAGGTTTAAACTCATAGCTTATTTTTGTCGCCGTAGTTGTTACGCTCACATTATCACCTCCTAAAAGCCCTGCCTTTTATTGTTATAAAATCCAAATGTCATCGACTTGCCACGGCCTGCATTAGTCAAAGTATATGGATCAAGGCTAAAGTTATCAGAGCCTTTACTTGCTTTGCCTCCAAGTGAAGAGCTGTAAAGCCCCTGTGCGGTCGTCATAATCCCTCCCAGCAAGCTCATTTTCCTTGTCATCTTCGCCGCAGACCTATAATTCGCTGCCGCCGCCTGCGCATTATATATATTCTGCCGGTAGTTAAGGTCAACGTTTGCCAGTTTTTCATTTATCGTTCGAGAGTCTCTTTCAAAAGCATTTGCATTTGCTCGGCCAAATGCTGCGCCTAAACTGCTCCCGGATTCAAGACCACCTGCAGCAAGCGCTGCAGTATTCTGTCCCTGTATCAGGTTGTACCTCTGCCGAGCTTCCTGTTGCTGCCGAGCCGCCTGGTCAGCTGCCGTCTGCCTGTTACGTTCTGCTATAGCCGCATTCTGTTCTTGTGCCTGTGCCTGAGCATCATAACCTGCTGCCTGCTGCCTACCTGACATATAAGTCATCACTCCTGATCCTACTGCCAATAATGGCGCCGCTAATGCCCCCATCACACACTCTCCTTCACATAAATATCAAAATCGCCAAGATTCATTTTTAACTTGAACCCGAACGCTTTTGTCATAGTAAAGCTTTGTTCATAAAAATGCCAAGTCATAATATAAAGCCGACCATATTTTTCAAGCCAGCCTTTTATCCTTTCTCTGCCAATGCTTACAAAGCTTTTTTTGCATTCAAACAGCTTGTCAGTACCTACTATATATGCTTGATATCTATAAGCGCCCATCGGCAACCTGTCTGTTAGCCCAAATATGGCGACTGGTTCTTTATCAATGTATACCACATTCATCTCACATGATTTTTCAATATGTAGTTGTACTGCCGCTTCAGTATCTTTGCCAAAAATCAACCTGTCATTCACACGGGCTTTGGCAAATATCCTGACCACATCTTCATACATATCTTCGCTATAAGGCTCTATCTTTATCATCTGATGTTCACATCCACATCCCGCGCTACGAACATTATTCTCAATGGATACGGTTCTTCACTGAATATCGTCAGCTCATCTGCTCTCGCGCTGTTCTGGTCAAGTGTCACTGTCTGAGTTCCGCTTAACAGTTTAATACCGAAATTTTCGTCAAGCTGGCTTTTCCCTCCGTCATCCAATGTACTAATCAAAGGAACAGCTCTATCTTTACTTCTACTGTATGCATAACCGGAATAACTCAGATAATAACGGACTACAGTAGAATTCAAACACCGTGATTGATCTACTATGCTGCCTGTTTTTTGAATCGTTGTATGTGTCTCAGGAATAGTCATAGAAAACTCATACCCAAGCCCAACAATTATTTTAGAGTACACACCGCTTAATGGTGGCTCTATCTCTATCTTTCCATCATTGGCAACGACCTGTTCTTTAACGTTGAAAATATCACCGCTGGTCATTACCCATACAGTTTTACCGGCAAAACGTTCAATAACTATATTCGAGCCGTCGTTATTTTCAAATATCTCTGCATTGTCCAGCATACAATAATCGGCTGGATCTTCAGTATATTGGTCCAATTCCTGACGCTCTATATAGTAAGTACCGTCACGCTCTACCACGAAATAGATAACGTCTGTATCATCTTCTTTTATCGTCTCTACTGCAATATAATTTCCCTGCGTGCTAAACCTCGTCCAACCGAAAACTTTTTCCTGCAGCATATAAGTCAAGCAAAGCATAGAACCATCATCAAGGATGAGATAAATCAAACTATCCGGATATTTAGTATAGGTGTAATCAGCTATCTTTTTACCGTTCAGCAAATGATGAACCATCAAAGTCAGCTCTGTTCCATCATAACGATCCATAGCATAGTTATAAGAAAAATCCCTGATATATGCTTCGTTGCTCTGTATATACAGAACTCTATTATCCGCTACGAACGGAATATGAGCTTCACTGCTGCCCCAACCTGTTTGGGTATTGATACTGATCTGCGCCGGAGTTACCACGCTTGAGCCTGAAATAATGCGCTCATCTTCACCTGTGAAAATGCACAGATCTTGAAACGTAATCAGATTTTTTATTGCATAATCATTTCGGGCTATAACGCTTGTATTAATAGCGCTGTCATCGGTCAAAGTCCCATCTTCTATCTGCTCATCAAAATTAGTATAATCACTGCTTTTACTCAACCAAAGACCATTAGGCTTGCTGTCTGTATTGGCCAGCACCATACGATCCTGAAAAAATTCTATGCAGGAAGGATATTTCTTCGTTGAACTAAATTCAGACAATGCAAACTCGTCTATACTGTCCGTAGAACCAAGTGAACGTATAAGCGTACCTATCGCCTCTGTATCACTTGTTATCTCTGTAAGTTTGATTATCCCTTCTGCAGTATAGCTGAAGCTAGTAAGCGTTACAGTACATGTACCACTGGTAATCGCAAACTTAACTTTGAAATAATAAGCATCTTCGCGGTCAACCGAACCACTATCACTGGCGTTATAGTCATCGTTATTAGAGACATATGTCGCATAATCAATATATTCGACATTATCTTTAGATCTCATCAGCGTTACAGTGCCGCTCCATATACCAGAAGTCCGCAAGCTCCAACTGTCACCAACAAACAAAGCTGATCCGGTTCCTTCACCACCGGAAGAATTGACAGCGGTTTTAGTCGCAATTTCCTGATACAGTTTTATACTGTCACCAACCATGTTTTCTTCAAAAAACGGCTGATTCGATGTAAGCGTTATGATTCCGGATGTTCCGCTCGGATAAAGTACTGTCTGCTCATCATAGTTATATGTGATTATTACCCATCCGTCCGAACCGTCGCTGCCATTTAACGCTGCATCTGAATAAGCAACTCCCTTGGTACCACCTTCGCCACCATAGCCATAGCTTGTACCGTCTGAGCCGTTCTTTGCGCCACGGTCTGCCGAATAAGCCGCAGTAGCTCCGCCGCCGCCTTTAGCCGTGTATCCAAAAGCAATTGAATCGCTGCCGTCTCCGCCGGGGCTGCCATAGCCAGCTCCATAATGGACAGGACTGCCTTTGCCGCCTGCGCCAACAATTATGTCAAAAGATTCATCTTTGGTTAACTCAATCTCGAAAGTTTGCAAACCACCACGGCCACCATTACCGCCCGAACTTTGCTTATCACTTGCTTTCCTGGCTACACCGCTGCCACCACCGCCACCGCCAGCAACAGTCACTGTATGCAAGCCTGTTTCTTTCGCTTTAAAAATATAATTGCCCGGAGCCGTGTATTTCTGTACCGAAGATGTATTATCAACCAATTCACCAAATGGCGGTATCTTGATATTCAATTCTTCAAAGCTCCACTCTTCGCCGTCCTTTTTCAGCTGATAAATAGGTAAGTCGCCGCAGACCAGAAACATCGTATCTGCAGACTTTATAAACTTAAGCTTTTTTATGTTTGCTTCTGAAAAAGGAGCTTCAAGTTCTCTAACTTTTTCACCTTTGTATCTTACTGTTAAATAGTAATCCGTAAATTCCAACATATAGTCTGTTGTAGGCTGGCTGAATGCTATTATTCTTGCTTTATGATTCTTTGCCGTCGTACCTTTATTGGTTGTCCCCATCCGCTTATAAATGCTTCCATAAGGCTTTACCGTTCCATTTACACAATCTTTCAAGAAGGTTCTATATTTATCCATATCAAGCCGGGCCAGAACATCAGGAGACGCTATCCCACCAGTAAAATTATTTAGCAAATCCCTATACACTACCAGCACCCCCTAAAAATCTTTGGTTCTGGCCGCAGCGTCTGCTTGCGCTCATTATTATTGCCGGCTGACGCTTTAGCATAGGCAAGCTGAAACAGCTGATACTGCGTTTCCGCACTTCCAGAAGATCCACTGACTACAGTAGAAAGCATATAGGCTAGATAACGGACTAGCGCTTCCGTGAACAGTGGCGGCCAAAACTGCGGATTGTCTATGTATCTGGTATATTCAATCTCCAAATGTTTTGCTTTAGTTGCAAATACTTGTACGAATAAATCTTCCTGCGGCGCTTTTATTTTGACGCTCATTATCTCATAACCGTTATCATTTTCAGGTTTATCCCATTCAAATACTCTGCCGTCAAGCACAACGCTCCTAACCCGTACCGCATCACTTGGATATTTGAAATAGTTCAGTTTCTCCTTTGGCAAGTAGCTCTTATCAAGTGTCTTCACATCCAGTCTGCTTATTGTTCTTCTGATCTTCGCAAAACTCCAGTTACTCATTGCCAGCAGCTGACTTAACGCAAACGGGAACATCTTGTCACATTGCCTAGCTTCTTCTGTTCCGTCTTTCAAACCGATTATAGGCCGTACTTTCAGCTGTACCAGTGCTAAATTACATATATCAACTATCGAATACTGCATATTATTACCTCCCTCTTCCAGAAGCAGCATTTCTGCTGCCTTTGGAAGAAAGAGCGGGACTTACCCCGCTCACTCTTATTGATCTTCTTTTTTGGAAGTAGTTACTTTACTTCCAGCAATTAACCTAAAACAGTTATCCGGAAAAATATCCTTAGCCGCAAATTCGCACATATCACCCGGCTTGAAATTCTTGATCTGCCCGTTGATTCTTGCCTGACAGTATTTCGTGCATACATATTTAGACATTTAAACCAACCCCCAAAGGAGAAGCAACGCCGTAGACGATGCCTGCTGTAATCTTGCCGCTGTACTCGCCTGCTGCAGATGCAAAGATGTAACGCCCCGGAATAGTCGGAATAGGAGCGTAACCGAGCCGGCTTCCTTTTTTGACCGTAACTTTAAAAAGTTCTTTTTTATCTGTGCCCTCTGCGGTATTCCCTGCGCTGACGGTCACAGTTATGTCAGCTTTAGCCAACCCATCAAGAGATACTCCATATTGGGCATTAGGATAAATAGTATTGGAGAAAGAGGCTCCAGTATCAATAATCTTTGGCAAATCGCCTGCCGCATAATCAGCTGCGATTGCATTTGCTGCCTGTACATCATATTTCATAATCTATCACTCCTCGTATAATAAATTTCAAAGTTAAGGCCGCATTATGCGGCCTATATTAAATAACACGCGCTTCGTTCATGTGGATCTGATCTACACGACGGATAGGCATTTCATCAAAGGTCATTAGCTTGCGACCTTCGATACCTTCCAAACGCGGCTTGGCAGTGGAATAATCAAACATCGCTCCGAGCTGACGATTAGACACAATATCCTGACGCAGCTTGGTTCTCACTTTGCGATTCATATAAATCGCTGGACGGCCAGTGCTGGTATTATGCAGACGCTCAGAAGCTTCGATCATCAAGTTGATAAGTTTGCCGCTTTCAATTGTGTTGATATCAATATTACAGATACGTACTACCTGACGCAGATCTTTTACAACTAAGCCGGAAGCCCAGCTGAAAGAAGTCTTGATGCCCGGCATATAACCAGCACCTACTGCCATAGTATCGTCCTCAACAACGGCGCCCTGCTGCAGACCTGCCTTAGATCCTTTGGGATAGAAAGTATATACGCCGTTATCATAGCTCCATACCACGAACCAGATAGAAGTAAGATTAGTACTTGCACCACCTGCATCTAATACATATTCCGAAGTTTCCGGAAGGATTCCGTCAGTCTTACGGGTCAGTGTGCTATAACGTTCTGCTAGTCCCAGCATACGGTCTTTACCGTCAGCAGTACCGCCATAAATCATGCTGCGTGCCATAGCCTGATTGATTGCTTCGATTTGCGGCCGGGACTGTGCCAGCAGGAACCGGTTACGCATTCCATTCAACTCGTACAGTGCCTTATCGATAACTACAGGACGGTAGAACATCGCACTGGAATCAGTCATCGCAGCAAAGCTGCCAGGCTCCGGTTTAATTACGTCATTGTAATAACGCAGTGCTTCACCGGGTAGAGAGGTACTGATTACTTCTTTGTTGCTATCGCCGTTGTTAGCTTCTACTACCACAGAATCTTCCAAAATCTCATTGGTCTCAGCCAAAAGATTTACGATAGCGTTTTCTTTCAGCTGCCCATCAGGGGACAGCACCGCCATCACGTCATGAATTGTTGGATTGAGTTTTTCTACTACTTCTGCCATTTAAGTCACTCCTTTTTATTTAAGTCGCCGAACATAATGTCGGCCAGACTGGGAGCCGCTTTACTAGCCCCAGTGCCGCCGCTCATAAGGTTACCGTCCTCTCCTACAAGAGGATGCAGCGCCTGCATGAGCTGAATAATTTTAATATTGCCTTGAATGCCTGCCATATCGATGACCTGCTTTAAACCGGGGATTTTACTCTCCAGTGCATTCATAGTCACATTGGCCTCACTGATTGCTTTTTGGTATTCCGGCGTTACGTTATCAAACGTGGCTCCGAAATGTTTTAATGCTTCTTCTGTATTGGCAGTCATAAAATTAGCCCTCGCATTACATACATAATCGAGAGCTTTTTTTGCCATCTCCGGATCGGTGATCCCTATAGCATTCAATTCTTTTGTACACTCTGCCACAATCTCCGGCGTCGCCAAATCCCCTAACCGCTCAATAATTTCAGACTTTACAAAAGTCTCATCAACTGTTTGGTCAGACTTATCGTCCGCCTTCTCAGGTTGCTTTCCATGTTCAGACGCAGGTTCTTGCTCCGGCTCTTTTTCAATCTCCGGTGCTGGCTCTGTTTCCTTCTGCTGTTCCTGTACAGGTTCTGCCGGCTGTTCCTCATTCATGTTATTGTTGAGGTCATTTACTTCTTCCATCTTTGTAACTCCTTTCAAAATTTGCTTCTTGTTCGCGTATCCAGGCGAAGCGTTCTCCCTCAGCTCTAAGAAGCTGCAGTACTCCATCTTCTCCCATTTTGCGTATCTCATCCGTTACCACAAGCACCGCTTTCCTTGCGCCTTCTTTTCGGTAGGTATCAGCGTTGCCGGTAAAGGTAGAGGCATAATAATAATTTGATACCATAAGCTTAGTTAAAAACCATCTGCCCCGTTCATCACTGAGCAGAAACTCATAAGCTTCTTTGTCTTTTACTCTGGCCTGCGCTTTTAAAAAGTCATTACAGGCTTCCTTTTTCTCCAGCTCTTTCATCTTTGCTACATTTCTTGTCGGTATCATACGCCACCCCGCAAACTGCTGAGTAAATTATCCAACGGTGCTACGCTGCCGTTGTCTGCCATCTCCTGAAGATTGGCCGCTGCCTGTGTGACATTAGGTAACGCCTGCGCTACCGCCATATCTTCCTGCATCTGTTCCTGCTGTTGGGCTGCCTGAGCCTGCTGCTGCTGAATTTCAGCGTATTCCTCGTCCGTGTAGAGTATCTCACTCTTCACGCCCAAATCATCTATCCACTTACGCAGGAACACACTTTCATTAAGCATATTCACTACGCCAGGCTTAAGTTGCGCCGTCTGGCCTATTGCTGCCAGCGCTGACTCATAATCTTGTACTCCGCTCATCCTCTGCAGTTTGGCCAGCGGTGATACATATTCGATTTCCAGCTCCATACCGTCGTATTCAGGCGGCATTTCAAAAACACCGTTTTGCGTATAAATACCATAGACCCGTTTTATATCACGGCTCAGTACCTCTGTGTTAATACGTGTAACTACCGGTGTGAGCTGCTGCATCTTCTCCTGCTGCCTCAAACTCCATTCGTAAGCTGTACGACCTGTATTATCAAACTTCTGCTGTTCAAGCATCGCAAACAGATTTGTATTATAGGCTGCGTTGATTTTATCTTCTCTTATTGCCGCCATCTCATACACTTTGTCGAACACCGGCGCTATGTCAAACAGCGACTGGACTTTTCCAAGCTGCATATCTACCTCTGTTATAGCACCAGGCCTGTAATCTGGGTCAGTACCTGTAGGAACCTGCAGTGCCGGATTATAAAACAGCTCCATATTTCCTGCTGCAGCTTTAAGTAAGTCAAACATCACCCTGTTGTCGCTGTCTGCAAACCAGCCGGGACCAATGCCATAATCGCTATTAGGAATAGCAAGATAACGCATTATTGTAATCGGACAGGTTTCAAAGCCTCCTACATGGATAAATTCCTTATCGCTGCAGTCCAGCCAATAAAGCGACACATAGCGTTTTCCCTTTGGTCCTAACGCCTTATTGTCATAAGCAGGATTCTTAGTCATAAGCCAGTAGACTTTCATAAGGCGGCCGCTGTTTTTGCCGTCCTTGTACTCCTGCTGTTGCTTTTCAGGCAGCGCTTCAAGCCCAAACTTACTTACTATCTTAGATAAGCTCATTTCCTTTTTGACTGAAAAATGCGTTACTTCCTGCCACGGATCTAGTGCGTAAGCGTATGAGCCAATAGAATAATTTTCAAACACCATACCTCGCTCCGGAATAAAGAAACTCCCGCGCGGAGACTGCCCAAAGGAAAGCTCAAGATTAGCGCTGTAAATCGATGAATAGAAATTGCTGGCGTTAAGCGCTTTATTAATCGTATCCCTTTGGTCCTGCAAAATAGCTTTCAGGGTCTGGTCATCCTCTGCGAAGCGTGACTGCAGATCAAACCATTCCACAGTTTGGGGAACAGATCCGTTCGTCATACCTCCGGCAAATATCTGCGCTGCTCTCCACGCTGTCCCGTCGATAATCCCTGCATCACGCTTTATCATCTTGTCCCGTCCGTCTAGCTCACCTAAAAAAGGTATTTGATACTGCTGGATACGGCGCCACATCACAAGACAGTTCTGGTAATCCTTAGCGTTGAACAGTTCGTCGTGTATGCGTTTTGCTTCTTCAAGTTTCATTACATCTGTTTTCATCGCTTACACCCCGAATGTTTCGCCGCTGGTCACGCTGCCCTGTGTTGCTGCGAAGTTAAATTTCTTTTTGTTTTTGCGCTGCTGGTCAAGTGCGCTTGTCCCGTCCGTCCTGCCGCTTACATCTGTAGCCGCTGCCGCTACCTTAGGAACCTCAGTTGCAGGTGTGCCAAACAACTTATTTGTTAATCCACTCATTGCCCTCACCTCCTTTTAAAGCTTTGCCAGCGGATTATAATTTCTTGCACTGCCTTGCTGCCTGCTCCTTTTCAGCAGGTCAAGCGCCGGCGTACTAACTTTCATCTCACGTCCAAACGTCAGCGCCAAGGCATCCGCTCTGTTAGGGCTAAATGGCATATCTCTTTTACGCTGGAGTTGTAATTGCCCACGGTCATTGACATATGCTTCAGGCATCATAAGCTCTGCAGCAATCTCTCTGTCCAGTTCATCCAAACAGCCACCGTTAATAAGCCATTGCTTCATTCTGTCCCACATTTCCATGCGTTTATTAGCATAATGATTTCTGCTAGTAATAGAAGAATTTACTAAGTGCCAATTACGCCCCATGTATTTACCAGCAGAATAAATGCCCTGACCGTAACCAAAATCTATGTTGACCTGCTGTGCTTTATACTTATCTTCAAACAGAGCTACCTTTTCAGCAAAAGCAAAATTATCGTCGCTCTTCGGCTCTTCGTAAAGCAGCTTGCTGAGGTTCCCCTTACGCAGATAGATAACTGCTGCATCCTTACCGCCCCAAGCTGGGTCAACGCCGATAATAGCAGGTGCAAACTCTACGTCTTTGCCCGTAATGCTTCTTGACTGCGCAGCTTCTATTACATCGCGTCCAATAAACTGCAGCTCGCTCGAACTCGGCGGCTCACCCAAGATACGAACTTTAACGAAGTCGCTCTCAATACCGTATGTCTCAATCCACTCATTGAGCAGCTGCTTATTCGTTATCTCTACTGTCCTGCTGTCTATTTTCCGCGTATGCCAGCGGTGACGCTCTTTGCCTAAACAATCCGCGAAGCGTCCTATGTTCTTAGTAGGATTACCAAAAACCAGCCACAAAAGCTCAGTGTCTGAATCTGTCATCGCGCCCTCAGCAACTTCCCAGATAACGTCTTCTATCTCGGACGCCTCATCAAAAATAAGCAGTATCCGATTCCCCTGATTATGCAAGCCTGCAAATGCTGCGGGATTACTCTTGCTCCACGGGATAGCGTCTGCGCGCCAGTTTTTGTCGTGACCTTCTACTACGCTATACATAGACGTTGCAGTATATACAAACATCTCACTCGCTATATTAAGCCTGTGCCACTTACCAAGCTCTGGCCATGTTTTAGTCCGCAGTTGCGTGTCCGTATTTGCTGTGACAACTACCCTTGTATCTGCCCGGGTATACATAGCCCATTCAATGAGCCACGCTACTACAGCGCTCTTACCAATCCCGTGTCCTGATGATATTGCGTTTCGAATAAGCCTGCACGGGTCATCCCTCATACTGGCTGCAAGCTCTTCCATAAGCTCAAGTTGCCATTTTTGCGGCCATTTATTCTCCAGTTCTCCTTCTCCCCATGGATACATGGCCTTCACAAATCCCGCCGGGTCATATTCAAACTGTGCAATAAATTCGATTAATTCTTTTTCTATCATGATTTACCCCCCTCAACGCGTCCCTGGGCTTTCTTAAGCACTGTTACTATATCTACTTTCCCGGAATGTTCTACTTGCTGCTGATCTTTCCACCCAAAGTTATTTTTTAAATTAAAAATGACGCCTACAACATTCTTCCCATCAAGCAGCCTCTGTTCAAGCGATTCTTCTATTTTCGTTTTCGCTTTTTTTATAGCGTCAGAAAATTCACTTTCTTTTTCATACTGCAAAAGAGTTTCTCTTGTCATCCCCAAACCTAATGCTAACCCAGTAATAGTGTATCCAAGATCGGCTTTGTCTCTGCTTTCAAAATATGCGTCTATCTTTCTCTGCATTTCAGTTACGTTATCAAACTTCTTAGGTCTTCCTCTTGCCATTTATCCCACCACCTTTGCAAATAAAAAAGCACCTAACCGAAGTTAAGTGCCTTTATATTAAGTTTTATGCTAAATTTTGATATATGTTACCGTGTTTTATCGGTCTTTTAACGCCGAATTATTTATGTAGATTAAATTGGAGCGAAGCCCAGCTAATGCCATTATTTACGCTGATTAGTTTTCCGCCGTGCGTCAGTGGATATCATAACGCAAGACCATCAGGCATACTTCGCATATAAGCTATACCTTTATTTAATAAGCGTATTTCGCTAACACCTTTAAAAATTCATGAAATTTAAAGGTATTATTGCCGCTGTATTACCCCAACGGCAGGGCAATGTCCAAGCGCTAAGCCTGAACGTTTCACCTTTGCAGGTTATCCCGTTACTAGGCTTCCCTGCGATGTTTTGATACTACCAGTGCGGCCGCTGCAAGTCGCACGGTAGGTGCTATGGGTAGTTATCCGCATCATTCATACGATAAATTGCAGCTATCATATGCCATCATACGGCGAACGCCATAGCCAATATATTAGCATACGGTTTGCCACTTGCTCGGATAATGAGCGGGTTACTGCGTATGCGTTATAACCTCTTTCGCTTTCTTTTTCTATTATATATTATATCACAGGTTGGGTGTATCATTCTGTATCATCTTTCTCAAATCGTTTAATGCCCTCGAATGGATTCTGTGTATTTGCGCCCACTCATACCCCATCGCAACACAGCACTCTTCCCAAGTGCGTTTTGAAAAATAATAACATTTCAGCACAGCCCTTTGTCGTTCGTCCGGCAGCCTGTCGAGTAACATTTCCGCTTTTGTCCTCGCTTGCAAAAGTTCTTTACTGCGTTTTTCGATGTATATCTTCAGCTCGATTAGATTTGCAACTGCAGCCGTCATTTTGTCACGCTCCTTGCTGGGCGTCGATGCGTGCGATAATGACGGTGTTATTTTTTCCGCCAGCGATTTAAGTCTTTGGCGTTCTTCAAGCAGATCGCTGATCTCGCCTGCGATAAAACGATACCTTTTTAGCATTACTTTTATTTCTTCGATTGTCACTTTTTCACTTCCTTATCTGATAATTCACATTTGTACTCCTTACATTCATCAAATCTAGCCCACTCTCTATGGTTACCATCATCATCTACAAGTGGTACATTTTCCTCGTGTCGATCGCAGTCAGTGTTAGTACATGGTTTATCCATAAATTTGTTACTTCGTATGCAGTAGGCTTTTGTAGGGGCTTGTTCAACATCTGTATCATTATTTTTGCAATCATCATCGAATCGTAAGAAAATTTTGGATTATTTATATCAGCCGTTTTTTCTAGTTTTTCTTTTAATACGTCTGCATCTATTAATTTCATAATCTATTCACCTTCTTGTGCCAAAATATCCAAAAATAGCTATAAAAACTACGGTCAATATAGCCATTAATACCATTGATAAATTCGGTCCTATTTCATACATTTTTTCACGCTCCTATTTAGATATTGTACTCATTACAAAACAAGCTATCATCCAAAGCACCGTAACACTTATAAACAATTGATTCATTTTTCTTCACCATCTTTCTAAGGTTTTCCATTACTTTTTTGTTGCATTCCTCACAAAGCTCAAAGCTTTTATGTATACATGGTATTTCAAAGCCGCTGACTATACGTTTTATCTTTTTACAGCTGGTATAACGCCTGTATCTAACCATTGGTTATGTCGTCCTTCTTTCGCTACCGTTCAAGTTGTTCCATTAGCTGAGACAGCCACTTAACTTTCGCTCCACGTTTTGATCTGTATTCTTCCATTCGGCAATATACATTCCATCGATAAGCATGATCATAACCATGTTTTTTATAAATTTTGAACGCCCTTTTTATTTGACGAGCTTTGTATTCTTTCATCTACTCCACCGCCTTAAACTTCTCTAAAATCAATATCAGGGTACTTATAAAGCAGCATCTTCTTTTTGATCATATACACCTGTGTCCTCATGCCCTTGGTGTCAACATAATAAACGTGGCCGCTGGCTTCCGTAACTTTGAAATCAGCCTTGTAAATAATCGGCCTTATCTTTTTACCTGCAACCTCATAACCAGGCTGTAAAACAAATTTCGGCTGTAATTCAATGCTTTTTACTGCACCGGTACGCTGCTGCCAAAGTAGGTCCTCATAGTATTTTGCTTCTTTCCTACTATCAAAGCGAATCCCGTCAACCTCAGTTATTGCATTACCATATTTCAGCACAGGTACAGCCCCAGGTAAATTCGCCGGCGCCGTTACGCTGTCAGAACGAACTTTACTTATAAGGTGTGCTGGCAGTTCATTCCACGTCGTCATTGGTACATCGCCAAGACATCTTCAAGCTCTTTCTTCTCTCTCCGATACCGAGCCACTTTCCCGCCGATCTGACTATTCTTCCGACGCAGATGTTTGAGTTCAGTCAGTATCTGCATAAGTACTGGCTTTAATACCGGTATATATTTATCCTCTGGCTCATCTTTAATCATTGCCATCATGGCTTTTATATTGATTGGTTTCATTCACTGTTCTCCTTTATTTGAACAAGGTTTCTTCTAACATTTTTCTTTTCAGAACAGATGGACGTCGCGGTTTATATCGTCTATCCCCTATCGGATCTAACACATCTACTGCACAAAAGCAAAAATCTTTGCATTTATTGACACGCTTTAATTTTTCTATTGGCAATATAGCATTTATGCTTGTATTCGGAATTGCTTTAGCGTCACAATAATAAATATCGCCTGCATCCATACAGTTACTACAATAACGACAGTATTGCTTCATGCCTTACCACTCCAATCTTATATTTAAAAGGGCGCCCCCCTACGGGCTAATCACCTCCGCAGGGGTATACTTCCCCTTATCGCCAGATCTGCCACTCTACAGTAACCTCTGCCAACGCACAGCCGAGCTGCCATAAAAATCCAGCGGCAAAGATAAATAATAATGTGTATACTGCTTCACGCTTCATTTTCTACCTCCATAATTGCCGCGAACACAAGATATACCTGCTGCGGCACACAACCATTACCTAACGCCTTTAGTCGTTTCGCCCTGTTTTTTTGCCCAACTATTACTCTTGGCGGTTCATATACTCTTGGCGGTTCATATGCGTATTGCTCTACATTTATTGCAGCAGGCCAGCCCTGCCAACTTTCAATATCCTCTTTTGCTACATTGATGTCAGTCCAGCCTATAGGTAATCCCATGAGTAGTTCTACCCAATCAGCGTTTAACTGCCCTTGTTGCTTTTCATACACAACAAAATCAAGACTATTCCTTTTTCGTCCATCTTTTCGCACATTCGCCGAACATCCTCCCCGCCAATCTCTTTGGGTTGGTGTCGGCCAATTTACCGCCTGACTTAAATTAACGCTGTGCATCGAACCTGGCTTTTGTTGTGTTGATTTCAAATTACCAGTAAAAGTATCTGCAACTGTTGGCGTAGGCCAGTTCTTTTTAACTGCAAGGGTTAATGGAGTTCCACCTTGCAAGTACTGCTTCTTTCGGTCGGATGTATCATTTGTTACTGTTGGCCACAATGAACACTCTTTGTCTTTGATGTGGCGCTCCAACATCGGCAGCTCCATAGCATGACCATCCAACACGATACCCCATTTCGGCCAGGTCTCGCAAAACAGTTCCGAATCCTCCCCCCGAATCCCGGCAGCAGAGATTGAGAGTAACCCGCGCACGTTTTCTGCCACGATCCATCTTGGCTTAAGTTCGCGAATAAGCCGGGCATACTCTCCCCAAAGACCGGAGCGGGTAACGTTCCCTTCACTATCAACGAAACCAGTTCTTTTACCTGCTGTGCTAACATCTTGGCACGGAAATCCTCCGCTGATAATATCGATCTTGGATATTCCATCAGTTTTAAGTTTTTCTGCCGTGAGTTCTCTGACATCTCTGTAAATTGGGACACCCGGAAACCTCCTTTGCAATATTTTTTGCGGGTATTCTTCGATTTCGCACAAAGCCACTGTTTCTATTCCCGCCCAGCTGGCAGCAAGGTCAATCATACCTACCCCGCTAAATAGCGATAACATTTTCATTGTCCTCACTCCTGCTCGCTACTTATGCTAACGCATTCCTTGTCCTGCAATCTTTTAAAGTTGTTAAATATCTCCCGTGCTTTAACAGCCCGCAGATCATCTGACCACATCAAGCAGTTCGGGCAAATATGCACCTCAAAATATCGACCTCTGTTTACGTGACTACCCGCCGTTGTATCCTTATGGCATATATCGCAATTCATAATCTCACCTCAAAACGGTTCTGACTTATTAGTGTTCAACTTGTCAAAATGTTCTTCGCCTAAAATCTGTAGTTCTGCCATATCTGCAGCAAGGTTATATATTTTTGCATGCTTATTATTTCCATGTGTATCGGTAACCTTAGCTCTAAATTCGGCAATAGTCCCTAAGAAACAACCACAAGACACTGTTATACCTTTGTCTTTATTTTTGAAAAATGTCGTAAAACTCAATCTACTACCAATGCGACCAATCAATAAATAGTCAGCGTCGCCGCACACCCTAGCGTTGCCGCACACCCTAGCGTTGCCGTACACCTCAGCGTTGCCGCACACCCTAGCGTTGCCGTACACCCAAGCGTCGCCGTACACCCAAGCGTCGCCGCACACCCAAGCGTCGCCGTACACCCTAGCGTCGCCGTACACCCTAGCGTTGCCGTACACCCTAGCGTTGCCGTACACCCAAGCGTTGCCGTACACCCTAGCGTTGCCGTACACCTCAGCGTTGCCGTACACCTCAGCGTCGCCGCACACCCAAGCGTTGCCGTACACCCTAGCGTCGCCGTACACCCTAGCGTTGCCGTACACCTCAGCGTTGCCGTACACCCAAGCGTCGCCATCTTGCGCTAAGTTATCTTCTTTTTCCACATATCCACCAAGTTCACCAGCTTCAACACTTCCAAAGCTAATTAAAGCCTTAATCCTAAATAATTTCTTGCCCCATTTTTCTATAAACTCTGCTGTCAACTCATATTTTTTCATAGTTACCGCTCCTTTAAACTTTAGCTAAATCACCTTGACGACATGCTGACCGTTTTGGTACTACATCAGGCACTAACGGATGATATTTATAACACCGCTCACGATCAGCTACCACATAAGTAAATCCGCTTTCTTTATCTACTCTCAAAAACGGTTGATGTCCGCTGTATGGGCAGTCAACAGTGTTAATACATTCAGCGCATTTTCGTTCAACATCTGCGATAAAGTTGATATCGCTGCAATTACGCTTTATAAAGCTATCATCGGCGTCAGGGAAAATCCTCTTTGCTGCAGCTCTAACTTTCTCGCTTATTGGCTGCCGTAGTTCGCCAAATGTTTTACCGGCAGCAAGATCAGCAAACAACTTTTTAACAAACTCATTTGCCGCTTTAGAATTACGCTCAATAGCCTTCTTCTCTGCACCGATTTTATTTTGTCGCAGGATTGATAAAGTATTATTAATATCTGCCCATGTTGGCCAATATTTATTATTATCAGCGATATAATCAACAGTATCGCCCCACATCTCAATGTCTGTGTATTTATAACGCTCCAGGGTTTGCCTTTCGATAGTTTTTTTTGCATCTTCGCTTCCCCAGTTTGGCTTTAATCCCGCCGCCTGCCACACTTCATACGCTGCCGTTATCTCTCTAAGTTCCAACATACGGCATATCCCTCACTTCCTCCCAGTCCAGCCCCATAAAACAAGCCAGTCTGTATTTTCTTTTCTCTGGAGGTATCGCTGCCCAGCGCTCCTTATTTTTTGCAATCCATTCGTCTTTCTCCTGTGCTTCCCTGTCAGCAGCTTGCACTGCTTCAGACAATTTGATTTCATCCGTCCAGCGTTCATCCTGCAAAAAAGTATCAGGATCAGGTATGTACCTTCCGTTCTCCTCCTGCCACTGATTAGTTTTTTTGTATCTCTCAACAGCAGCATTAATCAATGCATACTGTTCTTCAGAGTGTACACGCATATTCATCCATGCTATTCTTGCAACAGGCTTTTTCCTTTTCGACGGATATAATTCCCAAAAACATTCAAAGCCTTTTTCTTTTTCGTTAACCTCTAATCCATTTTGGGTTTGCTCGCGTGCGTGCGCGTTATTATTATTATTATTATTATTATCATTGTTTATCATTGTTATATTATTATCATTATTGTTAGATGTTAGCTGACTGTTAGGTTGTCTGTTAGGTGTCTGTTGACCGTCTGTTAGCTGACTGTTAGGTTGTCTGTTATCGACTTCCCTTTTTCCTTGATAAACCTGCCAGTTTACTATAGTTATCAGCCTTCCAGTCTTTGTTGATTGGTCTGTTAAAAAATTCATATTTTCAAACTTTTTTAACGCAGTCCTTACATTTTGGACTGTTAGTCCATTTCCGCAAGCTTTTACGATATTAGGCAAGCTGGTTATAAATTGTCCCGGTTGGCAAATAAATTCTTCTCCCTGCCAATACCACTTTTTTTCACTGTGATTTGCCATTAAAAGCAGAGTGATTAAAATTACCTTTTGCTCAACTGTCGTAACCTGCCAAATCGGACTATCTAACAATTTTCGATGTAAAGCAATAAACCCAGTATTCATAGCACTTTACTCCTGATGGTCATATTTTGTAGATAAATACGCTTTTACCTTTTGCCCAATTACAACGCCCTCGGCGGCATTGTGGCGCAGGTAATGGCATTTATTACAAAGCATTGCCATATCTTCCAATCTATCCTGTCCGCCTTGTGACTTTAGTGGCTCATGGTGTGGCTTAACTCCAGGCTCAACAAAGCTATTGCAGTTTACACACAAACAATCATCACGCCGATATACTTCCTCGCAGAGTTTTTTAAGCGCTTTACCCTTAAGTCTTATCCTCTTTATTTTTGGAATCATCTTTAACGCCCCACTCCTTGATCAGCTCATCTAATTCTTCCTGCGGCCTTGTTTCTACACCAATCTCTTTTGCCGTCGATACCAAACAATCTATAAAACGGCTCATCTCTTTCGTGTCATAAGCACTGCTACCGTAATATACCCTTACATTGCTATAGCCTTTAATGTTCTGACATTCACCAAGCAATTCAGCTATCCAGCCAACACCATTGCTTTGCCAAATTTCAATAGTTCTGTTTACAGCGTCAGTTGGCACTGGCCATATTCTGCCGTAACCACATTCCCTAATCGCTTTCCTGTAAACATCTTCCTTGCTGTGAAAGCTCTCTTCTGACAGCTTTTCTGCTATCTTTTGGCATAATACCCAAGCGTATTTATTAGCGTCGTTAGAACGCCCTTTGCGCCATTGCTTGACCTCTACAACATACTGCTTTTCAGGATCGATTTTATTGATTTCTTCTTCCTCTGATAAAGGGACAGGTACTACTAAATTTATGTATCCCATCCCTTTTAACGTCTGTAAACCTTTAACTGTTAGCTTCATTTTGCGCCCACTTACTTTGCGTTAATCTTCATCTTCGGCATTTTCGCCATATTCTTTTTTTTATTCCTCGAAATATTGATTTTTAAATTTTTCCAGCTGGCGCTTTGCCTCGTACGTTGCCGAGTTCGCCCTGTCGATATCATATTTTTTTGTAGCCACTTCCTGCACCAATTTTCGATATTCGCTTAATGTAATTGTTACAGTGACTTCATTTCCAGCGATATAATTATCAGTACTGTCATGATAACTTTCAACTTTTTTCCCATATACTTGTTCCATTTTTAATTCCTCTTTTCAAAATTTATTTAACTGATGAATCCCTAAACCTTCCAACTTCATTTTGCTACTGCCTTTTGACAGTTCATACAAAGAGGCCTGCCAAATTTCTGCACGCTGTAATCGTGAACTCTTTGACTGATTTCAACTGTACATTCTTGACACATCAAAAATTGTGGTCCAGTATTTTCGTCAGGAAACGCAGGCTTAGTTTGGTTTATAGGTGTAGGCGGTTCTGCTTTATTTGATGTTTTAGTGGTTGATGGTTCAACAGATTGCCGTTCTTCTCGAACGCTATATTTACCATCGCAAAACCCCCTGTACACATCTGCTGCAACGCCAATGTTTTTCATAGCGTTACCAAGTGCGTCAGTAAGACACATCTTAAAGGCTTCATCATTTGCTGTAAGTCCAGTTTTGTATTTTTGAACAATGAAGTCGCCTCCACAACCAATGATAGGCTCGCTCCAACTATCACCGTTTTTGATAAACAAAGCTACCGTCATATACAGTAATATTTGCTTATCCTCTAATGGATATATAGTCTTATCTAAAATTTCAAATTTCCACCCAATACCACACAAACCAAACTGAGCAGTAATGGCTTCAATCTTCCATTGTGGGTTTATATCACTTTTTCCCCTCAGATTACCTGCTTGGATTGTTTTCAAAGCATCTGTAGGCGGGGTTGCTAAGTTTGTATATATATCAATCATGTCCTCAACCTCACTTTATCTGCACATTCTGATGCTCTACTACCTGTGCCCCATCAATTTTACTGCCAGCTTTGAGCGCAGCCTTGATAGCCGCTTTGTCAGGTGATGTTGATGTAACAACTCTCAAAAATTCTGTCGGCAGCTTCTCCTTATCAGTAATTTCCACAGTCTCACTTTTTTTGTAGCTGACTGCGCCTTTAGGCGTCTCAAATTTTTCACCCTTTAAAGCGTAGGCTACATAACCTTTTAACCACTCCGCCTTATTTTTTAAGGTGGCTTTTCTTTCCGTCAGCCTTTTAATTTCTTCCTCAATGGCTGCTGTTTCTGCCATTTTGTTTTTGTAAACCACAAGGCAGCCTTCAATCTTTTCTACTCTATCCATCTTCAACTGATCTATATCCTCGGCAGTCAATATTTCACCTGTTTCAGTATCTACCATTCTTTCAGTATCAAGTTCTAGCAACCGCTCTAATTGTTGATTAATTTCATAAAGTTTCATATTTACACGCCCCAATCTTCAATTTTATTTTCAATCGTATTCGCGCTATTTTTAATCCATTTCAGCAAAACATTTACTTTAGCTTCGCTTCCGTCCAAATCATCTGTGTTATTCAGATTTTCCTGCATTGCATCTAATTCATATCTAATCGAATATACTAAATCATCAAATTTATCCATACTTGCAATCCTCCAATTCTTTTGCTAAAATGAAGGTGGACGCTAAACTTCGTAAAATTTACAGTCCACCCTGAGCTATCGAAGCTGCAACTTCGGTAGCTCTTTTTCTTTTTGCTCATTTCGCAACTTCTACAGTAAAAAATGTTGTTTGCTGTTATAACATCAAACATGTTATCCTCCTTCCCGTTGAACAAGATATTTGTGATATAATTTAATGTTGAGGTGATTATGATGTTTGAACAAATTATATCTTTACAAGATTACATTCCTATTATTTCTGTTTTGATCAGTAGCTTTGCAGCATATAAAATTACAAGAATAAAACTTTTTCCACAAACAACTATTCCTGTTCTTGAAAAGCAGTTATATAATGTGTATTTACCACTTTTTAAATTACTGGATAAAAACTTATTCCAGGATAGAAAACTTGAAGATATTGCTAAAATACTCCCTCAGATAAAGGAAATCATAGATAATCATTATGAACTCGTTAATCCTCAAATTATAAGTTGTTTCAATGACTGCGCTAAACTAATACATAAAATAGAATTTTACGAACACAAAAACAATAAACTTACATCTGATAGAATTAAAGAACTTAGAATGAATTTCAAGGAAATAGAAATCACCGTTTCAACTGAATTTGATAAAATCAGGTCTAGGTTAGGACTACCAACTAGATCTTTCGGGTTTAAAATTGCTAATAATCAGTTAACACCCTTATGGAATAATGTCTTTAATTTTTTTGCCTTTTCTCTTTCAGTTCTTGTGCTAGTACTTTTAATACTTATACCTGTTAATGCCATTTTTTATATCCTTCTATTGATTTCTGAACATGCGCAATCATTTATGGGTTGGTTATTTTTCTAAAAACTTAATCCAAAAAAATAGACAATATTCTACCAAAGGATACACAACAAAAAAAAATATTATTATTTTCATCTCAACACCCCTACTGTCACTACAGCAGCCATAATAGCAATGTATGTTCCGACAAATATTGCTGTTGTTGCTACGGTAAAATCTCTAATCATAAGCCTGCCACCTGCCCCATAGCGTAACCTATGTCATATATCAGCTTAACTACTGTTGCTATAGCCAAAGCAGTTAAAGAATATACACAAGGCTGTTCCTTAATACTCTCTTTCATCACTATTGCTGTTCCTGCTACTTTGATTAATGCTTTCATAATTCAACCTCCTATAAAGCCTTTAACGCTGCTTCAAAATCAAAATTTTTTCTTCGCTTACGACTTCGCTTTATCCCATTAGATCGATATTCCATATTCTCACGCATAACTTGTGCTAAAGCTTCATCAACTAGCGGAGGATCTAACCTATATACCTTCCCAATCCGAAGGTATGGGACAATTCCTTCACGGCAATACCTTCGAATGGTAACCAACGATAATCCTCTGCTTTTCGCATACTCGTCACACGTCACAAGCTCCATCTTCCCGATCCTCCTTTCTTTCAATTTCAACAATATCCTTACTATCTTGATTTATAAGTAAAAGTGTAGTTAGCATAACAGTGTTCGTGCACTTCAAATAAGATCATCTCAATATCTTTTATGTTTTTGCCGTTAAGAAGCTTCAGAATATCGCCTGCTACCGCCTTAATTTCTTTTTGTTCTTTAGTTATGTCACGGCTTTTCATATCTTCCATTGTTGTGTCATCCTCCTTAACATACTTTTCTTCAAACTCTTTAGAACTTAAATTCTTTACCACTTCGACAAACTTTGCCAAAGCTTCATCTTTTTTGTTCATGGTATATCCCTCTTTCAAAGTTGATATACCAGTCGAAGCGTGTTATAATGTTCTCGTCAGCTTCGGCTGGTCACAAGAAACACTCGCTAAACTTTCCAGGTGCGGCGGGTGTTTCTTTTTTGTGTTGTAAAAGAACCTGCTCCTTCTTATAATGATTGTAGGAAGGAGGTGATTTTGTGGGTGATTTTCAAACTTACGTACAACAAAATTTTACTTATTCAGTAATCTTACTTTTCATTGGTGCATTTTTTGGGTTTGGTTTTGATGCAATTAAATTAGCTTATCATCAAAAAAAATTGAGAAAAGCCTTTTGTATATTACTTGAAGAAGACTTAAATTATCTACTCGACAATCTTTACAGTAAAAATTTTCAAACTAAATTTTGGGATGAACACAAAGTTGAAATAGCAAAAGTTCTACCAGATATCGCTGCCAAATATGGTCAATGGATAACATTTGTAAAAGCTTCACTAAAAATTACTGTAGAAACTGACTATCGTCCTGGTCAATGTCAATTACCCGGAATGGGAACAGATAATGTCATTTATTCCAGAAAAGGTGTTAGCGAAGGGCAAGAGTTATTAAACCTAATATCGCAAGAACAACAATCATGGACAGAACGAATATATACATCAATTCGTAACCGCCTATCGTATAAGAAGTAAACAGTCCAAAAACAAAGCAAAAACACATTCCTATTACTATTAGTATTATGTTGTTAGTAATTCTTCCAATAACAAGAAGTGCTAATGCTATCATTAGTCCTAACATTGTTACGCTCCTTTCAGTGCTATTAACTCTTCAGGTGTAAGACCCATATAATTACAGAATTGTGCAGCGCTAATATGATAGGAATACCGGCTTTCACTAACTTTTACAGCCGTTCCGAACGGAAGTAATTTTCTTTGTAATCCGATACGAATAAATTGTTCTGATTTTCCCATAATTTTTGCTGCTAATGGAACCTTAATACTTAACATGGTTAGACTCCTTTCCTTTTTTATTACTCCTGTTATAATCTTCATAGAGATGAGTTGATCACTATAAACTACTAGGATATTGTATTATGTGGCGTATTAGCTACCACGCTTATCATTTCTACAACCTATGTCAGAAAATGGTACAGAAAACAACAAAAATTAAAATTATGTACCTTACTTGTATTTTTCGAAGTCCACGATCAGCTGGGCTGTTTAGAAAACTTAAACCCAATTTCCATCTGGAATTATTATCGTCGACACCAAATCACTTTTATCTTTCATCTTTATGCTCCTTTTACTTTCGCTTTTAAAGCGATTTTTCAGGCAAAAAAATTTCGATGAGCGTATCTCTATCAATGTTGAGTATTTCTCCTATTTTTTCAGCTTCATCTGTTCCGAATTTCCCATGCTTCAAACGTAGTTGCATTGTCCGCTCCGACATCCCAAGATGTTGAGCTAATATTTTTTGATTAAATCCTTTTTCTACCATTACTCCTTTTAGTTTTAAAACATTCATTTCATTTACCTCCAAATCGCTTTATAAGTTATTTTTATTATACCACCCTCGTTTTCGCTTGTCAAGATATTTATTTTGAAAAAAGAGTAAATTTTATTGCCTTTAAAGTTATTTTATGATATTATGTGTTTAGCAAGAGTTTGCAGAAGGAAGTGAAAATATGACAAAAGGTGAAAAACTTTATAATGCTAGAATAGATAGGAATTTTACAAGAGCTGAAGTATCGCAAGCAACAGGAATAAGTGATAAGTTGTTATTTAAGTATGAAAAAGACATCATTACTAATATTCCGTTTGATAACTTAGAAAAATTATGCTCATTTTATGGAATAAACCCAACATATATTGTCGGTTGGGAAGATAATGCAACCAAACGTGACGAAAATGCATTCAATAAAGCTTTGGATACACCTCGTCAATATCCATTCATTCCTGACGCTGTAGCAGCCGGTATACCGTGCACAATAGAAGGAAGAAAGGAATTACCTACAATGGGTCTTTCTGACACTGTTATGGGTAAATACGCTGGAAATAAACATATTTTAATCATGCGTGTTAACAGTGAAAGCATGAATAAAGTTATACCTAGTGGTTCTTTTATTGCTGTAAAAACTGACATCGAAGTGAAAAACTTAAAAGACGGTGATCTCGTAGTATTCGGGAAAGAACACGAATACAGTTTAAAACGCTTTTATGACGCTGGCGACAGAATAATATTTAAACCAGATTCCAGTGATCCATGCTTTACAGATCATGTATATAATAAGGACGATACTATATTTATAATTGGCAAAGTGGTATTATCCATCAGAAATTATGAATAATATCAAAATACCCCAGCCGTTAAGCTGGGGTATTACATTATAAGGATGTGATAAAATGCGGTTACCCAATGGTTATGGTAGTATAACAAAATTATCTGGAAAAAGGCGTAAACCTTTTATGGTCCGCATAACTATCGGTTACGATAACGAAGGCAAACAACTAATGTCTGTTTTAGGATACTATGCTACACGCAATGAAGCACTTGCAGTACTAGCTGAATACAATAAAAATCCATATAATCCTATTGCCCGGAAAACAACCTTCAAGGAAATTTATGAAGCTTTCTGCAAAGAAAAATATATAAGTAAAGATTTAAATATACCCCATGCCTATACCTCTTCTTTTGCCTGGTGTTCCCCTGTTCATTATATGGCATTCCCTGATATAAAACTATCTGCTATGCAAAAAATAGTTGATGATTGCAACAGAAGCAGAGCCACAAAGAAGAATATAAAAATCCTTTTCAATCGTTTGTCTAATTACTGTTTGGCCAATGATATCATTGATAAAAATTATGCACCTCTTATCGAACTGCCGCCTGATATAAAAAGTGAAGTACACAAACCATTTACAGCAGAGGAACTCAACATTCTATGGCACTATGCAGACGATACTAACATACAAATTGTGCTCATACTATGTTACACCGGAATGCGTCCTACAGAGCTAATGACACTAAAACATAGTAACGTCCATCTTGATGAAAGGTATATGTTAGGTGGAATAAAAACCAAAGCTGGTAAAGACAGAGTTATTCCCATAGCACAAAAAATATTTCCATTTATCCAAGCGTTATATGAACAAAACAACGAATATCTTTTAACCTATGAAAATAAAAAAGTAGAGTATGATACTTTCAGAAGGAAATTATTTGCTCCAGCAATGAAGCTTGTAGGACTAAAGCACTACCCACATGATGGTCGTCACACCTGCGCAACGCTTTTAGATAATGCTCAAGTCCCAGATAAAATTATCAAAAAAATACTTGGACACGCTACCACTGATATCACTGAAAAAGTTTACACTCATAAGACAATTCAGCAGCTTGTAGACGCTATAAATCAAATTTAAAGCAGGAATTTTGTTGCATATTTGTTACATATAACCTAAATTTCAACGATTTTTATGGACATTTCAGATAATTAGAAAATCCCACAAACCGCATGGTTGTGGGATTTTTCTATGTAGCATTGTATTAAATTTGTTATTCGCAGGTAAATGGCAGCAGAGCTACGTTACGTGCGCGTTTGATAGCAGTAGTCATTTGGCGTTGATGTTTAGCACAGTTACCGGAAATACGACGGGGCAAAATTTTGCCGCGTTCAGTAATATAACGGCGCAGCTTAGCAACGTCCTTATAATCGATTTCTTCAACTTTATCAACACAGAAGCTGCATACTTTTCTTCTGGTTCTTCTGCCTCTTTCACGTTTCATTCGCATAACCTCCCTATTTAGAATGGGATCTCTTCATCAAAAGGAACTGCGGAACCAAAAGATTCCATCTCGCTCTTCGGACCTGCATCGCCGGACTGAACCGGAGCTCCGCTGCCAGTTGCTTTACGTTCAATGAATTCTACGCTGTTGGCAATAACTTCTGTCACCCAGCGTTTCGTACCATCTTTAGCATCATAGCTGCGAATCTGCAAACGACCGTCTACAAGAGCCCTTTGACCTTTTGTAAGACTATTCCCGCATAATTCAGCGATTTTACCCCATACAACGATAGCAATAAAATCAGCTTCTCTTTGGCCTTCCTGATTAGCAAAAGGTCTGTCTACCGCTAAAGTGAACTGGCATACAACTTTGCCTGTCTGAGTATAACGAACCTCAGGATCACGAGTTAAGCGGCCCATTAAAATAACTTTGTTCATACTAGTTACCCTCCTGGTTACTCACCTTTTCTGATAATCATGTGACGCAAAATTTCATCGGTAATCTTCATAACGCGGTCAAGTTCTTTGACTGTTTTAGGTTCTGCACTGAAAGTTACGAGAACATACAAACCTTCTGCGATATCGTCGATTTCATAAGCAAGACGTTTCTTGCCCCAACGATCGGTTTTTTCTACAGTACCACCGTTATTGTTGATGAGGTTGTCAAATTTAGCAACAAGAGCTTCAAAAGCTTCCTCTTCAACGGGTTTTACGATGTACATGACTTCGTAGTTATTCACGAAATCACCTCCTCCTTTGGACTTTGGCCCCCTAATGGGAGCAGGGGAAGTATATATTACTATATACAAGCTTATGTATTATACCATTAGTCCCAGTAAATTGCAAGGGTAGTTTACTAAAAATAACCGTCATCCTAAAAAGCATGACGGTTATTTCCTTCGGCTGTTTTCTACGACTCTTTCCCTTATTTACGGCTTGTCTTATTTAGCGCCGAAGCTTTATTTTTTCCCTCATAAGGCCCTTTTTATCAGGCGTCAGTTTTGACAAAATCGTCAAGCACCGCGCCGGGAGCTACCATTGGTTCAACCAGATCACTTTGTTCTACTACCGCTTCGATCAGGAAATTTTTTCCTTGTTTACGCGCTTTTGCCAATGCGGCGGTAAATTCAGCACAAGTAGTTACTGTCGCACCGTCTGCGCCGCAGGCTTTAGCAAAACCAACAAAATTAAACGGCGTCAGAATAGTAGAAGAGTAACGTTTATCATAAAAAACCTGCTGCCATTGACGGACCATACCCAAACAACTGTTATTGATGACAACAGTAATAAAAGGAGCGCTTTCACGCATCGCTGTATAGATTTCCATACCGGTCATTTTAAAGCCTCCGTCGCCGCAGATCTGTACAACCTGCGCCTCAGGCAGGGCAATTTTAGCTCCCAAGGCTGCCGGCAGACCAAATCCCATCGTTCCGCAGCCGCCGCTGGTCAAATGATGCCGCGGCGCGTCTACTTCCAGATGTAAGGCTGCCCACATCTGATTTTGCCCGACGTCAGTAACAAATACCGTATCTTCACCTTTAAAGCTGCGCGTCAGTTCTTTCATCAGCCAGGACGCTGTCAATCTTTCGCCGGACTGTGCCGCACGGTTTTCTGTCGCATCCCAGGCTTTAATCGTATGCCACCAATGTTCTATATCAAGTTTTTTCACCCGTTCACTTAGCTTGTTGAGGTTCTCTTTCATATCTCCGACTAAAGGCAGCGCTGTCATAACATTCTTATCTACTTCAGAAGGATCAATATCCAATTGGATAATCGTTTTTTTACCAACATAACGATTACGGTCACCTGTGACTCGTTCACTGAAACGGCTTCCCGCTACGATAAGTACATCGGCATTAGCAACTGCCATATTGGCTGCAATGTGTCCGTGCATACCTGTCAGCCCCAGGCATTGCCGGTCGCTTCCCGGAAAAACCCCAATCCCCATCAGCGTATTGACGACTGGCATCCCTGTTTTTCTGGCAAAACGCAGCACCTCTTCCGCAGCACCGCTGTGAACAGCGCCGCCGCCTACCAGAAATACCGGCTGTCTGGCATTAGTAATAGTAACTGCTGCGGCTTCCAATATCTCTTCTCTGGCCGTTTCCATAACAGGCGGCGTCAGTGGCTCCGCTTCCATCCACTCCACATCTCCGACCTGCAGATTGCTGGGAACATCCACCAGCACCGGTCCCGGACGACCTTCCTGTGCCAGGTAAAATGCCTGCCGCAGCGCCGGCAGCAAATCCTCAGGCTTACGCACCAAAATATTATATTTCGTTATCGGCAACGTCACACCGACAATATCTATTTCCTGAAAAGAGTCTCTGCCTAAATTTGCAACAGAAACCTGTCCCGTAATCGCTACCAGCGGTACGGAATCTAAATAAGCTGTAGCCAGTCCCGTAACGATATTGGTCGCACCGGGGCCGGAGGTAGCTATACAAACCCCCGTTCTGCCGCTGGCACGTGCATAACCGTCAGCAGCATGGATGGCTCCCTGTTCATGCGCCGTCAGTACATTACGCAGCGGCGCGTCATATAACGCATTATACAAGGGAATTACCTGACCGCCCGGATAACCGAAAACAGTATCTACTCCCTGTTCCAACAAAACTTTAATAATAGCTTGCGCACCAGATAACTTCATTCTTCGCTTTCCTCCCAAAATCAGCACTTTCAGACTGCAGCTTGTTCCTGCAGCATCAAGGTATTTACGGAAACCACCGCGACCTGTTTTGCCAGCAGCTTCGCCATTTGCGCAACATCACTTTCAGTATTCAAAACAATTTCCAGTTCCATTCCGTCAGACTGAACCTTCATATTGAGTTCCTGCACGTCCACACCTTGTTTTGACAATACCCGCAGCACTCTCGGCAGTAAAGTCTCCTCATTTTTAGCCTTTAAAAATAATTTTCCCGACATTTTGATTTCCTCCTTCGTATGATTTTGATGGAAAGCAGTGCGTTAGGAACAAATAAAAAACGCCCCTGCTTTTGCAGGGGCGTATAAAATACGCGGTACCACCCTAATTTATAACTTCGCACCAGTCCATCAACCGGCTCAGAATTAACGCATCTGGTACGCATCATGCTACTTACTTCTGCTTTCGCTGACGAGTTCATGGGTGATTTACTCAACAAGCGCTCCGTGCCGATTTCCACCAACCATCGGCTCTCTGTAACTTTACATCTTGTCTTTCTTCCCAATCATCACTTTTACAATACAATATTAAGATTGGTCATATTATGCCACTTTTAACAGCACTTGTCAACACTTTTTTCAAAAAATATTATATTTGTTCCAATGTTTACAATGTTCTTAAATAATTGCCTACCAAAACAGAAATTCGTTCACTATATGCGGCATGATTAACTGCTAAAACTTCTTTGACCTGATCTGCAAAATTACCTGCTTCCGGAGCCAGCAAAGTTTTATAACTTAATGCGTAAGCTTTTCCTGTCTCAGTCTGTGGTATCAGAGCGTCTGTTTCTGCTAAACCGGCATAATCCCGCATTTGACAGGCCAGCTGCGGTGCCAGCTTCAGCACCGTTTCCCAGGCTGCCAGCCACAATACGCTGCTGAGCTTAAAATGCACTTTCCCTTTCAGGGTTTTAGCTACTGCTCCCAAATCTTTTAAGGTCAAATCAGCATGTAAAAAACTCAGTCTGTAGCCAAAAGTATCAGCAATAGCGGCATGGGTCTGCAGCATTTCCTGCAGCAGCTGCGCCTCATCCAGAGTATTGAGCCCTAAAGCCGCAAATTTAATGCCGTTACGTTGCAATTCATTAGCAATCAGGTAATGCTCCTGTGGAGAAAGTAATTTACCCTCTTTAGATATCAGCAGCTCAAAATCTATTTCCCAGGGAGTATTTTTAAGATAAGAATTATAAATGAACTGTGCGTGCATAATAGCTTCACCATATTCCAAAACGATACGCCGCAGCTGTTCAGGCTCAAAATGAATAACTTCACTTCCTACCTGAAAATTTGCTTCCAAATATGAGCCCTGCATCGCATCACGAAATTCCTGCGGAAAATCATTATAACGCTTCTCTACCTCTGCATCTGACATTTTTTCGATCTGCAGATTTATTTTATCGCTGCAGTCCAGGCCAATCATGCTATAGCCGTATAATAATGCCTTTACAATATCTTCTTCACTTTTCAACCCTTCAGCATTGGCACCATAGCCTTCTTTATAACCTGTTTCAAAAACTCCCCAGGTTGCAGCATCTACAGCTTCCAGAAAATTGCGTTTTAAGAGCACGCTGTCAGCAGCTGAATATTCTGCAAGGACAGGCTTTACCTGCTTTTTAACAAACAGCGGCGCAATGCATCCGCCTGCAGCTCCCAGCCAGTCACTGAAACCGATACTCGTACCTTTAGTGCCGCAGGCACTGGGCGCTGCCCATTTTACAAAACGACGGATAACTGCCGCATTATTTGCATTCAAAGACATAATATCCACATGCAAACCATCCTGTTCACAGGAATTTTCGACAGCCCACATCGCTGTCAAAGGACATTCCCCCTGTGTAACACAGACTAATTTTTTATCAGCAGCCTTTATAACCAGTGCGACCCAGCCGTTAGTGACTTCGCTCAGAGAGGCTGACACAACCTTGCCGCCTGCCGCAGCCTCCATTGTTTTTACTGCCAGTGCTTGTTTAATAGCCATTTTTCATCCTCCAAAAATCTCAGTTATCTTCCTTCTAATATTATCCACAATCTGCGCCTTTTACGCAAGTAAAACCCGGAAAATAACTAAACGCTATTTAAACCTTTGTTCGCAAAACTATAAATTATGCTTATCTACAGTACTTTTAATTTATCCACCTAAGGCGGATACAAAATATATGTGTCAAAAAAGCAAAATCCTCTCCATTTATCAACAATATCCACATAGTTTTCCACAGCATTCTGTGTATAAATTACATATTATACACAGTTTCAATCTTTTTTTCCCCTAAATTTTCCAAGTTATACCATATCACCCTTAAGTTATACACATTTTATCAACATTCTGTGGATAACTTTCAGAAAACTTTCCCCATTTTTCCACAACACAATATCTAGTTTGTTTATTGGCTCATACAGATACTGAAGTCTATACTTTGTGTTCAAAGTGCACTGTCAAGGGCAACTTTTAATCGTTTGATTAAAAGTTTTATTTAAGCGCTTCTTGACACTGGCAAAAGCTTTTACAAGTCTATATTTAAAGCCTTCTTTCTTCAGCCTAAATTTTCTGAAAATAAAAAAGCAGCAGTTTTTTTTAATTTAACTGCTGCTTAACTCAATTTTTACCGCCGTTTTATCTGTGCTATAGTAAATAAAAACAGACCAAACCATATCCAACCAAAAGCGACCATATGTACGGATGTGAAGTTTTCTCCGTACATAAAAACGCCTATCAGCAAACTGATTGTTGGAGCAATATACTGTAAAAATCCAATTATTTTTAACGGTAAAAGCTTTGCCCCTGCCGTAAAAAACAATAACGGCGTAGCCGTCACTACACCGGCACAGGCCAGCATTATCAACGTACTGGTTTCTGCTGTTTGATAAGCACTGGTTCCATGCAGGCTCAAATAATATTCATAAGCCAAAGCCAACGGCGTTATAAGCAGTGTTTCCAGCATAATACTCGTCATTGTCGTTACCGATAAACATTTCTTGATCAAGCCGTATAAAGCAAAAGAAACAGCTAATGATACAGAAACCCAAGGCAGCTGGCCCAGGTTCCAGACCATTGTACCAACACCGATCACAGCGCAGATAACTGCTGCCATTTGCCAGTTATCCAAACGTTCTTTCAAAAAGAAAACACCAAAAACAATGCTCACTAAAGGATTGATATAATAGCCCATACTGGTTTCTACTATTCTGCCGTCATTGACAGCCCAAATAAACAACCCCCAGTTGAAACTGATCGTAATTGCCGCAGCCAGCATTGCCAGAGCCTGTTTAGGATTTGTAAAAATATCCTGAGTTTCTGCTAAAAAACTTTTTACTCTGCCGGAAGCGATGATCAATATCCATACAAAAACACAGGACCAGATAAAACGATTTGATAAAATCTCAAAAGCCTGTACTACGCCTAAAGTTTTCCAATAAATAGGCAAAATTCCCCATAGTAAATAAGCAGTCAAGCTATAAATTATTCCCTGTCTGAAAGTGCTTTCCATTGTTCCTCCATCTATCTGCCAATAATTATTTTCTTAAACTTGCCGGAATTGGAATTTTCAGGGCAATGATCGCCGCAGCTACCGGCAGCCAGGTAACGATCTGCATTACCAGCGGTAAACCAAAATTATCGGCAATAAATCCTAAAATAGTAACGCCAAAACCACCCATACCGACGCTGAAACCAATAGTAAGACCTGCTGCCATCCCAACGTTATCAGGCAGCATCGTCTGCGCTAAAACGATAGTTGTAGCAAACGACCCGATGATAAAAAAACCAGAAGCCACAACAGCCAGCATTGCGCCAATTTCCGTTCCTGCATGGCTGATCAGCCATATCGTTGGAATACTTAGTATAATCGATCCTAAAATGATCCTGCGGGCTCCTAAACGGTCACTGAGCACTGCACCCGTATAAGTTCCTGCTACACCACCCAATAAAAATGCCGACACCAAAGCGCTGGCAAAAATTGCTTCACTGCCACGAAATTTCATAAAAAATAACGGCAGATACGTAGATAATCCCGTATGGATAGTAGACCTCATAAAGATAAAAAACAGCAGTATAAACATTCCTGTATAAGAGAGCTTTTCTGAAGCAGCTTTAATTTGTACTGCAGCTTTTTTCAAACTATGCTCCGCATTAACACGTTTGTAATCTGGCATATATTTCATCATTAACCCAAAAACAAGCAGCCCTGGCAGAATAAAATACATCGTATTATGGATGCCATCCTGCAGTCCAATGAGAAAAGTCATCAAAATGGAGCCGACGGCCATACCGGCATTGCCTCCCAGAGAAAAAATGCCCATATTTTTGGCTTTACTGTTTTCATCGCTTAAAAAATTAACAGTTTTTGAAGCCTGAGGATGATAAGTCGCACTGGCTATACCGATTATAATAACGGTCAATAAAATTAAACTATAACTGGAAACCCAGCCTATGGCGGCAAACCCCGCACCTGCCATAGCAGCGCAAAAAGGCAGCAGGACAGGCATAGATCGCTTATCCGTAATATAACCAAATACCGGCTGAATAACCGACGACGTAATATTCTGCGTCAAAACTATAGCTGCCAGCTGCGAATAACTCAATGTAAATAATTCTTTAAGGTGTGGCAATACTATTGGTAAAGCACCAGCCTGTAAGTCAGTCACCAAATGACCTACTGCTAATGCTAAAATAGGTAAAAAATTTTTCTTTTGCATAACATGTCCTTTCAGAGCGATAAGTATATTGTAACATAAATACTCCTTTTAGTAGTGTTTTTAAGAAAAATTTACTTAAAGCGGTTATTCATTATAAGAATCGATATTTTACTTCATAAGTACACAGGCATGCAACTTCCGGTTTTGCCTGCCATGTGTCCCAGGGCAAGGTCTGGCCGGATTGTATTTACCTAACATAAAAAAATAACCACACCGTATGGTATGGTTATTTTTTAACCGGCAGCTTTCTATCCTCCCAGGCCGCTTCCAGCCAAGTACTTTCGACGTTTAAGGGCTTAACTACTGTGTTCGGGATGAGAACAGGTGGATCCCCTTAGCTATCGCCACCGGATTGTTTCAGAAGGTCTTTAAGCCTTCAAAACTATATAGAAGAGTACAAACTTCTGAGTTTGCTGTGTGTTTTTACTTCTTTTCGGCGATTCACTTTCATCGAAAACGCTCCCCTCAGGTCGCTTTTTCGATATAAGTTCAACCTTTCCTGCCATTGGCTTCGCTTGCGCTTGCCTCTGTCAGGGCGTCACTTAAGTCAAGCCCTCGACATATTAGTATCGGTCCGCTCAATACATTGCTGTACTTACACTCCCGACCTATCAACCTCATCTTCTTTAAGGTGTCTTACTAGATTGCTCTATGAGAGATCTCATCTTAAGGCTGGTTTCACGCTTAGATGCTTTCAGCGTTTATCCTTTCCGAACGTAGCTACCCAACTGTACCCCTGGCGGGATAATTGGTACACCAGCGGTTCGTCCACTCCGGTCCTCTCGTACTAGGAGCAGCCCCCTTCAAATCTCTTGCGCCCGCGATGGATAGGGACCGAACTGTCTCACGACGTTCTGAACCCAGCTCACGTACCACTTTAATGGGCGAACAGCCCAACCCTTGGGACCGACTTCAGCCCCAGGATGTGATGAGCCGACATCGAGGTGCCAAACCTCCCCGTCGATATGGACTCTTGGGAGAGATTAGCCTGTTATCCCCAGGGTAGCTTTTATCCGTTGAGCGATGGCCCTTCCACTCGGTACCACCGGATCACT
>ENA-ORTM01000296-ORTM01000296.1-human-gut-metagenome-genome-assembly--contig:-NODE-296-length-64169-cov-8.903687_pt1 | contig 64169 bp, 58 predicted proteins | sample MGYA00241909_ERZ509182 | MGnify/ENA primary metagenome ERZ509182 (study PRJEB26280, sample SAMEA2338855) | human gut metagenome | biome: human gut; feature: human-associated habitat; material: faeces...
GTTGCATTGCTATTTGGTGTACTGTTTTGACCTGATCTTGTGTAGACACTATTTAGCATTTTCCAATTCGTTGGCGCGATACATTTCTCGGCGCTCTTCTTTAGTTGCCGTGTATTTTTCCGGTTCGTACGTGCTTCCAATCACACGGGTGAATACGTCTGCAAGTCGTGCGTCCACAGGAATATGCGGCAGCCAGCGGTCGGCCATGGCGATCCATAGACCGTTTGCGCCGCGCACCTGAAAGACTTTGGAGATTTGGCTGTCGAACGACGCGTTTGTTTCATCGTTCACATGAGGATCGCCGATACTCTGAAAAAGTGCGTCCCACGAAAAAGCGGCGGCGCTGTCGCTTTTATTGGGAACATATCCCGTCATTCCGCTGGTGAGCATGTATTGTATGCCGTTTGCCGTAAAAAAGTGCAGGGCCTTCCCGTGTAAAGGGCGGGTTGAGTGCAGGATAATTCTTCATGACTTCTTTTCGGCATGAAGATAGTCGGCGCTCAATTCCATGCAAAGCATACAGGTGTGATCCGCGTCAAAATAGAGGTAGCCTTTGCCAGTGGCCTCGTCTGCGACAAGATCAAAATCACCGGCCTTGTGCCCGCCGGGGTTATATAGATTTTCTACCATAGAATAGGGGCCTAACAAAGCGTCGGCCTGCCGGCCTGCCAAATGGTAAACGCCGCCTCCGGGCCGGAGAGTTTGATCCAGCACACATATTTACCTGTCGAGGGGCATTTCAAAATGTGCGGGCGGTCGATACGCTTTGTGGGGAACATGGATGCGTTGGGGTCGTCCAGTACCGGCTGGATCAAAAAGCCTCTGTCCTGCCAGTTATACAAATCGGTTGATGAATACACCTTAATGCCCCATGTCCACACCTCATTCTTTCCATCGGTGTGTTCCTTGTTTTCGCCGTACCAATAATATACGCCGTCTTCGTAATACACGGCGCCGCCGTGCGCCTGAATGGGTTCGCCTTTTGTGTCAAGCCAAAGCCTACCGGGGTAAAAAGCATCCTGCCGATGGACCAAGGATGAAGATGTGTGTTCACATTCGTCTTGTGCGATTTTCCGAAAGCGATCGATCTGCTTTCGCTCAACAGGAGAAACCGCATTTTCGGGCGTGTTTAAGGTTCCGAGTGCTTCTTCCACAGCGGCAAGCACCTGTTCGGCTTGGGTACATGTGCGTAACGCACCAGCTGCTCCACCGAAAGCTCTGCGGCCTGTTGATTTTGCCTCGCAACGCTGACCATATTGGGCAGATGGTGTTGAAAAACAGCCAGCGCCTCCTTATGCTCTAGCAGATGCTGCATTTTCATATGGGTATTAAAAATCACAGCCTCACGTCCTTTTTGTAATATTCGTGAACAGGCGGCCCATCGGTTTTCAACGCCGCTTTTGCAGCAAATGGCAGGCAAAACCGCAGAATGTATCCTGTAGATAGACCGAGCGGAGTTTGCCGTCAGGCCCATACTGCAATGTGCTTTCATCGATGGCAAAGCCTTTTTCCTTCAAGTCCTCAATGGCAAGCGCAACGTCCGTGCAGGCAATGCCAATGTGTCCCGCCGCTGATCGCAAAGGCGTCTTTGTCAGCTCCATCGGTCCGGCTACGATCACCGAGTTGCCTATATCAAAGATGGGAAATCCAAACGCCGTTTGAAAAGCGGCCACACCGGCTTTACAGTCTTCTTCGCTGTTGCAATGTATGCCCATATGGGCAAATGTATATTCCATATTCATCATGCCTCCCGCGTGGTATCACCACGCAAAAACATCTTTGCCTAAAAGGCGCAGCACCGCTTCAGTATAATAATAGTCGTTGTAAATAATGGCTGCATTGGCAAGGCGTTCATCGTGATACATGGTTGCCCCACATCCTAAAATGCCATCTGTTTCGGGGCAGTAGTCCGCAAATTCAGCTTCACATTTTTGCAAAAGCTTCAGCGCCGAATCGGTGTACAAGGCCTTTTCCAGTTCCGGCACATGCTCGGACAGCTCCAGCAAACCGCAGGCGATCACAGCGCCTGCGCCGCTGTCGATTTTAACAGGCTGCGCCGGAGCACGGAAATCCCGCAAAGGCAGCCAATAGCTGTGCTGCAAAGCGGCTATGCAATAGTGGGCGCTGCGTTTGGCGGCAGTTAAAAAATGCTCTCGCCCTGTGTGGCGATACGCCAGAGCAAAGCCGTACAGTGCCCAGCCTTGCCCTCTGCTCCATGCAGAGCCTTCACCATATCCTTGTCCCCCCAGCGCTTTCAGAAAGTCACCTGTCTGCGGGTCGAACTGGGCGATATGAGCGCAACTTCCGTCCGGTCGCAGCAGACATTTGGCGGCAGTTTCCGCATGACGTTCTGCTACGGCGGTGTAATGTGCTTCACCACTTTCTTTTGCCGCCCAAAACAACAGCGAAAGGTTCATCATGCAGTCGATGATCATCAATCCGGAGGCGTCATCAGCCCAAGGGCTGGTGTTCCATGCGCGCAAAAAGCCGCCTTTTTCATTCATACGACCTGCCAACATGTCGGCGGCTTGCAAAGCGGCCCGACGCGCTGCTTCGTCTCCGGTGAGCTGTGTTTGAAGCACAGAGGAAAGCTGGAACAAAAAACCGATGTCATGATCCAGCTTCTCCGGGGCGTTCAGTGTATCCCGCAAACGGGCGCTTGCTCCTTCGGCAGCGGTGCGATAGGCTTCGTCGCCGGTGGCGTGATACGCCTGCCACAATAGACCCGGCCAGAATCCGTTTGTCCACCACCACAGCCCGTGAGGCATCATGCAATCGCGATATTTTCCCTGAATGGGGATAAAGGGAAGATCGCTGCCTGTGCGCTCACATTCGGCGCGCAGCTTTGGCTCCAATTTTTCCCAAGCGTTTTGTGCCCAAATACGACTGGGTGTCCTGATTTCATTACACATTGTCTTTCATCCTTTTCGTTATTTTTGCACGACCAATGCAAGCGTGTTTCCATTTTGACCGGTGGTATCCACTCGAATCGTCAAAGGCGAGAGCGCCACCACTTCAATGCCGTCATCTGCCCGAACAACACCCTGCGCACTGCACTGAACCGTAACCTCCAGCAAGGCGTCTTCCTTCGTGGGGTCGGATACGGCGAGGATCCATTCGGTTCCCATCTGCCGGGTCATAATGCAGGCTTGGGCGTTCACAGCGATGTCGGCAAAGCTGCCGCCTTTCTCGTCCCAAAATAAAAACCCCATACAACCGGTATTTTTATGACGCACGGCATGAATGCCGGTGGTATGGGCAAGCACCTCTGCTTTGGGATCGGCGGCATAGGCAGCGGTCTGCGCTGCGCTGACACCGGGCAGCAGCGTATAGTGATACGATGCGTTTTCCGGGTATGAACCATGGGCATACCACATGGTAAAAAAGTCGTTTTCATCTACAAAGCCCGGCTGTGGAACAGCGCTGTTCCAGCTTCCCAACCGGTGCGAAAACAGCAGCTCTACTTGCTGCGTATCCCCCAGTACTACGCCGATGTCCGATCCCGGGCCGTTGTTTCCCGCCAGATGTAGTGTGTTCCCCGTCAGAACGCCGGCGGGCAGCTCTCGGCAAGGCCCGGTATAGCTTTGTGTAGTCAGCAGATTTTCCCCGCCGGGTATAAGCCGGTGGTTCAATACCGTTGTTTCAATCGTATCGCCCGTGGAAGATGTGATACCGCTACCTAAGCAGACAATTTCATCGCCCAAGAAAAACCACGACTTTTTCACGGCGAGATTCCGCTCATTATGCTTGCCCTGCCCCAAATACTCCATGCCTACAATGCCGAAATAGCCGATCTGCACACCGCCAGCAAAGGCGCAGGGGTTTTTGCTCTCCGGCATAAACCAGCTGTAGGGCGGGTCCTGAGCACGGGTAAGGCTGCGATCCACCGTTGTACCCGGCAAACGCTGCATATCCACGGTGGCGTAGTAGTTGTGGTTGTATTGGTCGATGTCTGTTGTATATAGATAGGTAACGCCGTCGCTTATGTGCCAGCATGTGGCGCTTTCGCCTGCCAGATACTCGTAGCAGGCCGTGGTTTTGCTGAACATGGAAATGGCGGCGCTCCACGAGCCGTGGCGGTGTACCACTTTGCACATGGGGCCGAAATGGTAGTGCCCCCACTGTTCCGATGCGGGTTGCTCGTCATCGATCTGCGCTACGACTTCAGGCAAGGAGGGGTAGACATAGTACTCCGCAAAGGCGGTTTCATCCATACACAGCTTTGCACGGTTGTCTGCCTTAGAAAGCCAAAGTTTTAGCAAAGCACGCAACGGGCGTGTCTTGTCTTGAGGCAGCGCACACACCAAATAACACAGGGAGCGCATGATATGACGACCGCAGATGTAGTCTTGATAAAACCAGCGCGACACCTCGCGCCCACGCACAATATCCAAGAAGCGGCCATCGACCATGCATGGGGCATAGCAGTCGATTAGTGCCTTGCACAAAAAGTCTGTTTCCTTTTCGCCCAGCAGGTTTAGGTCGGTATCCTGAAACGCATACACAAGTCCGGCCAAAATATTCAGCAAATGCTTGCCGTAGCCGCCGGTGTAGGCTGTAAAATAGTGCTGTATAAACGAACCGTCGGGGTAAAAACCGTCGTCGTAAAAGCTGCCGGCTTGGGGATGGTGTATCTTGTGACTATATTGAAGCATAACAGGCATTTGCTCTTTGGCCCATTCAATCAGCTTTTCGTCGTGCCGTAAAATGCCGGTGATTAGGCACACATGGCATTTCCACATCAAATTTGCGCCTGTTTCCGAACGGTTGCGGTTGCTGACAGAGTAGGCGTTCTGATAATGCAGGATCAGGTCTGTCCAAAACAAAATCTGTTCTTCCCGTTGGGGAAGTACATCGTACAACATCACCAACGTATCTAAAATGCGAAGCGGATTGCCCACCTGCACCTGCCACCAGTTATCAATATTAGAGTTTTCGCCGAAGGTGTCCTGATGGTATACTTTTTTAAGAGTCTCGAATGTATGTAGCACCTCTTCCAATACTTGCGGCTGATGATACTGATTCATGCCCGGGGTGCGATATGCAGCGGCCAATGCACGCAGATGGATGGCAGGTGTATCCATCGGAACCCAGCGCGGCGCCGGTTTCCGGCTTTCTTCCAGCACAATGCGCAAGGACGCCCGCACGGTTCTTCCGTCCGGTGAATCCGGATTGAACGCGGTGCCAAGGAGATACTTTTCATATGCTTTTCTGTATTTTTCAAAGGTCATCGTTCAACTCTTCCTCAATTACAGTGGGACGTTCGATTATTGGGGCTGTTTGCCGATGTAGGCCAGAATGCCGCCGTCTACGTACAGCACATGGCCGTTGACGAAGTTGGACGCGTCGCTCGCCAAGAAAATGGCCGGTCCCACCAAGTCCTCGGTGGTGCCCCAACGGGCGGCCGGGGTCTTTGCGATGATGAACTGGTCGAAGGGATGGCGGCTGCCGTCCGGCTGACGCTCGCGCAAAGGTGCGGTTTGGGGCGTTTCGATGTACCCCGGCCCGATGCCATTGCACTGGATGTTGAACTCGCCGTACTCGCTGGCGATGTTCTTCGTCAGCATTTTCAGGCCGCCTTTGGCTGCCGCATAGGCGCTCACAGTCTCGCGGCCCAGCTCGCTCATCATGGAGCAGATGTTGATGATCTTGCCGTGGCCTTTCTCGATCATGCCGGGGATCACCGCTTTGCTCACGATGAAGGGCGCGTTCAGGTCTACGTCGATCACCTGACGGAACTGTGCGGCCGTCATGTCGCACATGGGGATGCGTTTGATGATGCCCGCGTTGTTCACCAGAATGTCGATGACGCCCACTTCCTCGGCGATGGTTTTCACCAATGCCTGTACCGCGTCCTCGTCGGTCACGTCGCACACGTAGCCTTTGGCGTCGATGCCTGCTTCTTTATAAGCGGCCATACCTTTGTCCACGAGGTCCTGGTTGATGTCGTTGAACACGATCTTCGCGCCTGCTTTTGCCAAGCCGGACGCGATGGCGAAGCCGATGCCGTAGCTGGCGCCCGTTACCAGCGCCACTTTACTTTCCAAAGAAAAAGCTGTCATTTCCATGTTGTTTTCCTCCTTTTTAACGCAATTCCGTTGTGGGAATGGTATCCATGTCATCAAAGGCCTGGTTCTCACCGCCCATGGCCCAAATGAAGGTGTAGTTGCTCGTGCCCGCGCCGGCGTGGATGCTCCAGCTGGGGCTGATGACGGCCTGCTCGTTCTGCATCACGATGTGGCGTGTCTCGCTGCCCTCGCCCATCATGTGGAAGACCACGTTGTTCTCGGGCACTTCGAAGTACATATACACTTCCATGCGGCGCTCGTGGGTGTGGGCGGGCATGGTGTTCCACACGCTGCCCGGCTCGAGCACGGTCATGCCCATGGACAGCTGGCAGGTCTTCAGCACATCGGGGTGGATGAACTGGTTGATGACGCGCTTGTTGCTGGTCTCCATCGCGCCCAAGGGCTTTTTGGCCGCGTCCTCGATCTTGATCAGCTTCGTCTCGTAGGCGCAGTGTGCCGGGGCGGACACCATGTAGAATTTCGCAGGGGCTGCTGCGTCGGCGCTGGCGAACAGCACCTCTTTTGTGCCCTGTGTGATGTACAGGCAATCTTTATAGCCCATCTCGTACACGACGCCGTCGGCTGTGACGGTGCCTGCGCCGCCGATGTTGAAGATGCCGATCTCGCGGCGCTCCAGAAAATACTGTGTGCCGAAGTTCTCCCAGATGTCGATGCCCTTATCGATGGACACCGTTTCGGTGGTGGGCATACAGCCCAGTGTCACCATACGGTCCACATGGCTGTACACGGCCACGACCTCGTTTGCTTTGTACAGATCCTCGATCAGAAACTCCTTGCGCGTTTCCTCGGTGGTGTAGCGCTTAAAATCGCGCTGGTTGCAAGAATAGCGAATATCCATTTTACCTTTCTCCTTTTTACTTATGGCAACACCGCACAATTCCCGCCTGACGGCTTAAGCACCGCTCCGGCGGCTGCGGCACCTCGCTCGCCGTATCGGCACTTAGAATTATGCGGTATTGCCTTATAGTGGAAGATGTTATTACATTACCATAAAATTGCGGAATATACCGAACAAATATTTGCTTTTATGTGCGATATTATGCTATATCATGTAAATCTTTTGTCTGATACAGGTGAATATTTGCTTTTATCACCGAAAATTTGTCAAAAATAACAGATCGAACAAAAATCTGTACCGAATAGCAAATAATTGTCCTGTAAAACAGAGAAAGTTTTGCTATTATAGGGACAGAAATTGTGGGGATTTCCCCAAAGGAGGAAGCTTATATGAGCGAAAACGGAGCAATCCAATACAATCGTCGTAAAGGTTGGGAGTTGGCATTTGCGGCCTGTGCAAACACGGTCCCAACTCTGTTCGTCATTCTGATGACGTTCACCACTTACATTGGCACAGGTGTATATGGGGCAACCACAGTGTTGGCCGGCACCATTGTCACCGGCAGCCGCATTTTTGATGGCATAACCGACCCGCTGATCGCGCTGTTTGCTGAGCGTTTGGAGACGCGTTTTGGCCGTGCGCGTCCGCTGATGCTGCTCGGTTGGCTGACCATTGCCGTCTCGGTAATTCTGATGTTTGTTCTGTGCCCTGGCGCTGGTCAAGTTTGGGTATTTATTCTCATTTACATGCTGTATATCATTGGTTACACAATTTATGGCATTGGTATGCAGTTGGTCCCTGCCATCATGACAAACGACCCGAAGCAGCGTCCTATCTATAACCGCTGGACGACTACATACACCACGATTTTTTCCAACTGTTTGAGTATCGTGTTGGCGGCCACGCTGATGCCGAAGCACAACTTCAAGTATGGGCTTCCGCTGTTCAAAGATCTCACATTCCTGCTGATCGGTCTGAGCGGCGTGATGGTGGCGCTGTCTGTCATCGCCATCACGCACGCGAAGGTGGACGTGCCGACCACCTATGTGGGCAAGACGAAACAGCGCACCTCTTTCCGTGATATGTGGGATGTGCTGCGCCATAATCGTGCTTTGCAAATGTACATTATCGCCGGTGCCTCTGACAAGCTCGGCTTGCAGACAGCCAGCCAGTCGGCCATCAACGTAATGGTATTCGGTATCGTCATCGGCAACTACAAATTCATGAGCTCGTTGTCTATGGTGAACATGATTGTCACATTGATCATGGTCAACTTCTTTGCTTCCCGTCTGGCAGGCAATAAGGGAATGAAGCGGGCACTCGTCACATGGACATGGGCGTCTATGGTGGCACTGGCAGCTATGTTCTTCTTCATGGCCTGTGTGGATACGCTGAGCATCACCACCAGCGGCGTGCTCACCATTGTCTTCATCGTATTGTACTGTGCCATGGGTGCCACGAAAATGGCAACTTCTTGTGTGTCGCACCCTTGCGTGCCGGATATCATTGACTACGAGTTCTACCGCAGCGGTCGTTATGTGCCTTCCGTGATTGGGGCAGCATACTCCTTTATGGATAAGATGGTATCTTCGCTGGCCAGCACAGTTGTGGCATTGGTCGTAGCTCTGGTCGGTTACACCTCGACAATGCCTCAGGCCACCGACCCGCTGACAACCCCCGTCTTCTACGCGGCCATGTTCCTGTGGTTGGGTATGCCCTTCCTCGGCTATTTGTGCACCATCATCGCCATGAAGTTTTATCCGCTTACCAAAGAGAAAATGGAAGAGATTCAAAAAGCCAACGCAGAGACACGCGCTTCCTTGAAAGCGGAGAAATAACATCATTTTTCAACAAATGTTGTCCCCGGGTACTCTGCCCGGGGACTTGTGTTATAAGGAGTTTCAACACATGCGAACAATTATATCTTTCTACGAAAATTGGCTGTTTGCCAAAACAACAGAGGTGCCGTCTTCTCTTCCCGAAGGCTGGCAGAAGATAACGCTGCCCCATACATGGAATGCGCAAGATGGGCAGGACGGCGGCAACGACTATTGGAGAGGCACCGCTTGCTATGCGAAGAGCTTTGTAAAACCGTCTATGCCGGAAAACGGCTGCCTCTTTTTGGAAATCAACGGGGCGGCCAACATTGCCCACGTCTATTTGAATGGGCAACATCTGGCCTGCCACGAAGGGGGATACTCCACCTTTCGCGTGAATTTGACAGATGCTTTGGTTGATGAAAATCTGTTGTGCATCACGGTGGACAACAGCGAAAACGATTATGTTTACCCGCAAAAGGCTGACTTTACCTTTTATGGTGGCTTGTATCGCAGTGTCAATTTGATTGTGACGCCAGCGGCACACTTTGACTTGGAAACAGACGGCACACCGGGCATTCGCGTGACGCCGAAGGTCGATTTAGAAAACAAGCGGGCCGAAGTTGCCGTTACTGCATGGGTAAATGGAGAGGCAGACCGTGTACGGTTTGTGCTGGGTGATACAGAACAGCAAGCAAAGGTGCTGGACGGCATGGCTGAAACCGTGTTTGTCTTGCAAGATGTACACCTTTGGGACGGTGTGAACGATCCATATCTCTACACTGTGACAGCAGCTCTTGAAAATGGCGATGAGATCAGCGCGCGTTTTGGCTGCCGCACCTTTGATTTTGACCCTGAACAAGGCTTTATGCTCAATGGACGGGTCTACCCGTTGCGCGGTGTAAGCCGCCATCAGGACAGGTGGCAGCTGGGCAACGCCCTCACCATAAAAGAGCACCGGGAAGATATGGAGCTGATCCGCGAGATTGGTGCGAACACCATTCGGTTGGCACACTATCAGCATGCGCAGGAGTTTTACGACTTGTGCGATGCGTATGGCATGGTCGTGTGGGCAGAGATTCCCTACATCACCGAACACATGCCCAAGGGACGGAAAAATACGCTGGATCAGATGCGTGAATTGGTAACGCAGTGCTACAATCATCCGAGCATTGTGTGCTGGGGCTTGAGCAACGAGGTGGCCGTACACGGCGTTAGCCCGGATCTCATGGAGAACCATGTTCTGCTCAACGAGCTGTGCCACAAGATGGATATTACGCGCCCCACTACCATGGCGCACGCTTTCATGCTGGAACAGAACAGCCCTCTCATTGAGGTAGCCGACATCGGCAGCTACAACTTGTATTTCGGCTGGTACATGGGCACGCTGGAGCAAAACGACAGCTTCTTTGATGAGTATCACGAGAAGTATCCTACCCGCATTATGGGCTTCAGTGAGTATGGCGCGGATTGCAATGTTCAGTTCCAAACAGGCAAACCCCAGCAGGGCGACTACTCCGAGCAATACCAATGCGTTTATCACGAGTATATTATGGATTGCATTGCCCGCCATCCATGGATGTGGGCCACACACGTTTGGAATATGTTTGACTTTGCCGCTGATGGACGCGACGAAGGCGGTGCGCACGGCTTGAACCAAAAGGGCCTTGTGAGCTTTGACCGTGCGCTGAAAAAGGACGCATTCTATTTGTACAAAGCGGAGTGGAACAAAACAGAGCCTTTCGTGCATCTCTGTGGTCGCCGCTATATTGAACGCCCCGAAAGTGAGACGGAAATTTGCGTGTATTCCAATCAGCCGTCTGTGACGCTCTTTGTGGATGACAGAGAGCCAATCACACAAACGGGTAAGCGAAAATTTGTGTTCCGCATTCCTATTTCCGGCCAGCACACTATTACAGCAACCGCCGGAGACAGCATTGATACCATGCAGATCCATAAGGTGGACACTGCCAATGCGGCATATACGCTGGGGCGAAAAGGCGCTGTGGCGAATTGGTTCGATGAGGCAGAGTTCGATTCTTCTTGTTGGTCTATCCGAGACAGCTTTGGCGCACTGATGGCGCACCCGGAAGCCGGGCCGATCGTGGGTGCCTTGATGGAAAAAATCATTGCCAGCCGAGGCGATGTAGCCAAGACTGCCAACCAAAATCCCAATTTGCAAAAGATGTTGGCAGGAATGAGCTTTCAAGCACTTTTGAAACAGGCCGGAGACGCCGTAGCGCCGGAGGTATCCCGTGAATTGAACGCCCGGCTGCAAAAAATCCCCAAATAGCTTTTTCCACTCTTGAGGGTTTCCTCAAAAACAGCCCCGGATTCCGCCATAAACGGTGGAATCCGGGGCTGTTTTCAATGCCAAATCATTTGTGCTGCCCAAACGACTGCGGGTACGGTGATGATACTTGCGATGGTGGAAATGACTACGGTTTGTACTGCGTAGCTATAGTCTTTGTCGTACAGCTGTGCATAGATGGCGACGTTCGCACCTACGGGACATGCGGCGGCCAAAAGCACCGAGTATTTCATGGTGTTCCATGCCGTCGGGATCAAAGTGAGCACCGCCAGAGACAGCAAGGGAACGATGAGAAGGCGAACGACGGAAAGCTTCACGAGGCCATAGGAGGTGAGCATTTTCCGCCAATCCACCACGGCCAAATATACGCCCAGCGTAAACATGGCAAGCGGTGTATTTAGGCTGCACAGCGCATTTAACACCTGCATAGGAAGCGAAGGAAGCTGCAAACCGGTGATGTAGAACAATGTTCCCACCATAATGGCAATCATGTAGGGCGCTGTAAAGATTCGTCGAGGCTGCCACTTTGCTTTTTCACCGGTGAGCAGCCCGGTGCCGTAGGTCCATTGTAGTAAGTTGAGCAAAGCGATAAACGGAGCGGAGTAAAACACGGCTTCCGCTCCCAGCACAGCAGTGATCAGCGGTATTCCGAAAAAACCCGCATTGGAAAAAGCGGCGGCAAAAGCGGCAATGCCGTCTTTCGGATAGAGTACCCGCCCCACAACGATTGCAAGACATAGCAAGAGGGCACTGATACACCCGGACAGAACAAGTCCTTCGGTGGCCGACTTGCTTTGTGGGATGAGAAAGCTTTTGGCAATGACACATGGAAGAACGACGTACACCAGAATATTGCCCAACACCTTGCTGTTTGATTGTGTGATTTTGCCGGCTTTCGTCAACAGATAGCCAATGCCACACAACACAAACATCAGGCTGATTTGCTGTACGATGATCCATATCGTACCCATATCACAAATACCGCTGCAAAGCCTTGAACACTTCCACATATCCGGCCGGGAACATGTGCATACCGTCCTTGCTGAATTCAGCCCGTTGATTTCCGTCGGCGTCCTTAAGGTTCTCGTTGCAGTCGATGAAGTGGTAGCCGTATTTTTCGGCTAAGGCCGCCAGCTTTTGATTGGTTTCGTTCAGCGCCTCGTTGGTACGTATGGATAAAGTGTGCCGTGTCCACTCCGGGATATTAGGCAGTGTGGCGTTGATGGGATAGTAGGCCATCATGTACACCTCGGCCTCCGGGAGCTGCGTTTGAATGATGGTGAGAATTTTTTCGTAGTTCTCAAAAAGATGCTGCTGCCAGGGTGTCCCGTCGGGTCGAGCGGCAATATCGTTCGTGCCGATGTTGATAAAAATTTTGCCGGGGGCCAAATCCAGAAGAACGGTGTGAATGTGTGCCAGAAAATCATCGGTGGTGGTGCCGCCCACACCGCGATTGTAAATGGTTTTTGTAACGCCGAAGCTCATGGCAATCTCGTTGATGGGAAATTGCTCCATCAGCGAAGAGCCGGTAAACAAGATCTGCCCTTTTTGCGCGACTTTGTTCAGCTCCTCGTAGGTGCGTCTGAGATTGTCCTGATTTTTCTTGCTTTGCTCTTTGAACATTTTTGCCAGTTCGGGACTCATTGCCATAGGTATTACCTCCATTTTGTTTTGACAGAAACTGTTTAGTTGGCGTCTTTTCCGTATATTTCCAACAACGATAATGCCGGAAAGGGAGACGGTTCATCCGACATCATCAACTCGCACAGTGTAAGCGATGTAATGCCATGACGGGTCAGGGGGAAGGATTGAATGTCCAGCGTCTTTTGAAGATGAATGATTTCCTCGCTTTTGTCCGAACAGCGAAGCGTTGCTTGCACCCAGTAATTATCGTGCGGGAATTCGCCGCGGATCGCCAAACGCACACAATCAATGTCTACCGCTCGCCCAAACTCACAGGTGAGCCATGCGTTCGGGTTTCGATTGATTCCCCAGCTCTGGTGGGGATACAACCGATGCGATTCATTCGCCAGAAAACCATCGATTACGCACCGGGGCGCAAATAAGCCCTTGTTGGGCAACAGCTTGTTGCGCAAAGAATCTTCATATTTTACATTGTGCGTCATGTGCGGATACATGCCGCGATTCTTTGTGCCATCAAAGGGATTAAAAGCCAAATTCCGCCGAATCTGCGCCATAGCGTCATCGGCTTTTTCCGCCTCGATAAAATGACGTTTGCCAATAAAAGCGCGCGGCGAATAACCTCCTCTCTCGTTTCCGAATGGGATGGGAAAATGCGCCTGTGTTTCACTCAGATAAACAACAGCAGGCGGGAGCGTATCTTCCAAACGTACTTTATACAGGCCGGGAGCATCTACCTCCAATAAAATTGTATCCCCCGGACGATAGGCGGGTAGATAGACAAGATGTACCCTCTTTTCGCCCTGTGCGCTTACCGACCCATTTTTGCCTACAACCGACAGCTTCATCATCAAGCCCTCCAATATGGGTTTATTCTGCCCTTATAACAGGCTTTATGAATATAGTACACTGCTTCTTTTCAGGCTGATAGAAATATTGTGAATTATATAGAACAAACATATTATAATTGTTGCTTGTTCTTTCTAATATGCTGCAATAGGATGGTTTTGATCTATCTGTTATCGAGAATTCGCGCGACTTATGCGCGGCAGGACAAAGAAAGACAAAAATGCAATCAAAAGCGTTATCGCCCCAAAATAGAGATACACGCCGTGAATAGCAGGAAGATCGTCGCCTAAAAGCGCAAATAGCAGTACGGCAGTTGTGGAGGCAAGCGAGCTTGCAATTTGCCGCAGCGTGTTGAAAACGGCGCTTCCGTCTACCCGATCCTGCTGAGGAAGACCACTCAAAGCAATCGTTGTGGTAGGGCTGATCATTGCCGCCATTGCAACGCTTTGCAGCGCAGACATCCAGCCGATATATACAATCGAGATTCCCTCATGCGAGAAAACGCCCAAAACAGAATAGGCTGCATACGCTGCCACTGTTACAAAGGACATGGGTCTTATACCGACTTTATCGTATATTTTTCCGGCAAACAATGTGGCGAACACACTGATTAAAGCGCCGACGACTGTCGCCAAACCGTAGGATGTATCGGAAAATCCGCAAATGATTTTTGCCAAAATGGGCAGAATGACTGCATTGCCCATGCTGATGAGATAAAAGCAAATGGTAAAAAATACGCCCAAACGGAATTGCGGATACTGGAACACACGCAAATTGAGCATAGGCTGACGGGCACGCAGCTGAAAAACCGAAAAGGCGACAAGTGCGCACAGCCCCAAAAGCATGACGCCGCCGCTTTTCAGATGAAAAGCCCCCGCTTTCATATTGTTAAGGCCGATGATAAAAAAGGCAAAGCCGGCAGAGGATAAAGCCACCGAGCCTATGGGGAGAAACGCAGGTTGTTGGGGCGTTACGTTGCACATGAACACAATGCCGCACACGATTAAAAGCGCCCCTATAATCAATAGAGAGACAAATACTCCACGCCAGCCCACGCTGTCCATCAACAATCCGGCATACGTTGGCCCTACCGTAGAGGATACCGTGGCAGCCATCGAGTAGGCGGCCATCATTACGCCGTGTTTTTCGCGGGGATAAATGGTAAGAATCACAATCTGCGAAAAAGAGAGCAGCATTCCGCAGCCAAGCGCCTGAATCAGCCGACTGCACAGCAGTACCGGAAAATCGGTGGCGACACATGCGCCCAAGGAGCCGATGGTAAATAAACTCATGGCAAGCAGATAGTAGAGTTTGTTGGGCATACGTTTCATCATCACTGCGGTGATGGGAATAATGATGCCGGATAGCAATGTTGCACCGCTGGTGAGCCATTGTGCCGCACTGGAGGAAACGGAAAAGTACACCATCAAATTGGGGATCATATTGCCTGTAACCGTCGTTGACATGGCTGTGATAAAGGACGAAAGAAGCAGTGTCAATAAAATGCCATTGCGCCGAAAGGGGGAAAGCGTTTGTTCTTGTTTCATATTACACCTCAAATCGCTAATACTATTAGCTATTTATCGGAAAAATACAGCTCCGCAGAGCTGCGCTTTTCCGTTATTCCAGAATTCTTTTTTGCAGACGCAAATATTCTAAAGCGTCTTTTTCGCCGAGATGTTCTATCAAGTGCAAAGCGGATATTTGCACCTCGGTTGTTTTCGCTTGCAAGCGCCGCCGACCGCAGTCTGTCAACCGAATCAGCGTTTGGCGACCGTCCAATTCGTCGGGCGACCGATACACCGCCTGCTTTTTTTCCAGTTGATTGACGATGCTTGCCACACGCGCACTGCTTACACAAAGCGCTTCGGCAATATCTTTTGCATTAAGGACACCATCATTTTGCTGTAAAAGGTGGAGTACAAAAAATTCACCCTTTGCAAGCTCATTCATACTGGAGCTATTACGGGCGCGTGCCATTTCGCAGCCAACCTTTACAAGCTCTGTGGCCAATTCGTCACGTGTCATAGGAACCCTCCTAATTTGCTAACGGTATTAGTAATAGCATATCAGCTGCATGTTCTCTTGTCAATTCCTTTTTCTAATTGCAAGTACAGGAAAGAGAAATTCGCTGTTTTCGATAGCGTGCATAATGCCACATATTTGTTTTTATTTACCGATCCTCAAACACACTCCCCTGTAGTTGTGAAACGCGATATAGTTCACCTTTTTCTGTATTGATAGTTCTCTCAAAATTGAACGGTTATGCCATTATAAAACTGACATAACCTTGTAAAATAGAAAGAGGGTGAACTGAATATGCAGAATCAATATGAAACACTTGGTGATATTATCAAAAATGCGCGCATGAAAGCAGATATTACAGTTGAAAAACTGGCTGTCAAAATTGGCGTCACCGACAGATATATATATCGTATCGAGAACGAAGGCAAAAAGCCCAGCTACGACATCTTGTACAAGCTGATTCGGGAGCTGTCCATTTTACCCGATCAGATTTTCTTCCCGGAAAAGCAGATTGAGGACTCTGAAATGGAAAGCCTTGTCCGTATGATGTATAACTGCGATGAGCGTTCTATGCAGATCATCAAGGCAACAGTTCGGGCGGCCTTGGACAGCCAGCCGAGAGAATAGTATGTACCCAGCCGTTTTTGCGGCTGGGCTTTTCTTTTTTTGAGGAAGTCAATAGGCCGGTGTGCCGTACCCGTAAATCTCATGGTAGCCAATCGGGTAGCTGCTTTGGCGCACAGCATCGTCGGAGTTGCCCTCGACGGTGTACACACGGCCATTTTCCACGCGTTCCACAATGCCTACATGGTCGGCGTGGCCGTCCTGCCCACCGGCTGCCCAATCGAAAAAAATGAGGTCGCCGGGGCGCGGCTCATAGTTGCCCGCTTGCCATAGTCCGTGCTCTTGAAACCACGGCACACCCTGAGAGGCGCAGGCTGCAAACTTAGGAATGACACCAGCTTCAATATAGCCGCACTCATTGGCACACCAGCTCACAAAGCAGGCGCACCACTCCACTCGGCTGTCAAAACCATACCAGCTCCAGTATGGCTCACCGCCAACATTCCCCACTTGGGAGAGTGCCACGGTGACGATCTCGCCGTCGCCTCCGCTGATGCCGTAGAGGACTTGTGACCACAGGGAGTTGTTTTCATCGGCCAGAAGCTCCGCCATCTGTTCCCGCTGATCCTCATTGAAGCCGAATTGATCGGCCATCTCCTCAGCAGTCTTATGGCTGACGGTGATATAGAGGTAGGTCTGCGTAACTGTGGTTTCTGTTTCCACGATATTGCCATTGCCGTCATCCGAGGTTTCAATCACCGTTTCGGTCTTGGTGTCGGTGCTGGATGAAATCTCGTTCATCTGCCAGAAGATTTCCTTCAGAAGCTGCTTCTTGGTATCACCCATTGTGGCGACTTCCTGGGCAACGCCAGGGTCAGTAGTGGTTTTGACAGCATAAACAGCCAGAACCTCCTTCCACACCGCGCGGGAGCCGGACATCTCCAGAACATCATAGCTGTGTGATGCCTTGATCTCGTCCAGCCTGTCTTGATAGTCCGTGTTGATTTCCTGCACGGCGGTCTGCATTGTCTGCCCAGTACCGGACTCCTCTCCGGAGAAGAAAATACCAAAGCAGGAGCCGATTATCATACCGATCAAACAAATCACGATAATCACCAGCACTGCAATCCAGCCTCCGGCTGCGATGGCCGCAATCAATGCCTTTGTCGCCACGATGATGGCTTTCACCTCTGCGGCGGTGGCTTTGGCCGCCACCTTGATGGCGTGAGCCGTGGCAATGGCTGCTGCACGAGCGGCATGGGCCGCAACTCTGGCAGCTTTGGCGGTGGCGATAGCGGTCTGCTGGGCCGCCTTTGCCGCCTGCTGGCTGGTTTTGATGCTGGCCTTTGCGGTGGTTTCCGCTGTCTTAATGGATTTGCTGGTGGTTTTCACCGTGCCTCTGGCAGCGGATGAGGTCTGCTTGATGGCCTTTCGGCTCCTATCCACCGTCTTGATGCCTTTCTGTCCACGATCCAGCGTCTTAATAGCGCTGTGTTCCTGCCGGACGGTTTTGGCCGGTTCAGAAACCGTGTCCGCAGCCTGCCGTCCACTCCAACGGGCAGGCTGCGCGGTTTGCTGGGCCGCCCGCTTCTCCGCTTGTTTTTTCGGCTGTTCAGCCGCAGCTTTACGCTTTTGGATATTTTCCTTCACCTTAGAGATATTCTCTTTGGTGGTCTGTACTCCCTTACGCCCTTGCTTATCAAATTGGTGGACAGCTTCATGGCTCACATTATCCACACCGGATGAAAAGCGATCAGAAGCGTATTCGCCAGGGGAGCTTTCCTCTGCATACACCCCATGCTCCGCTTTGTCTTTGGTGCGGATATATGCCTGCTTCATTCGCTCGGCGGCCACGGCACTTTTGTCTAGCGCCTTCACATCTTTAACGGTGGCCTTTATCTTAATGCCCTTGCTCATGGACTTCACCTCCTTTCCGGGGCAGGGCAGCCCTTATTCCTCCAGCAGCTTTGCCACCACAACCATCCGCCCGTTTGTCCGGGAATACTCGCAGGTAGAGAGGGTAATGAGCTTGTCGCCATATTCAGCGGTTACGCCGGTGTCATAGAGCGCCAATTCCTTACACTCTGCGATATACTCGTCAAACTGTTCTGCACTCTCCGCTTGGACAAAATGGTAATACTTGAACCCCTCCTGGGAGTAGGCCACCGTCTTGAAGGCGGCAATCACTTCATACTCTCCGAAGCTCTCCAACGTATCGAAGTGGATAATCTTATGCTCCTGATAGAAGTCCTCGCTCTCGTACTTGCAAAGGTCGGAGAACATGGAGCCGTTGTTCATGTGGTGGCCATACAGAACCAGGTTATCGGAAATGCCAATGTCGCAGTTTTCCTGCACATAGGGAACGCCGTAGCTGCTGTACGATTTATCAAAGGCGTGCTTCAGATAAAAGTCAGGGGTGTCTTTGGTCTGCATAACGGGGTAGTCAATCCGGGTGCCGGGGATGGAAACCCAGCCCACCAAATCGCTGTTCTGGGCATACACATCGGTATACTTGTCAAAGGCCGTCACTTCCTCCTGCACCGGTTCTTGTTCGCTTTCCAGCTCCAGAGCAGGCAGCTCTGGCCCCTCTTTTACCAGTGCGGCCACTTCTTCAAAGACTTCGGCGCTCTGCTTCTGGTCGAGATATTCCCGGCAGAGCATAAAGCCGGAGAAAAGGAAAAGGGCGGCACAAAAGGCCGCCCCAGTAATCATCGCTTTGGTTTTCATTTCTTTTTGCATATTTGCCCTCCTGTATTTATCGTGCCGGTTCCGCCTGCTTTTTGACAGGCGGAAGTTCACGGCAGTATTCGGGGTAACGGATTTTGATACCCTCCATGAAGTAGGGTGCGAACTCGCAGCAAAACAAGTCCTCCGGGGAAAAAGCATTGCTCTGTTCCGGTTCGGTATAACCATTCCAGAGGTTAAAGGCCAGACGGCACACCCTGACGGTGCCGCTGGTCTGCCAGCCGCCGTGCATCCCGTCCGGCTCGATGCAGTCCTCCTTGAAATTGAACATCTGCTGGATATTGGCCCGCGTCTCCGGGGCAATCCCCATCACATAGAAAAAGGAACGGTGATAGCTGTCATTGTGCCGGGACTTGTCCATCATGGACAGAAAGAAATCCCGGTGTTCCTCGGATGCAAAACGGATATTCTTCCCACTCATCACAATACCTCCTTTTCGCCGCCGAACACACCCTCGCCGGGTTTGGTGGTCATCAGCTCATACAGCTTGGTGTCACGGGGGAACCGGTTGATAAACGGAACCAGGGCGCTGCCATACCGGATCAGGCCACAGCCTGCGTCAGCGTTGGTAACATAGCTCATCTGTTCTTTGGAGATATTGAGGAGCTTTGCCAGCTTTTCACGGTCAGAGGCCGCCTGATTGAGCATGACGATAAACTCGGAGTTGGAGAGCATGGTGCTGGCCTGCACGGAGTCCAGCAGGTACTCCACGTTCTGGGTGATGGCGGTGGGATATGCGCCGCGCTTACGGAACTGACGCCATGCGGAGTTGAAGAACACACCGCTTTGCTCGTTCTCAAACACCACATGGAACTCGTCAAGGAACACATGGGTGCGCTTGCCTCGTTTCCAGTTGAGGGTGACGCGGTTGAGGATGGTGTCGGTGATGACCAGCAGGCCGGTGGGCTTTAATTGCTGCCCCAGGCCGCGAATATCAAACACCACCACGCGCTTATCCAAATCGACGGTGCTTTCCCGCCCGAAGATGTCCAGCGAGCCGGTGGTGAACAGCTCCAGAGAAAGGGCAATATCCTTTGCCTTTTCCTCCGGCTGCTCCAGCAGCTTTTGGCGCAGATCGCAGAGTGTGGCAATCCTGCCGGTGCGCTCCGCATCCTGATACACCAGAGCGGTACAGCGGTCAATGATGGACTTGTGTTGCGGCCCCACGCCGGTCTTGTCGATCTGCTCGATGAGGGACATGATGAACTGGGATTTTTCCACGATGGGGTTCTGCTCGCCGTAGCCCTCTACCATATACATGGCATTCAGACGATCTTTGCCACCCGCAGCCATGTGGATCACAGAAGCATCTTCTCGGCCCAGCGCCTGACACAACGCTCCAAATTCGTTCTCAGGATCGCAAATCAGAATATCATCGTTGGCATAGTCCGGGTGCAGCATCAAAAAGGCAATCAACTCTTTGGCGCTGAAGGATTTACCGGCCCCCGGTACACCCAGCAGGAAGGCTGACTGATTTAAGAGGTTTGCCTTGTTGCACAGAATAAGGTTGTGGGAAATGGCGTTCTCCCCGAAGTAGATGCCGCCCTTGTCCTGAATTTCCTGCACTTTGAAGGGAATGAACACCGCAAGGCTCTCGGTGGTAAGGGTACGGAACGCATTGATTTTGCGCGCCCCAATGGGCAGCACGGTGTTCAGGCCGTCGAGCTGCTGGAACTTCAAGGTGGCAAGCTGACACATATGCTTGCGGGCCACGGAGAGAATCGCCTCGGTATCGCTGTCAAGCTGTTCTTTGGTGTCGGCGCTGATGGCCAGCGTGATAACGGCAAACATCATTCTCTGGTCACGGGTGGTGAGATCGTCCAGAAACTCCTTGCTCTCCTTGCGCTGCAATTCCATGTCATACGGCACTACCGCAGAGAAGTTGTTATTGGCGTTTTGGCGCCTCTGCCAGTTGGTGATGTTGGTTTCCACGCCCAGAAGCCGGTTTTCCACTTCGCGGACTGCCTCATCGGTGGGAACCGGCACAATGTCGATGGAGAGCATCATGTTCCGATTGAAGTCGGTCAGCTCCGTCACCATGTTATCTTTGATATAGCTGGCATAATCTTTGAGAAACAGGACGCGGCAGTATTTTTCGCCCAGTTTCAGATAGTCGCTGTGCTTCTCAATTCCGTCCGGGCAGATATAATCGCGGAAGTCATGGCCGCGCTTCATCATCTCGCGGGCGCTGAACCGGAACTCAGCTTCCTCGCCCTGACGGTAGAAATCGTGCAGGATACGCAGGCGCTCGGTGGCGTCCAGATCCACGCACTTGGAACCCAGCGCTGCAAAGTGAGAAACAAGGTCAGCCCCTACACGGGCAAAGTAGGCGCGGGCTTCTTCAATGTCCTTTTTCACAACGGAAATGGTGACGTATTTCTCCTGAATAATCCCGTTAGCTTCGGCAGCTTTATCCAGCAGTACCCGATTGTACTCCTGCCGATACGAATCACGGAAATCCCCCTGCATAGGCATGAGAACGGATTGCTCAAAATTCACCTGATTTATGTGGCGGTTGTTGACATTGATTTTTGTTACTGCGCCGGAGTCCAGAGAGTTCAGCAGCTCCGAATAGGTCAGGAACATGGATTCCTTGTCCTCACGGCTGGCCACAAGGTAATTGATGTCGGTGAACTTATAGGTCTTGGTGAATTTCGTCCCCACCAGAAAAATGCCGTCCGGCCAGATACGGCGGATGGGGATCACGTCCTGCACCTTGCGCGGGACGTTGTAGCGTTCCTTCTCCTGTTTGGCCATTGTTTTGATGGTTTTAATCATGTTTTTCCTCCTTCCGTTTGCTCGGATGTTTCGGCTGCTTTTTGCGCTTTCTGCCAGAGCTGCCACGATGCAATTCTTCGATAGTCCCTTTAAGAGCAGCATAGTAATAGTTGCTGTCCTCGAATTTGAGTTCTTTCGGCTCCAACATTTCCGAGCGCAGCCATGCCCAGATGAACTGCTCCGCCGTCATGCCGTGATAGGTGATAAATCCCAGCAGGGCAAAGGGGGCCGCACCCAAAATGCACATCCAGGAAAGGGTTTCCACGCCGAAGTAGGGGCGCAGGATAAAGTAAAGGCCCACGGCTACACCGCAGGCCAGTACCGAAAAGATGAACTGCCGCATAGACAGCCCAAAAAACATACTCTCCGTGTAATTACGGATTTCTCGATTGATCTTAACTTCCAAAATATCTCCCTCCTTTACAGGCCCATCATCTCGCGCACCACGCGATCAGCCATTTTTACTGCGCCGACAAGCACCAGCATATTGAACAGCAGCTCCCCAATATAGCTCCACACCTGTGTGACAGCCGCCGCATTGGGATCAACGGCTGGCGGAGATGCGGCAAACAGGGAGAAGATAATGCAAGCCAGCACAATGATGGCACCCTCCAGACAAACCGCCGCATAGCTTTTGATAAAGCTCTTGCCCACGTTCTGGCTCGGTTCTCCGGCGAAGGTGGACAAAGGCACCGGCGCGATGGCGGTGTAAAGGTAGAGCTTAAAAAACCGCCCATAGACGGTCATAATCATCACGAAAGAAAGCACGGTGATGAACAGGCCGCCGATAAGCGTTACCGCCCAGAGGGGGATGCTTTCAAAGAAACCGCAGCTTTCTACCGCGTCGATAATCTCCTGCGGTAAAACTGTCTGTTGGGCGGAGCCGAAGCCGGAAGCGTTCATAATGGTGCTGACCAGCCCCTGTGCGATGTTGAACAGAGCCATCATCAATTCCAGCCCATAGGTGACAACGCCTTTGGCGATGGCAAATCGAATGAATAGCTTTAAGGCGTGTTCGGGCTTTTTAACCTCGGCAAAGCTGCCGCAGGTTTTCATTACGCCCACAACAAAGAACAGCACCAGCAGCGCCAGACCGATGGCGCGTACCGCATCGTGGATGTTGACGATAACACTCCAAATGGTGCCGCCCTTAAATTGCTCCGGGCTTTGTGTGATAAGCTGCCAGATCTCCGTCAGGTACTTGTTCCAGGTATCCAGCGCGTTTTGCAGATTTTGTACTACCCAGTTATCGGACATCAAAAAACCTCCTTTCCGGCGAAGTCAGGGGCAGCCCGCAACCGGCCCGCCCCCAGACTGCCGTTTTGAATCAGCCGGTAATCAGGGTCAAAATCTCCTTTGCAAAGGTGATGATAACGCCGCCGGCCAGAGTGAGGAAGCCGTTGGCTCGCTGGCTGGGGTCGTGGGACTTGAGCGACAAACCCACCTGCACGATACCGAAGCCCAGCAGGATCATACCAATGGCACGAATCAGGCCGAAGATGAATTCGGACAGATTGTTGATGACCGTCAAAGGATCGCTGGCGGCAAAAGCCGTGGTGGTGAAGCAGCCGAGCGTCAGCACCAATACAGCATAGATGGTGAGGGCGCGCTTACTCTTTTTACCCATAGGCAGGCGGCGGGTTTCGATGTTCTGCTTGTTGTTCTTGTTAAACCGTTTCATTTTGCGGTTCCTCCTTGAATTGAAAAATATTCTCCATGTCCTCATCGGACAGAAGCTCATAGGTGGTTTCCGGTTCCTGCACATTGGCAAGATCGGCGGGTGTCAGGCGGCTGACCGAAAGACCGGCCACGGCATATTCCGTGCCTCCATGCGTATAAGCAGGCGCGCCGCCGTCTGTGGTGTATTTGACATTGGGGTGTTTCAGCAGGTCGTATTTTTCATCCATCAACGGTGCTTCGCCTCGGATAAAAAGCAACGCCAGATTGTTGTCCAGCATACGGACTTCATCTGGCGTCATCAGTTCACGGCCTGTCAGTTGGTTGTTTGTGGAGTAGCTGCCGGAGTGTCCGGTGCTTTTGCCGTAGGTGTCCAGCCATAGGGTGCTTTTTCCCAGGTAGTTCTCGGAGATCAGCTTGTGGGTGCTGGTTTCATTGCCGCCCAGATACAAAAATTCATCGCAGTTGCCGATGATGGATTCCCACTGTTTTTCAAACAGCGCCTTCAGCTGTGCGATGTTCTGGATGATAATGGACACCGAGATATTTCGGGAACGCATGGTAGCCAGTAGCTTGTCAAAATCGTCTGGCAGGCTTACATTGGCAAACTCATCCATGAGGAAATGCACCGGCACGGGCAGGCTCCCGCCGTGTTTCCGATCAGCCGAGTAGAACAGCTCCTGAAAGGTGCTGGCGTACAAAAGGCTCACCAGAAAGTTGAAGCTGGCGTCGTTGTCCGGGATCAGCGCAAAGAGAGCCACTTTTTTCTCTCCCATGCTGGCCAAATCCAGTTCATCCGTAGCGGTCAAGGCCGCAACAGAGGAGAGGTTGAACTTTTCGAGCCGGGACGCCAGCGTGATCTGAATGGATTTCAGCGTCTTGGCCGAGCCGGAACGATAGTCCTTGTAATACTTCACCGCAATGTGATCGGGTGAGCGCATTTCCAGCCGATCAAACAGCTCGTCCAGCGGTGATTGGTAGGAATCATCATCCTCCCGCACCTCACCAGCCCGGAGCATTTCCATAACCATCGGAAAGTTTTTCTCATCCTCCGGCGCTTCGTACCAAAGATAAAAGCATAGCGCCAGAAGAAGCATGGAAGCTGCCGTATATAGCAATAGGTAAGGCTTTGATGCAATCGCCGCCTTTTCCCCCGCTCCAAACCGTGCATGCGGGTTTCCCCGCACACGGCTTTCCATCCATGAAATTCGTTACTTCGAGAAATACAGTTCTCAACCTTTGGCGATTTTAGTTCGTTACAGGGTCAAGATTCATCAGGCCACGGTATCGGTCAAGCCGTTCAAATTGTTCTTTGTTGAGATTCAAAGCATCCAAATATCGTGCAATCGTTTCCGTTCTCGTTGCGTGAAGCAACCTGTGGACAGGCGTAGTGACAAACAGCAAGTTGCTGTAAGAATCATCACCGCCCATATTGACCGGGATAATGTGATGAGCCGCACACTCGCCAATTTCCAGCGTTGCGCCTGTGATGGCGCATTTGCCCAATTGACCAGCAAATAGGGAAAGCCGGTTGTCGTTGTACTCCACGCTCCGGGTAAGAATGGGGCTGCGCATCAGCACATTCAGCTTGTCCAAAAGCCCCGCCGGCAGCTCTTTATGGATGAGCGCCCGGCCCTCCGGGGTGTAGCTGTTCACAAGCCGTGGTTTGTACATAGGCGACTTGTTTTTCACATACCCCAAAGGCAGAACAGGATTCTCTGCGCAATATCGGACTTGCTTTGATGCCCCAAAACGGCTTTTCAAATATTTGGACATTGGAATAGGACAGGTTTTGCTCAACCGGGTTTTTAACCTGACTTCAAGGTTCTTTCTGATACGAAAGGCGATTGGGTCAAAATCTTCTTGAATGTTGGTGGCAAAACGGTAGTAATTCTGCACCCCCAGCACCCACGCATTGTAGAGCCGAACACTTGTTACAGTATCCACTTTGTTTGCAGAGTGCTGGATGCGCCGAACCCACTGTTTGCCTTCATCTTTGACACGGCGTAACGCCTTGTCGCCCACATGGGAAGTGACTACATACTTTTTGCCTTTGGGCCGCACCTTCAACGTGAAGCCAAGAAAATCCGAAGTGTTTTTCTTCAAGTTGACAATGCGCGACTTTTCAGCAGATACAGACAATCCAAGTCGTTCTTTCAGCCACATCTCTGTTGCGGCAAACATTTTCCTTGCATCAGAGAGTGTGCGGCAGAAAATCTTGAAATCATCTGCATAACGAACAATGTAGCACTCCTTTAGGCGGGTGAATTTGCGCAAGGACTTGTACTTCCCGGGCTGGCTATTATATGGGCGTTTGGTTTCAAATCCCTCCCACTGGCTGTGTACCCACCAATCCAATTCGTTCAGCACAATATTGGACAACAACGGAGAAATGACCCCGCCCTGTGGCGTTCCCTTTTCCGGGAAACCGATTCCCGCCACTTCCGCTTTCAGCATTTTGTTGATGATGCTTAACAGCGCCTTATCGCGTATACCCATGCTCCACATTTGTTTCATCAATTTGGCGTGGTCAACATTGTCAAAGAATCCCTTGATGTCAATATCCACGACAAAGTGAAGATTCATCTGCTGCATCAGCTTGTACGATTGGGCCAGAGCATTTTCACAACTGCGGTTGGGCCGGAATCCATTACTGCGTTCATGAAATTGGGCTTCACACACCGGCTCCAAAACTTGCACGATACATTGCTGTATCAGCCGGTCTGCTATGGTGGGGATGCCGAGTGGACGCACCCCGCCATTGGGCTTGGGAATTTCCTTGCGCCTGACTGGCTGCGGCACATAGGCATAAAGCCTGCGCCGCACATAGGCCACCAGTTCAGCTTCGGACAGGTTCGCCATATCTTTGATGGTTTTTCGGTCTGTTCCAGGGGTATTACTGCCCTTGTTTTTTTTGATGTTACGGTAGGCCAGCCGGATATTTTCATCCGAACACACAATGTCCAAAAGATGAGTAAAACTGGCGCCCGCCGCGCTTTTGGCATACAAATCATCCTGTATGGCCTGTAAGCCGTAATACTCCGTGTTCCGCAAGCGTTGCCGCTTGGGTTGTTTCGCCTTGGTTGACAAAGTCGGCTCCCTCCTTTCAGGGGATTACCTCTCTTAGTCATACTCGAACCTTTGTTGACTGTATTATCGTTGTATTGTGAATTTCACGGACTAGCGGCCATCCCTCCACCGGTTTATCGCCGGTTTCATCGGTACTATGCCGCCTCTTTCAGCCGGGTAAAGCAAAGTTCCCTCGGAATCCTCATACAATTTGCTCCGTTTCCTTTACACCGCTTCAAAGCGCACAATCGCTCTGCGTCCCGGCCTTCCCACGTTCCGATAACCCTATCTGTACATTCACTTTTAGGTGTACCCTATGAGCCTGTATGCTGGAACGCGCCTGTAACGCGCTATGGCATTTCATATCTGGGAGTTTTACTCTGCCACACATACGCCGACATTGCGGCAACAGCATTTCTACCGTTTCCCTTTCTAGGCCCTTACCATCGGATATTCGTCTATGGCGTTTTCGCCGCCAAATTCTCACCATGAGTGATTTATAGACCCCCGGCCTATGGGCTGCACCATCCACCTCTGGACAGCTTTCGGGCAGAATCGTCCTGCCTGCGGCAGCTCTTGGCCGACTTCACCGAGCTTTACACTTTTGGGCGATTGCGCGCCCGCCAGCATATCGGAGTATCAGGGTAGGCGTTTTAGGGCGTTACCCCATCATTCCACCTATCAGGTTATCAGTTCTATGAAGCTACGTTATATACAACTCCTTTCAATTTGTATCTCTCTTTGCTTCACGCCTAACCTTTTCAGTTAGGAACGTGTCGCACCCCAGAAAGGGTCGTTGGACTGGCTGCCTTTTGGCGTGGTGGCCTTAAAAAGATTCGTCACCATCTTCTGCACATCGTTGTCGTTTTTCAGATAGGAAAAGGGATTGTAGCAATGGCTTTTCTCCATGTTCAAAAGATCAACGACGCGGATTTCATAGCCCTGCCGTTCCAGCAGGGTACCGCAGTCCCGGAGCAGTTCTCCCTTACAATCCAGCACGAAAAACGAGGTATTGGCTTGGCACAGGTTGACTTTTGCATAGAACCGGCTTTTTCCCGCGCCGCTGCCGCCCACCACCAGGGTGTTCAGATTGCGGCGGTGCTTCCTGCCGTCCAGTCCCATGCGGACGTGCTGGGTGAAGATGCGGTTTTGAAACGGGTCTTTGGCCCGGTACTTCTTGTTCACGGCTCTGGCGTCGCCCCATTTGGCCGAACCGTGTTCTTCGCCCCGTCTGTAATTGCGCCGGGATGAGAGGTAAATCCCGATCCCCAGTCCATAGGCGGCAATAAAAATGAGGACGGTTTTTACACTGTCCTCACACCACATCAGTTTGAATGGATTGTTCATTGCCGCAGGGAAACCGTTCATAATCTCCGTAAGGCCACCGGAAACAGACGGCGCAATCAGAAGGGCAAACCAAATGACCGGGATCAGCCCCAGCGCATAGAGCCAGGGGCCGCCCGTCCTGTTATCTGGCTTCATCCCGACGCTTCGCTTTCTTGTCTTTTTGTGCAGGGGCGTCAATGGTTTTCAGCAGCACATCCTCCACCGGGCCGGGGTCGCGCTGTTCCTCCAGCATATCGTTCCGCAGCTCATTGAGCGCACGGATCATGATGCCATGCTCGTAGCTGTCCAGCGTCAGGACGACTTTATCCTGTCTTTCCATACCTCAAACCTCCTTTACCGTTCCGGCTCCTTCTGCTTGGTGTCGCGGGTCAGCCCTATCGCTCTGGCCATGCGTCCGTTCAGCGACTTGAAGGATTCCCGCATATCGCTGAGGGCTGCCGGGACATCTTCTCTGGGGTCTTGGCCCTTGAAAACGCTGTTCAGACGGCCAATGTCATAGCCTTTGGCCTCAATGCCGTATCGCTTGCAGAGCATATAGCTGACGGCGTAGGCTTTGTAGCCGTCCGCTTCTCTGGAATACCCCTCGTTGTTTCTGGCAAGCTGGACATTGGCAATCTCCAGCGAAACACAGCGGAAAATGTCCGGCGCGTCCATCCCTTTCTTGACCAGGATGGCGTTCTGTTCCTCAGAGAATACAGCGCCGCGTCCCTGGGGAAGTTCGTCCACCGCCTGGATTTGCACCGGAGAGCTGGCGATCAGCCCTTTCAAAAGCAGCCGGTCATCATAGGTGACCTGGGGCTGGTGCTGGCCCTGCGCCGAAGTCTGGGAAATGTCATAGACCTCTTTGGCATAGAAGTTCTGGCCGATGGAGCCGTCATCCCTCCGGTACGCCTTGCCCGGTTCCAGAATGATAATGGGCAGGCGCTTTTCCTCTTCCAGAATCTCAATGCCCTGGGCAGTCCATTCCTTATAGCCGCCCACACGCTGTGCCTGGGGGCATTGTGCGCCGATCAGGAGAGCGTTGCGGGCAGAGTGAAAGGGAAACCGGCTCTGCACGTCCAAATACGCCTCCATGTTGCCGTTGCCTTCTGCAAACGCTCCAAAAATCTTATCCAGAGAAGCATAGGCTTCCTTGCGCTGCTTCTCCTCTCGGATCTGCCACCACTGGCGCTTAGGGCGCTCCTTTTGTCCCTCCGGCTTCTGGGGCGCGGCCTCTTTTTGAGGCTGCTGTTCAAACAGATCGTCAAAGTTGTTCATAAGCGTTTACCTCTCTTTCGATTTGGGTTTCTTTTTGGTTTTGGGCGGCTGGTGCCGGGTGGTTTTCTGCGCCGGTTTCTTGGATACAGAAGGTTCCTCTGCCTTTGTCACTTCCGCCTCTTTCTTCCGCTGGGCCTGAATGTCCCGCAGCTCCTGGCGGACAGACGGTTTTTCCGGCCCGTCAGAAGTACCCCTTGCGGACTTGCTGCTGCTCTCGGAGATAGGCGCGGACGGATGGGATTTTTCCGCCGCCGGAGTAAAAGAATCCGTTTTCTCCGCCGCAGGGTGTTCCGGCTCTGCCTTTTCCTTTTGGGCAGGCTTCTCCATCAGTTCGTCCAGTAGTTTATCGTCCTGGCTCTTTTCCGGGGCGGCCTGTTCCGGCGCTGCCGGTTCGCTGCCGCGCTGTTTGCGGGATTTCTGGATGTCCTCCTTGATGGACGCCGTATCCACCACGGTGAGGTTGAACTTCTCCACGATCCGATTGGCTCTGGCCGCATCATCCTCGAATACCAGAATGTCGATGGTGTTGTCATCCTTTTTGACCGGGATAGGCGCATAGAGAATCCCATAGCCTTTGGCCTGCCGCGCAAACTCCGGGGCATCTTCTTTCTTGATGGTGTAGACCGTCATGGGACGCTTTTCCCGCAGCATGGTTTCAATGCGGGCTTTGCCTTTGGTCTTTTTCTGATCTTTCAAGACCGTATACAGAGCGGCGGCAAGATTCTTCGCGGCAGAACCGCTGATCTTGAGGGCAAATTCGGCACCCTCCAGGCTCATCCGTACAACCTGTTCCGCCGCATCGCCTGAGCTATACATAGAAAGTCATCTCCTTCCTGGAATACCCGCACGGCCTTGTTCCGGCCCCTGACGGGTTCCTTGTTCCGCCCGTGCTTCCTCGCGGGCGGCCTTGATCTTTTCCTTGATAGAAAGGGAGCGTACTGCTATATCCTCACATAATCTCACATCCCTTCGCAGCTCCTTGATCCGCCCGGAAAGGACTGCAATTTCTGCCTTGATTTGCTCCTGCTGTTCAGGGGCAGACAGTACCTCTTTGGTACGCAGCTTGCGGTACAGGGCTTTTCGCTGCTCAATGTCCGCATTTATTTTTGACTCTGCACCTGTCCGATGGACGGTAAGCTGTTCCAGCGTGTCAATGTGGTAACGGGACAGCAGCCGCGCCTCATCAGTCAATTCTTTCGCCCGGATCAAATCCTCTCGGCAAGCATGAGATACTCGCCGTGGCTGTCGGTTTTGCTTTTTGGGAAACACCCCCAGCAGATAGCAGTAATGAAAGTAGAGGGCGCGAAACCCTGTCACTTTTCTGGCTTGCTTCAAATCGCCGTGAAGCCTGCACCGCTGTGACTGCGGCCTGTGCGTCCTTTGAGGATGGCTCTGCGCCAGTATTCGCTTGCGAATGCTCTCCAGGGAATACTCTTCGCCAAAGTTGCGCGTAAGTTTTCTTCCACGGGAGTAATTTGGCGGGCGAACCGTGATGTCCTTGCCCACCTTAATGTCGTATCCCATCTGTTTCAGATGATAAAAAAACTGCCGTTCCGTCATTGACTGACGAATGGCAGTATCCACATCTGCTTTGATAAGGCTCAGATAAGTGGGGCGACCTTCCTGTTCGGCCCGCCACGCTCCATAGTGTTGGGACTTCCCGCGTTGGGGATTTTCAATTACGGACAGCCCATACTCCCGACACAGCCGGTCAGATTCCCGCTGCATATCATAGTAGTCCTTCTCGGTGCGGTGATATTTGATTCCGTCCACAAAGGACACGGTGTTGACCACGAAATGATTGTGCAGGTGATTGGACTTATCCAGATGGGTGGCAACCACTACCTGATATTTTTCACCCCACAGCTTCTTGGCCAGCTTCAGCCCGATCTCATGGGCAGTCTGCGGGTCAGCTTCTCCGGGGGCAAAGCTCTGATAACCGTGATAGGCCACCGTGCCGTCCTCCTTGCCGAACCGCTTTTTGACAGCGATCATCTCGTCGCGGGCAGTAGAGGGGCTACAATTCACTCCGGACACAAACCGTTGCATGATGGCGGTTCCTTCGTCATCGGCTGCGACTTTTTCCGTCTTTTGCTGTTGGACGGCGTATTCGATTACATCCGAGAGGCCCTGGGCGTCGCGTCCTTCCATATCAGACTTTTCATAGACGGCGGGGTTCTCGGTCTTGTCCGGGTTCTCTACATAGATGACCACCTTTCCGAGCCAGCCGCCCACCCGCCAGATGGATGTTGTGGCCATAGCTTTACTCCATCGGTCTGGGCAGGATTACAGCTTTGGTGATGTCCCTGACGAGCTGATCGAACTTCCGCATTTCTTCATCATAGCGGCGCTCATCAACGACACCCAGCACATGAGCTTTCTGAGCGATCTGGTTGAGGTTGTTTCCCACACCGTGCAGCTCCCGCATGAAGTCAAAGTAGTCCGGGGGCGGTGCATCCTGAGGAACCACACCGCTGATAAGGTGACGCAGATATGCCTCGCGGGAAAGCCTGCTCTTTTTCACGCGCTTGTTCAGGGCCTCGGCCTCTTTGCGGTTGAGGCGCACCTTGATTTCGATATTACGATTGCTCATCGTTATCCTCCTTCCTGATATGGTTGATCTGCACCAGGCACATGAGGGTGATGCCGCTCAGGCTGCCCAGCAGAAAACCGATGACAAAAAACAATCCTTCCATGAAAACCTCCATTCTGCAAAAGGGGTATTAGGGGGCGTCCCCCTAACAAGCTGCCGTTTGTCCCCAAACGGCGATGCTTGCTGGTACATACACATTCCATTCCCCTGCGGGGAATCCTTCACAGCTAAAAAGAAATCTCACCGCTCGTCCCGATCACGGTTCCTACCTTTGGTGCGGAATGTCACGTCTTTGAAGTGGTCGGCGTCCAGGATATAGTCGCCGTTCTTCCAATTGTCCGAGGTGATCTGCTGCGCCTCCTCGCGGCTCTCCGCTTCCACCGCGACGGTCATTTCCAACGTTTCGGTGATGGTCACTTCGTACTCTCTCATCGTTCATGCTCCTTTCCGTTGCTGCACCGAATGGGAATCCCCAGCCGATGACAAAGGGTGTCGTTCACGTCCTTGCCAGTGGGCGGCGGGCGGTTTTTGACCTCGTATTCTTTGGGAATGACCGACATGATTGCCTTTGTTGCCAGTCTGCCGGGGCCGTCGTTATCCAGATGCAGATAGATGGTTTTGACGGATGGGTGATCCTCCAAAAACCGGGTGAGGGCAACGGGCAACTTGCTTTCCGCCAGCACCTTTTTCGGCTGGTAAATTCCCGCCAGGGACAGCAGATTGTGCCGCCTCCAGTCGATGCCGTCCAGCTTGCAGAGGGTCGCATAGGACATGACATCAATGGCGGATTCACACAGGTGTACCGCCGGATTCTCCACGCAGGCGGGCAAGGCAAAGGAATAGTGTTTATCGCTACCGCTCAAGTCACCGTGAAAACGCCCTTCACCGATCCCGCGCAGACAGCCGAACCGTGCCTTTCCGTCTTTGTCAAAGCCTACGAAAACGACATTGCTGTGGCCCTTGTTCCGGCTTTCATAAAGCCTTCCAGTCTGGATGCAGTAGTCGATCACCCCTGGGTCGATTCCTCTTTTTTTGAGGTAGCCCACCATAGCCCGGTTATCGGGCGCGGCCTGTGGTAAAAGCAGATGCTTTGGCTTTTCCTCTTTTGGCGCAGGCAAAAAAGAAGGCGGCTTGATTGCCGCCCTTCCGGTGATGGTTTCCATCGCGTCCATAAACGAATAGCCATTGACCTTAATAAGATAGTCCAGGGCGCTGTATCCGCCGATGCCACGGGAGAACCAGCACCACTTGCCGTTGGAAATCCGCAGGCTGTCATGGGTCTTGGTGCAGTAGACATTGCCGGACACATGGACAAGTTCCTGGGGTTCACAGGTTTGCAGATAGGTGAGCAAGTCCACCTGCCGCGCTCGTTCAATCGCTTCCGAATCGTAATAAGGCATAAAAATAGCCCCCTTTCCATAGCCGTGGATTTGCCGTCCACTTGGGATAGCTGACTATGTAAGGGGGGCATGTATGAAAAAAGCCGAGAGGCTTTCAAAACCTCTCGGCTATGTAGTAAATTGTCTATTCTATAATGATACGCGGATTATAAGATTGTAAATACCAAGTCCCACCACGACATTCAAAATACAACCCGACAATATTAGCGATGTTAGAAAAAGGCAATTCTTCTGTGGATTCAACTTTTTCGCAAAAATATCCATCACTTGAAAATAAATAATATTGGTTTTTCTGCTCTCTCAAATACAATCTATCTGGCAAATCATCTCTATTCCATGTAAAACTCGGGAAAGATACTCGTTTAAGTGATTGCGATTTTGCTGTATTTGAGAAAAGGTCAATCCATACTTGTGCTGTATTTGAAATGTTTTCATCTGATATTTCAACATTAGTAAGAATTTGTTTGATTTCGGGCACACTTTTTCCATTAAAAATATCAATTGAAGCAAGTTCCAAAGCGGCACTTCTTGAGCGAACTCCTGCCATATATATGTTTGAGCTTGTAATGTTTGGTAAGCCCAGTTCAACAAACATGGCAATTGAAGAATATGTTTGGGTAACGGTTTCTTCCCATACTGGATCAAACAATTGAGAAATGCCATGGATAATCCACGGTAATGTAAACCCATAGTAATCTTTTGTGATTTTTTCTGCCGTCGGCTCATTTTTTATTATCTCCGAAAGTGGCATACCGCTAATCCAATCATGACGTATAAGATCCAGGCACTCCTGTTCAGGTATATCTCCCACCAAATATTTTGCATTCAAATTGCTCCATATTTCAATTTCCCTAACAATACGGTCAATTTGAGCTATGTACTCATCAGATGTTGATTGAGATGCAAACGATAGAGCCAGTGCCCTAAAGTCTTCAACACTATCCAACATCCTTTGTGATACAGAGAGAGGAATTCCAGAAGCAATTAGCTTTTGCCTTGACCTTTTATCTGGTACTTTTTTTAAGAGAGCTTTTGTGCGTGCTTGCAATAATCCTATATATTCATTTTCATGCGATGAATCAGCCTGAATGATCGCTAATGATTTTCTAAAGACCCCATCAACCCATGTTACATCATTTTCATCCAAGCAAAAATTCTCGTGCATTGCAAGAAGTTCGTCATCTAAATAATCAAAAAGTCTATTTATCCACTCTGCAAACTTTTCATTGATATCTGAATAAATAAAATCATTGGCAATAGCTTCAACAAGCAAATTGAAATCCGTATTGGTTTTCATAGCATTTTCATAAATAGCCTTTAGAGCTATAAGTAAACCACTTTGGACTCTTTCCATCTGTCGGTTATCAAAATAATTTCGTGCAAGATTACGATTTTTGCTGACCTTCCATGCCTCTTCTGTAGTATCAATCGCGTATAAAATTTTACCTTCTACATCCGAAAAGGCACGACCTGCACGACCGCAAATATTCCAGAAATCCCGATTGCTAATACAGTTTTGATCATAATATGGCGTTGAAACTATAATTGAAGAAATTCCTACATTTACACCTTGCCCCAATGTAGATGAAGCGATAATAATAAGCGGTGGTTTTGAACGCATCAACCTTTCCATAGCAATACGGACGAGAGTGGGCAAACGATTATTATGGCAAATTACCCCCTTTCTGGCAGCAATCAAAATAATATCATTCTCGCTAAGTTCTTCTTTACAAACACTTTCAAATACATTCCAGAGCGAACAATCCCATAAAAAATTCTCTGGGTGTTCCCCCAATGCTAAAAGTACACTTTCAGCTAATCCCTCAATAGAATTTGCTCGCGCTGAATAAATCATGACCGTTCCCGTTTTTGCCAGACGAACCGCTGTTGCAGCAATAGCTTCTTTTTTATTATTGGGGAACATATTTCTTCTTCTTCCGAACCCCAAAGGTGCTTTTTGAACAAAATTAGGATTAAATGGTTTCCCTTCGCTTTCCCACTCTAGCCTAACACGCTTTCCATCCCACAATAATAGTCCTAACCTCTCTAAAGCAGGTTTCCACTCTGACTTTGCGACTAAGCTGGTATCTGCAGCAACCCAATCAGCCAATTCATTTGCGTTAGGTAAAACAGCAGACAACAGCAACATTTTTATTTGATTTCGAGAGGCAAATTCATTTACATGTGTAAGAAAGATTTCATTTTTTATATACCTTTCTTCTGCACCTAAAAGATGTCCTTCATCAATAACAATCAGCTTGAGTTCGGTTTCAAGCCCTGAGCCACATCGGATAAGAGCTTTTGCCTTTTCAGGCGTTGCAACAATGACTTGAGATTGCTTGATAAGTTCAAAGTCTGTTACATTGGCAGTAGAACCTCCATAAAGCTGAGAAACAGTAATTCCAAGAGGAGCAAATGTTTTACTAAGGCTTTGTTCGACTTCAAAAGCTAATGAACGAAAAGGGGCGAGATATAAAGTTTTTGACATAATGTGCTTAGATAGGGTGTTTAGGATAGCAATCTCTGCAACTCTCGTTTTTCCACCGCTTGTGCGAAGATTAATAACACCTCCGCTATTTTCGCCAACTGCAAGCGGAATGGCCATTGTTTGTGATGGCCATAGCTCTGTAATGGCAGGCTTGAATCCACTAAGCAGCCGAATGTAATTCTCAGTTATATGTTGAGCAGGCAGCAAAGGTGGCAAAATTGTCCAAAAAGAAGCCTCTTGAAAAGTCAAAAGAATAATTTTTAGCAGTCTTACTATTAACCAATAGGATATTAAATTGCTTTCAGTGGCAATCGACAGCAACTTATCCAATATGTTATCTATCGAAACAAAGTTACTTTGATTTCCTGTTTGAACAAAATCAACAACCATTAAGAAGATTCGTGCAATTTCGTGAGAAATAACCCATTCATCTAAGCTTTGTATGTCAGATAACTCACTGGGCGGCTCAAAGAAAACTTAGCTTACATTTTGCAGTAAAGAGTTAAAATCTTTTTTTATAAATTGAATAACTATTTGCCCAACAACAAAATCGAGATTTACATTATTTAGTACAATAAAAGCGCGCGAATATTGTTTAGCAGCGTATAATGCCATCCCAGAAATCAGCAAATTGTAGTCTTTGCTATCGAATTCATTATTATTGTACTTATAAATATCTGATAATAACTTACCGGCCTTTTCTAATATTGATAAACTTTCTGTGACGGTAAAATTGCTATTTGATTCTTCCATCAAAGAACAACCACATGAAAGCAACACATAGGCGATGTGCGTTGCTTTTTCTGTAAGCAATGGATCAAAATCTGGATAGTTTTCTGGAATTTCTTTTACTTCTTGAAGAATTCTTCTCGCGTCTGTTTGAGCAATAAGGTTTTCCAGACGACCTTGCGACAATTCATTTAGTAGATCGGAAATATAATCTGCTGGAATACTCATAATCTACTCTCCAATCCTTCAAAAGCTTTCTTAACCATAGTTTCGGGGTTTTGTATTCCCAGCGAAATCATCAACAAATTGTGAAGATTATCTGTAGTATGTCTGTTCACATGATTTTTTGCATTTTGATTGCTCATGAGAAATCCGACATAGTCAATATGTAGTTTATTGGTGGCAAACAGTATGGCACAGTTTTGAACTTTTCGGCCAAGTTCAGGCTTGTTTTCTTGGAACAATCTTTCAGCCACAAACATAAGAGAGATTGGCAGCCCAGCCTTATATGAGCGTACAAGCCCATCAACAATATCGATTACAGACTGCTTATCTGGTATACCTCTGAATTTTGATTCACCAACAATAATACGTACAGGATCTGAATCCAAATCAAACAATAGGACGTCATCGCCTTTCATAGACTGATCTGGATTAGTATTATATCTCAGCCTATATATGGGAAGCTCCATATCGGTTGTTGAAACCAAATATTCCGCCAAGAAAACTTCAGCAAAATTTCCTTTCTGGGTTGTTGAAGTCTGTGGGTAAGGGGATCGAAGGATTGGGAGATTTTCTATTTTTAATGTTGCAATCAAATCCATATGGCGTTGTAATGCCTCCGGACTAATATGATGCCTTTGCAAAGCATCTTCCATATACCGGAGCAGAATATCACTATGTCCATTGTCTTCTAAAACTCTATGCTCTATGCCGCTTGTAGTCGTGCAATCAGTTGATAGAAGACATGTAGCAAAAGGCTCTTTTTCATCTGAAAGTTGATTTATAAGGGACATAGTCTATCTGCTCCTTTCACGTCATAATTTGTTATTTAGTATTCATGACTCAACAAAAAATCCGCCAAGTGTACGATTTTTACACCATTGACATTTCCTGCGGCCAACTCGTCCAACGTCACAACGTATTTAGGGTAGTGATCCTTGATTTCAAGGAGATTGGCGATTTCCCGATCAGATTCCTCCGGCAACCTACGACATACCTGAACGTAGATACGCTCGTCGCGCTGCACTGCCACAAAGTCAATTTCTTTCGTTTCGTTTTTTCCGATATAGACCTCATAGCCTCGACGCCGCAGCTCAAAATATACGATGTTCTCCAGCATAGCTGCGATTGACTTTGGATTAAATCCCATGATGCAGTATTTTAGGGACGCATCTGCCAGATAGAATTTTTCCTGGGTTTTCAGTACAGATTTTCCCTGCAAATCATACCGCTGGCAGCGATAGATCACAAACGCCTTTTCCAGCCAGTTTAGATAGTTATAAACCGCCTCCACCGACAGGGAACGCCCCTCGCTTTTGAGAAACTTCGCGATGGCATTGGCCGAAAAGGTCTTGCCCACATTTTCCACGATATACTTTACAACACGGTTAAATAAATCAAAGTTCGTAATGTTGTGCCGTTTTGTAATATCGTTCGTAATAACAGAGTTATAGATGCCCTCCACGATCTGATAGGCGGAGCGTTCGTCAAAGTTGCTCAGCGCCACAATGGGGAACCCGCCCAATCGCAGGTATTCGTTTAACAATTCCTTTGGAGAACGGGAATCTGATTTTTTGAATTCCAAATACTCAGCAAAAGATAACGTATAAACCGGAATGGAAATGTAGCGCCCCGTCAAGTAGGTGGATATTTCGCTGGACATCAGCTTGGAATTGGAGCCGGTCACATAAATATCGGTGTTGGCATTCTCCAACAGACTATTGACCGCTTTTTCCCAACCTTCGATTTCCTGTACTTCATCCAGCAAAAGGTAGTAGCGCCCTTCGTCGGTCATTTGCCCCTTTATACCGTTATACATATCTTTGTCGGTCATACCATCAGCAAAATCCTCCGACGTATATCGCATACTGATAATATGGTCTGCGGCAATCCCACTTTCCAGCAGATCATCCCGCAGCATATCTAAAATTGTGGATTTGCCACAGCGCCGGATTCCCGCTAATATCTTCACAAGCGGAACATCCCGATAGGTTTTTAGCATATTCATATAGTTTGATCGGATAATCATATCACTCGCCTCCTTATTCCTTATTCATAGTATATCGAAAAAGCTCTAAAATATCAATAGTTTTTACTGTCAACCCGTAAAAACTTATTTAACCCCAAAACTTTTTATGCAGAGGCAATTAGATACGCAAAAGCGGCGTAGAAATTCTACGCCGCTCCTATAAATTATTCTGTTTTGAAAGCACCGATTTTCTTCAGATACGAAAAGCCATCCGTGTGGCCCCGGAAGTAGATGTGCTTGCGCTCCATGTTGTCGGCCTGTAAATACAGACGGAAATACTGATTTAAGACCTCATGTTCTTGGGCGGTAATCTGTACTTCGCCATCGCCCTCCAGCAACTCGTCGATAAAAGGATGTTGGCGCTTCAAGTCGCTCATCTTATGCTTCACATTGGAATATTCCTGATCGGCAGCGGTCAGCTCAAGCATCAGATCGCTGTCAATTTCATCAAACGCTTCGGAAATACGCTCTATCATGGGCGTATATTGTTCACTCATGGAAGTCACCTCTTTTCGGTTTTTATTATACTATACCCACCCACAGAAATAATATCAAATGTGCGATTTCAGTCCATCTTTGCAAGGTTCAAAACGCGCTTGCCCTGACGCAAGGCATAGTTTACGGTGTCAAAGGCACCGCCGAAATCACGATAGACAGACGATAAAAACACCTCCCGATGACCGGCAAAAGTACAGACGGTCATAAAATCACCTATCTTCCCGATAACTTAAACTGTGTCCGTAGAATACGGATATAGCCCATTATAATATGCTGCTCCCGTGGTTACAATGCTATTGTGTAAATTTTGCAGTAAAGGGGGCGCAATATGGAACTTGATTATAAAGCAATCGGCAAACGAATCAAGATTGCCCGTATCAAGGCAGATTTAACGCAGGAGCGCCTTGCCGAACTCATTGACATCTCTCCGACACATCTGAGTAACATTGAAACCGGCACCACCCGCGTTAGCCTGAACACGATTATCAGCATTGCAAATGCACTGTCTGTCACCGGTGATGATCTTCTCTGTGACAATATCATCATGTCAAAAGTGCAGTTTGAAAAGGATATTGCGCTGTTGCTGGAAGATTGCGACGAGTATGAGATCCGTATCATCAAGGATATGATCGGTTCTTTGAAGGATACCCTGCGCCGGGACGCAAACCTCCGCACAGCAGACATAAAAACATACTAAACCAACAACGGCATCATAAGACCTCCTTATATAGCCAAAGATTGTTCCTGTGGAAACCGGCTATGTAAGGGGGCTTTTTTATGTATGCACCGATTGGAACAGTTCCAATCGGTGCTGGGAGAGCTTATCGCTCCAGGCCCACGACCTTTCTCATGGGCGGTTCCTCGCCCTCATCAGGAGCCTCGTCGATCAGCGTCTTGTCCTTCTCATCCATATTAAGCAGGATGTTCAGTTCTTTCAAACGTGCGGTTTTCTCGGCCAGCTCGTCCTCACGGGCAAACGGTGTGGCCAGTTCGGTGCGGGCATTTTCAAGCTGCACTCTGGCTTCTTCCAGTTTGGCCCGTTCCGCGTCAAGGTTTCCTGCCAGATTCTCCAGCGCGTTGTCCAAGCGGGTGATGTTGCCGAACACATCCGCGCCCAGCGTCACCGTATGGGACAGGGTGCCTTTCAGCGTGATGCGGTACTCGTTGCTCATCCCGTCATAGGCCAGCACCATAGAGAAGCCCCGGTACTGCCCCAAAAGGACAGCATCGGAGCCGGTCATCTTTGTGCAGACGTCGATGATCGCCTTTCCTGCATCCTCTTTTTCGGTGTAGTGTTTGCCGTCCACCTCCATGCCGCAGAATCCCTCCTGCGCTTTCGGATGGGCTTTCGCCAGCTCCACATCTCTTTCATAGCCCGCAATTCTCTCTGTCAATCGGGTGATCTCTGCCGGATATTTGCGGTGTACCAGTTCTTCCAAAGAATACACCTGATTCAAGTGGCTGGCCTTGAGCATATTCAACCTTGCTACCTCCATATCCAGATTGCATTTTTCGATAATAAGGGGATTGCCGGTGGCAAGCGCCTTGATCTCGGAATAGCTCAGGGCGGTTTCATCCACATCATCCGCCACGCGGACAGGGGCTTTGCTGGTCATGATTTGAGCGATAAATTTTTGCTTGTTCTCTACAAGCTGGTATAGATAAGCGTCGAATGTTCCCTCTGTTACATAGCGGAAAATCTCCACCTCCTCATTTTCGTTGCCCTGACGGACAATTCTTCCAAGCCGCTGCTGAAGGTCGCTTGGCCTCCAAGGGCAATCCAGATCGTGCAGGGCAATGAGCATGTCCTGAACATTGGTTCCAGCCCCCATTTTCTGTGTGCTGCCCATAAGAACACGCACCTGACCGGCGCGCACCTTCGCAAACAGCTCTTTCTTCTTTGCCTCGGAATCTGCATCATGGATAAAAGCAATCTCTTCCCACGGAATCCCCAGGTCGATCAGCTTTTTTAACAAATCATCGTAAACATTTTGGAAATCCGCCATGTGGGCTGTTCCCTCATTATCAACCGTCATTTCTATGGGTCTACGCTTTTCGGGTGTGGACAGGTCGCAGAACACAAGCTGCACAGAGCGATTCTCTTTCGTCTGTTCCCAGATGCGGTAAATATTGCGGGCGCAGACAGCTACCTTGCCGTCCGGGTCATCCGGGGCAAGGGGTTGGATGAGCCGCATATCCAGAGCCAACTTTCTGCCGTCATTTGTGATGCGGAGCATATTGTCCACATGGGGATCGACGCCGCCGCCACGGATTTTTTCCGCCCGTTCCGCCAGTCCTTTTATCATCTCCTGTTGGATTTCCGAAGGCTTGATAACCTCGGTGTGGAAATTGGCTTTTGGTACGGGAAGATGCAGCATATCTGCCGTCTGAATATCGGCTACCTGTTTGAATACGCTCATAAGTTCCGGTAAGTTGTAAAACTTTGCGAACCGGGTCTTGGCGCGGTAGCCGCTGCCTTCCGGCGACAGCTCAATGGCTGTGACAGTTTCTCCAAAGTTGGACGCCCAATCGTCGAAGTGGATCAGGCCCATTTCCTGCAAGGTGCGGTACTGCAAGTACCGCTGGATGGTGTAAAGTTCCACCATAGAGTTTGAGATAGGGGTGCCGGTGGCAAAGATCACACCGCGCCCGCCGGTCAGCTCGTCCAGATACTGACACTTCATAAAGAGGTCAGAACTTTTCTGCGCCTCGGTCTGGGCGATGCCGCCCACATTCCGCATTTTCGTCATCAAAAAGAGGTTCTTAAAATAATGGCTCTCATCAATGAAGATGCGGTCAACACCCAATTCCTCAAATGTCACAACATCGTCTTTCCGGCTTTGGTCGTTGAGTTTCGCCAGTTTCGCCTCCAGAGATTTACGGGTGCGCTCCATCTGTTTGATGGTGTAGCGTTCCGCTTTTTGTGACTTGGCCTGTTCAATGCCGAACAGAATCTCGTCGATCTGCTGCTGGAGAATGGCCTGCTGGCGCTCGGCGCTCATGGGGATTTTTTCAAACTGCGAGTGGCCGATGATGATGGCGTCATAATCCCCGGTGGAGATACGGCTGCAAAACTTCTTCCGGTTCTGCTTCTCAAAGTCCTTCTTTGTGGCGACTAAGATATTGGCGCTGGGATAGAGCTGCAAAAATTCAGCCGCCCATTGCTCTGTGATGTGGTTGGGAACCACAATCAGCGACTTGGTACAAAGCCCCAGCCGCTTCATTTCCATTGCCGCCGCCACCATCTCATACGTTTTCCCGGCCCCCACTTCGTGGGCAAGCAAGGTGTTTCCACCGTACAAAATGTGCGCGATTGCATTGATTTGATGGGGCCGCAGGGAGATTTCCGGGTTCATCCCCTCAAAGCGAATATGCCGTCCGTCATATTCACGGGGACGGATGCTGTTGAAGGTTTCGTTGTAGATGTGGCACAGGCGTTCTCTGCGGTCAATGTCCCGCCATATCCACTCCGAGAATTTCTGCTTGATGAGTTCCTGCCTGTCCTGGGCAATGGCGGTTTCCTTCTTGTTGAGGACAGCTTTTTTATTGCCGTTTTCATCCTCGATATAGTCGAATACCCGCACATCCTTCTGATTCAAGGTCTGCTCCAGGATGTGATAGGCGCTCATGCGCTTGGTGCCGTAGGTGGTGAGTACCTTTACATTGCCTCGGTCAGAGTTCTTTTCCGTGATGGCCCACTGGCCGGTAACTTCAGAGCGAAGGATTTTGATGCGGTTCCGGGCGTAATATCCAGGGGTAAGCAGCTCCACCATGAACTGCTGGTAGATGTCGATAGGCACCCAGTTGGCACCGATGCGGACGCCGATTTCTCCAGCGCCCAAATCTGCGGGCTGCACCGCTTCCAGCGCCTCCACCTGTCTGCGGGCCGCTTCCTTCTGGCTGTCCGGGGCTGTTTCCCAAAAGGCTTTTGCCATCCGCAATTTCCGACGCACATTCCCTGAAAGGTACTCGTCCGCCGTCACAAGGGAAAAGGCTTGCAGGCTGAGGGAATTACCCCGCAGTTCATCCGGGCTTTCCGGGCCTTCAATATTGCGGAAGATCACGCCGGCAAGTTGGCTCTCCAGCTCCTCCGGGGATTTGCCGGACAACTCGGCCATATAGTCCATATCCACACAGCCTTTTTCAGAAATAGATACCGCCAATGCTCCACTGGCAGTATCCACGCTGGTGACAGCCACATGAGGACGGATGGTGCGCTTGGAGAACATATCGGCTTTTCTTTTTAGGTTGCCTTGCTCGTCCAGCACCTCCAGCGAACACAAGAGGCAGTAGCTGGAGTCCTCGGCAAATGCCAGTTTGTTGCCCCGGCTGCTGATAAGCCCATATTTGGCCGTAAAGCGGTCATAGAGGGAGTTCAGCTTTTTCTGCTCTGCCTGAATGTCCTCGTCCGGGTATCCTTCGGTCTGATACTCAATCAACCTGCGGACACATTCCCGCAGCTCGATCATGCCACGGATACGGTTTTCCGCCGTAACAGAAACCTCCATCGGGTGCATAAGGCTGTTTTCCCGGTAGTACACCTGACCGTCCACAATCGTATAGCTGAAATTCCGAACCGTAGGGTCTGCGGGGATGGAGCGATCTTCTTCCTCGTTTGCTTCTTCCAGTTCATAGGGTTTGATTTCGGCCTGAAGGAACTGGATGGCCTGGGCAAGCTGCTCCGACAGGTCGGCTCCTTCGCGGGCTTTACAGGCGCTGTCCATCCCAAACCGGGTGGATTCCATCACCATATCGCCCAGAATCATTTCCGGGTGCTGCACAAAGTAGCGGTTCATGCGGATGCCGTTTTCATCCGTGTCCAGCTGCACCCAATCCTGCTCCAGATCGGTGATGTGATCTCTTTTTTGCAGGAAAAGAATATCGCTGGTGACTTCCGTTCCGGCGTTCTGCTTGAATGTGTTATCGGGTAAACGAATGGCTCCGATCAGGTCGGCGCGATGGGCGAGATAGCGGCGGACAGCCGAGTTTTCTTTGTCCATCGTGCCTTTGGACGTGATGAACGCGACAATGCCGCCAGGTCTTACCTTGTCCAGGGCTTTCCCAAAGAAATAATCGTGGATCAACCAATGGTGCTTGTCATACCGCCTGTCCACCACCTTGAAATCTCCAAAGGGGACGTTGCCGATGGCCACATCAAAAAAGCTGTCCGGCATCTGCACCGTTTCAAATCCCTTGACGGAAATGCTGGCATTTTGATAGAGCTGCTGGGCAATCCTGCCGCTGATGCTGTCAATCTCCACGCCATAGGCTTTGCTGCCTGCCATATCAGCCGGAAGCAGACCGATAAAATTACCGGTGCCACAGGCCGGTTCCAAAAGGTTGCCTTGCTGGAATCCCATCTGTGACAGCGCCTTGTAAATGCCTCGGATCACTACGGGCGGGGTGTAAAATGCTGTAAGGGAACTGGCTCTGGCTGCTGCATACTCGTCCTCATCCAAAAGGGATTTGAGTTCCGCATATTTGCTGTGTGTTTCCTCAAAGCATTGCGGCAGCCCGCCCCACCCCACATAGCGAGAAAGGATTTCCTGTTCCTCCGGTGTGGCAAGGCGTTCTTCCGCTTCGATCCGTTTCAAGCAGCGGATGGCTCTGACGTTGGCGGCAAACTTTTCCCCCGGTGTGCCGTGGCCCAGAGCATTGTCCGTGATGTGGAAATCATGGCGCTGTTCTCGTGGAATTTCCGGGTACAAGGGCGCAAAGGTGACGCGCTCACGGCGAATCCGTTTTGGAGCCAGCGAAGCCGCTTCTTCTTTTTGGGGCTGTGACAGTTCCGGGCCGTCTGTCATTTGGCTTTCATAGCGATCAATGTCCTGCTCGGTGAGCCATTCCGGTTTTTCTGACAAGACATCATACAGTTCCCGCATCTTGGCAATCTGTGCTTCTACGCTTCCAGCCCACAGGTGTTTTTCCGCCCGTCCGCCAGCACCCAGATAGTAGTCGCAATCCGCTTTGAGACAGCTCAGCAGGCGGTAATCATCTTGAGATACGCCGATGGATTCCAGTTCTTCCTCCGATACGGAAATGAGATCGTCGAAGGTGAGATCTATCAATTCGTTTTGGATCATCGCCCCCAAGCTGTCATACTGCCTGCGCTCCAAAAACTGTCCGTCCAGATACCGCTCTACACGGTAATTCACCAGATCGACATTCACCTGGATGGGAATTTCTTGGTCTGTGACCGTGGTATAGGCAATTCCTACATTCCCCAAATCGCTGAAATCGGCATAGCTGTCATATTCTTCTTGGCAGAACTGGTCGATCAGTTCTTTTGCCTGCTCCAAAAGGGCTTGGTCTTGGGTGAGGGGCTGGGGCAGCTCGTTGATCCGCTCCATGCAGAGCGCCACATCTGCCGCGATTTCTTCTTCCGGGTCTGTATTATCGAGGAAGGATTGCAGGAGCGCACGGATTTCCTGCCGTTGTACTGTGTTGTGAAGTTGCTGGGCGATGTTCGCCGCCGCCTGAGCATCGTCATCTCCGTAGCCCATGCGGGAACCGTCAAACTCCCCGATAAGGCGCAGCACTTGGGCGGCCAATACAGGGTAGAGGTCGGCTGTTTCTTCTTTTTGCGGTGGTTCTTCTCTGGGCGGCACCGAGAACACGGGCGCATTTTGTGTTGTAGAAACTGTCATCTCCGACGTGTCGGCCACCTGTTGAATCCTGTCCCGAATCTCTTGAGGCATTTCTTCATCGTAGATCTGCACCGTGCGATCCGGCGCAATGTGGGCAACCGTGCGGTAGTCCCCATCCACTTCTTCCATCCGGTTCCAAACGGTCAGCCCATTTCCCAGATGCCCGAATCCTAAATCGTAGGCTTTCTGCGGTTCCTGCACAGCCTGCGGCGGCACCGGCTCCTTTTTCTCGGCAAACAAGGTAAAAGTGCCTTGCCGGTATGCGGTCAGATTCTCAAATGCCCGTTGCCGCAAATCGTACATCCGGTCATCCTGCGGCGTAGCCTCCCAGACAGGAAGCATCATCTGATAGATTTCTTCCACGCGGGCCGGGTCGTCGAGCTGCGGCTCAATGAGCTTTACACCTTCCCAATAATCAAAGCCATACGGATAGGGGTGGGGCTGCTCCTGGGGAACATTCTCAAAGAAGGTTCGGATGTTCTGTGCGAGCTGGTGTTTCTCATATTGGGGCATGGCGGCCCGGTCATCATCACTCAGGAACCGGCCTTGTGCGATCATGGCGCTGACGCGCTTCTCCACCGCATTCCATTTCAGTTCCACTTTGGCATAGGGTTCTGAAAGACTGCCGTGGCTGAAATGAACGCCCTTGCTGAGCTGATAGGTCACATCATCGTTTCCACCGCTGTGTCCGCTGTATTCCCCGTGATAGTGCTTTAAGAAATCTTCTCGTTGCTTGCGGTCAGAGTGGTTGCGATAAAAGGAGTACACCGCCAACCGATAGTCCGTGCCGCCCTTTCCACCGCGCAGGAGATTGTCGATCTCATCGCCGGAGATGAAGAAACGCCGCTGGGGATCATATCCCTCGGCGGCGGTAAAATGCAGCGGCTCTCGTTGTAAATCGGCAAGCTGTTCCAGCAGTTTTTGTGGACGGTGGAAATGGAACCGGAGAAGTTCACGATTCTCTGCGTATGCCTGGACAAACTGCTCCAGCTCATCCCGTAAGTTTTGCAATCCCTCTGGATGGCCTAACAAATCGCTTATGGCCGCACTTTCTTCTGGAAAGCCTTGATGGGTGTTGTAAATGGCGTTAATGGTGGGAAGAAATCCTGCATCGGCGGTTCCTTCCGCAAAATCCTGTCGCAGATACCATAGCTGGGCGGCTCGTTGCTGACGCTCGTACCCGTCAACCCGGTCAAGTTCACTCTGCGGCATATACCGGCCCAAATCCAGAAGTTCCCGGATGCGCTTGGCTGCCTGTTCCCAGGGGATCAGAGTGGCCGCTGTGCGCTGTGCAGTTTCACCCTCTGCCACATGGATGCCTTCGGCATTGTACCAAATGGAATACTTCCGGCTATCCAGATAAAAGCCAGCACCATTTTCACCATAGTGTTCCATCAGGAACTGGGCGTTGTCCTCCAGCGGTTTATCCTTCTTGAAATAGGCACAAATGATGAGGCGGCTGTTCTGATCGTTGGCTCCAATGCACATCGCCTCGTCAATGACCTGCTGAGAAAGCTCCTGACGTGGAAAGAGAAAACGCTGCTGTTCGCCCTCGGACGGAGTAGAACTGCCAAAAGAGGAGAAATCAAAAAGGGTCATCTGCTGGCTCTCCTGAGTGGGGAGCTGGCGGATGTCCGTCTGAATGAAATATTCCTTTTTGTCAATGAGCTGTGCTGTCCATCTGGCTACCAAATCCCACGAGAACACCGATTCTTTTGTGCGGGAAAGGTAGGAACCCTCCCACATGAGAAGCCCGTCCTCCTGCGGCTTATAGCCCAGACGCTGACCGTCTGCGATGATCTCGGTGTACCTGTCCTGATAGGCGGACTTGAGATAATCCGCCCGTTCCTGCTGGTCGCTGTGAACGGAGAAGAACAGCTCGATCTGCTGCTTCTTGTATTTGAGGTCGTCATCCTTGTTGGCAATAACAGCCATAATCTGCTTTTCATCAAGAAAAGCGGGCAGCTCCTGGCTGTCCGCTTGCTCCGTATCGGTTAGCTGTAAATCAGCTCCGTGAGGATCGTTTCCTCCGCCGCGTTCCGAAGGTTGTTCATGAGCTGCACCCACTTCATCGGATCGCGGGCCTTCAGTTCCTCCGTCACGCCCTCGGTCTTGGCCATCTGCGCCACTACCTGATCCATCCGGGAGAGTGCCGTCTGCTCGATCTCCGCCAGATGACTGTTCAGTTTCCCGCTGGTCAACAGATTGGTGTAGGTGATCCTGCGGTTCTCCTTCAGGAACTTCCGGCGCAGTAATGCGTATTTCCCAAGAGCCACTTCCGGCTCCTGCGGGGGCAGAAGATTCGGCAGGTTGTAATCGCCCTGCCTGCTGTATGTGATCTCGGCCATATTCATTGCTCCTTTCCGGCTGCTTGGTTTCCTGTTCAGTTACAGGATACCGATTTTGCTGTGCGGTTTCAAACGTGCGATTTTCTTTTTGAGGTTGTCTTTGCAGGGCAAGGGTCGTGCGGGCAATTTCAGAAAGGCACATCTGAGAGATGTCCCCGGTAGCCACGCCCAGGGCATTCAATGTTTCAGGCGTATTGAAATTCAGCACGTCCCGAAAATCATCGTCCTCAAAGTATTCGGACGGATCAAGGCCGCAGCGCACCACCAGCATATATCCGATACTGGTCTGCAACGCCCGCCGGTACATCACTTCCACATTGTACTCGTCCAATTCTTCCAGAAAACTGCCTTCGGTCAGATGGTACAACTCAGAAAGATAATCGTGGATATTGTCCTCTACCGCATTGTTAGCCGCAGAGAGAAGTGCTGCTCCCAGATTGTCCTTCTGCTCCAGTTCTCCGAAGCTGTTTTCCAATGCCTCGATGATGTCCGGCGCATATTCCGGGCGTACTGTCCACAGGGGAACGGGCCGGGAGAACCGGCCTTCATGGGTATCGGAAACATCAAAATAGTATTTCAGTCGCTGTTTGCCGCTATGCTCGCCGTCAAATACGGCAATGCCGTTTGCGCCCCGGTTCACCCAGCGTCCGAACCGCTTGTTCCATCGCTCGATCTCCAGGACGGCGGTAGCGTCCGGGCGCTGGGCATAGACAAGCAGTTGTTCATCAAATGAAAGCCGGTAGTTGCGGCAGGCAGACGTAAGAAATTGCTGCCATTCTGCCGGAGCTGTGACCTTTCGCTGTGTTTCCTGATACAACTCCGTCAAGGCTTTATATCGAATCGCCATCCGGCGCACCTCCTTTTTTATTTTTCGATTGCTGCGGCCTGCCGCTGCCGGGGAATGGAAAACCCGTAGACTTTGGCGATGTCGTCGCCCAGCCTACGGGTCACTCTCGTTATATCGGCGCGGGTCGCTGTGCCGCGATACAGTTTTTCTTTCAGAAGTTCAATCTGAGAATCAGTTGCTCCGTCTTTATAGACACGATAGAGATAATGGTTAGTGCCGTCATGGTGGATGGCGTCGCACCGCAGATCGCCCAGTCGATCCACATACCAAGTGGAGTAATCCGTGTCGGAATACAGGCAGTCCCGGATGTTGCCGCTGGGGATTTCCTTATACCCCATGCGCCGCCCATTCCACAGGCCCAAGTCGCCTACAACCAAAATGGGCTGGGAAAGCTGCACATTGAGGTTCATGCGCTCATCGTCCAGATAATGTCCATTGATTTCATACATCAGAGAGATACGTTCATCCTCGGACAACTCCGGGTATTCTGCTTCCAGATCGGCGCGCCAGTCCTCATAATCCAGAGCATAGTTGCTCCAGATAATGTGTTTGTCCTCACTCATCGGGCATCACCCCGATCTTTTTGTTTGGGACGGATAGGCTGGCCCTGCTCATCGTAGTTTTTGGGGTCGGCGGCGGGCGTCTGCCAGCCAAATAATCCCGTGAGTTTTGTTATCCGAGGAGTTTCCCCAAATACAAGGAAACTCCTCGGATATACACAAAAGTTACAGGATAATTTATTCTCGTAAAAACCATATAACGTCAGTTTCTCCATCTCCTTTTCCCTTTGTGGGTGTCGGCAATTTTGCTGGAAGGCCGCGTTCCCGCAAGACCTTATTTGCTTGCTCAGAGGTAACAGTGGCGTAGATCATTGTGGACTGTATAGATGAATGACCCAAAAACGCTTTAATTGCAGGCAGTGAGCACCCACAGGCCAGCATATCAACCGCAACTGTGTGACGAAAAGCGTGCGGAGTATAAGCTTTTTTCCGGAATAAATCTGGATGTAATTCTTTTGCCATGGTCACATACTTGGAAACAATTTCTTCAACGCACGAAATGGTCATATGTTCATTTCGTTGGCTTGAAAAAACATGGCGGTTTTTCCCACCATTCATCAAACCCGCTTGTTTGAAATGGACCTTTAATAGATCCGCACATTCGTTTGGAATAACAATTCGTCGAGCTTTGCTGCCTTTGCCAACCAAGCGCACCCGTGTTTCTAAACCAAAGGTAACATCATTTACGGTTAGATCACAAAGTTCCTGTGCTCTTGCACCACTTGCATAAAGAAAACTCATTATGACAACATCTCTCCGGCCACAAATTGTTTGTCGGTTTGGCAGCGACAGCAAGATTCGCATTTCTTCTGGCAAGAAGAATACAACATCATCACCGTTTCTTTTCGGCACTCTCTTTCTTTCGGTTCCCAGAACACAGGAGGAAAACGCTCCAGCAGACACTACATCCCTTCTCATTGCGAATTTCGCAAAAGAAGATAGAGCCGCAAGCCTTTGGTTTCTGGTTTGCTTGCTACAGCCTCGTGTATTCTCCAACCAGGATAGAAACTCATCGATCATGCCGCTGTCCAGTATAGAGAATGTTACTTTCTCCGGATGGATCCCCTTTTCTTCCTCTAAGAAGGTAAAGAAGAGACGCAAAGCTGCTTTGTAAGATCGGATTGTATTTTCGCTGACACCTTTCGTGTCCGGCAGATAGCTGTCAAAAAATTCAGCCAACAGCGTTATGAATTCCATGCCGCGTTTCATTCGTCAATCACCTCCGGAAAAATGCAATTTTTTCTCGCATAGTCCGTTATCAGAGTTTGGTCATGCTGGAAAAAGTCATAATTTGCCTGCAAATATTTGTCCGTTTCTCTTAGGTCACAATGGCCGAGGTATGTGGATATGAAAGGGACGGCATCATCAAAGTCAAGCGATGTTTGCAATAATTGGTTAAAGGAATTAGCCACAAATGTATGCCTAAAGCAGTGAAGACACGGTCCTCGCTCATTTTTCCGTGTTCGCTCAAAAACAATGTCACAGTCTTGCAAAAGGTGTTTCATTCTTTTTCGTGCCCACTCCGCCGAAAAGCGTTTTCCGCTGATTTTATTTACAAACAAGTATTTTCTGTGCGGTATGACTGATAAATACCATCGAAGAAGTTCTGTCAAAGACTCATCCATAGGCACATATCGTTGCTTGTCGTTTTTAGCGTGTCTTACAAATAAAACCCCCGAATTCAGGTCAATGTCTCTCGTTTCCAACTCCAGTGCTTCATTTCTGCGCAAGCCACATCCGTACAGTATCCGCAGTAAAATGCAGAACAGGACTGCACTTTCGGGGTTATTATCACTATACGGAAGATCGTCAGCGGAAGATATCATCCTTTTCCATTCTTCATCGCTAAAAATATACGGTGTGTAGGTATGGGAGCAACTCGGATTTTCCGGCTCAAATGCAGCAACACCTACAGAACGCAAATATTTTGAAAGCCCCCTGTATCTCGCAATGTAGCTTACTTTATTTGCGCTTGTTCCACATATCGTAGAAAGCCACTGGTTGACGGTGTTTTCATCGAGACACCTTGTAGAAATATTGCTTTGCAGCAAAAAAGAATCCAAGTTCCTAAGCATGACTTCATGATTGTGCGTGCTCCTTCCAGCCGACAGAAGCAATCGGAGATAATCGCGAAATTCAATGGCTAAGATACTCTTGAAATCATTTTTCATTGAAATCCCTCCCCATATTATCAAGCCATTCTTTAAGCTTACCCGTAGCTGGAGGGACAGCAATTGCGCATCGCCGAAGGTTTTCAATGTCCAGACGGACATAATTATTAAAGCAAAGGGAACTTTGATGCCCCAAAATCTTGTGTACTACAGAATACGGAACATCTTCCGCCACCAATTCAGTTGCAAGACTCATGCGCAGAGCGTGTGGGCCGGTTTTTCGGTCACCTGTATATATTCCGGCTTTTGCCAAGTAGCGTGTCATTATATGGTGTACGGTGGATCGTCCGATTGGTGTGAACGGGCATTGTGCCCTCAAAAAGATATTTGCACTATCTGAGTCAGGACGTCCCATTGTTAGGTAAGCAAAAAGTGCAGCTCTGATTTCCGGTAGAAGTTCCAGTTTTGCAAACACGCCAGTTTTAATTTGCGTGAATTCAATTGTATTTGTGTCCCAGTGGACATCATCCAGTTTTAAGTTGCAAATATCAGATACACGAATACCAAGCCGTGCTGCCAGCAGCAACATAACATAATCGCGTAATCCTTTTGCAGTACATTTATCTACTACATTCAACAGCTTTTCGATCTCGTCTTTTGAGTAGACGGTAGGCATGGGTTTTGCGCGGCGAACTGAAGGTACAAATTCAGTTAAATCCACAGGGTGGAGCTGCTCTTGGTAAAGATACTTCAAGAGTTTCCTGGCTGCACAACCAAAATTTTCTTTTGAGCCACTTGCTGAAAATGCCGCATAAATAATCTGTGCATTGATCTCTTTTGGATCTGAAATCCCCTGCTGCTCTATAAAGTGAAGGAATTCATAGCAATACAGTTTTTGGAGTTTGCATGTACTTTCGCTAATAGGTTGTTTGCGCAGCATTTCAGAAAAACCATCAAAAACATCGTTGAAATATCTCAATTCTTTCTGGCTCGCTTTTGTGTGAACCATAATATATGGTTGTTTATTTAGAATGTCGTTCAATCTTTTTACATGAAAAGACATATAGAAAGACCGACCATTGGAGGTTCTTTCATCATGCGTTGCCAGATAAGCATCACCTACTGCTTCGGTATATTCAGATATTTTGTTTTCCCTCATGTAGCGGTCTACTCTACCCATGGCTTCGCGGTAATGGCGTATTGACTTACTGGGGTACTTCTGTTCCTGTAGCTGCAGAAGAAGTTCCTCCCACAATTGCGGCATATTGCCTGTGATAATTTCACATTTCATGGAATGCACCACCCTCTATATTCTGATTGGCTCACGCCTGGTTTCAGAATACAAAACGGCAGTGCATTGAGCAATATTATCCCAGAAACAGTATTAGAAAGGCGTGATATAAATGAAAAATATGAAAATTCCTCGGATAACAAAACTCACGGAATTACACGGCTTATCCCAGTTCTAAGATAAGCCGAACATGGAGCCTGCCAGCATTGCGGCCTCCTGTGCTTTGGTAACGCCAGCAGCATGGTTTGCGATCTCCGCCACCTCCTGATTGGATTTCCCTTTGATTTGCATATCCGAAGGCAAATATCCTTTTTCGCCCCGTGTAATGACAATCAGCTCTCCGCTGGAAGGGAGAATGCTCAAGCAGTTGGGCGGCAGAGAAGAACGCAGCGGAATGACACTTCCGTGGGTTTTCTCCAGACGTTCCGCAAACTCACAGATATGATAGAGGGCGCTGGGATAGCCGCCGCTGGTTTCAAAGTGGGTTTCGTCGATAAACCGGCAGGTTCGGTCACGGGTTCCTCCGCCGCCTGTGAAAATACGAATGCTATCGCCGTCCGGGATGCGGAAGATCACTTTGTAGCCGGGGGTAATAAAACGGATGCCCTGCTTGGCCTTTTCCATGTGGTGTTCCAGGAACCGGCCAACATAGGCATAGAGGTAAAAATTGTAGTCCCCATAATTAGGATTGCACCGCAGCATATAGGTGTGCTGGTCGGTTTTCAACTTGAAGCCGTACTCGGTGCAGTAGTTGCCCACCATCTCGGCTTCTGGACGCTGCCGACAATAGCGGATCATGCTATCCCGGCTGAAAAGCAGTCCGTCTTTCTCCCGCAGGCTGTTGACCACTTCATCAAACTCCGCTTTGAACTCGTCGGTCTTGTACTCTCCACGATGCTCAAACCATGAGGTGAAAAACTCTTGACCAGCGCCAAAATCACCACGCAGGTGACCGATACAGCCGGTCTGGGCCTCGATCTGGCTGCTCTGACTGTAAGAGTACATCTGTTCCTGCGGGGTCATACTGATGATTTCCAGTTCCATTATCTCTCACGCTCCTTCTTTTTTCGTTGGATAGAAGGCTGACCTTTTTCCTTCAAGTCTTTTTCCTGCGCCTGCCAATATTCGGGATGATAGGTCTGTAAGCTGCGGTTGATGACCGCTTCATATTCACCAGGGCGGAAATACTGGTTGACGGGAGCCTGATACATCTTTTTATCCATCAGTTCCCGCAGAGCTACCGGCCCGTCACAATCCTCCTCATAGCAGAGCCACGCTCCCTCCACAAATCCACATTTCCGCGCTTCTTTTCGGAACGCCTTTTCTGCCAGCTCCTGACGCACCATAACGCCGCCATGTCCCGCTGTGCTGACAGAATACGCGCCAGCGCAGAGGATTTCGCAGGTCTGGATTTCTCCCCAGGGGGAATAATCCGGTGCTTCATACACACGGGTACTCCGCCGTTGTTCCTCCAGGCATTGAACTTCCTCTTGCGCCCGTGCTACTAAATCTTTCTGTGCATCAAACAGGGTGCTGAAATAGTGACTACAATAGTAATCTGTTTGATCTTTGCATTTCCAGGTAACAAACTGCTGGGGTGCTGTTGAGTGAACCCCCAGAACAAATTCACTATCACCTACATGACAGGAATCCGTGATGACATATCCTTGATTGATACGCACATCCATCGCTCATCGTGCCTCCTTCTCGCTTTTGTGCGGTTCTTTTTTCGCCCGTTCCTGCTGAACAGTTAGCAGCCCGTGCTTTGCCCATCCGGGCAGTTTCTCCGGTTCCATGACGCCAAGAACATCCATACGCTCATACCGGCTCTCTTTTCCGGTATAGAGGTCGATGCAAAAACAGGCTGAGCCACGGCTTCGTGGGTAAGCACCGAAGCCGCCCACACAGAGCTTTAACTGACAAGTGGCTCTGCGGTACTCCCGGCGCAGCACTTCCGGCTTGATGACCACAATTTTGTTATTCAAGTCATCTTCATAGGACACCACGGTACAATCGCTGGCTGTGATAGGGCGGTCATCAATGCCCTGTATTTTCGGCTTGTTCATCGCCACACGGGTATTCTCGGCCTGCTCGGTGACACGCTCACCGAACATCTTTACCATCTCTGCATAGTTGTCGCTGCACATGACTTCACTGTATGCCGCAAACAATTCATTCTGCTGGCAGAAGGCACACATATACTTATCGCCGTTTTCGCTCTGGGGCTTTTCTCCAAGAACGATCTCCCGATCACCGATGTGGATGGCCTGGATAATCTCATAGTCACCAGCCATGCGCTTGTCTGTTTCATCATTCATGGTTTCACCTCATTTCGCAAAAACGCTTTGATTTCCTCGATGGATGCAAAGTCCTTCTCAATACCGGTCAGGTATCGCACGGAATCCTGCCATTGAGAAAGAGGGAATTTGTTTTCCTCCATTCTGCACAGGTCTAAAAGGGCCGCCCTCCGCAGAATAGGAGAAAAATTCAGGTCTGAGATAAAGCACCCTCGCCGTGCGGCAAGGATGTCCAGCAGATGCAGTTCACTCATGGCAACACCCGCTTTCCTCGGCCTCCTTCAAAAGTGCCTCTACCAGCTTGCCGCTGCGAACCTTGTTTCTCTCCGCCAGCACTTTGTTCTGAACACAAAGCACCGCGCGGATATTGGGGACGGTGATACCGGGAACCTCCACCATTTCCTCCGGGGTGATTGTAAGAAGCTGCACCGGCGAATATCCCGCCTGGGCAAAGATACGGAATAACCGCTGTTCAAATCGTTCTCTCATCAAAACCACACTCCTTTCGTCCTTTTTGGGATATGTAAAGGGGCGGCCCCGCAAAGCCGCCCCGCTGGATTACTTCTTCCGGCTTTTAATCTTGAAAAAGATCAGCCCGCCGAGAATAAAGAGCACCAATCCTACCGCAATGATTGTTTTCAATTCCATAGTCAATTCCTCCTGTCACAAATTTTCGCCGCTGTATTATTCAGCGGATTCTTCGTCCTTCCGGCGCTTGCTCACATGGGCCGCGATACCCAGAACAGCAGCTCCGGCAGCGGATACGCCCATCAGAGTCATCCACAGCCACGGCTTGCTCTCGTCGCCGGTTTTCGGCGTGTCGCGCAGTTCGTTGTGCATCTGTGCAACGGTGGTCTTATCCGCAAAGATCGTTACCGTCTTATCGGCAGGCAGCACATAGTTGGCGCTGGCGCTGTCCGACACCTCCGATACGGTATAGTCACCCACGCGCAGTCCGGTGATCTCAATCTTGCCGGTGCTGTCGGTCTTGAAGGTCTGGTCGTAACCATTGGCACCTGTCACGCGGAAGGAGAATCCTTCCACCTTGCCGTCGCTGGATGTCTTTTCAATCCGCAGGGAGCCGGTCTGTGCCGCGTTGACAAAGCCCTTTCCGGCTTCATTTTCCACTTCGTAGATTTTGCCGTTCTCGGTAATCTCCACATAGTAGGCGTTTTCATCCAGCAGATAGCCCTCCGGCGCTTTGGTTTCCTTTACGAACACGCCGCCGTAGAGGATATGGGACATCTCATAGATACCGGTGCTGGTTTCTTCCAGCTTGCCCAGCATCTCGTCGCCCTCGTCCAGCTCCTTGTTGCCGTTGGTGTCACGGTACACCTCAAACTCGGCCCCGGTCAGCTTGTTGTCCGGGTAATCCTTATCCACTTTGGTAAGGCGCAGGTCGCCGTAGATACGCTCATTGGCAAGAGAGATATCCACAACCTGTCCATCTTCGTTCACCGTGACGGGGATAACCTCATCAGAGAGGACAAAACCTTCCGGGCTTTCCAGTTCTTTCAGCACCCAATTTCCATACGGCACATCGGAGAAGGAGAAGCTGCCGTCATCCGCAGAGGTGGTGGCAAGGGCGTTTTCTGCGGTGAACTCGGTTTCCTCAGACTTGAACAAGCCAATCACAGCCCCACCCAGGCCAGCGCCGTTCTCGTCTGTTTTGAGGCCGTGGATTTCACCACGGATCAGCTCGTTGGTGATGGCCTCGCCGTTATTGGCGGCAATCTCCACCACGGCAACGGATGGGCCGCCGTATTCAAAGGTGAACGGGAAGGTTTCGCCATTCAGCAGATAATGACTGTCCGTGGACAGTTCCTTCAGATAGAAGCTGCCAAAGGGAAGGTCAGTAGCACAAACGGCCTGACCATTCTCAGTCACCGAAACGATCTCCAGAAGCCCGTCTGCCGGAATCACAGAACCGTCCGCTGCGGGAATATCCTGCTGTGCATACAGGCCAAAGGTGACGGCGGAAATCTCGCCATTCACACCAATGCCGAAGGCTTCATCCTGCTCCAGCAGCTTATTCAAAGTGACCTGTACTTTCTGGCGCTGGTTGTAGAAGCTGGCCGAAGTTTCGGTGATCTCCACCTCTTGTCCTGCATACACCAGCTCCACATTGGTGACATTCTCGCCGGTATCCACCATGCCGTGGGGGAACTCGATTTCCTTCACCTGGAACTTGCCCAGATAGAGAGGCTGGCTCTGCGCTGTGCCGTCCTCGCCGGTGGTAATGGTGTCTACCACCTCGCCCGCAGAATAACGCAGTGTACCATCCAGCGTATAAATGTCCTCCAGCGCCGTGATCTCAAACACCGCACCGGGCAGGCCGGTCAGGTCATACACCGGCTGATATACTCCGTTGGATTCCGTGACGGTGGAGAACACTTCGCCGGTCTTGCTGACCTTGATGATGCCTTTCTGCGCCATGTTGGGCTTGGTGACTTCAATGACCGTCACGCCGCCTTCCTCGCTGGAAGCGTCCTCAGTCACATCAAAATACACTGGTGTGCTGTCCAGCACATAACCATAGGGAGCCTGCACCTCTACCAGAGAGTAGCCGGAGCCATACTCCAGCTTTTCAGGTGTTACCAGGTAGCCCTCGGAATTGGTGTAGAACGTATCAATCGTGGTCGGGGTCGGATAGGTGAAGGTCATTTCCACCTTGCTTCCATCCGGGCGGAAAATCTGGAATCCGGCTCCCGCATAGGGGATGGTAACACCAGTTTCCGCATCCACCTTGACTACCTTGATATAGCTCTCAAACGCAGCATTGTTGATGAGGTAGCGATAGGTCTGACCGTCCTGGGCGATATACACTTCAAAATCGTCCATCAGCTCGCGACCTTCCCAGCCCTTCGTCTGGTGGACGATATAGGTGCCATAGGGCAGCTTCTTGGACTGTGCAAAGCCATTTTCGTCACAGGTGAGAACGTCGCGCTCGGATTCCTTTGCAGCGTCGTAGCTGCCTGCCGCCTTGAGATAAAGCTGGAACTCTGCGCCGACTTCCGGGGTTTCGATCTGGGTTTCTCCGTCATCGGTATGCTTGATGATGGCGATGTCGCCTTTGATAACCTGTTCCGTCACATCATTGGCGGTGTCGTTCAGCTCGATCTCATACAGTTCCGGTTCTGCACCTACCTTGTGGATGGTGGAATCCAGAAGATACCCCTCGCTGGGGTTAATTTCACGAATCGTCCAGTCAGAATCACAGATATAATAATCCGTGGTGAACTGACCGTTTTCATCGGTGGTATAGCTGTCGATGAGGGTATCGCCCTTATAAAGCCCATAGGTGGCTCCGGCAAGGGAACCGTCACCCTGGGGCGCGCCGGTTTCTACATCACTCTTGGTTACGGTGACACGGAACTTTTTCAGCACATTGTTTACGCTCTTGTTTGTGACTTCGTTCCAGGCAATCGTGGCGCTCTGGGCCTCCGGCACCACATAGCGGATGGGAGTATCAACCTCCTCCAGTACAAAATCAGAGCCGATGAGGATGTTTTCAAACCTCGCCACGCCGCTGGAATCCGTCACAGCGTATTCATCCACCGGCAGACCGGAAAGAGAAGTTCCATAGAGATGGAAGGTCATTCCCTCCACCAAACCGTCCTCGCTGGTCTTTGTGACCTCCAGACTGCCGCGCTTCAGCACGTTGTTAAAGTTCACGGTGGCCGTCTGGCCGCTGACGATGGTCACGCGCTGAGTAGCCTGGGGTTCGTATTTGTCAATGGACTGCTCGGTGACGGTATAAATACCGGGATTGAGGTCGGTGATGTCGATTTCACCCGCCGAATTGGTGGTCTTGGTGGCGTTGTATCCCTCGCCGGTAATCGTGAAGGAGATGCCCTCGACTTTGCCGTCCTCAGAAGTTTTGATCAGCTTCATGTTGCCGGTTTTGACTTCCAAATTGAGATAGCCCACCATCTGGTCGGAAACGGTAGCTCCATAGGTGGCGAAGTCCTGCGTACCACCACCGGTTACACCGTCCGTCCAGACCACGACACCGCTGCGCTGAGCGGTGATCTTTTCCGCTTTCACCGTCACAGAACCTTTGATAGCCTGATTGGATGTGATGGTAAGCTGATTGCCGTCCACCGAAAAGTTCAAGCCGGTGGTGCTGCTGGTAAAGGTGTAATCGCCCAGTACATTGTTAGTGTCCGTCAGGGTAACGGAATACTTTTCGCCGTCCCATTTCAGCTCATACGCTCCGGCATCCGGGGAACCGCTGAAAAAGCTGGGCAGCATGGTGTGGCGCTTTACGGCATTCTCAATGGTGGAATAGTGGCTGAAAATTAGGCTTCGCAGCGGGTGATCTTCCGCTATATAGTCGATAATATTGTTCTTTCCCTGTGAACTTCCCCAGACATGATTAAACTGGCTATCACGTTCTCCGACAACTGTTTCCCACACCAGAAGCTGAGTTGCAAAATATGCCGCCATTTCATCAGCATAGGTGGGATTGGTCGTAATCCAATCAGGACTGGCGTTTCCTTGCCATCCGTAAGTCATAATTCGCCCGATATATTCCTTGATGATGCTGGGCGGAATGGTGGGGTTCAAATGGGACGGATAGTTGTCCCAGAAATCCTCGCCCCGACTGCCATAGCCATCCCCGGTGTGAACACCTACGCCGGGTTCAATACAGTACAAAACGCGCCCTCTGAAACTGTCTTGGGCGTGTACGCAGGTTTTGCTTGAAGCAGAAGCTGACCAACCACCCATAAAGTGCAGTTCCGGGTTTCCCCAGCCCACTCGATTGGGTTCGTTGGCTCTCGGAAGATCTACCAGATATGCCGTCATGCGCTCTCCGGCTGCATACGCTGTAATGCCTGTCCCGGCAAACACGCCAAAGCACATCAGGAGCGCCATGAGCAGGGACAAGGGCTTTTTCAATGCTTTCATCTTGTTACCTCCTGAAAATTGACCAAAAAAAACAGCACATCGTTTTCTGATGTGCTGCCGTTCGGCTTATGATTGTTGGTTACTGTCTAAAAAAGAAGTGGTACGCCGCTTTTTCTCCATGTCAGCTTTTTGCCAATGCAGCCGGTATCTTTTTGAAACAGGCTGCTCCAATATCTTCTTTTTGGGGTTGTATAGACTGTTTGTGGGGGGTGAGGTGTGGAGAGGGGGGAGCGGAAAATTCGTTCCTCGGCAAATGGGCGCACTTTCCCCTTGTGAGTGGGGGTTATCGTTCTAAACTGCGTTGACGTCTGCGGTAAAGTTCCAGAGCTTGAACGATGGTATCCTCGATCTTCTGCGCGGGCGTCCCCGGCGCAAAATACTTGCTGATCCGCTCTTTCGGAATTTTGATTTGTTCTTTTTGATTTGGCTTTTCCTCCTTCATAATGGCGACAAGGGCATCTTTGGCAAGCCGCTCATCACCGGTCTTGGCTTCGGACATCTGCCGCATTTTGATTGCCTGGGCATGGGATGGAGTGCAGTCCATTTCCTCCATGATAGCAAACAGGTCTGCCTGTTCTTCTTTTCGCAGGTAGGACAGTTCCACCGCGGGACGCATGGCGATTTGCAGCACTTCCGGCTCTCGCAGAACAGAATTGTCTATCAGTTCCAGAATATCCGGGATAAGGTGGGTAAGGCGGATATACTTACGGATTTGTTCGTGACTTTCTCCTACTTGCTCGGCAAGCATCTGGCGCGAAGTCTTTCCTGTGGACTTCTGCAACACTGTTGCAGAAGTTAAATCCGTGCGCTGTCCCTGCCGTTTCATGGCATCCAGCTTCATCTTGTACGCGAAGGCTTTTTCCGAGGGCAAAATCTGCTCTCGTTGCAGGTTGGAATCCACCATGATGATCGTTGCTTCATCGTCGGTGAGGTTTCGCACAATACAGGGGATTTCCGGGAGCTGCGCCAGCTCCGCCGCCATTTTCCTGCGGTGTCCGGCTACCATTTCATAACCGCCGCCCTGCTTGGGGCGTACCAGCGCAGGAACCAACACGCCGTACTGCTTGACGCTCTCCGCCATTTCCTGCATGGCCGCGTCCATCCGCACTTTGAAAGGGTGATCTGGGAAATCGCTGATCTCTGAGGGGTTCAAGTTGACGACTTTCTCCAATCTGGCCTCTGCACGGCTTTCCTCGGTGGAAAAGAGGTCATCGACTGAGGGCAGATTGAAGTTTAGCGCGTTGTTTCTCGCCATCCGCCTGCACCTCCTTTGAAAATTCCGCATAAGCCTGAGCTACCTTGCTGCCATTATCATAGGCGTAGATGCTCTTGCCAGCGGCGCTGATTTCTGCGGCTTTGATTGCAACGGGAATCTCGGAACGATAGATTTTCAAAACACTCCCGTAGCTCTGCCGCAAGGTTTCGGCTGTCTGCTTGGCCAGATTGGTGCGCCCATCCACAAGGGTCAGCAGTACGCCGTCCACCTTGAGGGACGGGTTGATCTGCCGCTTGACCTTGCCAATGGTTCGCATGAGCTGGGTCATGCCTTTGGCCGGGAGATAGTGGGCCTGCACCGGGATAATCACGCTGTCTGCCGCCGCCAGCGCATTGATCGTAATCATACCGAGGGACGGCATACAGTCGATCAGAACCGTGTCATAGTTCTTCTTGACTTCATTGACATAGGTTCGCAGCGTGAACTCCCGGCTCATGGCGTTTACCAAGCTCATTTCCATAGCCGACAGCTCAATGTTGGCTGGCATAAGGTCAACACCCTCTTTGTGGTGCAGGATGCCCTCATCCACAGAAAACGGCTCGTCGCGGATCACCTTCTCCATGATGGTTGCAAGGGTGGTCTGCAAGCTGTCCTGATCCTGCCAGCCCAGGCAAGTGGTTAGGTCGCCCTGGGGGTCTGCGTCAATGAGCAGAACCTTTTGTCCCAGGCGGGCCAACCCAATGCCCAGATTCACCGTTGTGGTGGTTTTGCCTGTTCCGCCTTTCTGGTTGGCCAATGCGATGACACGGCCTTCCTTCGGGCGGCTTCTCTGTTCCGGCATTTTCATGTCCTCCTTTTTGATAGATTTAGCTGCCCGTTGGCAAGACGAACAGCTATGTATGCGGTAAAATGGGCATGAAAAAAAGCCGTCTACTCTATGAAAGAATAAACGGCTTGATTCAGTCGGTACAATATGTAGTTTTCAAATTCTCTTGACAGGGGCGCACATGACTTTGAGCAAAAGATCATCCACGCAGCCGGTGTCCCGATTTTCCCGCAACAGAGTGTTCCGCAGACGATTGAGGCTCTGGATTACGATGCTGTTTTCGGCAGGGGTGAGGGTTATCTTGAATTTCTGCTTCCTCATAGTGCAGTCCTCCTTTTCGCCTTCATTGTATCTGCTCAAAGACGTGTAGCGCAAATGTGCAAGCATTCACCGGCTTCAAAGAGTTTGGATGGCATGAGGAAGAAAAGATAAACCGAAATTAGTTTGGTCAAATCCTGACAAATCAGGACAGCCCTTTCAAAAGAAAAACCATAACGAAACGCTCGTAAATGAGGGATAAGGGACAGGGTAAAAGCACCTCAAAAACGGCTCGATTTTGGCTCCAGGTTGCCCCATTTTTTAATCATAAAGGGGTCAAAAATGGCTTGTTGCCCCATTTTTAATCAAGAAAAACAGGGTCAGAACAGTTCAAATCCTGCCAGAACCAGACAAACCGGAACAGAAGATGTGAAATAGAAAAACCCCGAAAAACCGCAGTTTTTCGGGGTTTTTGAGCATCTTTGAACCAGTTTGAAGTGCTGATTAGCGCTTCGAGAACTGGGGAGCGCGACGGGCAGCCTTGAGGCCGTATTTCTTGCGCTCCTTCATGCGCGGATCGCGCGTCAGGAAGCCGGCTTTCTTCAGTTCGCCGCGCAGGTTCTCGTCATAAACGAGCAGCGCGCGGGACAGGCCGTGGCGGATGGCGCCCGCCTGCCCGGAAACACCGCCGCCCGCAACGCGCACAACGATGTCGAATTTGCCCTCGACGCCCGCGACAGCCAGCGGCTGGCGCACGATGAGCTTCAGGGTCTCAAGACCGAAATAATCGTCGATATCACGGTCGTTGATGGTGATCTTGCCGGTGCCGTTGTACACACGAACGCGGGCAACGGAATTCTTACGACGGCCGGTGCCGTAGAAATAAGGTTTCGTCTCGTACATTCTCATTGCCTCCTATTACAGTGTGTAAGCTTCGGGCTTCTGGGCGGCGTTGTTGTGCTCGGCGCCCTTGTAGACGCGCAGGCGCTTCAGCGCGGCGGCACCCAGGGTGTTGCCGGGCAGCATGCCCTTCACGGCCAGCATCATGGCCTTATCGGATTTCTCGGCCATCAGCGTGCGGTACTGCACGGCTTTCATGCCGCCGATCCAGCCGCTGTGGTGGTAGTAATACTTCTTGTCCAGCTTGCTGCCGGTAAGGACAGCCTGGTCGCAGTTGATGATGATCACATGGTCGCCGCAATCGACATTGGGCGTGAAGGTGACCTTATTTTTGCCGCGGAGCAGCACGGCGGCAGTGGCGGCAGTGCGGCCCAGGGGCTTGCCGGCGGCATCGATGATGTACCACTTGCGTTCCACGGTGCCGGGTTTAGCAAGAGTTGTGCTCATGGTGTTTTCCTCCTAATAGTCTCTACAAACAATCGAAAGGCCCGTGCAAACAGGCGCAAGATTGATTATAGCGGATGCCCGGCGCCGCGTCAACCCCTTTTTTGCATTTTTTTGATTTAGAAAGCGAGCGCTTTAAAATGCTCTGTTTTGCTCTTGAATGCTCTTGAATGCTCACGGGCTGTTTTTATAAAAATTTGCCCGCTTTTTGTTTACTCTGCCCACGAAAATGTTATACTGGAAGAAGCGGATAAGGCGGCATGCCATAAAGATAAAGGAAGGCCGGTGGATACGATGGAATTTGAACGGCGCTGCTGGGCCGAGGTGGACCTCGGCGCGCTGCGGCACAACTTTAAGCTGGTGCGGGAAAGGGCCGGGGATGCGGCGGTGATGGCCGTGGTAAAGGCCGATGCATACGGCCACGGCGACGCGGTGGTGGCCCCGCTTCTGGAGCAGGAGGGCGCGGACCAGTTTGCGGTGTCCGGCTTTGGCGAGGCGGTGTGCCTGCGCCGGGCGGGCGTTACGAAGCCCATCCTGATCTTGGGTT